>Ga0209517_10010148_pt1 | contig 10564 bp, 8 predicted proteins | sample PeaSoiMetSII2010_FD_187695 | JGI IMG/M metagenome (GOLD analysis project Ga0209517, IMG submission 187695) | Peat soil microbial communities from Weissenstadt, Germany - SII-2010 (SPAdes) (version 2) | ecosystem: Environmental > Terrestrial > Soil > Wetlands > Peat | place: Germany: Weissenstadt... | reverse complement strand
AAATCCTGAGGCTTATCAGCTTTATTTGAAGGGCAGATATCACGCAAACCAAACAACAGCAGTCGGGCTAAAGAAGAGCATCGAATACTTTCAGCAAGCAATCGACAAAGACCCCAGCTACGCTCTCGCTTACGCCGCTTTAGCTGATTCTTACGCCTCACTAGGAGGCGACTGGGCATATCTTTCGCCTGTCGACAGTTTTCCAAAGGCGAAGGCGGCGGCTCAGAAATCGCTGGAGCTTGATGACACGCTGGGCGAAGCGCATGCTGCGCTTGCATATGCCGTGTACTATGCCGACTGGAACTGGCCGATGGCGGAACGGGAATTCAGGCGGGCAATTGAGCTAAATCCCAACAGTGCGCTTTCCCATGATCGGTATTCCGAGTGCCTGAAAATGAGACAACGATTCAGCGAAAGCATGGCAGAAGCGCAAAAGGCACAAGAACTTGACCCACTATCTCCAGAGATAGTTTCCCAAGTCGGAAGCGTCTACGTTTTCATGCGAAGGTACGATGACGCAATTGCTCAATACCAGAAAACACTCGAACTCAATCCCAACCTTGCGGGAATTCGGGCTTTTCTGGCTTGGTCATACGCGATGAAGCACATGTATGCGAAAGCCCTTGCCGAATACGAAAAAATTGCTGATCAGGACAAGTCCGTATCGCCGGAGAACCAGATCGTTGCCAGTGGACTTGGCTGGATTTACGCAGTCTCGGGCAGGCGGGCAGATGCGCTGAAAATCGCCAATGAATTCAGAGATATGTCTTCGCACAGTTACGTCGATTTCTACTTCCCTGCGGAAATTTACGCTGGGTTGAACGACAAAGACGAGGCGTTCCGGCTGCTTCAGAAAGCTTATGAACAGCACTCCGCGGGCATGCTGTATTTGGGAATCGACGTCTTCTGGTACGGGATGCGCTCCGATCCCCGCTACGCCGATCTACTTCGCCGCATGGGGCTGCCGCAGCCGGAGTGATCCGGGGCTGGTCAAAAGGTATACCCGTGGGCCAGCGACTTCGCCCCTTTACCAGATAATAACTGCCTCTCTGGAGAATCAACATCTTGCAGGCGTTCCGAGCACGCTCGAAAAAACACCCCTGTGGGCCAACCTTGATTTTCTTGGGTTTAGCGGCTTCTGCCGCTGGTTCGGTCTACCGTGTTCCGGTAGGAAACTGGAACCACTACCATTCCGGCGCCCTCGCCAACGAGTCGTCTCTTCTCCGGTAAAGGTCACGCCGATCCCTAATTCACTGTCTGTATCAGCGAACCCGAACTCCTGCCGAGGCTGGCGCTGCCGCCTCTGCGTTGGCTGCTTCGTTTGATCGAACCGGGTTGTTAGTGAAATCGCGATATAGCAACAGTTGACAAATCCCTCGGTTCGCCGGTGTCAGAAACTCACAGCACTGTTTGGTGGCTTTAAGATGGGTGCCAGATCAGCTAAAGAACATCGACTACGATAAGCGTAATGTCATCCTGCTGGTTCACTGCAGCAGGTCGCCACCTCTGGAGCTCGGAGAGCACTTGACGCGACAGCTCGGAGGCCGACTGCATTCGATTATTACGTACGACCCGTTCCAGTTGCCGGTCGCCAAACGCTTCCCCGGCGGCGTTCTCAGTTTCGGTGACGCCGTCGGTGTAGAGCAAGATGCGATCGGATGGTTCAACCGGCACGCTGCACACCGGGTACTCAGAGTCAGGTTCGACTCCGAACAACAGCCCGTTGCTTTCGATACGCTGCAGTTCGTCCCTCGTATTCCGCCAGCACAGCAATGGCGGATGTCCAGCAGCCGAGTAGAGCGCATTGCGGCTCTCTGTGTCGATCCAAACATAAGCCGCCGAGACAAACTGGCCGTGCGCCTCACTCGACAGGATGCGATTCAAACCGCCAAGCACCTGCGCGGGATCATCGGCATGGACGGCGACCGACTGCATTGCCACTTTGATCATCGAAGAGATGAGCGCGGCCGGGATGCCATGTCCAGAGACGTCTGCCACAAGGATGCCCAGATGGTTGTTGTCTGACCGGACGAATTGGTAGAAATCGCCCGCAACGGCGGTCATGGGATGATAAGAAGCAGCAATACGGAGGTTCTCAAGCTCGGGAACTCTCGCAGGAAGAATTGAAAACTGTATCTGCCGAGCCATTTCCAGTTCCGTCTCTATTGAAAGCAGACGGCGCTCGTTCGTAAACAGTATCTCCAAAGCCACGTAGCCCAGCGAAAACAGGAGGGCAGCAAAGCCCAACGAGTCCACCAAAGGCAGCGTGCTATAGTGCAACACGGTCGACAAGTTGGTGTACAGCACTTCCAAGGCAAAAATGAACGTAGCGGCTGCGAGAACGCGGTGATTCGGCATAACGAGGAACTTGGAAAACTTTGGAACCTGCACGACGGCTAATAGGACAAGCATGGCAAGGACTGCAAGCAGGTTGTTGTAGAACTTCCATTTGTCCGCTGGGCCACCGAGGACGAACGTGCCAAAGCCGATTAGAGCTATCGCCAGACCCGCGAGGATTCCCACTTGGATCAGAAATCTGATTTTGCCCAGAGTCAGCTCTCGCCATGCGAACAAGGCAGAAACTAGGAGCAGGTACATGACCGCCGAACTCACGTAGGGAGTGGCAGATTTGAGGGCGTGCGGCAGAACCGCCACCACCACGGCCGTCTGGAGCAGTTTTTGGACGCCGTACATCCCGCTCCAGATTCCCAACCATACGAGGATGGGACCGCCCCTGCGCCAACGGATCGCCGCGATCGCGCAGGCGGTCGCTCCAATGGACAAGAAAATCGTTCCGAGGACAATATCCACCACCTCGCCGCGGAGCGTTTCCAGAGCTGCATCTGCCGTGTTCATGCCATTCATCTAACACGATCTTATTCTTTGAACCGTCCCTCGGCGCAGAATTGTAACTGGCGCGAACAGGCGATTTAGCTCATCGATTCTCATTGAGTGGTATGGGACAAAGAAGCCGACCCCGACATCCCACGTGAAGTTGCAATAGCCATTAGCATGTAGTGATCGTGACAACAGCGAGGAGGTCGCTATGAGCCGCGAACGGGCGCTGAAGGTCGTGCTTGTATTGGTGGGATTGCTGTTTACCGTATTGGTTTATCCCTTGATGGTGTTTGTGAAGCAAGCGCCCACATTGGCGATGATGCTGAGCCTTTATGTCACGCTCGGCGTTTTCTTGCTGCTCGCAGCCCGTAACCCATCGGCGAATCGCAGCTTGATCGCCTTCACGGCGTGGTCGAGCTTTGCCCACGCTGCCGTCATGTCGTTCCAAGCGTTTACCAATCTGATCTCACGCGGAGAACTGTGGGGCGTGGCTGCGCTCGTCATCATCGGTGTAGCCCTGATCGTGTTGGCTCCGGCGAAGTCGGTGGAGCGGGTATCGGCAGCCGTTGCGTAGGCTCGCACTCTGGAAAGACGCCGACCCCAACATCCCATCCCGAAGCAGGCCAAGGCGGAGGACGCGAAGCTGCAATAGTGGGTCGGTCTCAGAGACAACCTCGGATGAACATTTGCTTGCGGAAGGCCCCCGACGCGTGCGATGTCCTTCAATTTGACTTTGGGCTGTCGACGCTCCTAGCATCTGATGCCGTGAGGGTGGAACAAGGGTTGCAACAGCGGCCCGCTGAATTACGCGCCACTTGATCGGCTCAAAGCGGTGCAAACGTCGGATCACGGAGGAAACTATGCCATCTCGCCGTGTTGTCGCCAGCGCAGCGACGCTGTTCTGTGTGTTTTTGCTCTTCCAACTGCCTGCTGATGCATGGGACCGCTCTCATGCGACCACGTTTGCTGTCCTTCCGCCCGGCAGCGCTCATCCCGAGGGGATCACTACCGATTCAAAGGGAAACTTCTACGTTGTCACTTGGGACTACGACCACACGGGCCATCTCGGACATCTGGTCGTCTTCTCCCGCGAGGGCAAGTTCCAGCGCCGGGTCGAGATTGCCGGGGCCTCAAGTCGGTTAGGCGATGTCAGCTTTCAACAAGGCACGGGCGACCTGTTGGTCGTTGATTACGGCGGCAAGCAGGTGCTGAAGGTCGATCCCATGACGGGCGCGTCGTCCGTCTTCACCAGCATTCCGGGTGAGAAGGCCGCCCCCAACGGTATGACCTTCGACAAAAAAGGGAACATCTACCTCACCGACTCGTTTCAGGGGACAGTATGGAAGACGGGTCCTACTGGGGGCGTGCCCACGCCTTGGGTCAAGAGCGATTTGCTGGTATCCCACGGCGTTGTTACCCCTCTGGGCGCGAACGGGCTGGCGTTCGACCATGCCGAGACCGCCCTGTTCGTTGGGAACACAGGTGACAACACGATTATTCGCGTGCCGATGGTGAACGGCGAAGCGGGTCAGCCCGAGGTATGGGTCACGAGCATCACTGGTCCCGATGGAATGTTTTTCGACGAGGAAGACCGCTTGTGGGTGGTCGCCAATCGAGCGGATGAGGTCGTGGTTTTCGATAAGACCGGAAAGACGGTCGCGAAGCTCGGCGACTTCGACGGTCTGGACGAGCAGGGCGCGCCGCGTGGCCTGCTCTTTCCAGCGGAAATGACAAAGATCGGCGACTACCTGTACGTCGGGAATCTGACGGTTGACGTGCGCTATTTCAAGGGCAGGGCTCAAGAGGGAATCAGCCAGTGGGCTGCGCAGGTGAAGGTCTACAACATTGTCAAGATGCGGATTCCGCCATTGCCCAAATAAGAGGGTCGAGGAAAGCAAGCATTAACGAGGGGAAAAGGTTGAGGACACCGAGTCGAAGCTGTCCAGCTTTACGTTGACTTGCCCGATCAGCGTGCCTAACATGGCAGCCCTGAGTCCCGCGCTTCGCCGTGATCGGCCAAACCATCTCGCACTACCGCATCGTAGAGAAACTCGGGGGCGGCGGCATGGGCGTCGTTTACAAGGCTGAGGACACCGAGCTTGGTCGCTTCGTCGCACTGAAGTTTCTGCCCGAGGACGTAGCTCAAGACCCACAAGTATTGGAACGTTTCCGCCGCGAAGCCCGCGCTGCTTCCGCCCTGAACCATCCAAATATCTGTACCATCCACGAGATTGGAAAGCACGAAGGGCAGTCGTTCATTGTCATGGAGTTTCTGGAAGGTGCGACCCTGAAGCACCGAATCGCGGGGCGTCCATTGGAAACGGAAGTTCTTCTGCCGCTCGCCATCGAGATCGCAGATGCGCTGGACGCTGCCCACTCCGCTGGCATCGTGCATCGCGACATCAAGCCTGCCAATCTTTTTGTCACCAAGCGCGGACATGCCAAGGTGCTTGATTTCGGTTTGGCGAAGGTCATGGTCACAGCCAGTTCTTCGAGCAACATTGCGTCTCTCAATACGCAGACGGTTTCGGTGGACGCGGAGCATCTGACCAGTCCGGGTACGATGGTGGGAACTGTGGCTTATATGTCGCCAGAGCAGGTGCGGGCGAAAGAGTTGGATGCGCGTACCGACCTGTTCTCGTTTGGGGCAGTGTTGTACGAGATGGCGACGGGCGCATTGCCCTTTCGTGGGGAAAGTTCCGCCATGATCTGTGAAGCCATCGTGAACCGTGCTCCAGTTGCCGCCGTGCGGCTGAATCCCGACGTGCCGCCGAAGCTTGAAGACATTATCAACAAGGCACTGGAGAAAGACCGTAATCTTCGCTATCAGCACGCGGCCGACATGCGAACGGATTTGCAACGGCTGAAGCGAGATACAGAGACGGGACGATTTGCAGCCGCTAGTTCAGGGACGGTGGCGGTCGCACAGGAAAGCGGTGCTCATCAGGTTGCAGCCCAACCGCCATCGCCAGCATCCGGCTCTTCCCCTGCACTTGCTCAATCTCCGTCATCGAGCGCGGTGAAAGTGGCCGACGTTCCTGTAGCGGGCAGGAAACTCTGGAAGATTCTGGTTCCCGCTGCCGTCATACTTGTCGCTGCTGTAGTCACGGGAACGTTCTACTTCCGTTCGCGCCAGACCACGCACCGCCTGACCGAGAAAGACACCATCGTTCTCGCCGATTTCGCCAACATCACGGGCGATGCGGTGTTCGACGACACGCTGAAGACGGCGCTCAGCATAGCTTTGAACCAGTCGCCGTTTCTGAATGTGGTTTCCGACAGTAAGGTCGCGAAGACTTTGAAACTGATGACCCGTCCGGCGGGCACGAAACTGACGCCCGAGGTGGCCCGCGAGCTTTGCCTGCGAGCGGGCAGCGAGGCTTACATCGCTGGTTCGATTGGCAGTCTGGGCAGCGAATATGTGCTGGGATTGAAGGCGGTGAATTGCCAAAGCGGAGACCTGCTGGCGCAGGAGCAGGTCACGGCAGCGTCCAAGGAGAACGTGCTGGACGCGCTAGGCGAAGCAGCATCCAAGCTGCGCGGCGAACTCGGCGAGTCGCTGGCTACGGTGCAGAAGTTCGATGTTCCACTGGCAGAGGACACCACGTCCTCGCTCGAAGCTCTGCAAGCGTACAGCCTTGGCGGAAAGGCGTTTAACGGGAAAAGCCCCGCCGCGGCTCTACCCTACCATCAACGGGCCATCGAGCTTGACCCGAATTTTGCCATGGGCTACTTGGCAGTGGGCAGCGACTACTTCAGCCTCGGCGAGCTAGGGCGGGCCAGCGAGTACTACACCAAGGCATTCCAGTTGCGGGAACATGCCAGCGAAAGGGAAAAGCTGGCGATCGACGCCCGCTACTATTTGAATGTAACCGGAGAACTGGATAAGGCGGCCCAGACGTATCAGACGTGGATTGAGAGCTACCCACGGTCAGCCGGAGCGTACGTCAATTTGGGCATCGTGTACGGCGAACAGGGGCAGTATGAGAAAGCTGCGGAGATCACGAGGCAAGCCGCCCGCGTTGCACCAGATGAGGCAGGTTCCTACGACAATCTCCCCAGCTACGCCCTTGCCTTGCAGCGTTTCGACGAAACGCGGCAGGCCATCCACGAGGCGCAGGCACGAAAACGCGACAATTTCGTACTCCGCAATGCTCTCTATGCTCTTGCGTTTCTGGCGGCGGACCCTGCGGCGATGGCGGAAGAGCAGCAGTGGTACGCGGGCAAGCCCGAAGAGAACTTTGGACTGGCGCTTGCATCCGACACCGAGGCTTATGGCGGTCATCTGGGCAAAGCACGAGAACTGACCAAGCGGGCTTTGGACTCCGCCATCCGGGCGGACAACAAGGAAGATGGAGCAATATGGCAGGCGATTGCTGCTCAGTGGCAGGCCGCATACGGCAATCCCGCAGAGGCGCGGCAGACAGCGGCAGAGGCTTTGAAGCTGGCTCCCGCGAGTCAGGGCGTCGAGGTCGAAGCTGCGCTTGCGTTCGCCATGGCGGGCGATACGGCACGAGCCGAGTCGTTGGCTCAAGGTTTGGGGAAACGCTTCCTGCTGGACACCCAGATGCAGTCGCTCTGGCTACCAGCGATTCAGGCGCAATTGGCGCTGGATAGGAAGAACCCCTCTGCCGCCCTGAGTGCCGCGCAGTCCGTTTCCCCCGTCGAGTTTGGGTCAATTGAATTCGTCACCAATATTTCCTGCCTCTATCACGTATATGTACGCGGACAGGCATACTTGGCTGCCGGACAAGGCACTCCTGCCTCAGCCGAGTTTCAGAAGATTCTCGACCACAGCGGCATCGTCTGGAACTGCTGGACGGGAGCGTTGGCGCGTCTGGGAGTAGCTCGCGCCAATGCCTTGCAATCGAGAACCTCGCAGGGTGCGGATGCCGATGCAGCACGCGTCCGTGCGCTCGCCGCCTACAAAGATTTCCTCACGCTCTGGAAAGACGCCGACCCCGATGTCCCCATCCTGAAAGAAGCGAAAGCGGAATACGCCAAGCTGCAATAGCCCGCTCCTCAGAGTGATCGCGGCTGACGCGGCGGTGTGAGGTCGCCGAGCCGATCCCGATGATATGGATGTAAGCGATAAAACGACCCATGGAAGCGATCAATCTCTCTCGGCGTCAGTGCGAGACTCCTACAACACTCGGGGGAAAACCTCGGACAAGGTCATCTCGATGCGGTGCACCGCGTCGGCGATTTGGCGGCTTATTCCCAGCGAGTCCTGCTGGATGCGTCCATCGTGGGTGAAGGTCAGCACTTGCACGGCGTTGCGGATGTGGTGGTTGCACTCAGCCACGACCCGGAACCGATCAATGTTGGCTGCGCGACGGTCGTTCTCATACCTCAGCAACGTGTAGACGAGTCCGCCTACGATCAGCAACATGAACGAGCCGTGAAACCAACCGTCCATGGGGTGATACCACGTATCGACCAGCCGGATGGAGAACAATGCGCCCCCAGCAGTCACGAAGAGAGCAGCCAAGGTGCCCCCGCAGATGTAGAAGCGAGGATAGGGCTGCGGCAGGCGAGCGGTGTCCGCTAGCAGGGGCGGGACTGACTCCTCGAAGTACGTTGTCCATAATCTCCTCTTCTCAGCCCTGTCTATGGCCATCAAGGACAAGTTTGGATGACGGTGAGCGCGACGGGCAATTTCAACGTCGGCGTAGGTGCCTGCGGCCTTGAAGCAACAATGATGGCACTGAAAATCCACCAAAGCATTAGTCGTGGGAGAGGGATGTGTCATTTTGGAATTGTCGCTCTGGAAAATTCCAAAGCGCAAGGGTCAAAGATGGAACTGTCCGTAAGAAAGTAGATTCCCCCCTGCATTTTCGGGACTGTCACTTCTTCACAGAGGAGAGCGCTGGTGCCAGCAAAAGAGCCCAAGCCGGTTGACTTGGGCTCTGCGCAGGATGTGCCGGTAAGTGGCTACGTGGCAGCGGCACCTAGCCTGAGTGCTCTGATGTAGCTTGGAGACAATGCCCGTTAGTTCGTAGAAAGAGCGACTCTCACACCCCCGGTGGGAACGAGGAGTGGCTCTGAGAAAGGCACTGTCGCTGTCGTCGGTGAAGCAGTGGCAGCCATACGTGGGAATATGCGCTAGGTCGCGGCTAAACCGCACCCAGACCTCAGAACCCTTACACACTGCATTCTTGTTGCAGTAAAGCGTCTTTGCTCACGATCCGGTCAATGACTGCAAACGCGCTGTTTCAACAGTGAGAATGTGGCTTTGTATTGTAGCTCTTGGCGATCACCGCGCCTCAAGATGTGACTCCTGTCACTGACAAGACGCGCTTATTCGTCTAAACATGAGAACGTCCCACCTCACCGAAGAGCAGTCCCACCACGGTGCGCACACCCCCTGAGGCGAGAGCTTTGAACGTCGGCCCCTTTAGCAATTAATCTGTCGGTGACGATTCGTATTTTGGGCCTAGCAGATCGAGCCCGGAAGCCTCGTAGCCAATGCCTGCAAACGCAATTCTGCTCGAAGTTAAGGAACTCAACGACGTGAGCGCCCGCCTCGACTACTTCGCGGGGCAACATCCGGTCGTCTCGGAAAGGCTTCTCGCCATCTCGTCACACGTTCGCAAAAGCGCCACTATATTGGAAGAGTTGGTCACGACGAAAATGTCGCACGCAGCAATGGAAGACCGCACTATCCGATCTGGAGAAGGCTTACGATGTCACTCTGGAAGGCTTTGGTGACGCTCTGGCTCTGACCGTAGCACATAAGTGAAGAGACGGATGGCGCTGGTGAAAATGACGAAGAACAACTCAATGCCACTCAACCTCGGAAGTGGTTAGTAGAACGTCGTGTTTCGGGCGATAGCGATGAACAGTCCTGCCCATGCGAGCACTCGCTAAGAAGGGATCAGAACGCTTGGTTTGTTTCTGGGAACGGCGTGGCCGTGTCGGCAACCTGCGAAGCGGCAGCATAGGAATCTCAGGGAAGCCTTTGGGGATTTCTTGACGATGAATAACAACGGAACTCGGCTTCGGTTGCTTTTGCATTAAATGAGTTTTTCCGGCTTATCGCCGTCCTTGCGCACGATCCAGACTCCAGACTTCGGGGCGATCCCCTCCATGGCGTTGCCCCAGTCGTCTCTGTTGTATTTGTCGAGTTTCGGGAGTGTCATGCGCCGATAACCGATCCGATTTATGAGGCTGACGGCCTTTCGCCGAGTGGCCGCGCACACGTAGAGGTGTCCGTCCTCCTCTCGGCCGTTCCAAATCCGCAGTTTCGCCGTGGCTATTCGATTCAAAGTAATGACAGGGAAACTCCAGCCTTGGCGGCCCTCGTTCCACGCTACCGCCCTGCCGTTTTCCAGTTCCCACCAGACATGCACGTTCGCATGCGCACCCGGCCATTTCATGAACTCGTTGTTGCGGCTCGGGCGGCTGTGCTCGACCTTCACCTCCACATCCAGCAATCGGGCGGCACTGGTGGGGTACAGTACGTACAGTGCCCGCGACGCTGCGGTCATGTGGTTAAGGAAAAACTCCCTCGGCAATACGTCACGCAATTTCATTCGGCAAACCTACGCCTTCACGCCAGCTTTAGATAGCGATGTTCCGCCTACAAGGGAGCCTCGTTTACGAGACCCGACCTTTTCTATTTTCTCTAGCGTCTTTTGAAGGCAAAACAAGTCTTCACGAATCCGCTCCAGTTCGTCGATTGCGTGGCTGATCGTTTTGGGTTCATCAGTACTCATAATCAGAG
>Ga0209517_10010147_pt1 | contig 10564 bp, 10 predicted proteins | sample PeaSoiMetSII2010_FD_187695 | JGI IMG/M metagenome (GOLD analysis project Ga0209517, IMG submission 187695) | Peat soil microbial communities from Weissenstadt, Germany - SII-2010 (SPAdes) (version 2) | ecosystem: Environmental > Terrestrial > Soil > Wetlands > Peat | place: Germany... | reverse complement strand
TACGGCTCTGTAAGTGGCTTGTGGTTCTAGCTTTCGACCAGGACGCGGTTGAACGAGCTCAGCACCGATTCAGCCTGGCGTTGCGGGTTGGCGATCGCCGCCGGTTTGATGAGCGGCATGACATCTTCGGGCAAGGGCCGGTTGTTTTCGAGATACTCGATGCCGTCCACCGTGATCTGCAGGCTGCTCTTGTCGTCGCTCGCCGCCCAGCCCCGTTGTTTCAAATACCATAGCGCGGAACCGATCTGGACGGCCGTGGCCTCCACAATCAGCTCGAGGTGCCGCATCGAGAGGCTCGGAGTGGACGGCTTGTTGAGCCGCCGGTCATAAAGGACGCAGAGCACAACCGTCCGGAGGACCGCTTCGCGACCTAGCGCTGACACCGGTGAACTTGGGAGTGCCCTCGTCCTGGCCGACCCCCTTCACTTTGTCGAATATGATGCGCTGCTGCGGATCGGAGAGAACCTCATAGGCCAGATTGAGGGCCTCAAACTTCTCGGGGTCGCCAGTCTCGGCGTTGTTCGGATAGTATCTCTGCGCGAGCTTGCTGTACGCCTGTTGAATGGTCTCCGAGTCCGATTTTGGATCGATTCCCAGAACTGCATAATGATCTTGAAACTTACCGGCGAGTGGGGCTGACATGGTCTATAGAACTATCGGCCGAATGTCAATAACCATGCAGGGGGCGGAGCTCATCAATTCTTCAGCAGCGGAATATCCTTCACGGGGGGCGGCTGTTTTGCTGACTGCAGGAAGGCGTAAATGTCAGCCAAATCTTTGTCGGATACGACTTTAGCCGTATAGGGCGGCATCTGCCCGGTAGGCTGCCGGACGTAGCGCTAGTCTTTACCCGCCGGAGCTGCGTCCGAAGGAAGGGACTTGGGTTGCAGTACAATTGGGCAACCTCCATGTCTTTGGCTGCAGGCTCGAAACTGGGCCCTACGAAATCCTTGCGCCCATTGGCGCGGGTGGAATGGGCGAGGTGTACCGCGCGCGCGACACCAAGCTGAAGCGAGACGTCGCGCTGAAGGTGTTGCCGGATTCCTTCGCCGCCGACCCGGAGCGGATGGCCCGGTTCCAGCGTGAGGCCGAGGTCTTGGCGTCGCTCAACCATCCCAACATCGCGCAGATCTACGGCGTTGAAGAACGGGCTCTGGTGATGGAGTTAGTGCCAGGAGAATCTCTCAAAGGACCACTTCCGCTCGAAACCGCGTTGAACTACGCCAAACAGATTGCCGATGCGCTCGAAGCCGCGCATGAGAAGGGTATCGTTCATCGCGATTTGAAGCCGGCGAATATCATGATCACGCCGGAGGGCGTGGTGAAGGTGCTCGACTTCGGATTGGCGGCGGTGGCGCAATCCTCCAATCCCTCCGATCCCGCAAATTCGCCAACGCTGACCATCTCTCCCACCCGCGCCGGCATGATTCTTGGCACGGCGGCCTATATGAGCCCCGAGCAGGCGCGCGGCAAGTCGGTCGATAAACGCGCGGATATCTGGGCCTTCGGCGTGGTGTTGTACGAGATACTGACGGGCAAGCGGTTGTTCGAAGGCGAGACGATTTCGGACACTCTGGCGCAGGTGCTCACCAAGGAGCCGGAATGGGAACGAGTCCCGGCGAAAGTGCGGAGGCTGCTCCAAGCGTGCCTGCAGAAAGACCCCAAGCAGCGGTTGCAAGCCATCGGAGATTGGAGGCTGCTGCTGGAAGAAGCTCCCGCGCTGCTTGCTCAGCCCACTCGCTGGCCTTGGATCGCGGCGGCGGTATTGTTCCTGCTGACGACGCTGTCCTTGTCAGTCCTCCATTTCCGCGAGAAGCCGCCGGTGGAGCGGAGCCTGCGCTATCAGATCTCTCCGCCGGGGGCTGCGCCGGCCCAGTATCCTGCGCTGTCGCCGGATGGACGCTACCTCGCTTTCGTGGCCAACAATGGCGGGCCGAACCAGGTGTGGGCCCGCGCCATGGACACGCTGGAATCGCGCGCGCTGGCGGGAACCGACGGAGCAACCTACCCGTTCTGGTCGCCTGACGGCGCATACCTGGGGTTCTTCACTGAGGGCAAGCTCAAGAAAATCGTCATCGCGGGCGGCCCTCCCCAGACCTTGTGCGACGCCAGCGACGGCCGCGGCGGGACCTGGAATCGCGACGGCGTGATTCTGTTCTCTCCGGGTCCCGCCAGCTTGATTTTCCGTGTGCCTGCGGCCGGAGGTATTCCCGTTGCGGTGACCAAGGTCGCAGAGGGTCTTTCCGGTCACCGCTTCCCGGTCTTTCTGCCCGATGGCGTCCATTTTCTTTACACTGCACAATCGGATAAACCCGTCGATTCGGGTGTTTTTGCGGGCTCGCTGGACGGGGCCGCGGGAGTGCGGCTCCTGCCCGACCAGGAGAGCGCACTTTACGCGCCACCCGCCGCGCCGGGCGGCGTCGCTCACCTCCTTTTCCGGCGTACGAATACGCTAATGGCGCAGCCCTTCGACACCAAGAGCCTGAAGACCACGGGAGACATGTTCCCTATAGTGGAACAGGTGACGGGCAGCGGCACCATTGGATTCGGAGCGTTCTCGATTTCAGAGAATGGCATGCTTGCGTACCGCTCCGGCGGCGTGGCTCCCTACAGTCACTTGGTCTGGATGGATCGCACGGGTAAGCGCCTGGGTGTTCTTGGCAAGCCGGATGACATCCTGGATATCGCCATGTCACCGGACGAAAAAACCTTGGCTAAGACGATCCGCCGCAATTCTGGAAGCGACCTCTGGCTGCAGGATATGAATCGAGCTGTGCTCTCCCGATTTACATTCCGTTCCGGTTACAACAGAAGCCCGGTCTGGTCTCCAGACGGGAGCCGCCTCATCTTTGCGTCCCAGGCAGGAGGCGGGTCTTCCTTTGACATTTACCGGAAGCCCGCGGGCGGGAACGGCCAGGAAGAGCTGCTGCTCCATGCAGGCATCAACGCACGCCCAGACGATATATCTTCCGACGGGAAATGGCTCGTGTATGATCAGACCGGCCAGAAGACCGCGAGCGATTTGTGGCTTTTACCCTTGGATGGCGACCGGAAACCCGTCCCGTATTTGCAGACTCCTTTTGACGAGATGAACGCGCGCTTTTCCCCGGATGGAAGATGGATGGCGTATCAATCCAACGAGTCTGGTCGGTTCCAGGTCTATGTCCAGACAGTTGAGCCCAGCGGGGCAAAATATCAGATTTCGTCGTCGGGCGGCACTGAGCCCCAATGGCGGCGGGACGGGAAAGAGTTGTTTTACGTCTCGGCCGATCGGAAGCTGACGGCCGTGCCGGTGAAGCTCGGCGCGATGGTGGAGGCCGGCACGCCTCAGCCGCTGTTCCCAGTAATTCCCGCCGATCAGTTTGGCAATGAGGTTTACACGCCTATGCGCGACGGCCAGCGTTTCCTGGTGAAGGTGTCCGCGGACGGTGAGGCCGGGGCGGTTCAGCCCATCACCGTCGTTACCAATTGGCAGGCGGGGTTGAAGAAGTAGGACCGGTGAATCGCGGCGGCCGGTGTGTTCACGAGCTTCAGTTGTTCAGCAGGAGGATATCCTTCACCGGCGGCGGCTGCTTTACCGACTGCAGGAAGGCGTAAATGTCGGCCAAATCTTTGTCCGATACGACCTTAGCCGTATAGGGCGGCATCTGCCCGGTTGGCTGGCGGACGTAGCGCTGGAGCGCCGCGAAGGCGATCGGCTTGGGACCCAGCCGGGGTCCGGTTCCCAGCCCGCCCTGGGCCTCGTGGCCGTGGCACTGATAGCAGCCGTAGTTTTCGAAAAGCTTTCGGCCGTTCCGAGCATCTCCCGAAGTCTGCGCCACTAGCGGCAGGGAGGCAAGAATCGTGGTTACTAATATGACGCGCATGTTTCGCCTCTAACGGGGCTGCGTTACCACGTCGACCAAAGCCGGTTCGCCGCGCGATACGGCCTCCAGCGCGCGTTTCAACGCCGGTCCCAAGTCGTTGGGATCCGTGATCGGTCCTTCGCCGTGGACGCCCATGCTGCGGGCCATGGCCGCGTAGTCGATATTGGGATTCTTGATGGTGGTGCCGATCTCGGCGGTATCGATGCCCCGCTGATGGCGGTTGGCCATGCGCTGCAGGTGCATCACTTCCTGGTGATAGGCGCGATTGTTGTGCATGACACTGAGCAGAGGGACGCCGTGATGCGCGCTGGTCCACAGGACTCCCGGCGCATACATCAGGTCGCCGTCATTCTGGATGCTGACGGATACGCGTCCGTATTTCTTGTTGGCAATTGCAGCGCCCAACGCGGCCGGCGCGCCATAGCCGACCCCGGCGCCACCCGCTCCGCCGATGTACTGATAATGCTTGTCGAAGTTCCATAGCCTTTGCGGCCAGGCAGTGTTCGACACCAGCGACCAGTCTTTGTCCTTCACCTGTGCCCACACTTCCATTGCCAGGCGCGCTGTGCTGATGGGGCTGGCATCCCAGGCGTAGCTGGCTTCGGCGAGCATGCGCCCGCGAGCTTCGTGCTGAGCCTCCGCCAGTTTCTTTGCGCGGTCTTCAAATGCATTCTTGCGGTCGGCGCTTAGCAGGCGCTTGCAAGCTTCGATGAGCGCCGGGAGTGTGGCTTCGGCGTCGGCGGCCATGGACAGATCCAGGTCGGGGAAGCGCTGGAAGTCCTGATAGTTGCTCTTGGTGTTGAGATCGGTAGCAGAGATGCTGATGAACTTGGCGCCGGCTTTGGTGATCGGCCGCGAGGTGCGCACCAATTGATCGCGAAAATTATTGACCGTGCCCCAGAAATCCCATACTTCCAGGCCCAGGATCACGTCGGCATTCGAAATCAAGGTGCGGGCGCGCTCGGTTTGATTAAGCCGATGCGCCGACGGAAAATTCATCCGGCCATATTGATTGATCACAGGAGCTTGCAGCGTTTCGGCAAGTTCGACCAGCAGCTTCAAACCGGCAGGCGTCCGGGCGCAGCGGTCGGCGATGATCACCGGGTTTTCCGCGGCAACCAACAGTCGAGCTGTTTCGGCCACGGCTCCCGAATCGCCCTGGGGCGGACTGGCCAAAGTGATTTTCGGAATATGCAGGCGCTCGCCGGGACGGATCGGCGTTTCTTGCAGGTCGCCATCGGCCACCAGCAGCACCGGCATAGTGGGCGGCGTCATGGCAATCTTGTAAGCGCGCACGGCCGATTCCGCGAAGTGCTGGAGTGAAACCGGCATGTCGTCCCACTTGGTAAAGTCGCGCACCAGCACGCCGGCATCCTGAACGCTGTGTGCCCACTCGACGCCGGGACGGCGCGTGGCTGCGTCCACGGTATTGCCAATCACCATGAAGACCGGCGCGCGATCGACATACGCGTTGTACACCGCCATGGAGGCGTGTTGCAGTCCGACGGTTCCGTGAGCGAACACGCACACCGGCTTGCCTTCGATCTTGGAATACCCGTGCGCCATCGCAACCGAAGATTCCTCGTGGCAGCAAGTAATGAACTCCGGGTTCTTGTTGCCGCCATAGTTGACTACGGATTCATGCAAGCCGCGGAAACTGGACCCCGGATTGGCGAAGATGTAATCGAATCCGATGGCTTTGAGAACGTCCAGCATGAAGTCGGCGCCGGGACGGTCCGCGGTGAGCACTTCGACGGTGGGTGAAGGATCCCGCTCCACGGTGGTCACTGCGGCGCTGGCCGAGCGGGCCGGTTCCGTGCTTTGGGCGGGCGCAGGGTGGGAAGCCGCGAACAGCGCTGCCGCTCCACCGGCGGTCCCTTTCAAGAAATTGCGCCGGCCGACCGAAGCCTTCTTTGAACTCGCCATGGCACCTCGCTTTCGCTGGGCGGTATATATGATACCTCTTATGCGACTCACGATTCGAGATGCACATGAACTGGCCACGCGCGTTATGGCGGCTCTCGGCCATAATGCTGCCGACGCCCGATTCATCGCCGACCACTTGATCGATTGCGAGCTGCGCGGGCTCCGTTACGGTGGACTTGCGCGAGCCATCAGTATCGCCGAGCGGATCGGTCGCGAAGGTGACCGTCGCCGGCCGATCAACATACTTCATCAAACGCCGGTCTCTGCCCGGATTGACGGCGGCGATCACATCGGCTACGTGGTCGCGCACCGCGCCACAAGCCTGGCAATCGAGAAAGCTGAGGCGGCCGGGATCGCGGTGGTTGGCGCCAGCAACACCTGGTACACGGGCATGCTCTCGTACTATGCCGAAATGGCGGCCGCTCGCGGCCTGGTGAGCATGATCGCCTCAAACGCGTCACCCTGGGTGGCGCCGCACGGAGCGACGGAAGGCCGGCTCGGCACCAATCCGATCTGCTTCGGTTTCCCGAGCGCGGACGAACCCGTTATTTTGGACATCGGCACATCGGCGATCATCCACGCCGAGGTAACATTGGCGCGCCGCCTTGGCAATGAACTACCTGACAACGTGGCATTCGATCGCGATGGCTTGCCGACTCGCGATCCCGTGGCCGCGCTCGCGGGCGCCTTTGCCACCTGGGGAGGCCACAAGGGGTCCGGCCTCGGTATCGTGGTGCAACTGCTCGGCATTCTGGCGGGCTCGCCACCCATTCCGCCGGAACTCGCCGCCTTCGGCTACCTCATCGTGGCGATGCGGCCGGACCTGATGGGCCCGGCAGAGGCGTTTCGCGAGAACGTGTCGGCCTTTGCCAAGGCAGTACGCTCGGCACGGCCGGTTACCGGCGGTTCGGCTGTCCGCATGCCGTTCGACCGTTCGCGCGCTGAGCGGCAGAAGCGGATGTCCGAGAATCAGATCGAGATTCCCGATGTGCTCGCCACCCAATTGACGAGATTATCTGGCCTATGACCCGAACCAAGGTCCTGTAACGGACCAGTCATCACTAAGTAAGATTAGGCCGATTCTGTTGTAGAACAACCAATTTCCCGTACCCGATTGGCATGATAATTTGTCATCAGCGATGAGGAAAACTTATCGCGAGAGAGAGGAAAATCACATGACACGAATCAGCAATTTTGTTTTGAAACTGAAAGTTTGGAAGGACAACCGAGGCCAGGATCTCATCGAGTATGCGCTCATGGCGGGTTTCGTTGCAGTCGCCGCCGGCGCGATCATGCCGGGCGTTGCTTCCAGCATCAGCGTCATCTTCAGCAAGATTTCCAGCGTGATGTCCGCCGCCTCCACGCAGAGCTAGTCACGGGACTCGCGGCGCCGGCACGCGGGTCGAAGAGCGCCGAAAGGCGTAATACACCGGGACCCCGATGAGTACGATCACGAGTCCCGGAAAGGTCGTGGCCGGACGGTACACAAAAAGGATAGCCAGGATCACGGCGGCGCTCAGGATGTAGAGCGCGGGCACCACTGGATATCCCCAGGCCCGGTAGGGCCTCTCGGCTTCCGGGCGCAACCGCCGCAGGCGGAACACGGCCGCGATCGTCAGGATGTAGAACAGCAAATCTGCGGAGACTACGTAATCCAGCAGATTGCTGTAGAGACTGCCAAAGGCTCCGGTGGACGGATCGTAGGTTCTTACCAGAACCAGAAAGCCGGCCCACATGCCTTGCATGGCGAGCGACGCGCCAGGCACTCGGGCTCGGTTGATAACGGCGGCGCGCCGGAAAAACAGGCCATCGCGCGCCATGGCGAAGTAAGCTCGGGCGCCCGCCAAGACCAAACCGTTCATGCAGCCGAAGGCGGAGATCATGATGGCAACCGCCATCAGCGCCGCCCCTATCGACGGGAAGATCGCCTGGAGCATGGCGCCTCCCACGCGGTCTGAAGGCGCGTGCTGAATTTGTTCCAACGGCAACACGGCAACGTACGCCAAGTTAGCGCCTACGTAGAGGGCGATCACAATGAACACGCCCAGGGCCAGCGAAAGCGGCACGTTGCGGCGCGGGTTCTTCACCTCCCCGGCGGTGAACGTGATGTTGTTCCAGCCGTCGGATGAAAACAGCGATCCCACTTGCGCGATGCACACCGCGGCCAGCAGCCCAAACAGGGTCGCTGGCGTCAGGCCCGGCGCTACTGGAGTGTAGCCCTTTGGCTGCCAGAAATTGGTGAAATTCGAATTCGATGCCGCACTCCACGCCATTGCTCCCAATACGATCACCCCGAGCAAAGCGGCGATCTTGGCGGTGGTAAATGTGTTTTGAACCAGCTTCCCGTAGTTGATTCCGCGTGCATTCGTCCAAGTCAATAGCGCGATAATTGCCACGCCGATCAGTTGAGCCGTGGAGAGCGAAACAGCGTAACGGCTAGTCACGTGGATGGGAGGAATCAGGTAGGCGTTCTCAGAGATGCGCGGCCATAGCGTGCCCAGGTATCGAGCGAACCCCACACCCACCGCGGCGATGGTTCCAGTCTGGATCACCATGAAAAAGGTCCAACCGTACAAGAACCCGCACAATGGCGACCACGCCTCGCGCAGATATACGTACTGGCCTCCGGCCCGGGGCATCATCGCGGCCAACTCACCGTAAGCCAAGGCAGCCGCGATGGTCAACATACCGGTAATGACCCAGGACGCAAGCAGCCATCCGGCGCTGCCCACCGTACGCGCCATGTCGGCCGAGACGATGAAGATTCCGGCTCCCACCATGGAACCAGCCACGATCATGGTGGAGTCGAAGAGGCCCAGGCTTTGCAGGAGCCCGGCGCTTGCATGATCGGATTGCGAGACGGCGGGCTGAGCGTTCATGAAGATGTCAGCCGAGTTCGCTCAACGCGCGGCCTAGCGCCGCAACCAGTCCATCCAACTCGGCTTCATTCATGGGCGTCGATAAGCAGCCAAAGATCCCGCGCGGCGACAGGATGAAGCCGTACTCCAGCATCTTGTGACACAGGTCGCTATAGATCGGGTTGGTTCGCGAGAAACCGCGAAGCGATCGAAAGTCGACCAGATCGCCTGAGGTCAGGTGAGCGAGAAACATCGATCCTGCGCCGCACACTTGAGCCGGTCGCCCAGTATCGCGAAAGAGACGCCGCAACCGATCGCGAACATACTCGCCCAGCGCATTCAGGCGGTCAAAGGCCTCGGTGGTCATCTGCCTCATGGTCTCGAGGCCGGCTACGATGGTCACCGGATTCGCATTGAAGGTTCCACCATGATGCACCTTGAGCGCACCCGTGTGATCGAACACCGACATGCAGCGCCCGGATCCGGCCACCGCGCCCACCGGGAATCCGCCGCCGATAATCTTCCCAAAAGTCGTGAGATCGGGCGTGATGCCGTGAGGGTGACAGGCACCGTGATAATCCAGCCGGAAATTCAATACTTCATCGGCGATCAGAAGAATGCCGTGACGCGCGGTTTCTTCGCGCAACCATGGCAGAAATCCCGGGCGGGGCGCAATCATCCCGATTCCCAGCGGCATTGGATCCACCAGCACGGCGGCTAATTCGTTTTTGTTCCGCTCGATCAATTTGCGGCAAGCCTCCGGCCGGTTCCATGGCAATACCACCACGTCGCGCGCCACGCTCTCGGGCGTGCCTGGTTCGATGATGGACGCGGGAGCGTCAGCTTCGCCCCAAACGTCCGGCGTGGGACCTTCGCTCACCTGCACGTAGTCGTAGATGCCGTGATACGACCCTTCGAACTTTGCGATCTTGTGTCGACCGGTGAAGCCTCGGGCGGCCTTGACCGCGAGCATCACGGCCTCGCTGCCGGAATTGCAGAAGCGGATCTGTTCCACGTATGCGACGCGCCCGGTGATCAACTCGGCCAGCTCTACCTCCTCTGGAGTCGGCATGGTAAATGCGGTTCCGAGCGCTACGCGGCGTAGTACCGCTTCAGTCACCCGGGGATGGGCGTGCCCCAGAATCAGCGACGTGTAGTTATTCAGAAAATCGACGCGCTCCTCGCCCTCCACGTCCGTGATGCGACAGCCGCTCCCGCTGCGCGCATAAATTGGATAGGGCGCTAGCGCCACCGAGTGCCGCGTATTGCCGCCGGGCATCACCCGGGATGCACGCTCGTAAAGCTGCCTGGACAATGCGCCCGCATCGCGGTATTTCGCCAAAGAAGTTCCTGCCACTGTGCTCTTCATCAACCCCCCGCCTGTCGCAGCTCCGCCAGCATGCGGCGAAGCGCGTTCTCTATCCGTGCCGTCTCTTGCGCTACGCGTGCCGGATCCTTCAACCGGATGGCTTCCGCCAATCCGGGCAAAGGCTGGCCATCGTACAACGAATAAATGTTCCAGCCGTAGATCACATGCCGATACCAATGTTCGGCTGGGCTGCCACTTTCATCCAATAAATCCTGCTCCAGGTGGGTCAGGTGATCGTTCAACGACGCGCTGGATTTATCAGGCCAGCGTCCGCTCTCGACATTCTCGTCGATGCGCCGTTCCAGCGCTTCAGACCGAGTCGCGATCTCCGCCGCAAGCGCTTTCGAGTGATCCAAATCGAGTTTCAGAACACCCCATGTGCCCGCGTCGTCGAGATAGTCAGAGATCTTGTGCGCGTAACGCGAGTACCTGTAAGGCAAGACCAACGCGTCGGCCAGCCGCATAACCGACACACCGAAAACCTGCGCCAGCGTCCGCGCCACATGAAACCCAGGATCGCTGAAGTGTTCCACGTAATATCGCGA
>Ga0209517_10010146_pt1 | contig 10564 bp, 10 predicted proteins | sample PeaSoiMetSII2010_FD_187695 | JGI IMG/M metagenome (GOLD analysis project Ga0209517, IMG submission 187695) | Peat soil microbial communities from Weissenstadt, Germany - SII-2010 (SPAdes) (version 2) | ecosystem: Environmental > Terrestrial > Soil > Wetlands > Peat | place: Germany... | reverse complement strand
GGCGGAGCCTTCTTCGCGAGCCAGACCCACTACTCCGTGCCGCTGTCTATCTTCATCGGTGCGGCCGGAGTGGCCGGCATCATTCTGCTTTACGAAGAAGTCCAGCGCGAATCCGCCGACGCCAACAGCCCGCCGAGTCCCTGAAAGTTGCTGTATAATAACTGGCGCGCCGGCCTCATTCGGCGCGCGCCATCTCGCGAGAGAAACGCCATGGCCAAAGACCAGCGCACTGCTCAAATCGAACACGAAGACAAGCTGCTGCGACGGCTGCGTTTCCTGGTCGATCTTACTTTCGCGACCCTCGCGCAGGATGACTCGCTGACCCTCGATCAGGCGTGGGAGCACGTGCGGGCGCTCAAGGCGGCCGCGGTCGCGATGTTCCCGGGCAAGGATGAAGTCTTCGACCTGATTTATCTGCCGCGCTTCTCGCGCCTGTTGCAGGAGCGGTTCGGCGCTAACTGAGGGAGCGCGGCCGCCTGCGATGAAACATCTGAGCGGAGCGATCGCGTGCGGCGACGGCCGCACTTTCGCCGGCCGGGTCGGTTTCGCCGAGCGTATCGAGACCGTCGAGGCCGCGACGGCCGGCGGCGACGATTATATCCTGCCCGGCTTCATCGACCTGCAGCTCAACGGCTCGCACGGGATCGATGTCATGACGGCGTCGCCGGACGAGATTGTGTCGCTGGCCGGCCACCTGGCGCGCGAAGGTATCTGCGGTTTTACCCCGACCGCAGTCACCGCTCCACTGGAGCAGATCGAGCGCGCGCACGCCGCGATCGCCGGGGCGATAGCCGCGCAGACCCGCGGCCATGATACGAACGCCGCGGGGGCCGCGATTCTGGGGATGCATCTCGAAGGGCCGTTCATCTCATCCGCCCGTCTCGGCGCGCACGTGCCGCTTAATCTGGAACCGCGTGGGATCGCGGTCGATCGCGTGCTGGGACTCGGAAGCCTGCGCCTGGTCACGCTCGCACCTGAACTGCACGGAGCGTTGGATGCGATCCGGCGCTTTTGCGCACGTGATGTGGTCGTCTCGATCGGCCACACCGACGCGACTCTGGCCGAAGCCGAAGCCGGAATCGCCGCGGGCGCGCGCATGTTCACGCATCTGTTCAACGCGATGCGCCCGCTACGCCATCGCGATCCCGGCGTGATCGCCGCCGCGATGCTCGCGCGCGAGGCGAAGCCCGCCGTGATTCCCGACGGCGTCCACGTCGATCCCGCGATGCTGGCGCTGGTCTATCGCGCACGCGGCGCCGCCGGGATGCTGATGACCACCGACAAGGTCGCGCTGGGCGGCGAAAACGCCGGCGCCTCGCGCCAGGTCGGCCGCGCCTACGCGCGGGTCGAGGCCGGCGCAGCGCGGCTTGCCGACGGCATGCTGGCGGGCAGCGTCATCTCGATGCTGGACGGCGCGCGCCTGATGGTCGAGAAGGTCGGCGTGAGCGTCGGCGAGGTCGCGCTGATGGCTTGCGCGAATCCGGCCGCGATGCTCGGGCTCGAAGATCGCGGCAAATTAAAACCGGGCGGGCGCGCCGATTTGCTGGTACTCTCAAGGGAGTTGAAGCTGAAGGCGGTCTTTATCGGAGGCCGCGAAGTGAATTAGCAAATCAGAACCGGAGAACCGACACGATGCCACTGAACAAAGCCTGCGTGGGCCGCGAATATCCGCCGGTCACGACCACTGTCACTCTGGAAGCGATCCAGAATTACGCGCGCGCCTACAACGATGACAATCCGCACTTTTTCGACCCGAACCTGGCCGGCGGAATCGTCGCGCCGCCGATGTTCGGCGTGGTAGTCACCTGGCATTCGCTGCTGAGCGCGGTGTCCGACCCTGAAGCAGGCGTCAATCCGCTGCGACTCGTGCACGGCGAACAGGACATGGAGTTTCCGAACCCGATTCGCCCCGGCGACGTAATTACCTCCACGTCGAAGATCGCGTCGGTAGAAAGCCGCAGCACCGGCGAGACCATGGTGGTCGAGCTCAACGCCCACAACCAGCGCGCCGAGCATGTGCAGAAAACGCTGTTCACGCTTTTTATTCGCGGCGGCGTGAAGGGCGGCGCGCCCGCCGAGGTCCGCCCGCCGGAACCGCAACGCGGCGATCCGGTCTTCGTCGTGGCCCAGACGATCGACCCGGACCAGACTTACCGCTATGCCGAGGCCTCGGGCGATCGTAATCCGATTCACGTCGATGAAAACGTCGCCAGGATGGCCGGGCTGCCGGGAATCATCGTTCACGGCTTGTGCACGATGGCCTTCACCTCGCGGGTCGCGATCGACAAGCTCTGCGGCGGCGATCCGATCCGCCTCAAGCGCCTGGCTGTGCGCTTCACCAAACCGGTGCTGCCGGGCCAGACCATCACCACCAAGGTCTGGCGCGAGGGCGAGCGGACCCGCCGGATGGTGTATGCCTACGAGACCTATAATCCCGACGGGAATGCAGTGATAAAAGGCGGAGTGGCCGAAATCGCGCTCTGACAAGGAATCGCCGACGGAGGCCGCAACACTCACGGTAGGGCTCTCGCTCTCTCTAAGCGGCGCTTACGCCGAGATGGGGCGTCAGGCCGAGGCCGGTGTGCGCCTGTTCGTCGCGGACACTGAAGCGGCCGGCGGGCTCGAGGTCGGCGGCCGGAGATACCGGCTCGCGCTGGAGTGCCACGACGATCGCAGCGAGCCGGCGCGCGCAGAAGAGATCTATCGATGGCTCTGCTCGGAGCATCGCGCCGGCCTGATCTTCGGACCCTACTCGAGCCGGCTCGCGCGCGCCGCCGCGCCGATCGCCGAAGGCGCCGGGATGGTGATGGTGAATCACGGCGGCGCCAGTGATGAACTATACGATCGCAACTATCGTCTTATAGTTGGAATACTCACTTCAGCCAGTGACTACCTGCTTCCGTTCGCCCGTCTTCTGAGCACGCTCAAGTTCTGGCGCAAACGGGTCGCGATCGTCGCGTCCAAAACGCCCTTCGCCGGCGCCGTAGCCGCGGGCTTCGAGCGCGCCTGCAATCAGCGATGGGCGCGCCGGCGCGGCGTGCGCGTGCGGCTCAAGTACATCGCCGCCGGCCGCGATCGCGCGTGGGACCGGCTGCTGCCCGCGCTCAAGCGCTCGCGAATCAACGCGCTGGTCACGGCCGGAAATTTCGATGAAGACCTCGAGTTGATGCGGGGAATAATTGCGCGCGACCTGAGTATCCCGGTGCTTTGCTGCGTCGCAGCCGGCGTGGCGCGTTTCGGCGCGATGCTGGGCGAGGACGCGGAGGGAATCGTCGGACCGAGCGGATGGGAGGAAAGCGTCCGGTTCGCTCCGCAGCTCGGCCCGGAGCCCAAGGAGTTCGCGCGCCGGATGCGTGCAGGCTACCCCGCGATTCCGATCGACTATCCCGCCGCACAAGCCTACGCCGCCGGAGTGCTCGCCGCCGCGGCGCTCAAGGCCGCCGATGCGATCGATCAGCAACGGCTCCGCGCCGCGTTCTCCGATCTCCGCGTCAGCACGATGTACGGCGATTTCGAGATCGATCGCGTGACCGGCCGCCAAGTCGGCCACGCGATGCTGATCGTGCAATGGCACGGCGGCCACAAAGTCATCGTCGAGCCGGAGGTGCATCGCGAATCCGCGACGCTCGAGCTGCCTTCGGGATGGCGCCTGATTCTGGGATCGTTCCCTCAAATACGCCTCAAGCACCAGACGCCCGACGACGAGAATCCTGACGATCACCCGGCGCTCGACCATCACGATGACAGTCACCGCCATTAGAGCGGCGGTTGCAGCCCGCGCCGTTCGCGCGATCGGCCTGATGTCGGGTACCTCGCACGACGGAATCAGCGCCGCGATCGTTGAAATCAATTCGGCGACAAATCCGCCCGCGAGGCTGATCGCGTTCCGCAGCTATCCATATGCGGCGGGCTTGCGCGCGCGGCTGCTCCGCGCCGCGGGCGGGCTCGGCGTCGGCACTCCCGAGATTTCCACGCTCAACTTCGATCTGGGCCGCGCTTTCGGCCGTGCCGCGCTCGACATCAGCCGCCGCGCGCGAATCCCGCGCGCCCGCATCAGCTTCATCGGCTCGCACGGGCATACGGTTTTCCATCTGCCGCCGCGGACCGCCGGGCGCGGACAGACGCCCTCGACGCTCCAGCTCGGCGAATCCGCGGTGGTCGCGGCCATGACCGGCGTGGCGGTGGTCTCGGACTTTCGCCCGATGGATATCGCGCTCGGTGGCGAGGGCGCACCGCTGGCACCGCTCGCGCACGTCTGGATGTTTCGCGATCGAAAGCTCGGCCGCGTGGTCCAGAATATCGGCGGCATCGCCAATGCTACCTACGTGCCGCCGCGCAGCGGCCGCGTGATCGCATTCGACACCGGGCCGGGCGTGATGCTGATCGATGCGCTCGCCTTGAAATCGTCGCATGGCAGGCTCCGGATGGACCGCGACGGAAAGATGGCGGCGCGCGGAACGGTCAGCGTAAGACTGCTCGCTGACCTGATGCGCGATCCTTATTTCCGCCGCCGGCCGCCCAAGTCAACCGGGCGCGAGCAGTTCGGCGCGGATTACCTGGCGCAAATCGAGGCGCGCGCGCGCCGCTTCGCGATCCGCGGCGACGACCTGATCGCGACCGTGACGGCGCTCACTGCGCGCTCGATCGCCGATGCGTGCCGGAAGTTCGTGATCCCGTTGGGCCGGGTCGATCAGCTAATCGCAACCGGCGGCGGCGCGCGCAATCCGGTGCTGATGCGAATGCTTACGGAAGAGCTTCAAGAAATCGAAGTGATGACCGCGGATCAGCTCGGTGTCGATGGCGACGCGCTCGAAGCCGTAGCGTTCGCGATCCTGGGCTATCGGATGCTACGCGGCGAGCCGGGCAATATCCCAAGCGTAACCGGCGCCCGCGAATCGGCGATTCTAGGCAAACTCACGCTCCCGCCCCGCTAACGTCGACCGCCGCGATGACGCTTGCGGCCTGAGCCGCCCTGATAACACCTCTCCCGCGTCTGCGGCCTGAGCCGCAGGCGCGAACCGGGAGAGGTCGGCAAGCGGATTGCGAGAGCAAGCCGCTTGCCGGGTGAGGGCGGCCTACTACCGCCAAGCAGCCTCAGAATATCCGCCTGATGTCCGGTGGCGGGAGGCCCGCTTTTTCGGCCGACTCGCGCGCTGCCGAGCTGAAGATTCCGATGCTCATAGTCGAAGACGACTGCGCGGTGCGCGCCGTATAGATTTTCGCGCGCGCCTCGTGGACCGCCTTGTCGTCGGGCGCCGCGAAAGCGGCCCAATCGATCAGGTGGCAGGCGAGTGCCAACTCACCGGCGGCGAGCTTCTGGTTCGCGCGCGCGACGATCTTGTCTACGCCGCCGGCTATCGCCGCGATCTCGCGCGCCTGCTCGGACTCCGCGGCCGGCTTGAGATGCGACGGCACGCCGTCGTACCATCCGCCGTCCAGCCGCCAGATGTTACGCACCACGAACTCGGGCTCGTCGTAGACCGGCCGCAGGTACGGCTTTTCGGCGAGCGCGGGCGGCGGCTTGACGGCATGGACTATTTCGTCGAGCGTCGCGCCTTCGTTCATCATCTTCGTCGTCTGATCGCATAAGCTCTGCATGTAGTCCGCGGTATCGTTGAGCGCCTGGCGCACGTTGACCAGGCCGTAGATCGGCGGCCCGTGCCCGGGGGCGAGCACCGTCGCTCCGGTCGCGGCCATCGCGCGCAACGCCTCGGCCCATTCGCGCGCGTAGCGCTGCACCTTCTGCGGATTGCCGGCGTTGGGCGAGCACCAGATAAAGAAGTCGCCCGCGCACAGCACCTTGCGCTCAGGAAGATAGACCCAGGTCGCGTCGTCGGTCTCGCCGCGCCCGTGATGACATTCGAAATGACTGGTTCCCGCGACCACGTTCAACTGACTATCGTAGTAGCTATCCGGATATACATACTCAGTCGGCCATTGTGAGCGCATGCCAAACTGGCGCGTATTGATCGCGCTGTTGTAGCCGGCGGTGCGCTTGTAGCGATCGAAGCGCGCGGCGACTGCGCGATTGCCCACCACCTTGGGCCGCGCGAGGCGATTCTTCTGCGCTTCCGCCGCTATCGCCGGCATCCCGCCGACGTGGTCGAGGTGGCCGTGGGTGTAAATCGCGGTGTTGATGCGCTCGGGCGAGTAGCGCCGCACGATGCCCAGCGTCTGCTCCTGGTTGAAGTGGGCGCCGGTGTCGACCAGCACCAGCCCCTCTGCGGTCTTCGCGACCACGACATTGGCGAACCATTTGATGAACAGCACGCCGTCGGCAATTTCTTCCGATTCTCCGGTCGGCATCAACGGATGGACCGAGCGGACCGACTCGTTGCCGCTCCAGAGCTTCTCTGCCATGTCCCTGATAGTGCCCACGTAAACCTCGCTTTACTCAGTCCGTCGGCTTATTACTCAGTCGATCGGATGGAGCTCGCCGACGTGGCGAATCCGATGATGCTCGACCCACGAATAGTGCCCCATCCGGTCGATGAGCCGGCCCTCGATCCCGGCGGCCCGCGCGCCGACCATGTCGATCGAATAGATGTCGCCGGCGTACAGCGCCTGGCCGGGGGCGACGCTCAGGCGCTCGAGCGCGATCTGGAAGATGCGCGGGTCGGGCTTGGCGACGCCTACGACTTGCGAGTCGATTATCACGTCGAAGTGCGCGGCCAGACCGAAACGCCGCGCGTCGTTGGCCACCCGGCCGTCAGCATTCGAGATCACCGCGAGCTTGAATCCGCGCGACTTGAGCCGTTCGAGCAAATCGATCGTCCCCGGCCTGATCACGCGCCAGAGGGTCTCCTCCTGGTGGAGCACCTGGAACCGCTGCCCGTGCTCGCGCAACTCGTCGTGCGGTATCCCGGCCGACCTCATCCAGGCGCGGAAATATTCGCGGTTGGGTTGGTCGGGGTCGCTCGGTCCGGTCGAAGACATCATGCATCGATCCAGCGCGGCGCGGCCCTCGTACTCGGCACGCTCCATCGTGGCCGCGTCGAGCTTTCGCCCGCCAAGCCGGCTGAACTCCCGCGCGAGCAGTTCGTAATCCAGGAATGCAAGCGTGTTGCCGAAATCGAACAGCAGCGCCTTTATGCCGGGCGCCGCCCGGTCAGTGTCCTGCTCGGTGGTCTTCATCGTATTTTCGAGTTGGCGGATGAAGTTTAGACCATCCAGCGCGCGCTTACCAAACCGCTCACCAGGTAATGCTCTGATTCTGTGTTGACGGAGAAATCTAGGTTCGGGCGTCGGGTAGATTGGTATCGTCGTCCGGGGATGGTTCAAATGGAGGGCTGGGCAAGCCCTGCGTGGTTTTTCCCGATGGAGCAGCAGGCTCATGCGCCCGCTGATAGCGGTCATAAACGAACGCCCCGCCAAATGCCGCAGCGGCACCCCCGATAAGAGCAAACCCTTGGACGCTCTTGTCGATAGCGATCAGAAATATACCGCCCACCAGAAAAACGAGAGCCAATCCCGCGCCAATCAGTTGCCCTCTTTTCGCAAGAAGAAAGTCGTTGTCAATCTGGCGGTTCTCGACATCGTGGCTATGCCGTTGCTCGCCTTCAGCCATCGCCACAATTCTTTCGGCGCAGCCGGGGAAAGCTTCGTTGTAACCAGCGAGAATTTTTGGGGGCGGAAGAGGTCCAGAGAATTCCAGCTCAGAGCGAACGACCTGTTGGATCACCCGGAGGATTCGCCCTCGCGGTCGGCCTTCGACTGTCTGCTTTTGCGGTTCGGTACTCGTTGCTACGACCGGATCGGACGATGGCGGTTCTGGAGTCGTCATGTCTCATGTGGTCGATTGACCACCCTTTTTCAACCTTTCTCAGATGCTCCCCTACCCTCTGCCAGTGGTCCGTTAGGCGTTTGGTCAAGTCGAGGTCCGAACGATAATGCCGTTTTTCCACTGGCCAAACGACAATACAATCGCTCAACGCGGACCAGAGCCGATCAGTCCGATTGTCACGCCTCGTCATGGGGCGGCTTGCGTCCGAATCTCGCCGCCAGAGAAATGCCTTCTTCTGTGCCATCTGTCTACAAGTTAGGTCTTCATCGAGGTTCTAGCAAGCGTGGCGTGAACCTGAAAGCGAAGGGCCGAACCCTTGATGGACCAACCGCGCGTAGCCGATCCCATCTGATCCCGCCTACATCCCGGCTGATCCCGGTCAGCAACACACAATCGGAGCATTACCCACCAGCGATGCCAGATTGCGACTGAGTTGCGCCTTACACCTCAAAAAAGATATGATTTTTCTGGGTTTTTGAGCTGCTCAGCAACGTCATTTGACGAAATCCATATGTTCACCGGAATCATAGAGGACCTCGCGACGGTCAAAAGCATTGAGCGTTCCGATGAGGGCGCGGTCCTGACCGTGCGTACCGCGTTACCCGTCTCACGAATCGGGATTGGCGATTCGATCGCGGTCAGCGGCGCCTGCCTGACCGTGATCGCCAAAGGACGCGGCACGATCGCGATGGATGTCTCGGCCGAAACACTTCGGCGCACGATCCTCGGCGGCCTCGAATCCGGCGACAAGGTCAACCTGGAGCGATGCCTCACGCTGCAGAGCCTGGTGGGCGGCCATCTGGTGGCCGGCCATGTCGATGGCGTCGGCAAGCTGGTCTCGATCAAGCCCGAAGGCGACTCGCGCCTGTGCACCTTCGAGGCGCCGGCCAGCGAGACCCGCTACCTGGTCGAGAAGGGCTCGGTGACGATCGACGGCGTGAGCCTCACCGTGTTTGGAGTCCGCAACCGCCGATTCAGTTGCGAGCTTATCCCGCACACCCTCAAGATGACTACGCTCGGCGCCAAACGCCCCGGCGCTCCGGTCAATATCGAAAGCGATATGCTCGGCAAGTACGTCGAGCGATTCGTATCCAATCAGCGCGGCGCAAACGGCGCCGCGAGCCTGGGCGGATGAGGGTCGCGACCGCGCCGAACGGAACCGAATCATGAGCCTGATGCAGATACCGCGCAAGATCGAGTATGCGCTGCGCGCCATGATTCATCTGGCCGACAATCCCGACGAGGTCGCACGCGGGCTCGAAATCGCCGAGCGCCAGCAGATTCCCAAGTATTACCTGGAGAAAGTGATCCGCGACCTGATGCGCCGCGGATTGGTTCGGGCACGGCGCGGCCCGGGCGGCGGTTACCAGCTCGCGCGCCCGCCCGAGACCATCTCGTTCAAGGACATTATCGAGGCGGTCGAGGGCCCGATCGCGCTCAACGTATGCATGGACGGCAGCAACAGTTGCCAGCTCAAGCCGACCTGCCGGATGTTCCGGGTATGGGAGGAAGGGCAGCGCGTGCTGCTGGAGGTTTTCTCGCATACCACGCTGCGCGAGATCGTCGATCAACAGATGGCCGGGGCGCTACATGCGATTTCCTCGCGCGCAAGTGCTGCGGCCGAGATCGCCAAGCCCTTAGCCTGATGATCATTAGCTTGATGAGCATTAGACCAATGCTCTTGCAGCGACGGACCGCCGCCTGGTGAGTGCCATCGAGGCAGTCTCGACGGCAGAGCTGCGGCCGGCGCCGGTCTTTACCGAGAAGACCTTCTACCTCGAGGAATTCTACGGCAAGAGCCTGCTGTTCGCGCTGATTCCGCCGGCCGGCGAGCGAATCAGCGACCTCGACTCGCTGGTCCGCACGCTCCGGGAGCTGCGCCGAAACCAGACCCGATGTATCGTGATCGTCGCGAAGAGCGCGCTGCCGCGCCTGATGCGCCGGATGGGCCGCATCGCGCCGGATGGACCTCCGCCGATGATCAACCCTGCGCACGGATTGCGCACGCGGCCATATCCGCCTGATTCGGCGGTCGCGCAGATCTGGCGCGGATTGCGGACCGGATCGATTATCGTCGCCGCCACCGAGACCGACGACGCGGACGATCTGATCGTCTTCGCCCAGGAGTTAGCCAGCCGGCTGCAAGTCTTTAAGCTCGTGCTGCTCGACCGTCAGGGCGGGGTCGCGGATCGGAACGGCAGCCGGCTGTCGTTCGTCGAAGGGCGGCGAATCAGCCGCGCGATGCGCCAGACGCGGGCCAAACTCCGCCGCGCGATTCTGCGCGCCACCGGCCGCGCGCTCAAGGACGGCGTCGGCTCGGTCAACCTGACCGCTCCGCGCGACGTCTACGAAGAGTTATTCAGCTACCTGGGCACCGGCACGCTCTTCACCGAAAGTCAGTACGGCAACGTCAGGCCGATTTCGATCGACGACTTCGGCGAGGTCGAGGCGCTGATCCTGCGGGGCCAGAGCGAGGGCTATCTGCTCCCGCGCACCGGCGAGGCGATCGCGGAGATTCTGCCCTCGTGCTTCGGCTATCGAATCGGCGACGAGCATCTGGCCGGAATCTGCTCCCTGCTGACCGAGCCCTATCACCGCGAACGCGGAGGCGAGATCACCGCGCTCTACACGCTGACCCGATTCCAGGGCGAGGGCGTAGCCGCCGACCTGGTGCGGCAGGTAATGACCGAAGCGGTCGCCCGCCGCCTGCGCTACGTCTTCGCGTGCACCAGCGAGGAGCGCGCCGCGCGGTTCTTCAGCCGGCTCGGCTTTCGCAAAGTC
>Ga0209517_10010145_pt1 | contig 10564 bp, 7 predicted proteins | sample PeaSoiMetSII2010_FD_187695 | JGI IMG/M metagenome (GOLD analysis project Ga0209517, IMG submission 187695) | Peat soil microbial communities from Weissenstadt, Germany - SII-2010 (SPAdes) (version 2) | ecosystem: Environmental > Terrestrial > Soil > Wetlands > Peat | place: Germany: Weissenstadt... | reverse complement strand
CAGTCTGGCCATCGACGCCATCGACCGCACGCCCAGGCTGCAGAGGATCGGCGCTCACGCCAAGGAACGGTTCCGCAACCTGCAGATCGAATGCCGCAACTACGCCTACGAACACGGCATCGACAGCCCCGAGATAACGGGCTGGAAGTGGCCGGATTAGAGCGGCCCGGCCCTAGTCGTCCTCGGGGAATCGGGCCGGCATGTTTGTCCTCCGTTGCGAGATTCTGGATTTCGGGCACGCGCTGGAGCACGCTGGGGAGTTCGCACGCGCGCCGGCAAGGTGCAAGACGCAATACTGTTCACTTTAGATGTGGGGCAGACTTCAGTCTGCGGCGGGCTTCAGCCACAGGCTTCAGCCAGGCTTCAGCCTGGCTCCGACAAGCGATCTGAAACCTGCGACAGCCAGACTGAAGTCCGCCGCCGGCTGAAGCCTGGCTGAAGCAGGCCCCACCGAAGCCCCCCAGGATGCTCGTTAAGTGAACAGCATTGGTGCAAGACGTCATTAGAAGGCTGAAACGCTCGTCGCCCAGAACGTGGGTTCAGCACCCCAGCCCTCCTGCCGGCCTTCCGCCGCCCATGGTAAAATTCACACTACACCTCGCATGGCACTCACCATCACCGGTCTCTCCAAGACATACCCGAATGGCGTTCGGGCGCTCCACAATGTGTCCCTCACCGTGGGCAATAACATGTTCGGCCTCGTCGGTCCCAACGGCGCAGGCAAGAGTTCCCTGATGCGCACCGTCGCCACCCTGCAAGACCCCGATTCGGGAACCATCACCCTGGATGGCATCGACGTCCTCCGCCAAAAGAACGAGGTCCGCAAGATCCTCGGGTACCTTCCGCAGGAGTTTGGCGTTTACCCCAAGCTGTCGGCGCTCGACATGCTCAATCACCTCGCTGTCCTCAAAGGGGTCACCGCCAGCGGCGAGCGCAAGGAAATGGTGGAAGCGCTGCTCCAGCAGACCAACCTCTGGGACGTCCGCAAGAAGGCCCTCTCCACCTACTCGGGCGGCATGAAGCAGCGTTTTGGCATCGCCCAGGCTCTGCTCGCCAATCCCCGCCTCATCATTGTCGACGAGCCCACCGCCGGGCTCGATCCGGCCGAGCGCAACCGCTTCCTGAATCTGCTGGCTTCGATAGGCCGCGACGTGACCGTCATCCTCTCTACCCATATCGTGGACGACGTGCGCGAACTCTGCTCGCGCATGGCCATCATCGCTTCCGGCGAGGTTCTCCTCGAGGGCGTGCCTTCGGAGACCCTCGCTGCTCTCGAAGGGCAGATCTGGTCGCGCATCGTGGAAACCGACGACGAACTGCGCGCGCTCGAATCCGAGCTCCACGTAATCAGCACGCACCTGGCCGGCGGACAGCACGAAATCCGCGTCTTCGCGCCGTCATCGCCCGGCGCCGGCTTCCATCCCGTGCCCTCCGAGTTGGAGGATGTCTATTTCCTCCATCTCGCCCGTCACGCCAGGAACTGAGGGCCCGCACCGGAGGATATTGCTATGGCCATGTTCCGGGAATTCTTCACTTTCGAGCTGCGGTTCCGCATCAAGAGCGTCTCCACCTACGTTTATTTCCTGGTCTGGTTCGCTTTCTCGTTTCTCTCCGTCGCCTCGGAAAGCTTCGGCCCGGTGGGCAACACCAATGGCAAAATCCTGCTCAACGGTCCGTTTGCCAACACTATGAACGATCTGGGTTCCTGCCTCTTCGGCGTGATCGTCATCGCTGCCATCTTCGGCACCTCCATCCTGCGCGATTTCCAGCGCGACACCTACCAGATCCTGTTCACCAAGCCCGTCTCCAAGTTCGCCTACCTGGGCGGGCGCTGTGCCGGCTCGCTGGTCACCACCCTCTTCGCCTTTTCGGGAATGCTGTTTGGAACGTTCTTGGGAACCTTCGCCCCCTGGGCCGACCACACCCGCATCGGCCCCAACCACCTCTGGTGGTACCTTCAGCCGTTTCTATCCATCGTCGTGGTGCAGATCTTCTTCATGGGCTCGCTGTTCTTCATGGTCGCCGCGCTCACGCGTAAGATCTTCATCGTTTACCTGCAAGGCGTGGCTTTCTTCATGTTCTATGTGATCGGGCTGACGGTCTACTCAACCACCCGCTCGCTGGAGCACTTCTGGTCCGGCATCTTCGACCCTGTCGGATTCATCCTGTTTGACAACATCACCCGCTACTGGACCGTCATCGAAAAGAACACCCTGCTGCTTCCCTGGGATTTCAGCGGCAATTCGCCCGGAGTCTTCCTCTATAACCGCCTTCTGTGGACCGGTGTCGGCCTGCTTTCGCTCGCCGCTGTGTGGGCCCTTTTTCCCATGTCGGTGGAGGCGCTCACCGCCCGCTCGCAGGGCAAGCGCGCCGCCAGGGCGCGCCTGCAGGAGGCCGAAGAAGAGCGGCCCATGCGGTCGTTGGTAGTGGCCTGCCTGCCCCGCGTGCGCCAGGCGTTTGGCCGCGGCACTTCCTTCGCCCAGTACCTCACCCTCACCCGCCTGCGAATCCGTACCATCACCCACGAGATTCCCTTCTGGGCCATCGTCGGCCTGCTGATCGTGTTCGCCGTCAATAACGGCAACTTTGCCGGCAAGGTCGGCGGTGTCGACGTCTGGCCTGTCACTTATCTCATGCTCCAGGCAGTGGAAGGCAGCGCCACTCTCTTCTTCTTCATCGTCGCGGCGCTGTACGCTGCGGAGCTCATCTGGCGCGAACGCGATAACCACTTCGACGGCATTCACGACGCCCTGCCTCTGAGTGAGACTACCGACTGGCTTTCCAAGCTCACCGCCATCGTGCTGGTGGAGATGTTCCTGCTGGCCGTTGCCATGCTCATCGGCATCGTCATGCAGACCGTGGCCGGATACTACCGCTACGAGCTTCTGCAATACTTCAAGGAACTCTATATCGTCACCCTGCCGCAGGTTGTGGGAGTCGCGCTTCTGGCCCTTTTCGTCCAGACCATGGTCTCCAATAAATTTGTGGGCCACGGTATCGTCATCGGCGTCTTCGTCCTCCAGCCCATCGTCTTCAACTTCGGATGGGAGAACACTCTGTACCTGCCGGGCGCCACCCCTCCTTATACCTATTCGGACATGAACGGCTACGGACATTTCGTGCCGGCGCTGTTCTGGTCCATTGCCTACTGGCTCTCGATCTTCGCCTTGCTGGCCCTGGTCTCCATCGCCTACACGCGCAGGGGCGCCGATGATTCGCTCGCCGCGCGCACCGCTCTCGCCATTCGCCGCGCTCCGCGCCTTCTTCCGGCGGCCGCGCTCCTGCTCCTGGCCGCCGCCGGTTCGGGCATCTGGTACTTTTTCAACGCTCACGTCTTGAACGAGTATCTGACAGCCGGTGACCGCCGCCGCATTCAGGCCGGCTACGAGCGCGACTTCAAGCGCTTCGAGCTCTTTTCCCAGCCCAAGGTCACGGCCGTGGATGCCGCCATCGATATCTACCCCGAACGCCGCTCGTTCGACGGCACCGGCCGCTTCACTCTCCAGAACAAAACCAATACGCCCATCTCACAGATACACCTCACCGACGAGCACCAATCCGTGTCGAACATTCAATTCGACCGGCCGTTCCACCTCGTCAGCCGGGCCCCGCGCAATCTGTATTCCATCTATGCGCTCGATCGGCCGCTCGACCCGGGCGACGTTCTCACCCTCACATTCTCGGTGAGTCGCTCGACCCGCGGCTTCCGCGACGGAAACGAACCGGCCGAGTTCGCTTACAACGGCACCTTCTTCGACTCCGGCTATTTCCCCCAAATCGGGTACGACCAGGGCTTCGAGCTCGACGACCCCCGCCGCCGCCGCGAACAGAAGCTGGGACCGCTCGAAGAAATGGCCCCCCGCGGAGAACCGGTCCATTCCCGCCTCAATCTCTTCTCCACTAACTCCGATTGGATCACCTACCACACCGTGGTCAGCACCTCCGCCGATCAGCTCGCCATCGCGCCCGGCTACCTCCAGCGCGCCTGGCAGAAAGACGGACGGCGCTTCTACGAGTACAGCATGGGCGGCACTCACATCCTGAATTTCTACGCCTGGCTTTCCGCCCGCTTCGCCACTCGCAGGGAAGTCTATTCGGGGCCGCACGGCGCCGTGAACCTGGAGGTCTACTACGATCCCGCCCACACCTACGACATCGACGATATGCTGGCCTCCTCGCGCGCCGGGCTCGACTACTACCAGGCCCACTTCAGCCCGTTCCAGTTTGCGCAATACCGCATCATGGAGTTCCCGCGCTACCGCAGCTTCGCCCAGTCGTTCCCCAACACCGTGCCTTATTCGGAAGGCATCGGTTTCATCGGGCGCATGCTCCACAAGGAGGATGTCGACCTGACTTACTTCGTCACCGCCCATGAGCTCGGCCACCAATGGTGGGGCCATCAGTTGATCGGGGCTCAGGTACAGGGCTCCAATATGATGTCCGAGACCCTGGCGCAGTACTCTGCCTACATGGTGATGCAGCAGAAATACGGCAAGGACTACATGCGCAAAGTCCTGCGCCATTTCCTGGACCGCTATCTGCGCGGCCGCGCCGGCGAGCTCCGCCACGAGCCGCCACTCGCCCTGGTCCAGCGCGAGCCTTACGTGTGGTACGAGAAGGGCGGGCAGATCCTGTACACGCTGGCCGACTATATCGGCGAGGACAAGATCGACAATGCCCTCCATAATTTCCTCATGGAGTACCGCTATGCCAATGCCAACAACCAGGTGGACGCGGTGAACAGCTCGCGCGCCGCCGCCGACCAGCCGTACCCCGATACCCGCATGTTGGTCGACGCGCTCTACGCCCAGACGCCGCCGGAGTACCGATACCTGGTGGACGACGGCTTCAACCGCATCGTTCTCTATGACAACAAGGCCGTCTCCGCCGTCTGGCGGAAGACTCCGGAGGGTAAGTACAAAGTCACCTTGGACGTGCAGGCTCGCAAGGTCCAGGCGGATGGGAATGGGGTGGAGACCCCCATGCCGCTGGCTGACTATATCGATATCGGAGTCTTCTCGGGGAAGAAAGATGAAGAGAAGCCTCTCTCGATGAAGCGGGAGAAAATCAACAGCGAGCACCAGACATTCGACTTCCTGGTCGACCAGCAGCCCACCCGCGCCGGCATCGACCCTTACAACAAGTTAATCGACCGCATCGCCGACGATAACATGATCGATGTCACCCGGCAGTAGTTCAGGCCAGTTCCGCCCCGCGTTCGGCCAGTAACTTCTTCAGGATGGACCGGTGACATAGAATAGAATAGAACCCAGGTCCGGTCACGAAAACACCGGACTAGTGCACTAGAGATTTGTTTTCGACGAAAGGAGGTCGATTCATGAAGCCACTACGCATCCTCATAGGAGTCGCCGTGCTAGCGGTGTTGGTAATTGCCCATCGGCACCCCGCCCCGCTTGGATCTAACTTTGACGCCTACGCCGAAGCGGCTTCGCTGCTGGTGAGCCTGTTCTGTGCGATGTGGCTGCTCACCTCCGGATTGCCGAGACTACTGTGCATCTGGGTGGGAGTCATCGTGTTAGCGGTCTTAGGAATCGCACATTGGCACCCTGCCCTGCTCGGATCTAACTTCGACGCCTTTGCGGGAGGGACCTCGCTGCTGGTGGGCCTATTCTGTGGGATGTGGCTGCTTACCGCCGGGTTATTACGGAGCGGCGCGCGGCGCCGGCACCAACCTAGGTTCCATCCTGGAGATGTCGCATTTGGTTACATTGCTCTGGTTGGACTGGTCCTAGCTGCCGTGGGCTACTGGCCATTTGGATTTGGTGTTGTGATTTTCGCACTAGTCGTCGGTAGCACGTTAAGTTCTCGGCGGATTGGAGCCGAGCGCCGAGCTGGAGCGATATCATGGAGGGCAGAACAAGAAGCCAAATGGAGAAGGGAATTGGAAACGCGCCGGGCTTTAGTCAGAGAAGCTGGCATAACAGGGCGAATGGACGTGTTGCCGTCAGCTATTGGCTTCCAACTTGGAGACCCCGTCAGCGAGACGCAGATGGTGGAACTCAGAGCGCTGGCCGTCGAACAACTGGAGAAGATCGCCGAAACACAGGGAATAGAAGTGTTGATACAAGGTCTTGATCAACCTGGTTGGACGCTTGAACGCAGCCTCCTAATTGAGGTCATGGGGAAGCTAAAAGATGCCAAAGCCGTGGCTCCCCTGATGGGAATATTGAAGGAGCGTTCGACTAATGCTCTTCATGCTGGGCACGCCTTGGTCTTGATTGTTGAGCCAGCCATCGAGCCTTGCATTGGTGCCCTAAGTAGTTCCAATACTGACCTTAGAGGTTCTGCAGCGACGGTTTTGGGTCGCCTCCGCTCGGTTCAAGCCGTAGAGCCACTCGTCGCTCTGTTGTACGGCGACCATAACGATCGCCTGTCGGCTGCGTGGGCACTTGGGGAGATTGGTGACCAGAGAGCTGTTCAGCCTCTTATTAGGTATATGGTGCGTGGTGAAGAAGTCATGAACGCTGCACTTGCTCTTGAAAAGTTAGGAGATAAAGCCGCCATCCTACCGATGACGGAGGTTCTTGACCACCTCCCAAGTTACGAGGGTGCAAACGTCAGAGACCGCCTTAAGGAGGCTATCGAGAAACTAAAATCGGCAAAGCACGACGACCGAACTGACACGATCAGCAGGGAGAGTAATGCCATGTAGTTCGATCCCGCCCACTCCGCAGTAGAGGCCCAGAGGACGCGCGGCCCGGCTGGCGTAACGAAAAGCATCATGCCGGAACAGGCGCCGGGCCGCAGGAAACGCGGGCGCTTCCGCCCACGCTGACTGTGGTTCCCGCAAACTCCGGTGGGTGGGGTGTGACAGTTGCGTTGACGCTCTCCTACCGGGATGATGCCTGTTCACGACGGAGATTGCGAAGTGACAGCCATGGCCGGCGAAAAAACACGATTATCGAGGGACTTCGCAATCTTCTCGTCCAATTTTGGCCGATCGACAAGCTGCTTCCCTACATCCGCAACGCGCGGACGCATACGGAGGAGCAGGTCGCGCAGATCGCGACCAGCATCATCGAGTTCGGGTGGACGAACCAGATCCTGGTGGGCGCGAACGGCGTGATCATCGCTGGCCACGCGCGCATTCTCGCCGCCCGGAAGCTCCAGATGGCCGAAGTTCCGGTCATCGTGCTCGATCATCTCACCGAAACGCAGCCTCGGGCGCTGGTTCTGGCCGATAATCGCCTCGCTCTCAACGCCGGATGGGATGAAGAGATGCGTGAGCACCGCCGACTAGCAATGGCCGGGGAGACGACCACCTCCTCTTCACCTGCTGCTGCTGTCCAACCGCGAGGGCGACTGTCTGGCCGCAGAGTTTGCGAGCAATCGCTTGAAAAGAGGCATTCTGGATTCTTGAGCAGATAGAAGGGCCAGAGTTGACCCCTTCCTGTGCCGCTGGAGTCGCTTGAAATGGAGAAACGGCAAAAAAAGGTCTCAAAATCGGCCATCGAGTATGCAACAGACGGTAGTCAGGAGTTGTGAGATGTATGAGGAATAGAAGGCGGAGGCGTTCTTCACTTGGCTCATGCTCCGGGGAATGGCATTTGTTATCTTCGCTATTCTCTTCGGCCTGACGCTCAAGGAACTCCATTCGGCCGGGAGAAGCCTATGGGCCACACCAGCGCGTTGGATCTATTTGGGAGAACTTTGGTGGGCGTACCTTTTCTGGAAAGCCTTCCTGATGAAGGTGGACGTGGGCACTTTGATTTGATGTATTTTGCGGAAAGCCGGATTGCCAGAGATGGTGAGTTTAAGCTACACGGCGATCCAAAAAAGTGGAATCTATGCGACAGGCAATTTGGAGGCCACCAACTACAAGTACCGGGCCGTCTCACTTGCGTGGCGCCTGCGTTCGTATAGGATTGTGCTACTCATCGTCCCAGTAGCGGGTTATTACTTTCTAAAATGGGTAGAACGTGCCAATGCCGCGCTCTGGTCGCTGGCCGTTGGACTCTTCATCGCAGATCTCACGTTAACTCTGTGGGGCGAGTCTGTGGAGAAGGTCGTGAACAACCCTTAGCTAAAGCCTCGTGCGAACGAGTCTGAGGTCAACGCTTGCGCCGAACAACTTGGCGATCTCGACCCAGGACCTCCGCGCCTCGCGTCACGCCTCATTCCATTTGAGTCATATCCATCAGAGCAACAGTCTTGTACTACGCATCCGCCTCGGAGCCACACACCGCACCACCTGCCAAAACCTCGCCCGATGACTCATTCTCAATCGCCTGCGTTCTGGGCCTGCTCCCCGACACGAAAATGAATCGCCCGACGACTGCCGCGGCAAGCAGGGCGCCGGCGGCGCACAGAAAGGTCGCCGCGTACCCGAACCGGGCAGCCACCGCGCCCGCGGCGAAGGAGCTCACACCCACGAACAGGTCGTAAAAAGCCGTGAGCACGCCCAGCGCGGACCCGCGTTCCCCGGCGGGGGTCTGCCGCAGGACGGTGGAGGCCACCGAGGCCCAGGGAAACGAGAACCCGAATCCCAGTGCCGCCGCCGCGGCCACCGCGGCCACCGGCCCGGGGCCTGCGCCGATCACCATCAGGCCGGCAGCCATGGCCGCCAGGCCGACATAGTAGGTGATGGCGGGATGAAAGCGGTCGGGCAATCCGCCCAGAAAAAACCGCGACAAAAGGATCAGCAGCGCGTACGCCGAAAACGCCGCGGGACCGGCCTTGCCATAGCGCGCCAGGTGCAGGATGAGAAAGCCCGCCACCACCGGGTAATGCACATTGACGAATCCGATGGCCAGGCCCGGAGCGATGATGGATGCAGGTATCCAGCGGCGCCGTCTGGGGTGAGAGGCGGGATGATATTCCTCGCTGACCCGGGTCAGAATCGCTGCGGCAACCAGCGCGGCCACGGTCTGCATCAGGGCCGCCCGCTCGAAGGACCCGAGCCATTGTCCCACCACCGGCCCGGCGGAAATTCCTCCCCAGATGCCGCTGCTCACCAGGCCGAGCGCTTGTCCGCTGCGGTGGATGCCGGCGACTTCCACCGCCCACGCCGCCGCGCCAGTGTACAGGCAGGCCTCGCCGAAACCTTGCAGCATGCGGGCCAGGTAGATGCCCGCGATTCCCAGGGGCAGCAGGTATACCGCGCCGGCCAGCGCGCAGCTCACCAGGCCCGTCAGAAAGGCCGTCTTGCGCCCGCGCCGGTCGGCCAGCGGGCCCGAGAAAAAACGGCTCGCCAGGGCGACGAACGAGAAGACTCCGATCACCAGGCCGATGGTCTGGTCGGAGCCGCCGAGATCGTGATGCACGTGCGGAGCGAGCGCCGGCAACACCGTCCCGATCCCCAGGAAGCCGAGAAATATCGCGCCGATGAGCAGCCAGAAACGGCTGCCCAGGCCCGTCGGAGACAACCCCATTCTTTCTATTCTACTAGCCCACTAAGTTTTGTTTTTTCAATCCGTGTTCATCCGTGTTCATCCGTGGCTATGAATCTCACCGCGCCAGCCGCGCCGGCTTCAACGTCCAGCCTTGCAGGCGTCCCAGCTCGAGCAGCGGACCGCCGTTGAATCCCGGGGGATGGATCACCCAACTGAACGGCCGCCGCGGGTCGGTCGCGAAGTAACGGTCGAACTCGATCTGTCCGTGAACTACCCGCACCTGGGCGGCGGGCTTCAGGACATTGCCCGCCAGCGTGGCGGCGAAATCCGCCAGGGAAAGTGTCTGGGCGCCGATAAAAACCTCGGCGGGAAGCCGATGGTTGACGCGGATGAAGTCGGCGGCATCCGCCGTGGCCTTCTCGAATGCCGCGGCCGGAATGTTGGCCTCCGGCCACGTCGTGGCCCCCGCCGCCGTCGGCCCGTCCACGATTTCGGCCTCCACGCCCAGCAAGGCCAGTAGCATGTCGGCGGGCGAGAGTATCTGCCCCTCCACGTCGTGGAAGACAATGTGGCTGACCACGAACTCGGCGATGGGTTTGCGATCCGCCTCTCGGGGGCGCGGAATCGGATTCTCGTAAAGGCCGCGCAGGTCCTTGGCGGTCACGAATCGCACGTCCGGCTGGCTCTTCATGTGCTCCACGAACCGCCGCAGCACCCCGTAGCAGCGTTGCGAATCTTCGGCATTTCTCCGCAGGGGCTTCACCCAGTTGTCGCGCGTCGGATTGGCTCCATGGGCGAAATTGACTGCATCCCAGAACTCCGTGGTCACGAATTCGTTGGGGTGGTAGTAAATGCTGATTACGCCTCCGCCCGCCGCGCGCAGGCGCTGCACGGTGGCATCGAACCGCTGGTACGCCGCGGTGTCTTCCGCGCCCACGTTCAACTGTGCGCGAAACGTGTTGCGGCCCATGTGGAAAACATGCAGCAGCCCGCCGTACCAGAAGGGCTGTTCGTCCACTCCCACCTGCTCGCCTTCATCCAGATAGACCGGGATTCCCAGCCGGCGCAGGGCCGGATTGCTTTGCGGCCCCCACGAACTGCCGGGCTGCCCGTAGCACACCGGCTGGGTTCCGAAAACCCGCTTCACGTCGGCCACGCCCGGACCTTCCCGCCGCTCGAACTCCTGCGCGCCTTCGAGAAAGCCCAGCCGC
>Ga0209517_10010138_pt1 | contig 10572 bp, 8 predicted proteins | sample PeaSoiMetSII2010_FD_187695 | JGI IMG/M metagenome (GOLD analysis project Ga0209517, IMG submission 187695) | Peat soil microbial communities from Weissenstadt, Germany - SII-2010 (SPAdes) (version 2) | ecosystem: Environmental > Terrestrial > Soil > Wetlands > Peat | place: Germany: Weissenstadt... | reverse complement strand
ATGTTCGCCAGCTTCTTTTCAAACGGCATTGGCGGATCGGCCGTCGCCACTGGTGCCATGCCCGCAGCGAAATAAGAGAAAAAGCCACCTGCCAAAATTGCTGCGGCCAGAAAGGCTCCGATCACGATACCCTTTATCATTATGTACGCTCCTCGTTTTTCGCTCAGACGACTCATCCGGAAGACTACTGGCTAGAAATGAATTGGCCGTGTCATCGAAATGACAAGTTGTTCATGTTCCCTCACAGCCGCTGACAAGTTGCATCAATTCCAGAATGCGTTGCAAACTGCCGCTTTCATTTGTTCCTGTGGTCTGTTATGTGCTGCTCTGTCTTAATTTCCTTGTTGCACCTGTCGCGGCGACGGGCCAGGACAGGTCGACGCTGCCGGATGCGCCAAGCTCAAGTCAGATTCAATCTGATCCATCAACCCTTGAACAGGACGGTCAACAACCTCAACTGAGTAAGAACCACATCTTCTGGGTAATCCCCAACTATCGCTCGGACGAAAACCCAGCATAGATCAGACCGCTGACACCGGGCGCGAAGATAAAAGTTGCGTTCGATGACTCTTTCGACCCCTCGGCGTTTCTAGTGGCTGGCGTTTTTGCCGGGGTAGCTATGGCGCAGAAACAGAACAGCTCGTTCGGTTCCGGAGCGCGGGGCTTTAGCAAATACTATGGAGGGGCATTCGCAGATCAAGCAATTGGCAACATCATGAGCGAAGGCCTATTTCCAGTCGCTCTCCACCAGGATCCCCGTTATTTTGTGAAAGGAAAGGGTGGATTTTGGAAGAGGACCGGATACGCGATGAGCCGGGAAGTGATCACCCGCGGCGATGACGGCCGCAACCACTTCAACACATCGGATCTGGCCGGAAATGCCGTGGCTGCGGGCATTTCCAACCTCTACTATCCGGCCGCGGATCGATCATTTGGAAATACCACAAATAAGTGGGGACAACAAATAGCCCTGGATACGTTCTTCAATGTGGCCAAAGAGTTCTGGCCCGACATGCGCAACAAACTATTTGGGCACTGACCCGTATGTGCAACGCCGTGATCTGAACCTCCGCAGGTTGGTCACGCTCATGCCGTTTGGAGTACGCTGACGGGCAGCGACAAAGTTATAACAGCGCCGCCTCCCGCACGATCGGAGATCCTAGCCTCGCCGCCGTGCGCCTGTACGACTGCATCCACAAAAGCAAGTCCGAGGCCGTGCCCGGGAGAATGTTTCCCCTTTACGAAGCGCTCGAATGCTCGGCTGCCGATATCAGGCGGGAATCCCGGGCCATTGTCTTCGATCACCAGTTCTGCTGACCCTTGATGCAAATGCAGCCGAATGTTCACTCGGCATCCCACCGGCAAGTGCGTCAATTCGTTTTCCAGCAAATTGCTTACTACGCGATTCAGCAAAGGCAGGTCAGCATCTACGACCGCATGCTCTTCGAGGTCAATTGTTACTTCGTGATGGCGCTCCGCCAGGGCCGGCTGGTAAATATCAACCAGTTGTCTCACGACATCGGAGAAGTCGACTGGGCCGCGATCCATGTGAAGCGCACCGGCCTCCGCCTCGGCAAGATCCAGCGCGGTGTTCAGCAACTGCAAGAGCTTATCCAGGCCTTCGATCGCTTCACCAACCGAGTTACGCCACTTCTCGTTCCCGTCATCGCACAAGGCAGATTCGAGCGTTCCACGAATCAAGGTTACCGGGCTTTTAAGGTCATGCGCGACAGAGCCGGTAACGGTGCGAAGCTGATTCACTGAAGACTGGATCCGGTCCAACATGTGATTAAAAGTCTTAGCCAGTCGCGAGATTTCATCCGAATTCACAGGTTCAGGTAATCGTTCCTCTAATTCCTCGGTGCCAATTCGCGCTACGGCTTCCGTAATGCGTTCGACACGGAGCAGAGTACGACGGGCGCTCCAGTAGGAGATTACGAAGCCAAGCAGAAACATTCCGCCCCAGACCATGAGAAAACGACGGGCCAATCTGTGCAGGATGTGCTGAGCGCCGCGATCTGAGAGTCCTAGGTAAACACTTCTTCCGTCATGTACCTGGCCTACGACTCGAAACGCTTGGCGCCATCCTTCCACTGCTATGGACTGCGGAGTGCCGGGAACAAGCTTCGCCTGTTGAATCGCCCTGACAAAAGCATCCTTGGAGCTTGGGCCTACCCACAACGGAGCTTCACTGTTATTGGGATCGATCGCCAAAAAGAAGACGGAATTCAGCCTTCCTCCCCGCGTGTCGCGTTCATCCGGCACTTCCTGAGTAGCAAGCTCGGCCACCTCGCCAACGATCCGCTTGTATAGGTGATCTCTCGGAGTATCCGCCGAGACCTGGGCAAGAACCTCAGCTTCGCCACTAAGCCAGGTGTCACTACGCTCCCGAATGCCCTGAGCGACAAGGAAATAAACTATGGAGAAAGCCAATGCGGTTCCGAGCGCGAACGCCAGAGTTGTCCAAATCGAGATCCGCCAAGCGGCGGTCGTGCGTAAATTCTTAGGCATATTTGAGAACGTAGCCAACACCACGAATTGTGTGGATCAGCGGCCGTGGCGCGTCATGGTCCACCTTGCTGCGCAGACGATAGATATGCACATCCACGACGTTGGTTGCGGGATCGATCCGCATCCGCCAAACGTGGTCCAGAATCATGGTGCGAGTCACCACCCGACCTTCATTGCGGCAAAGATACTCCAGCAGAGAAAACTCCTGTGGGGTTAATTGCAGCAAGCGCTCGCCCCGTCGTGCTTCACGACGCACCAGGTCAAGCTGCAAGTCGGCAGCCTGCAAACGCACCGATTCATTCTGTGGAACCGCGGACCTGCGCAGGAGATTCCTCAGCCTTGCCAGCAGTTCCGGGAGGGCGAACGGTTTCGTGAGATAGTCGTCTCCGCCCTGCTCCAGTCCCCGGACACGCTCGTCCACAGAACGCCGGGCAGACAGGATTAAGACTGGCGCCGAACTCCCTTGGGCGCGGCAGCGGGCAATCAAATCCAATCCATCCAGGTCTGGAAGGCCAAGATCGATGATGAAGGCATCGTGAATGCCTTCCAAGGCCAGCGCTTCCCCAGTTTTCGCGTTACTGGCCGTATCCACCTGATATCCGGCTTCTACCAGCGCCCGTTTCAGGAACTGCTGAATGGATACATCATCTTCTACCAACAGCAATCGCATAGGAGCTTCCCGCCAGTCCAAAACTTTACACCTCCAATTGGGATGCAGGAAACTCCTCAAACGTTGAAGCGTCCGTCGAGCCCGGCCCCACTCCTCTGAACAAAGATGCCTGAGAATCTGCTCGTCGCCTCACTGCGGTCGCCAGGTCATGTCCACGCGCACTGGAATGTCGTTCTTGACGGGCATGGTCAGCAGCGATGGCGGGTCGATTTTGAAATCAGCGAGTGTGGCTGGAATTGTCCCCGTGATATGGGTCTCACTGCCTTGCGTCGTTAGTTTGAAAGGAACCTGCTTGTACTGTGCAGTCTGTCCAGCGAACTGAATCTCCAGATCGGCGCTAATGGTCGCTGAAGTGGCGGCCGATTCTGGCAGGTGGGTTCGCACGATGACCATCGGAAACTCCGCGCCGCGCGTGACCTGGAGCATATGAAGGTCGCGGTTACTGTCCCCGGAATCAAACGACTTGACCGGCACCGCGATCAGGAAATCGCATTCTCCGGCATGGCAAACTCCCTTGCCTCGCGCCGCGTGGCTCACACCGTCGGTCTGATGCAGCGGATGGGATACATGGTAAGTGCGCGTGCACTGTTCGAGAACCCACTGGCCGTCCGCTGCGACAAGCGAAGGCGGCGCCAGAAGCACGAAGGCCATCAGGATGGTCTTTATTCATAAGCGCGGATCAAAACTTAAGGGATACCGACAGAAGAGATGCGCCAAACGCCCCGGCGGTCACGATGGCCACCGGCCCATGCGCGGAGGCAATGCCATGGACCTTTTCCCCTTTGCTCTTTTGATCGAAAGCGATGGCTCCCAGAATGGGTGTCAGGATCATTCCGGGGCCATGGATCCAAGCCATGGCCTTGTGGAAACGGATCGGCCCACGCGTTTCGGTTCCGGGTACTCTGGGCGCTCGAATGGCATAGTACGCGGTCATGAAATACAAATCTCCCGTCAGCCCGCCCAGAGCCGCATGTAGGTCGCGCGAGGTCGTGCTGGTGCTTTTGCCCCCGGCATTGAGGGAAGTGGCAACGGTGGCAATCAACGGAATGGTCGTGATCAAACCCAGCCGCTGATGGACCTTGAGCATGTGCGTCCGTTTATCGAGCAGTGCTTGCTGGCGGGCGTCTCCCTGGGACTGCTCTGCGGGAAAACCCAGATCTTGCAGTGAGGGCGGTTTAGTGCTGGCGGATGGGGCGTTCGGCAAATTCTCCTCTGACACGGGCGCGGGTTTGCCACTAGTTTGTTCTCCGGTCTCGAGCTTGGTATCGAGAACGACCGCCTCGGTCCCATTGACCATCGCGGAAGGGAGCTCGACCGTCTTGAAACCGGAGGCCTCAAACTTCACCCGGTAGTTGCCCGGCGGCAGACCGTCAAGCCTATAAGAGCCATCTGTCGCTGTAGTCGCGCTTCGCATTTGGCCATTGTCTGCACATGTCGCCGTCACGGTGGCATTCGCAACTCCGTTACCAGACGCATCGATAACCTTGCCCGTCAATGCTCCTGTTCCAGTCGTCTGCGCCATTAGGAACGGAGCGAACGCAAGGGAAAGACAAACAAAAAAACCGAGGCCAGGGTCGCCACTACGTCGAGTGCGAAAGATCTTTCTCAACATCCTTCACCTCACCCTCTCTGATGGTGCCATGACCTCGTGTGGTATGTGGGACCACCAAAATACGATATGTCCATAACATGACCGTGCCTTTTCCGGAAGATGACAATTTGTTCATCCAGAGCTAACTGACACATTTCTCCTCCTAACTGCGGCTATGATTTCATCTACGCGCCGCCCAAAGATTGAGGTGTTCAGGTGAAATGCGTTCGTCAAGTGACTCAGGCGATCTTCCTGATGTTCATCTGCTGCAGTACATGGCTTTGGAGTCAGACCCTGAAGGACAGACCCGCAGAACCCACTCCGCAACCATCCAATTCCGTTTTACTGCCAGCACCAGTCAGTTCCATTCCCTTGACAGTTCCGCCAGGTGCTCCTCTGAAGATAGCGCTGGATACGGAGGTGCGAGTTCGGGAAGTCGGGAAGGCGATCCATGGCAGAACAACGGAGCCGGTGTATGCATTCGACAGGCTGCTGATTCCGTCGGGGACGGTGGTTAACGGAAAAATCTCGGCAATCGATAGTGTGCCGGGGAAGACGCGGGTGCTGGATGCGACGGATGGGAATTTCTCTCCGGCGCGGCATGTACATGTGCAGTTTGACGAGCTCGTGATGGCAGACGGGCGGCATGTGGCGTTGCAAACAGTGGTGTCTCCGGCCCCGGATGGAGTTCTGCGTTTTGTCTCGGCGAATGAGACGGAAAAGAAAAATAAAGTGGCGGATGCGGCAGGGAAGAAAGTGAGTGCGACGCGGCAGGCGATCCACCAGCAGTGGAGCGACTTGCAGAAGCAGATCCACGAGCCGGGAAAGATGCACAAGCTGAAACGGATCGCCCTGGCGCAGCTCCCCGTGCATCCGCAGTACATCGATGCGGGGACGAGTTTCAGCGCGGACTTAGTGCAACCTCTAGATTTTGGAACGGAGGCGATGAAGCCGGGAGCACTTACGAACATTGGAACGACCCCTCCGAACGGAAGCGTCGTGCATGCGCGGCTGGTGACCGCGCTGAGTTCTTCGACTGCCCAGAAGGGAGATCCGGTGCAGGCATTGATAACCGAACCTCTGGTAGTTTCCGATCATCTGATCTTGCCGGAGGGTAGCGTGATTAAAGGCTCAGTAGTAGAGGTACATGCGGCGCGCCAGTTGGGACGCAACGGGCAGTTGCGAATCCTGTTCCGTGAGGTTGCGCCGCCGAACGGGCTGGAGCAGAAGGTCGAGACGAATCTGGAGGGCGTGGCCGTGGCCAAGGACGAGCACCTGAAGCTGGACGCCGAAGGCGGAGCTGAGGTGACGACGCCGCGGAGTAGATATTTAATCACCGGAATCCAGGTGATGCTGGCGGCCTCACAGGCGTCTCCGGACCGAGATGCGGGACGGGGAGGACAGAGTGTAGGTGAAGCGGGGGGCGGCGCGGCGAGCGGGGCATCGGGATTTAAGTTGGTAGGAATGATTGTGGGGATTGCTGCGCATTCGCGCGTGGTGTCCGCCGGTTTTGGATCGTATGGAGCGGCGATGTCGATTTATTACCACTTTCTGGCCCGAGGGCGCGATGTGGTCTATCCGAAAGACATGGCCATGGCAATCGGACTGGGAACTCGCGGCACCCAGTCAAATGATGCCGCGGGACCGTCTGCACAGTGAGACCGGAGGTGCGAAAGTCTGTGGCCAACGTGGGTTTGCGTGTCCGGACGGCGTGTCGTTTTTCACCATTGGCAAGCAGCGTCCAGCGATCTGATCGACCGCGTATGAATTCAGTGCGATGTGTCGCTGATGACCGTCTCAGGATTGCACCAGTATGCCTGCGGTTCGAGATGGCGCTTCTGGTTCTGTTCGCGTTCGTTTGCCTGGCTTCGGCGGCCCCCCAACAGCAAGCAACTCGTTCCGTTGTCATTGATTTATCGGTGGTGGACGACAAAGGCCAAGCTGTTCCACAGGCACGGATCGAAATCAGTGCTCATGGGCAGCTTGTGGCCGTTGAACTGTCGGATACTGCTGGGAGGACAGCCACTACTCTTCAACGACGGGGTAGCTTCCAGTTGACCGTTAACAAGCAGGGCTATCTCGCTACAAGCACAACGCTGGAGATAAAGGAAGATACCGGGCCCGAAGAGGTCGAAGTTGTTCTAACGAAGGCCGAGGTGAGCCAACAGAGCGTGGAAGTCCACGGTACGGCTTCAAATCCGGTCGTCGAAGAGTCTAGTAGTCAGACTACGATAGCGCCCGCACAAGCTAAAGAAACGCCAGGCCGGCCAGCGACACTTTCCGATGCATTGCCTCTGATTCCCGGTGTCGTTCGTGCTAGCGACGGCAGTGTGAGAATCGCCGGTTACGGAGAAAATCACAGTGCTCTCCTGGTCGACTCGGTCGACGTAACCGATCCGGCGACAGGTGCTTTCGGGCTGACTGTCCCCATCGACAGCGTCCAGAACTTGTCGGTTTCCGAGATGCCTTACCTCGCGCAATATGGAAAGTTCACAGCCGGTGTCGTCACCGCGGAAACGCGCCAGGGAGAGGAGAAATGGCACTACGATCTTAACGATCCGCTGCCCGATTTTCGCATCCACGGCCCCCATCTGAGAGGACTTAAGGATGCTACGCCCCGGCTGGATCTTAGCGGTCCTCTCGTCGCCCGGAAGCTTTTTTTCTTGCAAGACGATGAATATGCGATCAACAAACGTGAAGTGTACACGCTTCCGGTTCCCTTCAACCAGACTACATCGACCGCGATCAACTCTTTCACGCAGTTCGCGGCGATCCTGTCTCCCAACCAGACGCTCACTGCGAGTTTCCATCTGGCTCCGCACCGGTTGACCTATTCGGGACTGGACTACTTCAATCCCCAGTCCGTGACGCCCAATATCAATGTGGACGAGTCTACTGGCACGGTTATCCACCGGCTTGTCATAAGAGACGGGCTACTGCAAAGCACGCTAGCTATCACTCGCGTGAACACCGGGATTGACCCTCAAGGCAGCTCTGAGATGATCCTCACCCCAACAGGAAATCAAGGCAACTACTTTGGCAAGGAGTCGCGCCTGGCGACACGGGCTCAATGGATTGAAAACTGGCGGCCGCGCAACCTGCATTTCTTGGGAGACCACAGTGTGCAGATTGGGTCAGTTCTTGCCCATGCCGAAGATGCAGGAAACTTCATTGCCCGGCCGGTCTTGATCGAAAGCTCGACCGGTCAACTGGCGAACCGCATAGATTTCAGCGGCACAGGATCATTTTCAGTTAGCGATCTTGAGCCCTCCCTGTACGTACAAGATCACTGGGTGCTACGTCCCAACCTCGCACTCGATCTCGGAATGCGTTTGGAAAGTCAGACAATCACGCATACGATTCGGAGTGCCCCGCGCGCAGGTTTTGCCTGGACACCTGACCGGAGCCAAACGACTGTCATTCGTGGGGGCATTGGAGTCTTCTATGACAATGTACCCCTCAATACCTATGCGTTCAGCAGGTATCCTCAGCAAACCATCACGATGTACAACAGCGCGGGAGGTGTGATCGGCAGCCCGATCCAGTACATCAATCTCACGCAGCAGGCGGCGGAGTCAGAATTTCCTTTCATTGACAATGCACAGAAAACGGGAAATTTTGCTCCCTATACCGTTGGCTGGAATGTAGAAGTAGACCGTAGCTTTTCGCACCTGATGACAATTCGACTCAAATATCTGCAGAGCCAGGCTCACGATATGCTGACGATCCAGCCTGAGGTTGTTCAAAACCAGCATGCACTGGTCCTCGGTTCATCAGGGTTTGGGCAGACTCGGCAATTGGAATTCACCGCCCGTTTTGGCAGCCAGGAGAAACGCCAAGTATTCTTCTCTTACGTTCGCCAGTATGCGCGAGGAACAGTCAACGATGCGAACGGGTATCTCGGCAACTTGCCGTTTCCCATCGTGAACCAAAATCTGATTGCGAGTCTACCGAGCGAGATTCCGAATCGCTTTCTCCTGTGGGGAATGTACAGTTTGCCAAGAAAGTTTCGTCTGACTCCAAAGATCGAATATCGAAGTGGGTTTCCCTATCAACCCACAGATTTGCTGCAGCAGTACATTACTTCCATTCCAGGCGCCCAACCCCGGTTCCCGCGATATTTCTCATTTGACCTTCGAGCCTCGAAGGACTTCCAAGTCACGCCCAAACACGCCGTACGGCTGTCCACAACCGTGATGAACCTGACCAACCATTTCAATGCCCTCGAAGTCCACTCCAATGCGGCGGATCCGCAGTACGGCCGTTTCTTCGGCAATAACAATCGGAAAGTAGTTTTTGATTTCGACTTTCTTTTTTGAGCGGGTCTTGGAGGTTGTTCTACTTGTGTTGTGGATTACCTTCGCGGGGGACGCTGGACGATCACGCCGGTTCCTCCCGCTCCTACCGAGTGTCGAACGGAAGGGTGTGGCGGCTCGGCCGTGCGTGTGTGTCTCTTGCGGGCCGCGAGCGCGGCGTTTTTCCTGCAAAGGAAGAACGATGCGTCGCGCGATATGCCGTGGTGCAAACAAGTGCTAATCTCGGCGGCCGGCCTCACGATCATCAACATCGCCGATTTGCCTCCGAGCGTGGGCAGTCTTACTCCTGCCCAAGGATCCGCGAGCGGCGGTATCCTGATGGCACGCAATACGCGCTGGACGACGCTTTTTACTGCCAACTGAGGACTATCGAACAAGTTTTCGCGCTCTAGGTTCGACTTGTAGCCGCGTACCGCGAATCCGGGCGAGTGGTCAGCCACACGGCAGCGATCTGGTGTCGGCTTACCGCGATTAGTAATGAGACGTCGGCTTCGGGGAAGTTGAACATCGCGGCATCAACAATTTCGAAGACTTTCCTCAGGCGTGACTACGCCAGATTTTTTCACAGAATCGTATGACCGGTCGGAATCGCAAGTTGACATCGAGTGTACTTCGTTTCCTTGTTCGGATTAGCACACCCATCTTTATCAATTCGACCAAGTCGCGAGTCGTAGTCGCCGGGGGGGCAGAGTGACGCTGGCGTGCTTTTCAGCGCTTAAGCGTCCACGAGGCCATCGGGACCTTCTCGCAACATGCGGAGCAGCGGATCCTAGTGCGCATCGTTCTGTAGTAGGCCCAAAGATCCTCCTCGGAAGGCATTGGCAGTCAGTGCCTTGCCTCGGGCCGCGCTCCCAATGAGTGTCGTTTGCCAAATTAGCAAGCTGCACTCCTTTGAAACCCTATCATCAGTCAACAGGCTTCTGGTCGTTACCGCCCGGTGACTGCTGCCAAGAATGCACCCTATTGGGGACATGGCCAGTCCCGTGAGAGAACTCCTATTGGTACTGCGACTCAAGTAGCTTCTGGAGGAAAACCATGAATTTGCGACGAAGATATCAGTACGGATGCCTTACAAGAATGAAACGTACCCGGGGCGAAGACATCTGGCAGTTTCGCTTTTATGAAACTACCAAAGAGGGGCAACGCCAGCGGCGCGCAAGGATGATCGGTACGATTGCAGAGTACCCCACCAGAGCAGATGCTCTACGCGCTATCGAGCCATTTCGGCACCGACTTAACCTGAAACACCGATTTGCAAGGCCTACATCAATCCGCGCACTTGCGGACCTCTACGTTGAACAGGAACTACCTGCGCTGCGGTACTCAACACAGAGGTCGTATTTGTCAGTGCTAAATCAGTGGATCTGTAGTGCACCCCAGTAGAACTGGACACGGAAGTTAGTTAGGCTTGGGGCCTCCGCCAGGAGGCGAGAATGTCAAGAAAGCCGAGAGTCCAGAGAACCCCGGAAGAGAAGTGGCAGATT
>Ga0209517_10010134_pt1 | contig 10575 bp, 10 predicted proteins | sample PeaSoiMetSII2010_FD_187695 | JGI IMG/M metagenome (GOLD analysis project Ga0209517, IMG submission 187695) | Peat soil microbial communities from Weissenstadt, Germany - SII-2010 (SPAdes) (version 2) | ecosystem: Environmental > Terrestrial > Soil > Wetlands > Peat | place: Germany... | reverse complement strand
GCCGAGATGATCCATGACATCCAGGTGGAAGCGACGTTTCCGGACGGCACCAAGCTCGTCACCGTGCACGAGCCGATAAGATGACGCCAGTCATTCCGGGACGGCGCCGAAGCGCCGGACCCGGAATCCAGAGGTAACGGAGAAAGACAAGATGATTCCCGGTGAACTCTTCATCAAGGACGGTGAGATCGAACTCAATGCCGGCCGCAAGACGGCGACACTCACCGTCGCCAATTCCGGCGACCGGCCGATCCAGGTCGGCTCGCACTACCATTTCTTCGAAACCAATCCGGCGCTGAAATTCGACCGCCGACGCGCCCGCGGCATGCGGCTCGATATCGCGGCCGGCACGGCGGTGCGGTTCGAGCCGGGCCAGACCCGCGACGTGCGGCTGGTGGCGTTGGCGGGAAAACGCGTCATCTATGGTTTCCGCGGCGACGTGATGGGGAAGCTGTGAGCAGCGTTTGCACAACTGCCTTCCGCAAAAACTGGCGTCATCCCGAGGAGCCGCGCTTATGCGCAGCGTCTCGAAGGATGGGCCACATGCGTTACCGGTCATCCTTCGAGGCTCGCCCAAGTGGGCTCGCACCTCAGGATGACGGCCTGGAAACTGGAGCCAACTGATGTCCGTAAAAATCAAACGTTCCGTCTATGCCGACATGTTCGGGCCGACCACCGGCGACCGGGTGCGGCTCGCCGATACCGATCTCATCATCGAGGTCGAGAAAGATCTCACGACCTACGGCGAGGAAGTAAAATTCGGCGGCGGCAAGGTGATCCGCGACGGCATGGGTCAGTCGCAGGTCACCAACAAGCAGGGCGCGGCCGACACCGTCATCACCAATGCGCTGATTGTCGATCATTGGGGCATCGTGAAGGCCGACGTCGCCATCAAGGAAGGCATGATCAGCGCGATCGGCAAGGCCGGCAATCCCGATATCCAGCCCGGCGTGACCATCGTGATCGGCCCCGGCACCGACATCATCGCGGGCGAGGGAAAGATTCTCACCGCCGGCGGCTTCGACAGCCACATCCATTTCATCTGCCCGCAGCAGATCGAGCATGCACTGATGTCCGGTGTGACTTCGATGCTGGGCGGCGGCACCGGGCCCTCGCACGGCACCTATGCCACGACCTGCACGCCGGGTCCCTGGCACATCGCCCGGATGATCCAGTCGTTCGACGCGTTTCCGGTCAATCTTGGCATCTCCGGCAAGGGCAATGCCTCGCGCCCGGCTGCGCTGGTCGAGATGATCAAGGCCGGCGCCTGTGCGCTCAAACTGCACGAGGATTGGGGCACCACGCCTGCCGCGATCGACAATTGCCTCAGCGTTGCCGACGATTACGACGTCCAGGTGATGCTGCATTCGGATACGCTCAACGAATCCGGCTTCGTCGAGGATACGGTGAAGGCGTTCAAGGGCCGCACCATCCACGCCTTCCATACCGAAGGCGCCGGCGGCGGCCACGCGCCGGACATCATCAAGATCGCGGGCTTGAAGAACGTGCTGCCGTCCTCGACCAATCCGACGCGCCCATTCACCCGCAACACCATCGACGAGCATCTCGATATGCTGATGGTGTGCCATCACCTCGATCCCTCGATTGCGGAAGATCTGGCGTTCGCCGAAAGCCGCATCCGCAAAGAGACGATCGCAGCGGAAGACATTTTGCACGATCTCGGCGCGCTCTCGATGATGTCCTCGGATTCGCAGGCCATGGGCCGGCTCGGCGAGGTCATCATCCGCACCTGGCAGACCGCCGACAAGATGAAGAAGCAGCGCGGTGCGTTGCCGCAAGACAAGGGCAACAACGACAATTTCCGCGTCAAGCGCTACATCGCCAAGTACACCATCAATCCCGCGATCGCGCACGGCGTCTCGAAGCTGATCGGCTCGGTCGAAAAGGGCAAGCTCGCCGATCTCGTGCTGTGGCGGCCCTCTTTCTTCGGCGTCAAGCCCGAATGCATCATCAAGGGCGGCTCGATCGTGGCGGCTCCGATGGGCGACCCGAACGCGTCAATCCCGACGCCGCAGCCCGTGCATTATCGGCCGATGTTTGCCGCGTTCGGCAAATCGCTGACGGCCTCCTCGGTGGTGTTCTCCTCGAAGGCGGCGGTGGCTTCGGGGCTTGGCCGGAAGCTCGGCATAGAGAAGAAACTCTACGCGGTGCAGAATACCCGTGGCGGTATCTCCAAGAAGAGCATGATCCACAATGGCGCCACGCCGAAGATCGAGGTCGATCCGGAAACCTATGAGGTGCGCGCCGATGGCGAAATTCTCACCTGCGCGCCGGCCGAAGTGCTGCCGATGGCGCAGCGCTATTTCATGTATTAGGGCAGCATCCATGGTCGATACCCAATGATCCGCGCCATCGAGGTTCGAGGCCAACATCGCTGGAGCGAGCCGCCGGCCGATACCGTCGTGCTCGATTTCGACGATCGCCACCGGCGGCGGATGGCGATGACCGGCACGCGCGGGCTTGAGTTCCTGCTCGATCTGGAAAACGCCGTCGCGCTGCGGGGCGGTGACGCGCTGGTGCTCGACGATGGCAGGTTGGTTGAGGTCGTGGCGGCGCCGGAGCCGCTGGTCGAAATCCGATGCAAGGATCCTGAGCATCTGGTTCGGGTCGCCTGGCATCTCGGCAATCGCCATCTGCCGACGCAGATCACGGGGCGGGGCTTGCGCATCCGGCGCGATCACGTGATCGAGGCCATGGTGAAGGGGCTGGGCGCGCGCATCATCGAGATCGAAGCGCCGTTCGATCCGGAAGGTGGCGCCTATGCCGGTGGCGGGCATGCACATGCGCACGCCGACGAATCGCATGGTCATGCGGGACATGATCATGGCGGCGATCATCATCACGATCATGGTCATCACCATGACCACGGCGACGATCATCACCACGACGAGCATTGCGACCATGACCACCACGGCCATTCCCATGCTCATGACCACAAATAAGCCACTGAGGCCGCAGCGCCGCGCGCACGTGGAAGCGGATGCGTCAGGTACGGCCGTGCCGGCTCCCGGTGCGGGCAGCATGTCGGAGAGCGAGGTGGCTTCGCTATACCGGCTGATGACCTGGCTTTCGCCGTCTTTTCCGGTCGGCGCCTTCTCTTATTCCAGCGGCATCGAATGGGCGGTGGAGGCCGGCGACATCGGCGATGCCGCATCGTTGCAGGGCTGGCTTGGTTCGATGCTAGCGGACGGACCGGGCTTTTGCGATGCTGTCTTTCTTGTCCACACGCATCGGGCCGCGTCGGCGGGTGACGATGCGATGCTTGCCGAGATCGCCGAACTCGCATCCGCCTTCGTGCCATCGCGCGAACGCCAGCTGGAAACCTCGGCGCAGGGAAGGGCGTTCATCGAGATTGCGCGCGCGGCGTGGAATTGCGCTTGCCTGGACCGGCTGATCGCCTCTTGCAGCGGGGCCGTCTACCCGGTCGCCGTTGGCCTTGTCAGCGCCGCGCATGCGATTCCGCTGGAGCCGACCGTCCACGCCTTCCTGCATGCGGTGACCTCGAACTGGATCTCCGCAGGCGCGCGGCTTGTTCCTCTGGGCCAGACCGATAGCCAGCGCGTGCTGGCGCAGCTCGAGCCGGTCGTGGCCGCAACCGCGAGGCGCGCGCTTGCGGCCTCGCTCGACGATCTCGGCAGCGCGACCTTTCGCGCCGATCTCGCCGGCATGCGCCACGAGACGCAGTATACGAGGTTGTTCCGGTCATGAGCTTGCCCATCACACCGTCATCCCCGCGCACGCGGGGATCCATAACCACCGGCCTCGGAGGTTGCGGAAAGTGTCGGCCATCCGGGCTTCTTGATGGATCACGCGGTATGGGTCCCTGCGCTCGCAGGGACGACAAATACGGAAAGAGCAACGGATATGTCTAACTCTCACGGCCCGCTTCGTGTCGGCATCGGGGGCCCGGTCGGGTCGGGAAAAACCGCGTTGATGGATCTGCTCTGCAAGGCGATGCGGGAACGCTACGATATCGCGGCGATCACCAACGACATCTACACCAAATGGGATGCCGAGTTTTTGGTGCGTTCCGGCTCGCTGACCCCGGACCGGATCGCGGGCATCGAGACCGGCGGTTGCCCGCACACCGCGATACGCGAGGATGCCTCTATGAATTTGGCTGCGGTTGCCGACATGCGCGCCAAGTTTCCAAATCTTGACGTCGTGCTGATCGAATCCGGCGGCGACAATCTCGCCGCCACCTTTTCGCCGGAACTTGCCGATCTGACGATTTACGTGATCGACGTCGCGGCCGGCGACAAGATCCCCTCCAAAGGGGGGCCCGGCATCACCCGGTCTGACCTGCTGGTCATCAACAAAATCGACCTCGCCCCCTATGTCGGCGCGTCCCTGGAAAAGATGGATATCGATGCGCGGCGGATGCGTGGCCAGCGGCCGTTTGTCATGACCAACCTGAAAAAGAGCGAAGGCCTTGATCGCATTATCGGCTTCATCGAGACCAAGGGCGGCCTCAGGCCGCAGGCTCGGGCCTAGAGCGCGATCAGCAAAAGTGGAATCCGGTTTTGCGTCCGATCGCGCTCTAAAATATTGATTGAGCGCATGATCTTGTCGCCAAACCACTCACACTTTGGCGGATCATGCGCGTGCGGGCCAGGCGGAATCGTTAACCCTTCTGAGATGCCGATGAGATGGACCTCGGCAGTCCGGGAACTAAACCCATCCGCCGTCGTTAGCCTTCTCTGGCGCCGCCGGAATATCACGTTTGGAAGTCGCCTTGTCCTTCGTGCTATATCCCTTCCGCCCACTGCTGTTGCGTATCGATGATCGCTGCTCCACTATGCCGAATGGCTTGCCCTCATTGCCTTTCGATCTACGGCCGCCCCGTCGGCTGCCAGATGCTTCCTCGGCTTCTCTGCCAACATAATTCTTTTGAGTGAGCGAGTGGTTCGGCTGGGTCTCATCACCGGTTTTATCGCGCTTATCGGAGTCATGCTCTCCGGTCTTGCGGCCTATCGTGTCCATGATCAGGAACTGACGGTTGAGCGCATCGCGCTGGCGCGGGCGATCGACGTGCATGCGAGCCTGACGCAGGACCGGCTGACGGAGCGTGAGCTGCTGGCGCGTGTCGCATCGGGCCTGTTCCGTTCGCCTTCGGTGATCAAGGCCAATATGCTCCAACCGCTGCGCTCGTCGATCTATGCCTTCAAGACCGATTTCGTGGTCGCAGGCTGGATCGCGCGGCTGCGGCCGGACGAACTGGAGGCGGCGCATGCCGAGCTTGCCAGCGCTGGATTTCCACACCCGACCATCCGCAGTTTTGACGATGCGCCGCTGGACACCGCCGCTCTCGACCGGCCGGTCGACGTGTTGATGGATGTCGAACCCCGAAATGAAGAGTTGAAGGCTTTTCCAGGCCGCTGCTTCGATCGGCATCCGATTCTGGGGCCGATGCTGGCGCGCGCCATGGCCGAGATGAAGCCCGTCGCGTCCGATCCCCTGCCATTGTTGCGCTCCGACGGCCCGATCGGCCTCGTGCTGGCCGCTCCAGTTTTGCAGACCAGCGAGGCCCAGCCGGCCGGCTTTGTCACGTTCTCGTATGAGCTGCCGCCGCTGATGCTCGCCAATGACGATCTGTCGCTGTTCTCGGTGGCGCTGAAGGATCCGCGCAGCGACAACAGCGAATTGACCGCAAATGACCAGAGCATCGTCGTATCGAGGGCAATCCAGCAAGGTCCCGTGCCGCCGGTGACGCGAACGGTTTCATTTGGCGACCGTGACTGGACGCTGAGCTATTATGCCAAGACCAACGCGATGATTCGCGCCCAACAAACGGCCACGATCGTCGCCGCGATCGGTCTCGCACTGACCACGATCGTTTGCGGACTGTTCGGATATGTCGCCTACAACAACCTGCGGCTCAGCCGCGAAATCCAGGTGCGGATCGGCTTCGAGCGGCGCCTGACCGCGGTCATCGACGAGCTCAATCACCGCGTCAAGAATATCCTCGCGGTGATCCAGTCGATCGTGACGCGCACGCTGCGGCATGGTTCCGACATTGACGTCGCCCGCGAACTCCTGATCGGCCGGATTCATGCCATGTCGAATGTGGTTTCGCTGCTCAGCGAAAGCCAGTGGCAGGGCGTGAAGCTGAAGGGATTGTTCGAAGCGCGCGCGATACCCCACTCCGAGCGCATCGCGATCTCAGGCCCGGAGATCACCGTCAGCGCGCGGGCGGCGCAATCGCTGTCGCTGTTGTTCTTCGAGCTGGCGTCGCATTCCGACGAAGGTCTTTCGCTGGTCGGCAAGCACCCTCACATCGTCGCCCGCTGGGAAGTAACGGGAGAAGATTCCAACACCGTCTTTCATTTTCGCTGGGAAGAGTTCAACACCAGCGCGGCGACCCGCCGCGCCGACAGCGATTTCGGCCTGATCCTGCTCGACCGCGTGGCGCCGGAGGCGCTTGGTGGGACCTCGAAGCGGTACTTTACCGACGTAAGCTACGTCTACGAGCTCACCGCGCCGATGGAGACCGTGGTGGATATGTCGGAGAGAGATCGGACCGAGCACTTCTCGGCGCCGTTAAAGCCGGTGTAGTAGTGAGATAAATTACTCGCGCTCGGCCGTTCGTCATGGCCGGGCCATAGCCGTCCGAAGGACGGCGTCGCTTCCGCTCGCCTATGCCCGGCCATCCACGTCTTCTCTTGCCGCCAAGACGTCATGCCCGGCACAGGGCAGCACTGGGCCGGGCATGACGACGTTGCTGCTGATGCTTATTGGATCGTCTACCCGCCGCTGCCGCCGATCACCGCGCGGACGGTTTCGTCGGGGCCGAAATCGTCGGCGCCGTCGACATAGAGCAGCGCGGAGAGTTTCGACCGCGCCCGGTTGACCCGGCTCTTGATGGTGCCGACCGCGCAGCCGCAGATCGCCGCGGCATCCTCATACGAGAAGCCGGAAGCGCCCACCAGGATCAGCGCTTCCCGCTGGTCCTGCGGAAGCTTGTCGAGGGCCCTGCGGAATTCCTCAAACTCCAGATGCGCGTTCTGCGCCGGCTGGGTCTTCAGGGTCTTGGCATAGCTTCCATCCGCGTCCTCCACCTCCCGCCGCCGCTTGCGGTAATCCGAGCGGAACAGGTTGCGCAGGATCGTGAACAGCCACGCCGGCAGGTTAGAGCCGGGCTGGAACGAATCGATGTTGGCGAGCGCGCGCAGGAGGGTTTCCTGCACCAGATCGTCGGCGCGGTCGCCATTGCCGGAGAGCGAGATCGCGAAAGCGCGCAGACTGGGGACCGACGCGAGCATGTCGTCGCGAAGAGAGTCGGTGAGAGGCATTAGTCCCTCCCCTCTTTTTTGGTGGTCCCATCGCCCGTATCTTCCATTTGGGTATCGGGCGAGGGCACATCAAGCTTTCGGATCAGCTCCACGAACCGGTCGGGAACCCCTTGGCGGACCACGTCGTCGTACATGGCGCGCAGCTGGTGGCCGATTCGGGACTGAATCTCGGCATTTAGGCCGCCCTGCTTTTTTACTTCCTTCATGTCCTGTCCCACGCTTCCCCGGGTGTTAAGCTTTTGTATTTTCATGACTAATTTCCGAATCTGCCCATGCGCTGGCCGCTTCCGCGACATGGCTAATGCAAAGGGCGGCTAAAAGTTCCTTAGAATTCGGGAACTTTTGTCGGCCCCCGGCGTAGTTTCACCGACTGTCAGGGGGATGCTGGTCACCCCCGTCGAAATGGTTTTGGCCCAGGAGAAGGATGGAGTGGGGATGTCTCGATCACAGGTTGTTGCCGAACACTTGCCGCTGCTGCGCCGCTATGCCCGCGCATTGACCGGTAACCAGGCGTCGGGCGACGCCTATGTCGGAGCCATGCTGGAGGCCCTGCTGCAGGATTCCTCCCTGCTCGACGAGCGGCACGGGCCACGCGCCGGGCTCTTCCGCCTCTTTACCCAGATCTGGAACTCGGTCTCGATCAACGACGATCCTGACGTCGCGACCTTGCCGATGCCGCCGGAGCGGAGGCTTTCGAGCATCACGCCGCTGCCGCGCCAGGCGTTCCTGCTGTTGTCGCTCGAAGGCTTTTCGGAGGACGAAGTGGCCTTCATTCTCGGCATCGATGTCGCCGAGACCCGCAAGCTCGCCGATACCGCGGGACGCGAAATGGCCGCCGAGATCGCCACCGACGTCTTGATCATCGAGGACGAGACCTTCATCGCAATGGATCTCGAGAGTCTCGTGAAGAATCTCGGCCATAACGTCATCGGCGTCGCCCGCACCCATTCCGACGCGGTGGCGCTCGCCAAGAACAAGAGGCCTGGCCTGATCCTGGCCGATATTCAGCTGGCCGACGGCTCTTCCGGGCTCGACGCCGTCAACGAGCTGCTGCGAACCTTCGAGGTCCCCGTGGTGTTCATCACCGCCTACCCCGAACGTTTCCTGACCGGCGAACGCCCGGAGCCGGCGTTCCTGATCTCAAAACCGTTCCAGCCCGCAATGGTGTCCGCGGTCGCAAGCCAGGCACTGTTCTTCCAGCGCAACTCGCGCAACAGGACGCCAAGGGTGGCGTGATCTCAAAGTTGTTATAGCGAAGTGGTGCCGGCGCACTTCACGGCGCGACGGCTAGTGGGGCTTCGACGACTACGGGACGGGTTCAAGTTTCAATTCAAGAAGAGCATTTAGGCGCGATGAATCAACTTTCGCGGTAATGTCTTTGATGCTCCCAATATCGACTCTCAGCGGCGAGGTTCCCTTTGTGCCGGTGTTGATGCATATCCGAAATTCTCTTTGATACTCAAATCGCTTTTGCTTACTAAACGGAATTGTCTTTCCGCTCTATTTCTCCATGAAACGTTTCATCATCGTAATATTTCACGGCCTTCGCGCGCAAACTATACCGGCCTAAGAGTGAGGTTTTGAGTCGATCAAGGAACGAGACTGCGGAAATGATGACTGCAAACTTGCCAAATCGAAGACATCGATTCATCAATGACAAGTTGCTTCTGCAGTTCTGCCGCTTGATCTGGGGTACAGTCAATCTTTCCGTTCTTAACTAAGCCGAGCGATGTTTGAACGGTATAAAGACAATAGATATGCAGATTATCGTGAAAGTCGAATGCCACAGATATCGGCCCGGCTAAGTCTTTGCCAGTAATTTCTAGTTGCGGAAAATTTTGGAATGTTACTCTGATGTCTTTTGGTTGCCACCACATAGCAATGGCTTCGTTAGCGTCGGGACGCCCATCGTCGCGACTTTCGAGTTTCCTGAAATAGGACAACCGATTTAAGTGCAGTTTGCCAGCGATGAACTCGTCTGCATATCTTTCGTCGTCAAAGAATTTGATGAAGTACCAGATCGCCTGATTACCCATTAGACCTCTTTAGACCCTCTTTGTCGAATGCTGCGGAGTTGGGCAGGTCCCTCTAGGGCAAAATCTCGGAAGCGTCCAAAGTACCGGTGCTTCGATTGACACGCACGGAATAGAATATTGGATTTGCGCCGATATGGTTCAACATAGATATGTCATTCGAGATCTGAGCGGTGTTGTAACCATAACCGAAATGAACAGTCTTGATCATTTCGGGCGGAACGTTGCAAAGGCACACGGGAGAAAGTGCATTTTCCGCGCTTCGCTCCTCGCAATCCGATAGAGTTTTTAACATTCTCCATTCGCGTTCGTAGGACCAGCCGCTACTCTTTACCAGAAACAGATAGTACGGGTTTCTCCAAAAGTTATCGATGGGATCATCAGTATATCTAATCTTCCTCAGTAAGCTCCGTCTCGCATTTAGGTCGCCTGAGAAGAAAAAGTCATGCTGAGCGTCAAACCCAATCACGAAACCAGTGCCCGATTCTGCATAGTGAACCCACATTAGCTGATTGAGGGGGGCTTCTGTAAGTGACAAGACTCCGAATTTATTCGTGACTGACGCGATGGTGGCTTCGAATTGAGATTCGATCTCCGTGAAAGTAGCATTGAGTAGCAATGGTGCAATAGCCTCGAAGTGCGTAGACAATTGGCTAAGGTACGATGTGAATTCGTTGCTAGCCACCAGTATATCGAGTTGATCTCTTCAAGTGCCGACAAGGCTCTCCCGATTTTCTTCATTTCTTCTCTGAATATTTCTTTTTGGAGCTGCTTATTTAACAAGACTTTTGGCAAAGTATCTTTGAGGCGCCTTTCGACGAGGCGTTTGAGGCCATCCGCGCTCGCTGCCTTCCATCGGTGGCTCATCTCAAAGGGATCGTTCAATGCCTCTCTCTGTGAGAAGCGCAGTTGAGGTCGTTTCAAAAACTGTCGTCGTGATGATGAAAAATATTTGTAAATGATATGCGCAGCGTAAACGTCACTTTCGATGCTTTCGACGTCGGGGTCCAAAAGACCTGATACGTCAAAATCACTTAATATCGGTTCGAGGTATCTTTTGAGAGCCCCCATAATATACTTCCCTTAATGCGCTGCCGATTCGGCGCGATATCTGTGCGAATTATACTAGGGTCCAGACTCATTAGATCCACCATACAAGAGCGGCTACCAGACAGACAGAGGCCAAGTAGTTTCGAGCCAGTCTGTCATAACGCGTTGCGATGCGGCGG
>Ga0209517_10010133_pt1 | contig 10576 bp, 10 predicted proteins | sample PeaSoiMetSII2010_FD_187695 | JGI IMG/M metagenome (GOLD analysis project Ga0209517, IMG submission 187695) | Peat soil microbial communities from Weissenstadt, Germany - SII-2010 (SPAdes) (version 2) | ecosystem: Environmental > Terrestrial > Soil > Wetlands > Peat | place: Germany... | reverse complement strand
GCCGCGGCCGTCGGTGCAGCCCATCACCGCTTCGACGTGATTTTCCGGATGCGGCATCATGCCGAGCACGTTGCCGCGCTCGTTGACGATGCCGGCGATGGCGTTGAGGGCGCCGTTGTGGTTCCAGTTCGGGTCGATCATGCCGTCCGGCGAGGCGTAGCGGAACAGCACCCTGCCCTCGCCTTCGAGCCGCGCGATGGTCTCGCCGTCGGCGATATAATTGCCCTCGCCATGGGCCACCGGCACGCGGATCACCTGGCCGGCATTGTAGCCGCGGGTAAAAGCGGTATCGGAGCGTTCGACCCGCAGATAGACGTCGCGGCAGATGAAGCGCAGCTGGGCGTTGCGCATCAGCACGCCCGGCAGCAGCGCCGCCTCGCAGGCGATCTGAAAGCCATTGCACACCGCGAGCACGAGGCCGCCTTTCGCCGCAAATGCGCGCACCGCATCCATGATCGGCGCCCGCGCCGCGATGGCGCCGCAGCGCAGATAATCGCCGTAGGAAAAGCCGCCTGGAATGACGACAAGGTCGGTGCCGGCCGGCAGTTCGCGGTCGGCATGCCAGACCATCGCCGGCTCGCGGCCGGATATGAGTCTGAGCGCGCGCGCCATGTCGCGCTCGCGATTGATGCCGGGAAAGACGATGACGGCGGATCTCATCCCGTCACCTCGATGCGGTAGTTTTCGATCACGGTATTGGCGAGGAGCTTTTCGGCGGCGTTCTTGAGCGCGGTCTCGGCCTTGGCCCGATCGCCGCCTTCGATCTCGATGTCAAAAATCTTGCCCTGGCGGACGCTGGCTACACCGCCGACGCCGAGCGATTTGAGGGCGCCTTCGATGGCCTTGCCCTGCGGGTCGAGAATTCCCGACTTCAAGGTGACGGTGACGCGGGCTTTCATTTTTTGCAGCGCCTCCGGCAGCGGGTTTGGCGGTCGCTCCGCCCATTTCATATGTAGGAATCGCAGGGGCTGCAACCAACCGGGACTATGATCCAATTCAATTGAATCGGATCATAGTCCAGAATCTTCGTTGGCGCATGATCCTATCCGAAAACCGGTATCCACTTTTCGGGATCATGCTCTAATGCACCGGCACTGTGGCCTCTTCCAGCAGCCGGCCGTAGCCGGGTACGCGGCCGCTTTCGCCTACGAGCCGCATCGCCGCCCAGAATGCCGCCGTGGCCGACGACACCACCGGAATGTGGTGGCGCTCTTCGAGGGGCTTCGCCACCTCGAGCGTGCGCAAGCCGCCGCAGGAGATCAAAATGCCTTCGGCGCCGTTGGCGCGGGCGACGGCGCTGTCGCTCAACGCAATGATGTCGGCTTCGCTCTTTTTGCTCGGGCCGCCGAATTCGAGAAGATCGAAGCACTCGAGCGACAGCGCCTCGATGCCGGCCGCCGCAAGCAATTCCTTCAGGCGCCGGTTGACGACGTCGCTGTAGGCGGTGGCGATGGCGACGCGCTCGGCGCCGACCTCGCGCAGGCCGTCGATGATGGACTGGCTCATGGTGCTCACCGGCAGGCCGGTGCGCGCGCGCAATTCTTCGAGCAGCCGGTCGTGGGCTTGCGGCCCCTTATAGAAGGTCAGCGAAGTGCCGATCACCATGATGGCGTCGACGTTCTGCGCAGTCAAATATTCGGCCGCCGGCAGGATGCCGTTCCAGGCCGGCTCGTAGCCTTCGGGCGTGAGATTGCGCACGCCGACGCCGCGCGGAATGAAGCGCACGCCCGGATACATGATCGGGCCTTCGAACGGCACCTCGTCGGTGGCGAACGGAACGACGAGGCCGATGGTGATGTCTTTGCGCATGACGAATGCGTGCCGCGCCGCGCTTCAGCCCTTGACCAGCACCGGCCCGGTGCCTTGCGGCCGCTCGCCTTCGCTCATGATGCCGAGCCGCTTGGCGACTTCCGTATAGGCTTCGAGGAGCCCGCCGAGGTCGCGGCGGAAGCGGTCCTTGTCGAGCTTCTCGTTCGACTTGATGTCCCACAGCCGGCAGGAGTCGGGCGAGATTTCGTCGGCGACGACGATGCGCATCAGGTCGTTTTCCCAAAGCCGGCCGGTTTCCATCTTGAAATCGACCAGGCGGATGCCGACGCCGAGGAAAAGGCCGGAGAGGAAATCGTTGACGCGGATGGCGAGCGACATGATGTCGTCGATCTCCTGCGGCGTCGCCCAGCCGAACGCGGTGATGTGCTCTTCCGACACCAAGGGGTCGTTGAGCTGGTCGTTCTTGTAATAGAACTCGATGATCGAGCGCGGCAGCTGCGTGCCTTCCTCGATGCCGAGCCGCTGCGCCAAGGAGCCCGCGGCGATATTGCGCACGCAGATTTCCAGCGGAATGATCTCGACCTCGCGGATCAACTGCTCGCGCATATTGAGCCGGCGGATGAAGTGGGTCGGCACGCCGATGTCGTTCAAGTGCTGGAAGACGTATTCGGAGATGCGGTTGTTGAGGACGCCCTTGCCCTCGATCACCTCATGCTTTTTCGCATTGAAGGCGGTCGCGTCGTCCTTGAAATGCTGGATCAAAGTTCCGGGCTCGGGACCCTCATAGAGGATTTTCGCCTTGCCTTCGTAGATACGGCGACGGCGGCTCATGGGAGTGTACCGTGGCTTTGTAAAATCCATTGATGCCGTGGCTCCAATTACAGTGGCTAGGTCCGCGGCGGCGGAAGTGGGCGGCACGACTCAACACTGCGGCCCGTCCGCGACACAAAAGCTAGCCGAAGGTGGCGCGGAGTACAATCGGCATAGACCCGCACGGCCCGCGCTGCAACGACCAAGTTCAAGCGTCAACACGGTTGCCTTGACGGGTCACCCCCGATATGCAAGGCGGCACTTGATTTGCGGTGTTCCATCAACATCGAGGGCGAAGGCATGACCGAATTCGACAAGCGCGAAGAGGCCTTCGAGCAGCGCTTCGCGCACGACGAGGAACTGAAATTCAAGGCCACCGCGCGGCGCAACAAGCTGTTAGGGCTGTGGGCGGCGGAAAAGCTCGGACTTTCCGGCGCCGAAGCCGACAGCTACGCGCTCTCGGTCGTCATGGCCGATCTCGAGGCGAGCGAACACGACGTGGCGGGCAAGATCCGCAAGGATTTCGACGCCAAGGGCGTCAATCAGTCCGATCATCAGATCGCCCGCACCATGACCGAGCTGATGGCCAGGGCCGTCGCCGACATCAAAGCAGGAAAGTAGCGCACATCATGGCTATCCCCGCATTTAGTCTCGCAAAAAAACTGCATGCCGGCGAAACGGTCTATTCCGGCTGGTGCGGCCTGCCCTATCCGCTGGTGGCCGAAACGCTGGCCCGCGACGGCTTTGCCGCGGTGGCGATCGAAAGCCAGCACGGTCTGTGGGACGTCGGCGGCATCCTCAATGGCATCGCCGCGGTCCGTCAGGGCGGCGGCGCGCCGATCGTGCGCGTGCCGCTCAACGATTTCGCGCTGGTGAGCCGCGCGCTCGATTTCGGCGCCGAAGGCATCATCGCGCCGATGATCAATACCGCGGCCGATGCGCGCGCCTTTGCGGCAGCGGCAAAATTTCCGCCGATCGGCGAGCGCAGCTGGGGCCCGCACCGCGCCATGACCCTTGGCGGCGTGTCCGACATGGGAACTTATCTGCGCGAGGCCAACGACAACATCATCACGCTCGCCATGATCGAGACCCGCACCGCACTCGCGAATTTCGAGGCGATCATCACCACGCCGGGCATCGACGGCTTCTTCCTCGGCCCGTCGGATCTGTCGATCGCGCTGTCGGACGGCAAGACCGTCGATCCGCTGTCGAAAGAGGTCGAAGGCCATCTCGACACTCTGATCGCCGGCGCGCAGAAGGCGAAAAAGATTCCCGGCGCCTATTGTCACTCCGCCGAGCGCGCCGCGGCTTTGGCCAAGCGTGGCGTCAAATTCCTCGCGGTGTCGAGCGACCTGTCGATGCTGCGCGCCGGCGCGGCTGCGGCGCTGAAAGTGCTCAAAGGCTAGATCGCCGCACCAGGCAGCATTCGCCGCAGCGTGAGGTCGCGCCACACGTAATGGTGCGCCAACGCAGCGACCGCGTGCACGCCGGCAAGGATCAAAAGCGCGTCCGCAAGCCAGCCGTGCAATCCGAGGATGGTTTTGGCGATATTGCGATCGGCCGGCCAGGGCGATTGGAATTGCCAAAAACCGAGAACCGGCAAGGCGTGGCCGCGCTTGAGCTGGACGATGATGCCGAGAATCGGCACCACGAGCAGCAGCGCATAGAGTGCAAAGTGACTGAGCCTGGCGGCCCAGACCAGAAGCCGGCCGAGCGGCGTCGGTTGCGGCGGCGGCGGCGGATTGGCGATGCGCCAGACCAGACGCGCGATGAGCAAGACAATCACGCCTTGGCCTAAAGTCATATGCACGAAGAGACCGGCGGCCTGAGCATTGCCTTTCGGCAGATCGTCACCAAACTGGCCGAGCAGGAAGCCGCAAATCACGAAAATGGCGGTGAGCCAGTGCAGCACTTGCGGAACCGCGCCGTAGCGCGTTGTCGTGTTGGCGAACTGCATGCTTCGAAACCCCCGCGCACGGCGGCCGCGCGTTATTTGGAATTACGCTCATTCGAATTCAGCCCAAGTTTGGCTTTAGAATGGCTTTGTCGATCCGTTCGAGGACGGCTGCCATAGCAAACTCCACATCGCGGTCAAATATTCCCAGCACTGTGTAGTCATGCGCTTTGAGCCAGTCGCGCTTGTCGGCGCGGGATTTTGCGGCCGCCTCGCTTTCGTCGGCCGGCACCAGATCGATCACCAGCCGCAGCGGGAACGACACGAAGTCGCAGATGTGCTGGCCGACCGGCGTTTGCCGCTTGAAGCCCCGGCCGGCAAAGCGGCGATCGTCGACCAGCGCCTGCCATAGCGCGCGCTCGGCTTCGGTCGGATTGCGGCGCAGGAGCCGCGCCAGCCCGCGCACCGGGCCGCGCTCTTTCGGCACCCGGCCGGGACCGTGCTCGGCGAGCAGCGCGCGCAGCATCTCGGCCTCTTCGCCGTCGAGCACGCCGCCGCGCGCCGGGCCTTTGCGGCCTTCGGCGATCGACATGATGACGCCGTGCAAAGTCTGGATGTCCTGCTGCGTCGGCTGCATGCGGGTGAAAATGTTGCGCAGGTTGATCTGCATGGTCTCGCGCTTGTCGGGTGGCCGGAAGAACTCGACCTTCTCCAATTCGCGATCGAGCGCAGCAAAGAACGCCAGCAGTTGTTCCTTCGGCGCGGTTGCCGACTTTTGCGGCATGGCGAACGGCAGCGTCTCGCCGCTTGCAAGCTTGAACCACTCGTAGGCCACGATCACCACGGCCTGGGCCAGGTTGAGCGACGCGAAGGCCGGATTGACCGGCAAGGTGACGATGCGGTCGGCCAGCGCCACCTCGTCGTTTTCCAGCCCATTGCGCTCGCGGCCGAATAGGATCGCGACGTTTTCCTTGGCCGCGATGTGCGGCGCGATCAGCGCCGCCGCCTCCGCCGGGCCGATGACCGGCTTGGCCTGGTCATGGGCGCGCGCGGTGGTGGCAAGGACGAACGAACAGTCAGCGATTGCCGCTTCGAGCGTGTCGTAAAGCGCAGCACCGTCGAGGATGCGGTCGGCGCCGGCCGCCATCATGCGCGCCTTGTCGTTCGGCCAGGCCTGCCGCGGCCGCACCAGCCGCAGGCGAGACAGGCCGAAATTCGCCATGGCGCGGGCCACAGCGCCGATATTCTCGCCAAGCTGCGGCTCGACCAGGATCACCACCGGGCCGGCCGTCTCGATCCAGTGCTTGGTCTTGTCGGTTCCTGCCCCGGGCATTGCTCCTCCGCGAGCGGTATAGCCAATAGCCCGGAAAAAAGGCAGCGCATTGCGCCCAATGTCGGCTTTCTCCGCCGCCCCACGGATGCTATAGGGCGCGCGCCGAACTCCCGTCAGTCGAACTCCCGGTTGGCGACGTCCGCGCCGAGAACAATCCATTTGAGGGCCCGCGGGAGAACCATTCCACCGCGCCCGCCAATGTTCGGTTTCCGGTCGGCCCAAACAAGCACGGCGATCAAAGGTGCAAGCATGCCAGATCTAGAAATCATGTGGACGAAGGTCGATGAAGCCCCGGCGCTCGCGACCTATTCCCTGCTGCCGATCGTCGAAGCCTTCGTGGGCGCGGCGGGCGTGTCCGTGACGTTGAAGGACATCTCGCTGGCCGGCCGCATCCTCGCCAATGTCCCGGACAAGCTCGCCCCTGCGCAACGGGTCAACGACGAACTCACCGAACTCGGCGAGCTTACGTTGAGGCCCGAAGCCAACATCATCAAGCTGCCCAACATCTCCGCCTCGATCCCGCAGCTCAAGGCCGCGATCAAGGAACTGCAAGGCAAGGGCTACGGCGTTCCGGACTATCCGGACAACGCGACGACGGAAGCCGAGAAGAACATCAAGTCTCGCTATGCCAAGGTGTTCGGCAGCGTCGTGAACCCGGTATTGCGCGAGGGCAATTCCGACCGCCGCGCCGCCGGCGCCGTGAAGCAATACGCCCGCAACAATCCGCACAAGATGGGTGCCTGGAGTGCCAACTCCAAAACGCATGCCGCGTACATGTCGGGCGGCGATTACTACGGCTCGGAAATCGCGACCACCGTCGCATCGGCGACCAACGCCCGCATCGAACTTGTCGGCGCCGACGGCGCCGTCACGGTGCTGAAGGCAAAGACGGCGCTTGCCGCCGGCGAGATCATCGACGCGGCGGTGATGAGCCGCAAGGCGCTGCGCGCCTTCTTTGCCGAAGAGATCGAAGCCGCAAAGAAGGAAGGCGTGCTGTTCTCGCTGCAGGTGAAGGCGACGATGATGAAGATCGCCGACCCAATCGTGTTCGGCCATGCCGTTTCCGTCTACTTCGCCGATGTGATCGAAAAGCACGCCGCAACGCTGAAGCGTCTCGGCGTCAATCTCAATAACGGCTTCGGCGATCTGCTGACGAAGATCGAAACGCTGCCGGAAGCCGAAAAAGCGGCGATCAAGGCCGACATTGCGGCCGAGTACGCAAAACGACCGGGCCTCGCCATGGTCGATTCCGACAAGGGCATCACCGGCCTGCACGTGCCCAGCGACGTGATCATCGACGCTTCGATGCCGGCGATGATCCGCGAATCCGGCCGCATGTGGGGCGCCGACGGCAAGCTGCACGACGTCATCGCCGTCATCCCGGATCGCGCCTACGCGAGGCTGTATCAGGCTGCCATCGAGGACTGCAAAGCCCACGGCGCGTTCGACCCCAAGACCATGGGGTCGGTTCCGAACGTGGGGTTGATGGCGCAGCAGGCCGAGGAATACGGCTCGCACGACAAGACGTTCGAAGTTCCCACCAACGGAACGGTCCGCGTCGTCGCCGATGACGGCAAGGTGCTGCTGGAGCGTCCGGTCGAGACCGGCGACATCTTCCGCATGTGCGAGGTCAAGGACGCGCCGATCCAGGATTGGGTCAAGCTCGGCGTGCGCCGCGCGCGCCTCACCGGCGCTCCGGCGGTGTTCTGGCTCGACGCCAAGCGCGCGCATGACGCGCAAGTCATCGCCAAGGTCGAGAAGTATCTGAAGGAACAAGACACCGCGGGGCTCGACATCCGCATTCTGGCGCCGGTCGAAGCGATCAAGTTTTCGCTCGAGCGCATTCGCAAGGGGCAGGACACGATCTCCGTCACCGGCAACGTGCTGCGCGACTATCTGACAGACCTGTTTCCGATCATGGAGCTCGGCACCTCGGCCAAGATGCTGTCGATTGTGCCGCTATTGGCGGGCGGCGGTCTGTTCGAGACCGGTGCCGGCGGCTCGGCGCCCAAGCACGTGCAGCAGTTCCAGGAAGAGGGCTATCTCCGCTGGGATTCACTCGGCGAATTCCTAGCGCTCGGCGCGTCGCTCGAACATCTGGCGCAGACTTATAACAATGCCAAGGCTCAGGTTCTCGCCGAGACGCTCGACGCGGCCATCGGCAAGATCCTCGAGTTCAACCGCGGTCCCGCGCGCAAGGTCGGCGAACTCGATAATCGCGGCAGCCATTTCTACCTCGCCCTGTACTGGGCTCAGGCGCTGGCCACGCAGACCAAGGACGCGCAGTTGCAAGCCCGCTTCAAACCGCTGGCCGAGACGCTCGCCAAAAACGAGGCCAAGATCAACGCCGAACTGATCGGCGCGCAAGGCAAGCCGGTCGACATCGGCGGCTACTACCTTCCCGATTCCGCCAAGGCAGCGGCTGCGATGCGGCCGAGCGCCACGCTGAACGCCGCGATCGACGCGCTCTGACGCAACTCACCGCGCTCCAACGGATCGAGGCTCTATGGCGAAGATCAAAGTGACCAATCCCGTCGTCGAGATGGACGGCGACGAGATGACCCGGATCATCTGGAGGGACATCAAGGACAAGCTCATTCATCCCTATCTCGACATCAACCTGATGTATTTCGATCTCAGCATGGAAAAGCGCGACGAGACGCGCGACCAGATCACCATCGACGCCGCCGAAGCGACCAAGAAGGTCGGCGTCGCGGTGAAATGCGCCACCATCACGCCGGACGAGGCGCGGGTGAAGGAATTCCATCTGCACGAGATGTACCGCTCGCCGAACGGCACAATCCGCAACATTTTGGGCGGCGTCATCTTCCGCGAGCCGATCATCTGCAAGAACGTGCCGCGCCTCGTGCCGGGCTGGACCAAACCGATCATCATCGGCCGCCACGCCTACGGCGACCAATACCGCGCCACCGACTTCAAGGTGCCGGGCAAGGGCAAGCTCTATCTCACCTTCGTCGGCCACGACGGCGCGGAGATCAAGCGCGAAGTGTTCCAGTTCCCGGGCTCCGGCGTCGCCATGGCGATGTACAATCTCGACGACTCGATCCGCGATTTCGCCCGCGCCTCGATGAACTACGCCTATAACCGCGGCTATCCGCTTTATCTGTCGACCAAGAACACCATCGTCAAAGTCTACGACGGGCGCTTCAAGGATATTTTCCAGGACATCTTCGACAAGGAATTCAAGGACAAGTTCGCCGAAAAGAAGATCACTTACGAGCACCGCCTGATCGACGACATGGTGGCGGCGGCGCTGAAATGGTCGGGCGGCTATGTCTGGGCGTGTAAGAACTACGACGGCGACGTGCAGTCCGACACCGTGGCGCAGGGCTACGGCTCGCTCGGCCTGATGACGTCGGTGCTCACCACGCCCGACGGCAAGGTGGTCGAGGCCGAGGCCGCCCACGGCACGGTGACGCGGCACTACCGCGAGTACCAGAAGGGCCGCGAAACCTCGACCAATTCCGTCGCTTCGATCTTCGCCTGGACCCGCGGGCTCGCCCACCGCGCCAAGCTCGACAACAATGCCGAACTGGCGAAATTCGCCGCCACCCTGGAAAAGGTCACCGTCGGCACGGTCGAATCCGGCTTAATGACCAAGGACCTCGCACTCCTCGTCGGTCCCGACCAGAAGTGGCTCTCGACCGGCGGCTTCCTCGACAAGGTGGACGCCAACCTCAAGGCCGCGATGGCTTAACCAGATGCCGTTTCCCGGGCGCAGCACGAAGTGATGCGCCCGGGACCTTCGCGGACTCCGAGTCCAGCGCGATCCCGGATCAGCGGTGCACCGCTATCGCGCTGCACCGCATCCGGGAAACAAAACTGTGTTTGCCCTGATTGGCGTTCGGCCTGCCAAGGCTTATGTTTCGGCCATGGCAGGATCGAACGCCAAGCTGAGCATCTTGAGCATCGTGGCGATTGTCGCGCCGCTGTTTGCCATTCTGGGCGCGGCGATGTGGTTCGCGGCGCGCGCCTGGATTTCGGTTGCCGGACCGCCGATGCCGCCGGCCGGCTATATCGCCATGACGCTCGGCATCGTGTTTTCGGTCGTGGTCGGATGCGGGCTGATGGCGCTGGTGTTCTACTCGAGCCGCCACGGCTACGACGAGCCGTTCAATCACCATGGCGACCGCGAATGAGCGGGCATTGATAGCAAAAAGGACCAGGATCCGATGACCAAGACCATTCGCCTGCAAAGCGACAGCAACGCCCACGACCGGCCCTGGCGGGTCGCCGTCGAGCAGGGCTTTTTTGCCGCCGAGGGACTGAACGTCGAATACTACGAGGACAATCCCAAGGGCGCCGCCGGCCGGGTCGAGGATTTCTCCCAGCGCTGGAAGGAATCGCAGCTGCAGAAGGGCGCGCTCGAGGTTTATCCGGTGTGCGAGTGGGGCGCGATCGAGCGGGTGCAGGCGCTCGGCGGCGGCAAGATCATCGGGCTCGACACCACGGTGCGCACCGGCGCCCTGATGGTGGCCAAGGATTCGAAAATCCAGTCGCCCGCCGAATTGCGCAACGTGCCGATCGCGGTCACTTGGCATGCCGGCACGTTCTACGCGGCGATTGAAGTGCTGGAAGCGGCCGGCGTGCCGTTCGAAGAAATCACGCTGGTGCACGCCAACGACCGGCTCGAAGCGCTGCTCGGCGGCACCACCCAGGCCGCCGCCCTGATGGAGCCGCTGGTGAGCCGCGCGCTCGCCGCCGGCGCGCGCAAGATCGCCGACCTGCGCTGGCGGGGCGGCATCGTC
>Ga0209517_10010127_pt1 | contig 10583 bp, 8 predicted proteins | sample PeaSoiMetSII2010_FD_187695 | JGI IMG/M metagenome (GOLD analysis project Ga0209517, IMG submission 187695) | Peat soil microbial communities from Weissenstadt, Germany - SII-2010 (SPAdes) (version 2) | ecosystem: Environmental > Terrestrial > Soil > Wetlands > Peat | place: Germany: Weissenstadt... | reverse complement strand
AGGGCATGTTAAACATGGAATCTGGGTCTTGTTTCGAGACCGAATATTATCAAAGAACGTTTCTCGAAAAACTTTCGAAAAATCAGTGAGTCAGAAGAGACCCTTTTTTCAGCATCCTGTTAGAACCTGTACCTCTATTTCGTGAATCTTGTTTTGAGAAAAAACGTAGTACGCTGATGTGACACTAATAAGAATGGCTAAAACAGATGCATTAATCCCGGCAATTTTAAGGCTATGGCCCCGATCTTCTATCCTAAACGCCCATGATATGATTGGCTCAATCAAAGTTAAAAAACATGCTACTACTGTATGTAAAGCGCGTCTCAATTGATTGAGTATTTGTTTCATAGCAGCTATGCTGCGTTCAGTTATACTGCATCCCCATGATAAGGCCGATTTAATCAAAGTTAAAAAGCATACGCCTGCCGTATGTAAAACGCATCCGAGTTGCCTAAGTATTTGTTTTATGACGGGAGCTGTGTTAAAGTTTCGTTTCAATCTTAGCCTCTCCTAATGACCAATAATTACAATCCATTACAAGATTAACAATATGGACAATTCACAACACATCGTCCAGTTTGTTCATAGGAAAACAAACGCGGCGTATTTTCTTAACCGTGTTACCTGAATATCAGAAAACGCTACATTAACTGAACAATTCCTGCCCTGAATCACCGAAGAACCGCTTTACCTCGCTTGTGGTGAAGAAAGCAACTTGATAGGCAAAGAAGTATATTGATAGGGCTCCTAAAATTTTGTAAATAAGCATGTTCACGTTTTCTGCAGGCTCAAAAAGCTTTAGTATACCCCACCAACAAGATGTTAGAGATTTGATAAGCACAAGTTGGACAACCCAATGTTTTCTATCCCGCAATCCGAAGTAGATAACGTTGAGGATAAAGAAATGCAGGACCCAATCAGTCTTTGGAAGTTCCAGTCGGTACAGAAATCCTGGTATGGCCAGCCCAAACCCCCATATCAATGTTAGGTATACCCTTCGAATTAGCAGGACTATCTTTCCAATGCGGTCCATTGTCAGTGATTCGCTTGAAGGAATAATTCCCTGAAATATCCCGTTGCGGTTTCCCATAACTGTCCAGTTTCGCACGCTGTTTTTACTCGCTTTTTTACTCGCTGGCAATTTGGCCGAAATACCCATTCCGTGAGGTTACTACACAAAAAATTGTTCGCCAAAATTTGCGTACTGCACATAACCTAAAATTATGAGGCCATTCCCTTTCCGGCATTTCCAGGGTCTCCGATTCCGTGGATTTATCCAGTATCAAAATCACGTCAGATCAGGATTCCCTGTGCAATGGGAGTAGTCTTCTTTATACTCCCTTTTGGCGGCTTGCCCTTAGGATTGCCCGATTGACCTTTTTGGAATGGGCGGCCTCGCGGAATACCAGACTGAGCGGATTTAATCTTGGCTTTCTTTAACCCATCCGGCACAGAATCCGGGGCAAGTGGCGTTTTGATTTTGAGTGCTTTGGGGGAATCTGTCAAGTCAATCGAGTCGAGGGCTATTCGCGTTTTCGTTTCTTCCAGGGAATCCGGGGAAGCAATCGAGGAATTTGAAAAAGGCCATAGAAAATAACCCCCGGTACTGGAAAATGGCTGCTGCAGACGAAGATTTCCGTTCGCTGTGGGAGGACGAAGATTTTAAAGCTATTGTTGAAATACAACCCAACAAGCCGGAATGTATCTGATTTCTATCTCGGAGGAAGAGTTGTGAGACAATTTGTCGAATAGGTCTCATACCAATTTGCGTTCAAGACGGGTGCTTGGAGTCAAGGGGCAGGGACGGTTTTCCCCCTCTCCCGTTCGGGAGAGGGGCGGGGTGAGGGCATATCCCTGTTCCGTCTTGAACGCAACTTGGTATCACGACGTGACGGAGCACCTGCCGTGCTGTCCGAAGGCCGGCACTCTTGTCCTTGACTTGCGCTAAAATGGGTGTATGTACATTATTTGTAACCCAACTTTGGGACTATCGGACGACGCGGCATTTTGTTTTTTCTTTTTCCTTTTGCCTTTTTACTTTTTACTTTGCATTCCAAAGGAATGCGTGCGCAGGCTTTAACACCATGGCGGATGATCCGGAAATCCTGAATCGTGACAGATGTAAACAGATAGGACGCATTTGCGCATGCTACAATTTGCGCAGGGCTGCCCGGGCCATTACCCGGCTCTATGACGATTTCCTGAGACCAAGCGGTCTGCGAACCACTCAATTTTCCGTGCTCATGACAGTCAGACTGTTGGGACCTGTGGCCTTGACCAAACTGGCGGAGTTGACCGTAACCGAGCGCACGACATTGACGCGAAATCTGAGAGTTCTCGAAAAGAAAGGCTACATACGCATCGAACCGGGAAAGGATGCCAGAGAGCGCCAGGTGAGTAATACCGAAAAAGGCCAGGATACCCTGATGTCGGCCATACCCATGTGGCAGGCCGCCCAGTCGCATATCGAAAATGGACTTGGCGATGAGCGCGTGGGCAGCCTGCTAAAAGACCTTTCGGAAATTGTTTCGCTTTCCCGCGCGAAGTAGTGTTTTTTTAAATAAATACGTGCATATACACTTCAATCTTAACCCGCAAAACAAGGAGCAACATCATGAGTGAGGCAAGCTTCAAAGAGATGGCCGAGTGGCTGCGCAATGATTTAAGGCTGAAGACCTTTCCCGTGGCGGCCAAGTTTTTGAAAAACAAATCGGAAATTCCGGAGAAGGCGCGCCGGCCCTCTGTTGCGCTCGGGAAAAGAGTTACAGTTTGCCAGGGGGTTACCATGGCCAGAAACTACGGTTGGACGGTCGGGCTCACAAAAGAAGACCAGATCTGTGTACCGGCTGCGATAATGTTTGGTTTCAGCGATTCTGCCGACCCGCCCGATTCTCTGGCCGGGCTCTTTTGTGAGATAAACTTTTCGAGCGATGCCGGCCTTGCCCGCAAGGAAACCTCTTCCATGAACCGGTTTGAAAATGGAGAGATCGAAGCGATCGTTTTGGCCCCGGTGGAAAAGGCCCCTTTTGAGCCGGACACGGTCCTGATCTACGGCAATCCCGCTCAAATGATGCGTCTTGCCCAGGCATGGAGCTATGCTACAGGCGAGCGGGTTTCGGGGGAATTTGGAGGCAAGGTGGAGTGTGATGAAAGCCTCATCGCCCCCTTCAAGATGCAACGCCCCAGGATGGTGATTCCCGGGCACGGGGAGCGCATTTTTGCCGCAACCCAGGATGATGAGGCCGCATTTGCCGTTCCGGGCAAAAACTTCCCTGAAATTATCAACGGACTCAAAGAGGTAGGCAAGGCGATTGGAGCACGTTACCCGATAACTCCCTATCAGAACTTCCAGCCGGAATTGCCGCCGGCCCACAAGAAATTGGGGAAAGAACTGGGCATCCTGTAATAAATTCAAGGCAATGGGTAAATGGGTTATGGGTAATGGGTGAAAGCCCATAACCCCTAACCCGGACAAGCCGGAACCAAAAAGATTCACCGCAGAGACGCAGAGAGCGCAGAGGAAAGAAACCTAGCATGCAAACATAAGTTACGTTTTCTCTGCGATCTCGGCCACCTCTGCGGTCAGTTCATTGGAATTCCGCCGCACAGGGGCAAAGTGCTTAAGGACCTCATTGTTTCGTTTTTGTCCTTACTGTCTGTTTAAATGCTTTTCTCAGCGATCTCTGCGTCTCTGCGGTGGAATTTTATGGCCCGCAGAGAAGGCTGAGAGCGCTGAGGCTGTCACGAAGATTTTCTTCCGGTAAGCTCATAGAATTTCTCCAGCAGTCCTGATGTTCACGGCATTTCTATTTCCCGGAAGAAATCCTGGCCTTCAGTTGTTGGATTTGGGCGGCAGTTATCTCGCGGCCGTCAGCGCCAAGGACCGTGGCCGAGGGTGGGACCTCCAGTTGGAAAAGCGCGGGATCGAGGCTTGCGTGGGGCGTAAAGGATTCAATCGAAATCTCGTTAGTGTTGCCCAGGACATCATGAGTTTGTACGCGGGTTATCCGATAGGTTTGGAGGTCTATCCACAAATAAGCGAGTTTGACGTTTGGGTCTTCCTCTTTGGGGACGAGTTGCAGGACGGCCATATTCTGGGTTGACTGGATAGGGTCGAGAATCACGTCAAAATGGTTTTTGAGTTCGAGTGCTCCGTCAAAGAAGGTACGGGCCAGAGGTGAGGTGAAAAGCTTTTCTGCATCTAACATCGTGACCTGGTTCTCGGCACGTACATAGAGCCACGAAAACTGGTTATTGGCGACGAAGACCTGTTCCTCGGGCTTGTCGTATTCCCAGCGCATCTGCCGCGGCCTTTCGTAGTAGAGCCTCCCCCGCGCCTCACCGGCGCTGAGGGTGCCCGTTGCCGCCGAGGTGGTCTTCTGCCGAAAAATCGCCGTGAAAGCATGGACGTTCTGGTAATTGGCTTCAGCTTTGGCAAGAATTTCCCCGAGCATCCGGGAGTGGCCGGCCCCCGAGGCATGACCGGCTGAACACAAAAAGAAAGGCAATAAGAGAAGGCATAGCGATGCAGTGCGGTAAAGGTCTGTTTTGCGAGTAAGTTCGTTCAACTGTTTTTCTCCTGTAGTGAGAAGAACTTGGTCACGAAGAACGCGAAGGATACACGATCGACAACCCGGCCGGATTCCGCGAGTTGTAGATCGGTGAGTTCCAGTTTTTCTTAGCTATTAATCCTGTAAATCCTGAGTCTCTTGCAAAACTCCATTTTAAGGGGTTTGCGGGCTGGAAGCCCGCGCTCCCGGGGAATGGCCGTGTTGTCTGGGAGCGCGGGCTTCCAGCCCGCAAAGGAGATCCCCGGACATTTTGCAAGAGGCTCTCCTGTCTAAAAAAGCTTTTCTCCGTGTTCTCTGCGTCTCGCAGCCTGCCCCGGCAGTGCTTCTGGGCCGGGGGTGAACCTCAGAGCCGCCTTCCGAGCACTTCCCTTGGTTTTATTCCGTCCGAAGGGGATACCAGCCCCTGCTGTTCCATTACTTCTATCATGCGGGCAGCGCGATTGTAGCCAACCCGCAGCCTTCTTTGCAGCATGGATATGGATGCCTGCCTGGTTTCAAGCACGATCTGCACGGCATCTTCGTATTTTACGTCAAGTTCTTCTTCGGCAATTTCAGCAGCAGGGCCTTCTTCCCGCAGGTCGACTCTGTCCTTTAGCGGGTCCTCGATGAGCTTTTGCGCTCTCCAGTGCTCGGTGATCCTTGCTATTTCGGCATCTGAGACGAAGGCGCCGTGTATGCGTTGCAGTTTTGCCGTACCGGGCGGAAGGAAGAGCATATCGCCTGCTCCCAGCAAAGCTTCGGCGCCCGAACCGTCAATAATGGTCCTCGAATCGATTTTCGATGAAACCTGGAAAGAAATCCGCGTGGGAATGTTGGCTTTGATTATCCCGGTCAGAACGTCCACCGATGGCCTCTGTGTCGCGAGGATGAGGTGGATGCCCGCCGCGCGCGCCATCTGTGCAACGCGGGTGATGGACTCTTCTACCTCGCGGGAGGCAACCATCATCAGGTCGGCAAGCTCGTCAATTATTATCACCACGTAAGGGAGCTTGAAGTGCTGAAGACCGGAATCGGAAAGCTCACCGGTTTCAGACCCCTTTGCCGCCTCTTTTCCCTTCACCGGTTTTTCACGGGCGAGCACCCGGTTATACGTCTCTATGTTTCGAACATTTTTGTCCGCCAGCAACTTGTAGCGAAGCTCCATTTCCTCGACGGCCCAACGCAGGGCCCTTGTAGCCATTTTTGCGTCGGTTACCACGGGGTGTATCAAATGGGGTATTCCTTCAAAGCTGCTGAGCTCGATCCTTTTAGGGTCGATCAGCAGAAGCCGCATCTCTTCGGGTGTGTTTCGGAAAAGAAGACTGATCAAAAGAGTATTGATGCAAACACTTTTACCGGTCCCCGTGGCCCCCGCAATGAGCAGGTGAGGCATTTTGGCGAGATTTGCCGCAAACGGCTGGCCGTTGATGTCTTTTCCGAGAGCGATGGTAAGCGGGGTCGCGGCCAGTGAGAAGATATCCGATTCGAGCACTGTCTTGACGGAAACGAGTTCTCTTTTGATGTTGGGTATTTCGATTCCTACAGCCGCCTTGCCCGGAATGGGAGCAACCACGCGTATGCTGGTCGCCTTTAGCGCCATCGAAAGGTCATCGGCAAGGTTTACGATTCGGCTGATCTTGATTCCCGGAGCAGGGGCGTATTCATACATCGTGATTACGGGCCCCGGATTGATGCCCACCACCTTACCCTGGACGCCGAAATCGGCCAGCTTTTCTTCGAGAACGACCCCGTTTTGTTCGAGCTTTTTCCAGTCGGGTTTGAAACTTTCCGTTTCATAAGTGTCGAGCATCGTGAGGTCGGGAAGCACATACTGCCCGGACACTGCGCGAACAGCTTCCGGCTCAATGGATTCCTTGCGGGCCTTCTTTGGGAACATCTCAGCCTGGGTCGGCGGCGAGGAGGGTTTTGTGCTCTTAGCGGAAAATTTAACTCGAACCGGAGGGGAATCGTGCGTCTCCGGTTCAGCTTCTTCCGGATCTTCTTCCGGCGTATTCAGGAAAAGCCATCCGGCCGTTTTGGTCCACCATGTCGAAACCGCCTTCAGCATCGTTTGCAGCGTGAACGGCGTGGAGAGTAAAAGCGCTATTAAAAACACGCCAATCAGGAGCGTATGCGAACCCAGAGCGGAAAGACGGTCGTCAAGGAACCCGGCGAGGACTTTCCCGACTATTCCGCCGGTTGGGAATTCCTGGTCCAAAAACACTACCGAATCCCAATGGAGGGTGCTCAGCGTCATTATGCTCACGATGAGAAGAGCGATGCCCGAGAGCCGGAGCAAGGCCCGCTCCAACCCCGGGTCTCTAAAAAGACGCCAGCTTGCCCACAAACCCGTAAATGCAAACCCGTAGGCGCCTATGCCAAAAATCGAGATCAACGGCCAGGCGATATTCGCCCCGAAGCCGCCAACCCAGTTCATGGTGTAATGCTTGACAGGGTTAAAAATAGTGGGATCTTTTTGGTGATAGGACAAGATGGAGAACAGGACCAGAAGCGAAACGGTCAAAACGCATAAGGCCAGTATTTCGTGCTTTTTTCGATCCATCCGGCTAAATCTCCACCACGATCGGATAGATTACCGGTCTCCTGTCCAAAGTACGAATAAAGAAACGCTTCAGCTCGCGTCGTATTTCCTCCTGGAGCAGAGTGCAGTCCAGCCGGCGGTCTTCCTCCAGTTGTTTGTCGATGCTTTCGAATATCAGGCACTTGGCCTCATAAAGAATTTCCGGCTTCGCCTCTTCGTGAATGAATCCCTTGCTGAATATGTCCGGGCCGCTAAGAATTTCGTAAGTCTCCTTGTTTACCACCAGCGACGCAATAACAAGCCCATCTTCCGAGAGGTGTCTGCGGTCCCTGAGGACGAGGCCTCCTACATCGCCAACCCCTTTGCCGTCTACAAAAACCCTGCCGGATTCAATCCTGTCTTTTATGCAGACAGTGTCCCGGCCGAAGCACATGACCGCGCCGTCTTCCACCAAAAGGCAGTTGTCGGCAGCCATGCCGAGGGACAAGGCCAGTTGCCTGTGCTTCATAAGATGGCGGTATTCACCGTGAATCGGGATGAAATAGCGGGGTTGGACCACGTTTATGAGTATTTTGAGCTCTTCCTGATAAGCGTGTCCCGAGACATGGATGTCTTTGACCTGCTCGTGTATTACGTCAGCTCCGTTCCTGCACAGGTGATTTATTATATTTTGAATGGTGCGCTCATTTCCGGGAATGAACTTGGAGGAAAGGATTATCGTATCGCCTTCCCTGATTTTGAGCTTCTTGTGATCGTTGAATGCCATTCGGCTAAGGGCGCTCATCGGTTCGCCCTGCGTCCCGGTGGTAAGCATCATCACCTGGGAGTCGGGCATGTATTGAAGGTCCTGAATCGAAATCTCATCGTCCCTTGTAAAATCGAGGTATCCCAGTTCTCGTGCGATCCGCACGTTTGCAATCATCGATTTGCCGTTGAGCAGCACCTTGCGGCCGAATTCGCGAGAGATATGGATAAGCTGCTGGATTCGGTGCAAGTTGCTTGAAAAGACAGCGACTATCATCCGGCCGTGCTTTTGCTGGAATATTTCGCGCAGCGTAGCGCCGACTTCCCTCTCGGATACGGTATATCCCTCACGCTCGACGTTGGTCGAATCCGAAAAAAGGGCCAGTACGCCCTCTTCGCCGTAAGAACCAAGCCTGGCGATATCAAACCTTTGGCCATCCACCGGTGTGTTGTCTATCTTGAAGTCCCCCGAATGGATGATTATGCCCACAGGAGTTCGAATGGCAAGCGCCACGCCATCGGGGATGCTGTGGCAGACCCGGATGAACTCGAAACTGAACGGCCCCAGTTCGATCACCTGACGCGGGGAGATCTGAACAAGATCGGCCCTGTCGAGCAAATTATGCTCGCGGAGTTTTTCCCTGATCAGGGCAAGGGTGAGGGCTGTTGCGTATATCGGAATTGCCAGTTCGCGGATGAGAAACGGAATGGCGCCTATATGGTCTTCATGGCCGTGAGTCACGACCAGGCCGGCAACCTTGTCCCTGTTCTTGAGAAGATAGCTGAAATCGGGGATGACTATGTCGATGCCCAGCATTTCTTCTTCGGGAAACATCAATCCCGAATCCACCACTACGATGGTATTCTCGTATTCGAACACCATCATGTTGAGGCCAATTTCGCCCAGACCACCGAGTGGGATGATCTTTAAAAGGGGATCAGTCGGTTTTTCAGGCATCGCTGCAGACGCTACCCCCGTTTGGTAAAATGGAATTTTTGACTTCAGGCTCGACTTTGGCGTCTTCCCCGGCCTCCTCAGGCGTCAGATTGGCGCGGATCGCCTCCCTTACCTGCTCGATCAGCAGCTCTCGGCTCCTGCCGTCCATACCGGTCGTCTGAATCGGTTTGCCGATTGAAAACCTGATTTCCCCCGGATAGATCATCCAACTGTCTTTGGGTTGAATGCGATACGATCCGCTGATGCTGATCGGGACAACGGGCTGCTGGGATTTGGAGACAAGGATAAATACGCCCTTTTTGAACTCTCTGATTACCCCGTCGGCGCTCCTGGTGCCTTCAGGGAAGACGAACACCGACGTCCCCTGCCGAACCACTTCGGCGGCCCTGTTCATGCTGGCCAGCGCTTTCCTGTGGTCCTTGCGGTCAATCGGGATATAGCCCGCGCTGGTCATTGCCCGTCCAAGGACAAAAACTTTGAAAAGCTCCTCTTTGGCCAGCCAGCTAAAACGTATGGGCAACTTCCCCAGAGCCGTGAAAATATCGAACCATCCCTGGTGATTGCTTACGAATATGTACGGACCATGGTTATTTATATTTTCCACCCCCTGGATGTTGACCTTTACACCGGCGGCCCAAAGATTTGTGTTGCCCCAGATCTTCGCCATAAGAGCCGGCCAGCCCCGGCTCACAAAAGATCCTATCACTGCGGAGCTCCCCAGAACCATGGTCGAAATAAAAAAAATAATGTAAAAGAAAGCCGAGCGTAATAATCTCATTTCACCCCCCTCAGGGTGAGTTCGTATATCTAATAATAAATTTGAAGCTTGATCTCAAACATTTAGTCTAAACTCTTTCCAAAGGGGAGTCAATTGGAACAGGGATGGCGGCCATTTCTGAGTTTTGAGCAGTTACTCAAAACTAAAAACTCAAAACTGCCCTTTCAATCCCATATGGTTTTGTTCCTTTTGGGATTCATGATATATGATGTTCGGAATCGAGGGAGTTCAAGGCCTTAATTTCGCTTGAAGGAAGGTAAAATATGTCTAAAGGGACGATCAACAAGGTTATTTTAATCGGAAGATTGGGGGCTGATCCGGATATTCGATACAGTCCCAACGGGGTCGCAGTTGCCAAATTCAATCTCGCTACCAATGATTTTGTTTCCTCGGGAGCGGACGGCAACCGGGAGGAAAAAACGGAATGGCACCGGATCGTCACCTTCAACAAAACGGCCGAGTTTTGTGGGAATTATCTGGCCAAGGGGCGGCTGGTCTTTGTTGAAGGCAGCATTCGGACTAACCAGTGGGAGGACCCTCAAGGTCAGAAACGCTATACGACTGAAATTATAGCTCGGGAAATCCAGTTGCTGGGCAGTGGTGCGGATGGGCAGGGCCAAGGCCAGAGCCAGGGACAGGGACAGGGACAGCAGCAGGGGCCTGCAGGCGACCGCAACCAGATGAGAAACCCCGGTCCGGCGGGGCGTTCTGCCGTGGAAGAGCTGCCAGCCCGTACCGGAGGACCACCCGACGATGATATACCCTTTTAAATTAGGAATTGGGAATTGAGGGATTTAGTATCTTATGTCCCCATGGGAAAGCCTGAAACCATGAAAAGATCCGTAGGGTGGGCTAAGCGGAGAGACTGTGTCGTAATTCAGAAAATGTTCGGACAAATCGTACGGAACCAGTTTTGCTTCCCCCTTTTGTAAAGGGGGACCCTCACTACGTTTCGGGTCTCCCGCTACACCCGGAGGCCGCACGGGCGATGCTTCAAGTCCGCGCCCGATC
>Ga0209517_10010126_pt1 | contig 10583 bp, 8 predicted proteins | sample PeaSoiMetSII2010_FD_187695 | JGI IMG/M metagenome (GOLD analysis project Ga0209517, IMG submission 187695) | Peat soil microbial communities from Weissenstadt, Germany - SII-2010 (SPAdes) (version 2) | ecosystem: Environmental > Terrestrial > Soil > Wetlands > Peat | place: Germany: Weissenstadt... | reverse complement strand
CTGGTAGCCACCACGTAATTCATATCCACGGCTCGATCTGGACTGTTACTTGCCTCAAAGACGGCAATTCCTATCAAGATCGGCGTGTCCCATTGCCTGAACTTCCTCCGCGTTGCCCTTGTGGCGGAATACTGCGGCCGGGGGTCGTGTGGTTCGATGAAGATCTCCCTCCTGCTGCGTGTGCGCAAATCGACGAGTACTTCAACAAAACCAAGATTGATGTCGCGCTCGTCGTGGGGACTGAAGCGACTTTCGAATACATCCGCGACTGGGCCTTGAGCGCGAAGCATTCAGGAGCCCTCCTTGTGGAGATCAATCCGAACCTGACAGTTCTGTCGCCCTATGCAGATGTTCGGCTCCAGGGAAAAGCGGGCGAGATTTTGGGAGAAATGCAGAGGCAGCTCTCCTTAAGTCCAGGAATCTGAGATCAACCCTCGATGGGGGTGGCATGAATCTTGCGGGATGTGTGTACTGGCTTGTTGGAACAATCCTGAATCCTGAGTGGCTGGCCAGCGCGGGGGAATTCATGGCCGGTATTGGTGGATTGGCGACTGCAGGGGCAGTCATTGTCTTCGGAATTCTGGGACTCCGCCAATATAAGGAGGGGTTGCGGCATTACCAGGATGCGCAGCGCCTCAAAGCCGCAGACATGCTCCTGGAAATGGAAAAGGAATATAGGGAGGTATTGCCTGTTTGCATCGAGTTCGAAATGGGAGAAACGTACGACACTCTGATAAAGCCGATACTTACTGAAATAGCCGCCAAAGAATACGAGAAGGCAGAACTCTCCGAGCAACAGCTGAATAAGCTGAAACAACTAGATAGAGCCCTGAGGTTTTTCTATGCTTGTTCGGTTCTGAACGGGGAACTTCAAGTCGAACAGGACGTCATCGGACGTGTTTACTACTACTACCTGAGCATTCTTGCTGACCCTGATCGAGGAAAGGAACTTTCACAGTACGTCGAGGAATACTACCCAAGGCTGCACGATTGGCTCAAAAGGCACAAGAGCAACCTTGCTCGATACAAGAAGACCGGAGAGTGGTGAGCCCCGATCCCATGACAAGGCAGGCGTGTGGCGCACGAATGGCGGGTGGCCCACACTAGCCGGACCCCGTACCAGCCACAAAGGCCTGGGTGCTCCATCTTTCGCTTTTTTCTAGCGTAGGGTGAGAGATCACGACTCTTAGCTCTCCCCCAAGCCCCACGATTGCAGTAGGTTTCTACTGCAAATGCAGTAAGAATCTACTGCACCCGGATTCGGCGCAGGAGAACAGAACCGATACGGACCGGAAACCGGTACCGGCTGCACCGCCCGAGCCGACCATCAACTCCTCCAGCCCTACCCGGCGCTCGCCCCGGAGCGCCTTGCCGGCGACCGGCCTGCACCCTTGATATTGGAATGCCGCTCAAGAGCCGTGTAAGTAGAACAGTCCAAAGCCGAAAACGAGATTCTGTAAGCATTGTCCAACCCGCGCTTGACTCCCGTGATAAATAGGAATAACTTGAAGTTAGGGGTGAGTTATATATCTCCTCTTTCAGGTTCTCTGAACTAAGGCAGTTACTCTGAAGTATCTTATCTCTTAGCCCTTGATATCCGTGAGGGTCCCCCATGATAGTTTCCAAAGTTCAAAAACAGACAAAAGTCAAGACCTCGCCTGCCAGTAAGTCGGCAGCGCCGGAACTCTCCGCTACAAACGACAGGATCAGGGAGCGGGCATTCCAAATCTATGAAGGCCGCGGCAGCGAACCCGGCCACGACACGCAGGACTGGCTCCGTGCCGAGCTTCAAATCCTGGAGCGCTGAAGCAGCCCCATCTCAGCTATCGCAGGTCTGGCCGAAGGCCGGAGGGGGAAGTTGTGGGTTGCCCAGTCTGTAAGCGTCTCGAACGAACTTTCGAGGGTTGGAACAGCGAGTGCATCAGGGCTCGTTCTTCTTTGTATTGCAGCGTCAGCACCAGGTTTGCTGCCTATGACAATGTCGAGATGGAGCGCGCCAGGAGCGAACTGCAAATGCACCGCTCGCTATGCGTCTTCGCCGTCACTAAGGCTGTCGGCCGGCCCGCCGTTCCGCCTCCATCAGGTTGGTCAAAATATCGTTGATGCGGGTCAGGTGCCCCTCAAACCGCAAAATTCGCTAGAATGCCAACCATGCCGCCCTCAGCCGCCGACCGACCCGAATGCTGGCCCGCCCTTCCCCTCGATTCCTGGGAAGACACCCGCGCCACCCTGCACATGTGGACCCAGATCGTGGGAAAGATCCGCCTCACTCTCACGCCAATCATGAACCACTGGTGGAATGTTCCTTTATACGTAACCGCCAGAGGCCTCACCACATCGCGCATTCCGTACGGCCAATCGTCCTTCGAACTCCGGTTCGACTTCCTGCGGCATCAGCTTGTGCTCGAGACGAGTGACGGAGTACTGAAAACGCTCGCCCTCGCCCCTCGTTCCGTGGCGGACTTCTACCAGGAACTCATGGAAACGCTTCGGTCGGCAGGGATTGAAGTCAAAATCTGGCGGATGCCGGTTGAAATCCCCGATCCCATTCCCTTCGACCAGGATCGTATCCACGCCGCCTACGATCCACAAGCGGTTGAGAAGTTCTGGCGCATTTTGCTGTCGGTCGATGCGGCGTTCACCCGCTTCCGGTCGGAATTCCTCGGCAAGTCCAGCCCGGTCCACTTCTTCTGGGGCAGCTTCGACCTCGCGGTAACACGCTTCTCTGGCCGTCGCGCTCCGGAACGCCCCGGCGCCGACGCCATGACGCGAGAAGCCTATTCTCACGAAGTGAGCAGTGTCGGGTTTTGGCCCGGCGGCGGAGATATTCGAGGCGCGGCCTTCTATTCTTACACAGTGCCCGAGCCGCAGGGGTTCAAGGAAGCGCCCGTCCGGCCTCCCGCCGCCTTCTACCACCAGCAGCTTGGAGAATTCCTTCTCATGTATGAGGACGTTCGCGAGGCCGAGTCGCCCGGCACTGCACTACTCGATTTTTGCCACAGCACGTATCAAGCAGGTGCCACCCTCGGCAATTGGGATCGCATTGCGCTGGAAAGATCGAGCCCCGGCGCAGGCGCGTGAGACAAGAATAGGCGATATACTTCCCGCATCCCATCCCCGAGGTCCCCACCACGAAAAAACTCGCACTCCTCCTGCTCCTCGCAGTCCCCTTGGCCGCCTCAGCCCAGACCGCCAAGCGCCCCACAGCCCTCCGCTGCGTCCTGCTCGAGCAGCTCCACATCACCCACGTCCAGGAAGACTGGTTCGTCCCGGCCAGCATCGCCGTCGCCAGCCTCACCGCCGAACAGGCCAGTTGGAGCCCCGGCAAGGCTGGCAGCTAGAGGCTGTTTTCTTGCGTATAATTACCCTTCCCTGGCGCACAATCGTGAATAGAAGCGTGTGCGCGGTTCGGGCCCCGCAGGTGCACCCCCCGTACCCCTCCCTTTTTTGTCCTACCACCTTGCAAACAAAGCAGTTACGTCAAGAATGGCCTTTTTGCCCCCTCAAAACAAAGGAGTTACGCTTCGAGCCACTTTTGAAATTCCGCCGTAAAGCCCTTCAAATCCCCTCCGCGCCACCCCAATCACCATCCAAAAGACAAAAAAGGCGTCCGCCGCGGCGGACACCCTCTGTCAACTGAATTTCCTCGAGCCTTAGTTCGGCGCGAACTCGAAATCCTGCGCCTTGAAGTCCTTCCGGAACTTCTCCATCTGCTGCTTCAGCTCGTCCATCTGCTTCTGGTCGATCTTGAAGTCTTCCACCTTGAAGTCTTCCACCTTGAAGTCCTTCCGGAACTTCTCCATCTGCTGCTTCAGCTCATCCATCTGTTTCTGGTCCAGCTTGAAGTTGTCCAGCTTCAACTGGTCGCGCAGCGCCTTCGCCGCCGCACTGTCCTGGGCAAACGCCTTCATCGCGTCCGTGTCCAGCTCCGCCACCAACGGGCAACTGCCGTCCGGGAACAACTCCTCCATCTCGAGCGCGCCCGTCCTGTGCTTCGAGTCCACCTGCAGCGTTAGCGTCTGCTGCTTCTTGTCCCGCAGAATTGTCACCTGCACCTGCTTGCCCTGGTTCGACCGCAGCGCCCGGTCCCAATCGGACACGGTGCTCACCGCGTCCGGACCAACCTTGAGGATTACGTCGAAGGCCTTCAACCCCGCCGAAGCCGCCTCGCTCTTGTGCGCCACCTGCTTCACCATCAGCCCATTCGGCACGCCGAGGTACTCGGCCATCTGGCCCGTCAGCGGTTCCACCATCGCGCCCACGTTCAGCGTGCTCCCGAAGATCGGCATGTGGAACATCCCCGGCAGCGCATTGTCGCCTCCGCCCGCAAGTACGCCCATTCCCGGCGACTGCGCAAACACATCCCCGTCGTTCCCCAGCTTGTTCCAGACCTCGTGCTCCATCGCCCGGCGATCGGCCAATTCCACTGAGATGGTCTGCACGATCCCGTCGCGGCTGAACTCCAGGCTCACCTTTCGTCCCGCCGGAATCTCCCTAAGCATCCGGCGCAGCTGCTCGGCCCCCTCCACGTTCTGCCCGTTCAGCTGCAGCACCACGTCGTTCACCTTCAGGCCAACCTGGCCTGCCGGCGCGTCGTGATCGATGAGGGTAATGATGGCCCCGCGCACCACCTTCAGCTTCAGCGCCTGCGCCTTCTCCTGGTCCACATCCGCCAGGTCCACGCCCAGGTACCCTTGCGAACTTGACGTGTGCAGCAGCAGCGGACTGGCCCCCTGCAGCAACTCCACCATCGGCACGGCCTGCGCCGCAGCGCCATGGGGCGCCACGACCACCACCAGCAGCGCGACAATTCCAAACCCAAGATACGGCCTCAAAAAGTGCTTCATGTCTTTTCCCCCGTGTTTCCCTGGCTCCGGCCCACATTCTTTCCTGACGATGCAGTCGCCGCGAGCATTAGCAACCTTACTGAATCTCCGGCACGCGGCTCAAGACTTCTCTCGAAACGGTCCGAATATGTGGATTCTGGTCCGAATTGGCCACAGTGTGCAACACCTGCCGCACGCTCGTGTCGGCCTCTACCGGCTCCAGAATATTCACCGCCTCGGTGCGAATTCGCGGGTCGGAATCGTTCAAGAGCGCCTCCAGCACCGCGTCCCGCACCCGCAGATCCTCGGCCACGTACGGCTCCAGACCCTCCAGAGCTTTCTGCCGCACGCCCGCATTCTTGTCGTAGCGCAGCACCACCATCAGCGCGTCGCGAATACCCGCCGCCTGGCAACCGTGCCCTGCGCGGCACTCGGCCGCAAGCAGTCCCACCGAGTCGTCCCGTACCCCGGCCGAAGCGGAGTTCTCCGACGCCAGCATCAGCAGCTCGCGAATCTTCGGGTCGTCCAACGAGCCCTGCATGTGCTGCGGCACAACCTGGTTGTAGCTCACGTCGACGATGTCGCTGTTGGGCTGGCGCACAATGCTGGAGATGCTGGCAATCTCCGCCGCGGGCGCCGGAGGGGGCGGCGCTGGGGCGGCGCTGCGCGTCAGTAAAGCCGTGTGGATGGCCCGGCTCTGCGCAAACTCATAGCCGCCCAGGATGCCTGCTCCGGCGCCCACCACCAGCAACAGGCAAGCGGCCACCGGCGCCGCCTGGATGCTGGCAAAGTTGTTCATCATCCGCTGGGTCAGCCGCTCATACCAGCGCTTCGGCGGCAGGGCGTCCAGGGCTTCCTCAAGCCGCAGCCGCGATCGCGCCACCAGGTTCGCTGGCGGCTCCATCACTGGATGCGCATCGGCCAGGATCTTCATCGCCAGCAACTGTTCCCTGTCCAGCGCGCATTCCGGGCAGCCCGTCAAGTGCCGCTCCAGTTCATGCATCTGCTCGTCGGGCAGCTCCCCGTATGCCGCCGTCACAATCCGTTCGTGTGCAAGGTCACAAATCATCGCTACGTCCTTCCAGCCTCAAAAATGGTGCCGCAATGCTCATCCAAAAGTCCGCCAGCCCGCAGGGCCTAACGCAACTCCGCCAGCTGTGTTCTCAGCTTTTTTGTCGCGCGGAAGAGCGTGTTCTTGGCAGTCTCTTCCGTGGTGTTCAGCATCTCTCCAATCGTTCGCAACCGCAGTCCCTGGTAGTGCTTCAACTCAAAAACCATCCGCTCCCGTGGCGTTAGCTTGCCCAGCGCCGCCTGAATCCGCGCCCCCAGCACCTTCCGGTCAAGCTCCCTGGCCGGATTCGAAAACGACCGGTCATCAGAGACACTCGCCAGCAGATCGATCTCGTCGCCGGAGTGGTCCACCACCACCGCGTGGTCCTCGCGCCGGGTCTTCTTGCGCCGCAGTTGATCCAGGCAGAGGTTGGTCACAATGCGGTAAATCCACGTATAAAACGAGCACTCGAAGCGGAAGTTCCCGATATACCGGTAGGCCTTCAGGAACGCCTCTTGGTAAATATCCTCGGCGTCGTGCTCGCTGCCCGTTAGGTGCAGCGCCAGCCGAAGGACCTGGTGCTCATACTGCCGGACAAGAGCATCAAAAGCCGCCCGTGAACCCGCCTGTGCCTCGCGGATCAGCTCCATTTCGGGAGCCCGCGCCTGCGCGCGGTCTTGCGCGCTCTTTCCTCCGTCCATTGCAGTGGTCGAAGCCATACCTGCTGAGGATTGTACCCTCCCCGCAGGCGGCCAGGCCAAACTCGCCGCTGCCGTCGCCGTGGATAGTGGATAGCTCACCGCATCCGTTGCCATTCAGTCTCTGCTCCGGGAGTTCTTTCAGTTGTCCGCAATGAAAAGGACGCGACAAGGCCGCATTTGTGAGCAGAAGGGCTTTCGACACAACGGCGCTGGGAGAGAAAATCGGGCGGACGCACCAACAGCCTGGAAGGGAAATCCTTTGCAGGCTGTTGAGGAATTGCTGCCGCAGGAAGTAGGTCCTTTTACCCGCGCTTCTTGCCGCCTGGCCGGGGGCCGCCGCGCTTTCCGCCCGATCCGCCCGGCTTGCCCTTGTAGCCGGACTTCGAGAACCCGCCCGCCTTGGGCCTGGAGCGGTCTCCGGTTTTGCTCTTGCCACCGAAGTTCGGCTTGGGCTTCCATCCCGAGCCGGTCTTTCTCTCCGGCCGGAATCCCTCAGCGCCTTCCCCGCGCGGCGTGTAGGGCCGCGCCGGACGGCCCGCAGCCGCACCTCCGCCCTCATCCCGCCGAAAAGCCCGTTTCGCCGGGCCGCCTGACCCGCGTCCTGTGCCTTTGCTCTCAAACGGCCGCTTTCCGCCAAACCCGGGCCGCGCATCTGCCCCTGTCCGTGGTCCACTGCGTCCAGCTCCAGCACCGTAGGAGCGTCCGCCCTCCTTGCCCGGTTTGCTGCTCGGCCGTGCCCCGCCAGCACGCGGCTTGCCGCTGCTGGTGGTGAATGGCCGCGCAAGCCCGCCCTCGCCGCGGAAAGGCCGCGCCGAACTGGACCGCCCTCCACTCGAGCGCCCCGCTCCCGTACGCCCAAATCCCGCCCGCCCCGAGGGTGGACGTCCTGAGCTGTGCCGCTCTGTCCTTGCCCGCTCCGTGCGCTCGAACTCCTGCACCGGCTCAATGTGCAGCCGCGACGGCCTCTTCGGTCCCAAATCCTCCATCGGTTCAGGCGCAGGCCGTCGTGCCGCCTCCGGCCTTGGCGCGGGCGACCTCTTGTAAGGCGGCCGTTCGCCCGCCTCAGGCTTCTTCCACGCAGGCTTGCCCGGGAACCCGCCGCCCGCGGCAGGCCTCTCGCTAAAGGGCCTTCGGCCGCCCGGTCCGGCCCCGAAACTCCGTCCTACAGGCCTGTCCCCATAGCTGCGCCCCGCCGCCGGACGCACTTCGCCCGCCGCCCCAGCCCCAAACCGCGCTGGCGGTCGCGCCGGGCGCTCCGCGGGCCCGCCCGCAGGCCGTCCCGTCCCAAACTTTGCCGGCCCGGTTCTGCCTCGAACCGGCGCGTCCGTCCCAAACGACTTCTTGGGCCGGTAGTCCTTCGGTCCTGCGGCAGGCCTTTCGCCCCGCGGCTTGAAAGCCGGCTTCTCCGGTGGCAGCGAGTCCACAATGTTCCGCCGCCGAATCTCCTTGGCCTTGGGCGTCTTCAGGTTCCCATCGGCCGCCTTGCGCAGCAGGTCCAGCTCCTGGGCATCCAGTTCGCGCAGCTTCCCCGGCTCCTGGTCCAGAATCAGTGGCCCGTATCCCACCCGCCGAATCTTCTCCACAAAATGCCCGATCTCTTCGAACATCTTGCGCAGCTCCCGGTTGCGCCCCTCAATCAGCACCACTTCGTACCACGGGTTGTCGCCCTGCCGCACCTGCCGTATCCGCGCCGGCGACGTCCGAACCTTGCCCGACCCCGGTTTGCCCTTCTCAATCGCCACGCCCGCGCGCAGCACGTCCAGCTCGTCTTCCGTAGGCTGCCCGGCCACCTTCACCAGGTAGGTCTTCTCCACACCCGCCGAAGCACGCGTGAGCTTGTTAGCCAGCTCCCCGTCGTTGGTCACCAGCAGCAGCCCCTCGCTCATGTAGTCGAGCCGCCCCACCGGGTAGAGCCGCTCCCGCATCTTCTCGAAGAACTGCATCACCGTGGCCCGGCCCTCGGGGTCCTTCACCGTGGTCACAAAGCCCCTGGGCTTGTTCAGCACAAAGTAGCGCAGCCGTTCCGCGCCCTGCAGCAGCTTACCGTCCACGCGAATGTGGTCGCGCCCAGCGTCGGCCTTGGTGCCCAGCTCCGTCACCACTTTGCCGTTCAACTGTACGCGGCCCTGCTCAATCATCTCCTCGGCCTTGCGGCGGCTGGCCACCCCGGCCTGCGCCAGAATCTTCTGCAACCGCTCCAGCTTCGCCGGCGGACGAGCCTTCAGCTTGAACTCCGGTTCCGTTTTGTCTTCCTCGTCGCCGGCCTCCGCCTGGGCCTCGGTCTCCGCATCTGCCGCGTCCTCGAACTCGGCCTCGGTCTCGCCCCCGGTCGAAGTCGCAGCCTCCCCGTCGGTCACGTCTCCGATCGGGTCTTCGATCTGTGTTTCGGGTATGTCGTTCAACTCAGCTTCGTTCGCCTCGGACTGCTGTTCATCACTCATGGGAGACATTCTCGGTTTCTGCCTGCTCTAGGGGGTAAGGCGCAGCAGGCGCGGCCTCTGCGGGGGTTGACGCCGCTTCGTCTGCCGGCGTACCGGCAGGTTGTTCCGTGACCTCCGGCTTTGCATCCGCCGGGCTCACTTCGCTGTCCGCCGTCACGGCGGTCTCTAAGCTCTGCTTTACGTTCTGCTCTATCTCCTGCTCGGCGCTCGCGACCGCTTCCTCAGCCGGCGCGTCCAGGTCTTCGTCTACTTCCGGAAGCAGATCCTCATTCTCCGCCGGGGCCGTTTCGCCTCCGCCGGCCATCTCTGCCTCGTCGAACTCGAGCTGCGCCATCTTCTCGAATTCCTCCATTGAAGGCAGCTCGGAAACGTCCTTCAGCCCAAACCGCAGCAGAAACTCCTTGGTCGTCTTGTACAGAATCGGCCTGCCGATCACCTGCTTCCGCCCGGCGGTCGCAATCAGCTTCCGCGCCAGCAGCGAACCGAAGACGCCGCTCGAATCCACGCCGCGAATCTCGTTCACTTCCGGTGCCGTCACCGGCTGTTTGTAGGCGATCACCGCCAGCGCCTCCAGAGCCGGCAAGCTCAGCTTCAGCGCGGGTTTGAGGCTCTTCACAAACATTCGCGCCGCATCGTGGCACTCCGGCTTGGTCGCCATCCGGTAGCCGCCGGCAATCTCCTTGACCTCAATGCCCCGGTCGTCGCTGGCATAGTCGGCAATCAGCTCATCTAGCAGCCCCCGCAAAATGCCACGCACCTCGCGGTCGCGCACCCGCGCCAGCCGCTTCGCCTCCGCTTCCGGATCCGCCGCGGGAGGCTCGGCCCCGGCCTCAGCCGCGTCAGCCTCAGGCACAGCCGTCTCAGCCTCACCTGCCGCCTCGTCTTCAGTCGACGGGCCCGCGTCCGCACCAGTTTCAGCGCCCGCGTCCCCTTCAGCCGCAGCTGCAGGCTCCTCGCCCGCCACCGTCGGACCAGTTTCCGTCTCAGCCGCAAGCGCTTCGGCCGCCGGCTCCAGCTCCAGGTAGTCGAACGCCGCATTCAGCAGCGGTAATGATTCTGCCTCCTGCTCGGCCGCCGCTGCGGCAGACGCAGCTTCCTGCTCTGCTTTCCATTCCATGGCGTCGGCGGCAAACAATGCGGCGAGCTGGGTCAGTGTGACCGGCTCCTCCGCGGCGTATATGACAGCTTCCAGCTTGGCTTTAAGGCTCATTCGGCAATAGGTACCTCAAGTATGGTACCGGAACTGGAGCCGCCCCGCTGCCAATCCTCCCCCTCACGCCTTGTGCAAGCCGAGGAAAAAGAGCTTCCGCGGCGGCGGGACGGCGAGAAAAGCGACGGATAGCAACGTGGATGGCGCGAGGTGCGGAGCTTTGCAGTCCGCAAAACGGGGCAGGGGAAACAACGAGTGGCGGCCATGGCCCTTCAGCCAGGCCGGACTGCAATGTAAGTCGATGATTGTAATGGTCGGGACGGGCAGATTTGAACTGCCGACCCCTCGCACCCCAAGCGAGTGCTCTACCAGGCTGAGCCACGTCCCGACACAATCGAGCCGGTCCACTCGAGC
>Ga0209517_10010123_pt1 | contig 10585 bp, 7 predicted proteins | sample PeaSoiMetSII2010_FD_187695 | JGI IMG/M metagenome (GOLD analysis project Ga0209517, IMG submission 187695) | Peat soil microbial communities from Weissenstadt, Germany - SII-2010 (SPAdes) (version 2) | ecosystem: Environmental > Terrestrial > Soil > Wetlands > Peat | place: Germany: Weissenstadt... | reverse complement strand
TCTCGGCACATTCTGCGGCACGCGCCCGTAAACGCAGCACTCGAACCCCTCGATGATTTCTGCTCGGCGTTTCTGCCAGAGTTCCGGCGTCGTCACCTTCTGACCGTCCTTAAGCGTAAGAGCACCTGGGACGTTCAAATGGGGGTTTGCTTTCGATTCGTCGTAATTGGCATGATTCGGCGCGTTTTCATTGCCGCTCGGCCCAGGTCGCAAGGCGCGAATTCCCAATTGATCCATCATATTCTGCTGGTCCTGGTCGGCAGTGAAGGTGACGGGCTGGGGATACGTTGGCGAGGGCGCTCCCGCCTGGCCCACCGCGCGTGGAATCAAAGGGTTCACCGAAACAAGAAACGCACCAAGCAGCACCATCCGCACGATCCGGTTGTGACCGGCCATTGGCAACTCCTCGCGAGAGATATGCGCCACATACTGGACTTGGCTCGGTCCTCGTGTCAAATGTGAGTGTTTCCACAGAGAGGGCCGGTGAGTCGGTTCTGGGCAGGACTGATTCCTGAATCGCTGGAGCCCCGCAAGAGATCGAATCCTCTTTGACAAGCCAATCGTAGGCGCACCACGTTTGCATGTAGGTGCATTCCAATTGCGATTGGCGTATCATGGGCCCGCTTGATCCCGAGATCCCGCGCCGTCCCCGTTCGCGGGGAAAGGATCTTCAGAATGTTGCGCTCGTTGGTTTGCCTCGTCGTCTTGTCCGGTATTGCAGTTCATGCCCAGTTACCTAGCTTGTGCACGGTGAGCGTGGATGTCGTGCTCGCGGATAAGCGGCAACCCCTGGCGGGGGCTCGGGTCGAACTTGAAGGAGCTGCCAATGAAAGTCCGTCCCGAGTCGCCGTGACGACTTCTTCTGGTTCGGCGCAATTCGAGAATCTCATGCCAGGGAATTACCGCCTCGTAGTGACGGGTGAAGGGCTCGAAACGACGTACGGCCCGCTCTTTCGTGTCGACAGCGTACATGTTTTTGAAAACCAGTTCATTGCAGTTCGGCGGCTGGAGGACAAACCTGGTGGTCCTGCCGGCGCTGGGAACAGCGTGAATGTGCACAACCTCAACGTTCCCAACGAAGCCTCCGAAGAATTAAAGCGCGGCAACTCCGCGATGCAGCACAAGAATTTCAAGGAAGCCGCGGAGCATTACAGCAAGGCCATAGCGATTTATCCGCAGTATTCTTTGGGGTACTACAACCTTTCTGTCGCGGATCGCGAGTTGGGACAGACTGATAACCAGCGCGACGCCTTGCAAAAGGCTTTGGGGATTGACGATCACTATGTGCCCGCGCTCGTGGGCCTCTCGCATTTGGAATTTGCCGATCACAAGCTTCCTGAAACGAAGGACCTGCTGGACAAGGCGATTTCGGCTGATCCGAACAACGTCGACGCGCTCGCTCTGCGTGTCCGGGTGGATTACTTGCAGGGGCAGTACGAACAGGCGATCGCAGATGCGCAGCGAGTCCACAGCTTGCCGCACGACGGCTTTGCCTCCGTCCACTACACTGCGGCCGCCGCCTACCAACAACTCAAGCGCATTCCCGAGATGATCAGCGAATTAAAAACATACTTGAAAGAAGATCCCACCAGCTCCAACGCCGGCTACGTGCGGCAGGAGATCACCGATCTCGGCTACAAGCCGGATTGATCTCAATAAACGTTCGCCGCGAGGGCCGGACGTTAGAATCTTCCCCACGTGTTTGATAATGCGATGACTTGCCTCACTCCGGCGGGCATTCATTCCCGCCGGCGTAACTGAAATTATAGATAACTTGCGCGTTTGGGTACGCTCACCTGTTCGGCCACGCGCTGCGCGATGCTGCTCGGGCAATCACTTCGGTTTGGATAACGCTGCGCACGAGTTGTATCCTCTGGACCATGGCCCGACCCCGCGGCACGTCTCCAACGCTCGGCCTATTCGTCGGCTTGATTATTACTCTCGCCGCGGTGGTGGCCTATTCCTGGTACATCACGCGGCAAATCTCAGGGCTGAAGAAGCTCCAAACCGATTTGACGGAACGGGATCGCAAGGACTCTCTGCAGTTGCTCCGCGCCCAGAACGATTTGAACACCATCGGGCTGGCCATGCGCGACATGCTGGATGCGGACGAACCGTATCCGCTCACGGCTTGGTCGGCCCAATTCCAGCGGATTCGCGCCGACCTGAATGACGCGCTCCAGCGCGAACAGGGTCTGGCGGTTGCGAGCCGCACTCCCGAACAAAGGGAGTACCTGGCCACCTCGCTCGCTCAGTTCTGGGACGCGGTCGACCGAATGTTTGTCCTCGCCCAGCAGGGCAAGGATCGCGAGGCGGAGGACCAAATCCGAATTACTCTGCAGGCGCGGCAGGCGGCATTGAGCACTGCCGTCTCTCGATTGCTGGTCGCCAACAACGAAAGCGAAGAGCAGGCTGCTCTGCAAATCGCCCAAATCTACGAAAGGGTGCAACGCCAGGTCTACTGGTTCCTCACCGCCACTCTGGTTGCGATTCTGCTGACGAGTCTTTACGTGATTCTTTCCAATCGGCGGCTGTTCGCGCGACTCGCCGAACTCTCGGGACAACGCAGCGAGCTCGCCCAGAAATTGATCGCCACGCAGGAATCAACGCTTCGCCATATTTCCAGGGAGCTGCACGACGAGTTCGGTCAAATCCTCACCGCTGTCGGCCTCATGCTCGGCCGCGCGGAACGACACACCCCGGAAGGCTCGCCGATCCGCGCGGAATTGCGCGAGGTCAGTGAGATCGCTCAGGCGACCCTGGACCGCGTTCGCAGCCTGTCGCAAGCATTGCACCCGGTGATGCTCGACCAATCGGGTTTCGAAAACACGATCGACTGGTACATCGCTACGCTGGAGAAGCAAGCCGGGATCGCCATCAAGTATGAAAAGACCGGCGTCCCATTTCTCATGGCGGCGAACGACGGAAGCCACATCTATCGCATCCTCCAGGAAGCTTTGAACAATGTCGTGCGCCATTCCGGAGCGCGCGAGGTCTGGGTGCGCTTGCGTTTTCTCGAGACAAATCTGGAGCTCGACGTGGAGGATCACGGGAGAGGATTCGTCGCGGGCGCGACCAAGCAAGGCATTGGCCTGGTGGCGATGCGCGAACGCGCGGAACTTCTCAACGGGACGATTGAGTTTTCGCGTCCTCCGCAGGGCGGGACCTTGGTCCGCCTGGCGGTGCCTAAGAAAGGAGCGGATGCCAATGGCACAGACGACTAAGATCTCAGTACTGCTGGTTGACGACCACAACCTCGTGCGCCGCGGTTTCCGGCGGATGCTGGAGGATGAGGGCGACATCGAAGTGGTGGGAGAGGCCGCGGACGGCGAAGAAGCGGTTCGCCTCGCCATGCAACTGCGGCCGCAGGTCATCGTCATGGACTGCGCGATGCCGGGGATGAACGGGCTGCTTGCCACGCGGCGCATTCTTTCCTATCAATCGTCCTGCGCCATTCTCATGTTGAGCATGCATTCGGAGGATACGCTGGTGCGCCAGGCCCTCGATGCGGGCGCGCGCGGATACGTTCTGAAAAATGCGATTGATCTTGAATTGGCGGCCGCAATCCGGCGCGTGGCCGCGGGCGAAACCGTATTGGAGCCGGAACTCGCTCGCGCGGCCCCGTTAAAAGGAGAGAAACCCGCCGGGCTGACCGCGCGCGAACTCGAGATTCTGCAACTGATCGTTGACGGCAAGTCGAACAAGGAGATCGCAAAGGATCTCGCGTTGAGCGCCAACACCGTCGCCGTGCATCGGGCGAACATGATGACGTCGTTAGGGATTCACAAAACCGCGGAACTGGTCGCTTACGCCATCCGCAACGGGTTGGTGAGCATTCCGTGAATCGCAGATCGTTTCTCGCGGGCCTCGGCGGACTCGCTTCGATTTCAGGTTTGGGACTCTGTGGTCTCGATCTTCGGAGCGTCCGGGCCGCGTCCCCTCAACCAGACTCGCCACTGGGGTTTCGCCTGGTGGACGTCACGGCGTCCGCCGGAATTCAGTTCAAACACAATAGTGGAGCCTTCGGAGGAAAATTCCTCCCTGAGACCATGGGATCAGGATGCGCCTTCTTGGATTACGACGCCGACGGCTGGCAAGACATTCTGTTGGTCAATAGCATGGACTGGCCCGGCCACAAACAAGGCCGCAGCACACTCCGGCTCTACCACAATAACCGCAATGGCAGCTTCACGGATGTAACAAGCAGAGCCGGCCTCGATCTGGAAATGTACGGGATGGGAGTAGCCGTCGGCGACTACAACAACGACGGGTTCCCGGACATCCTGATTACCTGCGTGGGACAGAACCGGCTGTTCCAGAATACCGGCAGGGGTACGTTCCTTGACGTCACGCGAGCGAGCGGGCTTGCTGTCAAGCAAAGCTTTAGCACTTCGGCGCTGTGGTTTGATTACGACCGTGATGGCCTGCTCGACCTTTTTGTGTGCAACTACGTACGGTGGTCGCCGGCTCAGGATGTGTTTTGCAGTTTAGACGGAATCCACAAATCGTATTGCACTCCGGAAGCCTACCGCGGTGAAACGTGCTGGCTATTTCACAATCGGGGCGACGGAACATTCGAAGACGTCACTGCGACCAGCGGGATCTTCGACAGCAGCTCCAAATCGCTTGGCGTCGCGATGTTCGACTACGATGAGGATGGCTGGCCGGACCTGCTCGTCGCCAACGACACGCAACCCAACAAGTTGTATCGGAATCGCCGCAACGGAACGTTCGAGGATGTGGGCGTCCAGGCTGGAGTCGCATTCAGCAGCGATGGGAAAGCGCGGGCGGGGATGGGCGTCGATACCGCGTATTTCGACAACTCCGGGCAACAAGGCGTGGCGATTACAAATTTCGATAACGAAATGATTGGGTTCTACAAAGCGGTCGGCAGCGGCCTGTATCAGGACTTCGCACAAACAGCGGGCGTGGGCCTCGCCTCCATGAATACCCTGGGGTTCGGTTGCGTATTCCTGGACGCGGATCTGGACGGCTACGTGGATTTGGCCGTCGCGAATGGGCACATCGACGAAACGGTGCGGAACATCCGCGGCAACGTCGGCTACGCGCAATCTCCGCAACTCTTCTTAAACGATGCGCGAGGCAATTTTCACGACGTGGCCGCCTCCGTCGGTGGCGGTTTTGCTCGCCCGAGGGTTGGCCGCGGACTGTGCTATGGCGATTTCGATCGGGACGGAGATCTGGACATTTTGATGACCACCAATAACGGGCCGGCGGTTCTCTTCCGCAATGACAATCTTTCGGGAAATAAGAGCGTCCGCTTTCATCTCGTCGGCACGAAATCCAATCGGGACGCGATTGGAGCCGTGGTTCGAACTTACAGCGAGGGATCCGTCCAAACCCGAATGGTCAAGACCGGCTCGAGTTACCTGTCGCAATCGGAATTGCCGGTCACCTTCGGACTGGGCCGCAGGGAGACAATCGATCGTCTTGTAATCGATTGGCCCAGCGGGAGGACCGAGGAATACAAGAATCTCCGCGCGGGCCAAGCGTACGAGTGCATCGAATCCAAGGGGATTGCGCCCCGATAGCCTCCTAGCATTTTCATACTATTGAGAGGCGACGTGCGCCGCGTTCTAATCCCGAATGGGCGAACTGGCGAAGCGCCCAAACTTTAGTCGAGCACCTCTGACGGGCTTTCAAACCATGGTTGGGATAAACTCTTGAGGGCCTGGGGGCACGCGCGCAATCAAAACCTTGCCGACAATCACACGCCCGCTGCGTATCACGGGCTGCTGCGTCTTCGTCACCCTGCTCGCCGGGGCGCTCTGCCTTTGCGCACAAACGACTCCCCCCAAGGCGGGCGGACAGACCCTGAAACCTCCAGCCGCCTATTTCGAGGACATTGCCGGCCGGGCGGGGCTCACCGCGCTCAATGTCTACGGCGGAGACACACACAAAGAATTCATCGTCGAGCAGCCGGGCAATGGCGCAGTGATCTTCGATTACGACAATGACGGCTGGCCGGACATCTTCCTGCCCAACGGCTCGACCGTCGAAGGGTTCCCGCCGGGTCAAGCGCCGACCGGCCATCTCTACCACAACAATCACGACGGCACGTTCACCGATGTCACGGTGAAGGCGGGTCTGGCGCACGCCGGTTGGGGGCAGGGTGCCTGCGTGGGCGATTACGACAACGATGGATATTTGGACTTAGTGGTGACCTACTGGGGACAAACCATCCTCTACCACAACAATGGTGACGGGACGTTCACCGACGTGACGGAAAAGGCCGGGTTGAAAACATCCGGCAGCCCGTGGAGCACCGGGTGCAGCTTCGTAGATTACGACCGCGACGGCAAAGTGGATCTCTTCATCGCACGCTATGTGGATTTCAGCTATGACACGGCCCCACGCCCCGGCCAGGGAGACACGTGTAGATGGAAGGGAGTCGATGTATCTTGCGGCCCGCGCGGCTTGAAGCCAGGCGCCAACGTTCTCTACCATAACAACGGGGATGGCACGTTTACCGATGTTTCCGAAAAAACGCACGTCACAAATACGACTGGATGTTTTGGTTTTTCGACCCTCACAGCTGATTTCGACCAGGATGGCTGGCCGGACATTTACGTCTCCTGCGATTCCACGGCCAACTTGCTGTACCACAACAATCAGGACGGCACGTTCACGGAGATGGCCAAGCTGGTGGGCGTGGCCTACGATGAAGACGGTGGAATGCAGGCGGGAATGGGCTTGGCTGCCGGGGACTATACCCACGACGGAATGCAAGACATCGTCAAGACCAACTTCACCGACGATTCCCCGACTCTTTACCTCAACCGCGGCGCCATGAATTTCGACGATGTGACCGCTACTGCGGGTTTGGGAAAGATTCGGAATTGGCTCGGCTGGGGGGTACAATTCTACGACTTCGACAACAGCGGCTGGCCGGGCATCCTGATCGTCAACGGCCACGTCTATCCCGAAGTGGACGGCAAGGGCTTGGGAACGAGTTACCGAGAACCGCGGGTTCTCTACTACAACCAAGAGGACGGAACGTTTGCCAACATCACTCCGGATGCCGGGCCCGCGCTGACCGAAATGCACGCCGGCAGGGGGCTGGCTCTCGGCGATCTCTTCAACGACGGCCACGTAGAAGCGCTGGTGAACAACATGAACGAGAAGCCTTCGCTCTACTACAATACGAAACCCGTCGGGAATTTCATTAGTCTTCAGCTGATCGGAGTCAAATCAAACCGCGCAGCGATCGGAGCTGTCGTAACGCTGGAATCGGGAAACAGCCGGTACGCGCAAGAAGTGCGCAGCGGAGGCGGATTCATCTCGCAAAGCGACTTGCGACTGCATTTTGGCTTGGGTAAGGCCACAATGGCTGAAAAGATTGTGATTCGGTGGCCGAGCGGGCTGGTGGAAACGCTTCCGAATCTCCCCGCGAATCACTTCTACGTGGTGCGCGAGGGATCCGGCATCGATGCCGGCAAGACTCACGGAACGAGCAGCATTCCGGCGATCCTTGCTGCTCCAAAATAAATTTTGAGAAATTGCAATTAGAGACTGGGCCAACGTATTAGTAGCATGCTCGAAAAATCTGCTTCACTGAGGAGAACCTGATGAATACGAGTCAAAAGTTTTTGAGATTCGCGAGTCTAGCGCTTCTGGTTTTCGCCGTTGCCTTGGCGCAATCCCTGAGTCCCGTTGCGGCAGCGCCCCAAGGTCAAGCGAAGATTCTTAGCTCCACGGACATCAACGCTCACCTTTTCCCCGCCACGGTTTTCTTCCACGGACAAACCGCGACCTCCCAGCTGGACAATTCCGGCGGCGTGGCGTTTTCCGACGGCTCGCTGGTGCTCGCGGCTCTGGTGGACAATTCCGGTTATTCCACGCAGATTCGCATGAAGTATCAGGGCTATCTCATCACGGAGGTTGCCATCGAAATCGGCGGCCAGACGCTCAAGCCGGGGGCGTACGGCTTCGGCTTCCTCGATAACAACCAATTCGCGGTCATGGATCTTGGCGCGAATGACGTGTTAAGCGCCGCCTCGACGCACGACACTGCGATCAGCCATCCCGTGCCGCTGCAAATCGTCGCCACGCCGGATGCGGCGAACTATCGTCTCTATCACGGCCGCGATTACGTTGAATTTCACCGCGCGCGGTGAACCCGGCTGAGTGACATTTCAGGTGTGCTGAATCCCGGGGGAGGACGGAATCCGCCGCAGGCTTCTTCTATGGCGGCCGCCACGGCGAGAACTGATTCCTCCTCCCACGGCCGCCCCACGATTTGAATTCCGATCGGCAACCCTTCCGGGGATTGGCCGACCGGCACGACCGCGGCGGGATTTCCGAGCAGGTTGAACCACTGCGAGTAGGCCATCGCTTGAAGGTATTCGACCTTCTGGCCCTGAATGATCCATTCCCGTTCGCCGTGGCGAAATGCCGGGACGGCGCAGACGGGGCAGATGAGAATTGGGAACTGCTCCATCTTTGCGAGGAATTTCGTCCTGAGAGCATCGCGATCGAGCAGGGTGTTCAGCAATTCGTTTGCGTCAAGCGGCGGCTCCGCCGCAACCCAGCCGCGAAATTCCGTGAGAATCGGACTCAGCTCCTCTTCGTGGCCGTCCAGCAGCGGAGCAAAGGCCATTTGTCCGGCCCGGCCGAATAAGTTCCACCACAACCTCCAGATCCGATCCAAATCCTCGGGCCGCCATTCTTCGACGATGAATCCCTCTTTTTGCAGTGCTTTCGCGGCCGTGCAAACCGCGGCAGCCGTCTCGGGAGTTACGGGCACGGACTCGTCGGCTGCAAAAAATCCGATGCGCAGCTTGCGAATTTCCCGACGGCCCCATTCCCGCGCTACGACCGGCGCAGCGCACGGATCGCCGGGGTCGGGTCCGGCCATGACCTGGAAGAGTCTCTCCACATCGCGCACGGTTCTGGCCATCGGGCCGACGACCCCAAGCTGCGCGAAGGGTCCGGATGATCCCGGGAAATGTCCTGTCGAAGGCACGCGTCCGGGAGTTGGTTTCAAGCCGCAGATTCCACTGTAGTGCGCGGGAACTCGAATCGAGCCGCCGCCGTCGCTTCCCACGCCTCCAGCCGAACATCCCGCGGCGATCGCGGCCGCCTCCCCGCCGCTGGAACCTCCCGGTGTGCGGCCGACATCCCACGGGCTATTGGTTCTGCCGTAAAGCAGATTGTCGGTTTCGTACGCCATCAAGAATTCGGGGACGTTTGTGTTTCCGAGGATGATTGCGCCCGCCGCGCGAAGCCGCGCGACCAGCGGGGCGTCGGTGGCAGCGCGAATTCCCCGCCGTATGCAGCTTCCGCACTCGCACGGGAATCCCGCGACATCTATCGAGCTCTTGATCGAAATCGGGACGCCGTCCAACGCGCCCACGTCACGGTTGCTTCTTCGCCTGCGAGTCCGCTTTTCGGCCCTTCGCGCTTCTCCTCGCGCTTGATCGAACGCCAGGTGAACATACGCGTTGAGCTGGGGGTTCACTCGTTCAATTCGCGCAATGTGCGCTCCGACGAGTTCCACGGGCGACACTTTTCTCGCCCGCACGAGATCCGCCATGCCAACCAAAGAGCCGTAGACGATTTCTTTCATCTTCTTGGTACCGCTCTCCCTATGACATGAGTACAGAATCTTAGCATCGTGCCCCAAGGAAGATTGCTCAGAGGTCTCAACTGCCCGTGATTCCCTCACGGTCGAAGTGAATCCCCGCTCGCTGGGCAGGCCAGCGAGCCTAATGCAAAAGCATTATTGCTCCATTTCGTTGGTTGTGGAGAATGCCTCCTCGTCTCGATTTCTTGAGATTCCCATTTCTAGGTGGAGAGCGCCCATTGAAAGTACATTTGTTGAGCAGGAGTTTTGCAGGAGCTTGGCCACGCAGATTCGGTCCAACCTCGCGCCCTGGGAGATTTGGAGCACTCATCCTTCTCAGCGGGGCGATTTTTCTGACTTCGTGCGGGAAACTGTTCGCACAGCAAACACAGCAACCCGCCCCACATCCGGCCCCAAAAGAGCAGAGCACCGCACCCAAGAAGCACAAGATTGGGCCGGTGGACTTTACGATCAACTGGCGCGCCCGGGTGGAGGGATGGGATTGGTTTGGCGCCGCAACGGGGAACAGTAATTACGCTCTGGGACATTCCCTGCTCCGCATCGGCTTGGGTGAACAATTGCCGCGCTTCAACTGGCAATTGGAAGTTGCGCAGGCCACGATTCTTGGCTTGCCAAACAATGCCGTGGATCCCGCGCCGCAAGGGCAACTCGGCCTGGGCGGAACGTATTACGCGGCCAACGGCAACACCCGCAACAATGCCAACGCGTTTGTGAAGCAGTTGTTTGTTCAATTCAAGGCCCCGGACGAAGGCAGTCCCAAGCTGGGGCGCTTTGAGTTTTTCGACGGCACGGAAGTAAAACCTAAGGACCCCGCGCTCGCCACGCTCGTGATGACCCGGCTGGCGCATCGTTTGATTTCGAATTTCGGTTTTTCGGCGGTCCAGCGAACCTACGATGGCGCGCAGCTTTCCTGGAACGAGGGCCCGAATAACTTCACCTTCTTTGCCGCGCGCCCGACCCGCGGCGTCTTCCAGGTGG
>Ga0209517_10010122_pt1 | contig 10585 bp, 10 predicted proteins | sample PeaSoiMetSII2010_FD_187695 | JGI IMG/M metagenome (GOLD analysis project Ga0209517, IMG submission 187695) | Peat soil microbial communities from Weissenstadt, Germany - SII-2010 (SPAdes) (version 2) | ecosystem: Environmental > Terrestrial > Soil > Wetlands > Peat | place: Germany... | reverse complement strand
ATGCTACTTTGCTCAGTAGAGAACTGAACGACCAAAGTCCGGGAATCCGTTCCGGTGACCGGATTCTTTATGTCTCCGAGGTCGGGCATCACCTGCTTGAGGTAGCTGTCCACCGCAGCATAAGCGGATGGGGCATGTGCCAGCAGACCCGAAAACCAAGCGCCGAAGTCCGTAACCTGAGTACTCGGCTCTAGGGTCTCCTCTTTGGAGTCTCCCGAAATCAAACTCGGGATTGGCCGGAGAATGAGCATACGAGCGAGCCATTGTCTGAAAACAGGCAGTGGGTCGTTCGACGAACGCGGTTGAATTATGGGTAGAGCGACTAAGCGCAGATCAATTGGGAAATCCATGCCGAGGCGAACTAGGCTCGGTGCGCTGTCCCTCTCAGCTTCGAGGCTTACCTGTCCAGGGTCCCGACTGAAAACGAGTCGTCCGCCGACGTCAAGTCGCTCTTCAAGCACCAAAAGGTCTTTGGCGTCCTTAAGCAACGTTAGCGCGAGAATATAGCTATAGCTTTCAGCACCCAACACGACCTCAATTTCAAACCGCATGGGCACGTCTGAGCGTCCGCGAGCGAGGTCCCTCGGCTTAACTAGTTCCCCCACTCGGTTCGTGCCTCGCGCGATCTTCTGTAGAATCTCTAGCGCAAGCCCAACGGTGGTCTTTCCGGTCCCGTTTTTCCCAATTAGCAAGGCCGAGGACTGTCCGGCGATTGGTAATTCAAAGTTCTCAAGGCAACGAAAATTATGGACGTAGAACCGACGTATCACAACAGGATGATACACGAAAGAGGTGCGCCAAGCCTATCTCCACGCCGCTATTCCAGCGACACCGGCCGGTCGAACACAACATCCAGTGTCGATCCCTGCCGCAGCTCTACTTCTTTGCCGCGCGTCAGGAGCACCGTAGCGAGCCCGACCGCCGATCCAACGCCCGCGCCGATGCCCGCGCCTTTCCAACCTCGGTCGGCGATGCCGCCAATGCCAGCTCCACTGCCCGCCAGGATCGCGATGCGCCCGGCATCCTGCAAACGGCTGGAAGCTTGCTCGACGGTGTTCTCGGCGCCCGCCACTTTCTGGCCGGTGCCACCGGCATCCACCGCACTCACGTGCGGTGTGAACTTGTACACCTTGCCGCTCGCCAGCGTCAGCGTTTCCAAACGAATCGCCAGCTGCGCCCGCCCTTTCACCCGTCCGCTCTGCTTCGCTTCCGAAACCACACCTTGCACATAACTTCCGGCGGGCACGGCAATCTCGCCGGCGCTCGCGATCGGGACCGCCGTCCGCAGATAAACGAAGTCGCCTTCCTTGGCCGTGCGGGTGTTCACGGAGTTTTCCATCCGCAGCAGCACATGGGCGCCCTGGGGGATTTCGGCCGCCGGAGCGACGGACGCTAAAAGGGCAAGAACTGAGAGTAGGATTACGAAACTTCGCATCATTATTACCCTCCTCCAGGAATGATAACGCGGCTGAGTAGTTCGCCTGAGCCTAACGCAAAGTCACCCTAAGGCTCTATAAGGTTTTTGTACCATTCGGACGATCAAGACCTTAGGTTGTTTGTTGTGCCCCTGATTCCCCGGAAATTCATCGAGCGCAAAGCGCGGCAAATCATTGACCCCGTGGAGCGTCTTCGCTATTTGCAGCGCCGGGCGGGCGTCCCTCAGGATCGCCTGCAACCGGCTGTTTCCTGGCGGCAGCGCAGATTGCCGGTCCTCAGCGTGGCCTTACTCTTAGTCTCCCTTCTGACCCCCGGCTTTAGAGCCTCGCACGCCAAGCCCGCCTTCTTGCTGGGTTCCATTGCTCGTGTTTCAGCTGCCGGTACGGACCTGGTCCCGGACGTTTGGCTGGTAGATAAAACCGGCGATCTCGAAATCTACAGTAACGGACTGCGTATCGACGACCGCTATACGGCGCCCAATGAGAGGCGCTCGTTTTACCCCGTCTACCAAAGCGGGGCCGGCCCCGATATAGACGTCGACCACCCCGAGTGGCGCTCCGAACCGGCCGGCATCGTTTACCACACCACCGAAAGCGATCAGGCGCGCTTCACCGCCGAAGAAAACGCGCGGCTCAAGCGCATCGGCAAAGCTGTGATCGGCGTGGTGCAGCAGAACCACAGTTATCATTTCCTGATCGATCGCTTTGGTGAGGTTTTCCGGATCGTTCCCGAATCGGATGTAGCCAATCATGCCGGCTATTCCATCTGGTCCGACAAGTCGGCCTTGTTCGTGAATTTGAACAGCAGTTTCCTGGGCATCGCCTTTGAGACGCAGACCCAGCGGGGCGATGTGCCGTCGGCCAATCCGGCTCAGGTTCACGCCGCGCGCATCCTCACCGAGATGCTGCGCAACAAGTACCGCATTCCGCAATCGAACTGTGTCACGCACGCGCAGGTTTCCGTGAATCCGGACAACATGCGGGTGGGCTATCACACCGACTGGGCAGGCAACTTTCCGTTTCTCGAGATCGGGTTGAACGACAACTATACCGCCCCGCCGCCCAGCATTTACGCTTTCGGGTTCGAGTACGATGCCGTATTCGTCCACGCAACAGGAGTTCGCCTCTGGCAAGGCCTCGCTCTGGCCCAAGACCAGATGCAAACGCAAGCCGCCGCGCGCGGCCTTTCCGTATCCCAGTACCGAGCCATTCTACAGAAGAAATATAAGGAGATATTGGCCGCCCTCAAGGCAGCGGAGGCCGCCAATGACAACGAATCATGAGACATAACGACAAAGTCAACAATTTCGCGGTGGGATTGGATGTTGGCACCAGCCGCATCTGCCTGGCGCAACGCGTGGGCGAAGAGTATCAATACGAAGCGCAACTGAACGCCTTCGTCACCATTCCGTACTCGAAGATGACGGAGAACGTCCTGGCCAAGGAAAAGGTGCCGCACACCGTCAACGGGCAGGAGATCGTGGTACACGGCAACGAATCGGACCGCTTTGCCGACCTGCTCAATGTCGAGACCCGGCGCACCATGGACAAAGGCGTGTTAAATCCGGCCGAGCCGGACAGCCTGGGGATGCTGCGCAAAATCGTGGAGTCTCTGCTCGATCCAGTGAAAGAACGCCAGAAGCTTTGCTTCACGGTGCCGGCTGCCCCGCTCGGAGCCGAGGAGAACCTGACCTATCACGAGGCTACGGTGCGCCAGATCTTTAACGACATGGGCTACGACGTTAAGAGCATCAACGAAGGCCTGGCGGTGGTTTACTCCGAACTCGAAAGCTCCAACTATACCGGTATCGGCATCAGTTGCGGCGGCGGTTTGTGCAACGTTTGCGTGTCCTATCTGTCCGTGCCCGTTCTGAGCTTCTCGATTCCCAAGGCCGGCGATTACATTGACTCGAGCGCCGCCACCATCACGGGCGAGCGTGCCAATCGGGTCCGCATCGCCAAGGAAGACTCGTTCCACTTCAACGGGTTCTTTGCTGAGAAGCTACAGCAGGTCCTCGGCGTCTACTACGATGAGATGATTCAGTCGCTGGTCCAGGGCATGAAGCAGGCCTTCGCCAACGCGCGTAACCTGCCGAGGTCCAACCGGCCGCTGCCTATCGTACTGAGCGGTGGCACGGCCATGCCCGAGGGTTTCCGGGATCGCTTCCAGAAGATGCTAACCGAAGCGGAACTGCCGTTCACGCCGTCCGAAATCCGGATTGCCGCCGATCCATTGCATACGTCAGCCAAGGGTGCGTTGATCGCCGCGCTGGCCGACGCTTAACCTTGAGTGTGTTCTAAACCGGCTGGGGGACCGAGTGAGGCTCGAGAATCTGGCGCGCCCAGCCGGCCGCCGCGCAATACACTTCGCCCAAGCTGCCCGCGGGGATGGATAACTGCCGGGCGATCTCTTCGACCCGCGTCCAATCGGCAACCTCGTAAGCCCGGGCCAAATCGTACACTCGCCCCAGCGCGTCGCCCTCCGGCGCCTGACCGCTCAGGACGGAGGCAATTTCGGGTGGCAGATTCATTTCCGCCAGCGCTTCCCCGATCGGCCGGTCGATCAAGGCGTCCAGCAGCGAAAACAGGCCCATCAGGAACGCGGATTGATCCTGGTTCTGCTTCGCCTGTTGCGCCAGCGCTTCGCAAAATCGCGCCCGCACCAGCGAGTGCATGATCAGCTCGCCCGGCTTGTCCTCCGCGGTTCGCGCCAACGTGGCCAGCGCGATCCATTTGCGCAGCTCGTTCTCGCCGAAAAACAGCAACGCCTGGCGTATGGACCGGATGCGGTTGGTGACCGCGAACAAGGGCGAATTGACGTACCGCAGCAGCTGGTACGAGATGGAGACGTCTTCCAGGATCAACACTTCCAGGCGGTCAAAATCCAGCTCGGGGCGCTGCGCTTCCTGCAGCAACCGCAAACAATGCAGCTTGGCGGCTGGAATCTGGCGGCCGCGCATGATCACTGGCCGGGCGAAGAAATAGCCCTGGAAATAATCGTAGCCCGCCTCGCGAGCCCATTCGAACTCTTCGTGCGTTTCTACTTTCTCGGCCAGCGTGCGCAACCCTCGTGCCCGGCAGGAGCGCACCAGTACTTTTTGTTCTGGCCGCGGCGTGCTTTGGACCTCGATCTTGACGATGTCCGCCACCTGCAACAGCCGGTCAGACCCTGGGCGGAACACAAAGTCGTCGAGGGCCAGCTGATAGCCTTGTTTGCGCAGCTCGCAGCAAGCTTCGATCACGTCGTCGTCAGCCTCCACGTTCTCCAGCAGCTCGATGACGGTGTTCCCGGGCGGAAGCGACGAATGCCAGCCTTGCAGCAGTGGACCTCGCCCGAAATTCACAAAAGCTTTCTTGGTGCCGACCAGGTTTTCCAGTCCGATGACCAGCAGGCTGTTCGCGAGCACCAGTCTGGTGGCAAGGCCAGCTTCGGTGCCGTCGAACTCGTTTTGTCCGGCTTGGGAGCGGAACAAAAGCTCATAGCCGTGCACGCGACGGTCGCGGTCGAAGATGGCCTGTCGGGCGACAAGGACATCCATACCCAGCTATCGGCCAAATTCTGTAATCTACTTAGTTTATGCCGGCCCCGAGTTCGTATTTTCTTGGGTGAGGGGTCGAAAGAACCGTCCAAATAGCGCGATTGGACCCATTCCGGGCCGGTTAAACGCGGACGGACGGCGCTACCGATTCGGCGGGCCGCCAGACGAAACCCGGTCAGCCCAGACTCGACACCCTCAGCGCCATCAAGACCTGTGCCGATATCCGCAGCGAAGTGTAACTGGACAACTTCGCTCGAACGATGCAATGAGTAGGCCTCGCCGACATAATAGAGCTCTTTGCGTGAAAACGGCAGTTCTTCAGGCCCTAGCCATCCCCTAGCCTTCAAGGTCTCGAAGATATCCTGCTCATGCCAATCCCTCAGCATCGAGCGAAGATTGAGCGGAGCTAGAACGGTACGTCGTCGTCCGTGATTCCCTGGTCCGCGGGCTCGGCCGCCGCAGCCGGACGCGGTGCGCTCCGCGGCATCGAAACCGGAGCGCGGCCAGCATCTTCTCCGCCTTCCCCACCCCGGCCGCCCAACAGAATCACGTCCTCGGCTACGACCTCCGTCCGGTATTGCTTTTTGCCGTCTTTGTCGTCATAGCTACGGGTTTGCAGCCGGCCTTCCACGTACACCTGCTTGCCTTTGGTGAGGTAGTTCGCCAGGTTCTCCTGGCGCCAGAGCACGACATTCGCCCAGTCGGTCTCTTCTTTCCATTCACCGCTCTGTTGATCTTTCCAACGGCGATTGGTCGCCACCGAAAAGGACGTGACCGATACGCCCGCGGGAGTGAATTTCGTCTCGGCGTCCCTCCCCAGGTGCCCGACCAGAATTACTTTGTTAACGCTACGCGATGCCATAATCCAAGCACTGTACCATACAAATTCCTGTCTCAGGCGACGTGAAAATGCGTCTCACCACTGTAAGTTCGAAATCGCGGCGCCTTATCTACTGAGAAGTACTGGAACGCCCGATCACTTCTCAACGAAGCGAGCGCGGCTGAGGTAAAATTCTTCCTTGCGGCCGCCGAGTCTGGATGTACAATGGTGCAATCCGGACGGGCGAACCGATAGGTTTCACCGTGCGCGATGAGTGAAAGGGTATGCAGAGGCCCTGTTGCTTGTTGAATCGACTTGGCGGCTGGTGGGTGTTTACCGGTCTGATCCTGAGTACTGCTCCAATCACCGTTACGCCGATCCATGCTCAAATCCTGCTCCATTCCTCCGGTACCAGTCGCCGCGCCAACATCTTCAATACCGACTTGGCGGTGCTTGAACAGGGCGAGCAGCGCAAGGATTTGCCCTGCAATGTTACTCCCAGCAAGCCGGCGCTCGGGTTCGATCTTAAGTTCCACGCTGGCTATCAGGTGAGCGTGCCCCTCAAGGAACTGTCCGGGGATGAGAATGTGCTCAACATCGTGTTCCGCGTCTCCGATCAGGACCATCGGGACGATCCGGTTTACTTCACCCAGCACCTGCGTGTCCCTCCTATTGAAGAAGAGGCCAAGGGCGACGCCTACTTGCAAGGAGCGTTCGACATCGGCGAAGGGTCTTATCACATAGATTGGCTAATGCGCGATCGGACCGAGCGCGTCTGCTCCTCCAGCTGGGACAGCGAGGCCAACCTGTCGGCTAAGGACCGGCCGATGAGCCTGTCGCTGGGGCCTGGCGTGGTCGGCCGGGCTGGTGGCGAAGAGTTTAAGGAGGAGCCGCCAGTGGAGCGCGCGTCCAGTGAGCCGCCGCTGAATGTGAAGGTGCTGGTGAATTTCGCCCCCCAAAACTCACTCTCCCCCGCCCTGCAGCCGCTGGATACCACGGCCCTGGTCTCCATTCTCAGAACCATCGCACGGGACCCGCGCATCGGCAAGTTTTCCATCGTCGCCTTTAACATGCAGGAACAAAAGGTGATCTACCGCCAGGATGGTGTCAACCGGATCGATTTTCCAGCATTGGGAAGCGCTCTGACAACCCTGAATCTCGGGACGGTGGATCTGAAACGCTTGGGAGAAAAGCATGGCGACACGGATTTCCTGACCGGTTTGGTGCGGAAAGAGATGGTTCCTGGACCCCAAGATCATCCCGATGCACTCGTTTTTGCCGGTCCGAAGATCCTCCTGGACACCAACCCACCGGAAGAAGCTCTGAAAGACGCTGGAGAAATCGATTTTCCCGTCTTTTACATGAATTACAACCTGAATCCACAAGCCCAGCCCTGGAAGGACGCCATTAGCCATACCGTACGGTTTTTCCGTGGGTATGAATACACCATTTCCCGTCCACGGGATCTGTGGTTTGCCGTATCGGAAATGGTCTCAAAGATCGTAAAATCAAGGAACGGAAGGCCTGCGGCATCCATCTTAAGCCAGTAGGGGTCATGAGAATACTGAATCTAGCGATTTTTCTGGGAGTAGTGGCTTTATCGGGCGCACAAGCGTTTGCCCAGGAGTCGCTGTATGGCCAATCGCGAGCCAAACATTACACCAATAGCCTGGCGCCCTACGTGGTTTCGCCCCAGGAAATCGTCGACCGTATGCTGGAACTCGCCGATCTGAAGCCCGGCGAAAAACTTTACGACCTCGGAAGCGGTGACGGCCGCGTCCTGATTACCGCGGTGGTCCGCTTCAAGGCGAAAGCCGTCGGCGTGGAAATCTCCGACAATCTAGTCAACAGCACCAACGCCCGTATCCGCCGGCTCGGTTTAGATAACGAGGCGCAGGTCATCCACGGTAATTTTCTCGACACCGACCTGAGCCCGGCCGATGTGGTGACGCTCTATCTCGCCACCGATGCCAACGAAATGCTGCGCCCCAACCTGGAGAAGTATCTGAGAAACGGCGCGCGCGTAGTGTCGCACGAGTACGCGATGCCGGGTTGGAAGCCGAAATTGGTGGACAAAGACCCCGAGAGGCACGGCCACACCATCTTTTTGTACGAAATGCCTCCCAAAAAGAAGTAGCCGCCGGTTACCCTGTTCCCGTGCGCTTATTCGATGTGGTCGGCGTCGGTCTGAACGCCACCGATACTCTCATCCTGCTGCCTCGATTCCCAGCCTATGGCGGGAAAGCGCCCTTTTGAGCGCGAACTAATGAGCCCCGGCGGTCAAGTGGCCAGCGCGATGGTGACCTGCGCCAGGCTCGGGATGTGCGCGAAATATATCGGCACATTAGGTGACGACCAGCGAGGTGCCGTTCAGTTGGACAGCCTGCGCGCCAGCGGCATCAACCTGGACGATATCGAGATTCGACCGAATTGCCCGAACCAAAGCGCCTACATCCTGGTGGACCAGGTCACCGGGGAGCGGACTGTCTTGTGGAAGCGCGACGAATGCCTGCGCATCGACCCCGCTAGCCTGACGCCCGAGAAGATCGTTTGCGCTCGCCTGCTCCACATCGACGGGCACGACACGCCCGCCGTGGCCCGCGCGGCCGAAATCGCCCGCCGGCATCACATCCCGGTCACCTTGGACGTGGACACCATCTATCCCGGCTTCGATCGCGTACTCCCGAATGTGGATTATCTGATCGCCAGCTCCGAATTCCCCGCGCGTTGGACCGGGGTTCAGGATCCCTTTCGCGCGCTCGCGCTGATCCAGAACGAATATGGCATGCGCGTGGCTGCGATGACGGTGGGCGCGGATGGAGCTCTCGCGCGCTGTGATGGCGAATTCATCTACTCGCCTGGCTTCGTGGTCGATTGCGTCGACACTACCGGCGCCGGCGACGTTTTTCATGGAGCGTTCTGTTATTCTGTGATCGAGAGCATGCCGCTGCGCGAAGCGCTTGAATTTTCAAATGCCATGGCAGCCCTGAATTGCACGGCTTTGGGCGCGCGCGGACGCATTGCCAGTGTGGAAGAGGCGCGGGCTTTTGCGCGCGGCGCCGGGCGGCGTTCCAGATCCGAACTCGAACAGCGCGTCTGACATGATCCCGCTTCGATCCTCCGAACCGCACTATACACGCTCCACCGTCACGCTGGTGATCATCATCATCAATATTCTGGTCTTCGCATACGAGCTCAGCATGCCCAGCTACGCGCTGAATCGCTTCATCATGCTGCACGGCATCGTGCCGGACCGCCTGAACTATTCGTCCATCCTGACCTCCATGTTCATCCACGGCGGATTCCTGCACATCGCCGGCAACATGTGGTTCCTGTGGGTGTTCGGACGCGGCGTGGAGGATCTGCTGGGCCACGGAAAGTATCTGTTCTTTTATCTCGCCTGTGGTGTCGCCGCGGCATTCGCGCACATCCTGCTAAACGCCAATTCCACCGTACCTACCGTTGGCGCCAGCGGCGCGATCGCGGGAATCATGGGCGCTTACCTCATCAAGTTTCCGCGCGCTCACATCGTAACGCTGGTTTTTATCTTCATCTTCATCACCACCGTCGATATTCCCGCGGCGTTTCTGCTCTTGTACTGGTTCGCGATCCAATTCTTTAGCGGCGTCGGCTCGGTGGGTTATTCCACCACCTCCAGCGGCGACGTGGCCTGGTTCGCGCACGTTGGCGGCTTTCTGGCCGGAATGGCGCTCATCATGCTATTACCCAGCAGACAGCGGGCGCGCACCTGGTACCGGGATGTTTGAATTGATTGGCACCGGATCGGCGGGCATTGAAAAGCCGCTCGACATTCTGGCCATCGCCGCCCACCCTGATGATGTTGAGCAGACCTGCGGTGGCACGCTGATCCGCATGGCCGAGCAAGGCTATCGCACCGGAGTGCTCGATCTTACCGCGGGAGATATGGGCAGCCGGGGAACGCCTGAGATCCGGCTGAAGGAAGCCGACGCCGCCGGCTCCGAGATGCGGTTGTCGTGGCGCGGCAACCTGCGGTTTCCAGACGCTCGCTTGGAGAATACGCTCACCGCACGCATGACCCTGGCAATGGAGATCCGCCATCTGCGCCCGCGCGTGGTCATTCTGCCCTATTGGGAAGCGCGGCATCCCGATCATTACCGGACGTCCGAGATCGGATTCGAAGCCTGTTTTCTCGCGGGTCTCAGGAAGCTGGGCGAAGAACTCGAGCCGCATCGCCCGCACAAAATTGTCTACTCCTCGCTCTACGCCAACGTCACGCCGTCGTTCGTGGTGGACATTTCCGATCACTTCGAGCGGCGGATGAATGCTCTGTTTCGCTACGAATCGCAATACGGCCAATCGACGGACGCCGCCGAGCTTTTTCCAGATCAACAGGAGATTCGCGAACGCCTCGGTTCAATTGCACGCTTCTACGGCAACCTGATCGGCGCGCGATATGGCGAGCCGTTCGTGGTGAAAGAAATGCTGCGGGTGGACGACATCACCGCCATGGGCGTCCGGAGCTTATAGCTCCTACTTGCTTGCCGCGGCTTGTCTCTCCTCCGCGCGCGCTGCGCTCAAGCGATTGTGCATCGCATAGTTGCCCTCGTGGCAGGCGTATTCAAAGATCTGGTAGCCGGGTTCCTGCGTGATGGGAAAAGCCACCGTCCAGGGCGCTGTGTAGGTCTTGGGATCCGTGACGGTCACCTCATATTGGATGGTCTTGTCGGAGGTGCGGGTGAAGCGCTCCACCAGCTTCAAATCATCACTGTAGGGAGGGCCGGCCGCTCCGTTTCCGCCCACCGCCACGT
>Ga0209517_10010121_pt1 | contig 10585 bp, 6 predicted proteins | sample PeaSoiMetSII2010_FD_187695 | JGI IMG/M metagenome (GOLD analysis project Ga0209517, IMG submission 187695) | Peat soil microbial communities from Weissenstadt, Germany - SII-2010 (SPAdes) (version 2) | ecosystem: Environmental > Terrestrial > Soil > Wetlands > Peat | place: Germany: Weissenstadt... | reverse complement strand
AACCCGACGCGGCCCGGACGGAGTTCACCGCCTACACGCTCCGGCGCAGCAACGCGCCCGAAGGCTGGCTCAAACTCGGGTTGGCGCAACTGCGCGTGCATGACCTGACGGGGGCGGAAAAGAGTTTCAGCACCGCGCTGTATCTCAATCCGAACAACGCCGAGGCGCTGAATGGCCTGGGCCTGGCGCAAATCCAGCACGGCCGCCCGCGCGAGGCGGCGCAGGATTTCAGCGCGGCGGTCAAGGCGCATCCCGATTACGCGCCGGCCATTTTGAATCTGGCGACCGTGGCGCAGGAATACTTGCATGATAACAAGTTGGCTTTGCAGTATTACCGCGCCTATCTGGCGCTCACGCCGCGTCCGGCGAACTGGAATGAGGTGAATGCCATTGCCGCCGGCCTGGACCAGCCGGTAACCGTCGCCACGGCAAAGCCACCGCCCCGGCCCGCGAACGAAAGTCAAAAAACTGCGCCGCCGCCGCCGGCCGCGAGTGAAACCAGAGCGCAGACGACGAGCGTCGGTCATCCCGCCGCGGCGCCCGGGGCGCAGCCGGTAGTCAGAACTTATTCCAATCCGCCGCCGCCGCATCCGGAGCCGCCGGCCCAGGTCGTGACCGTCCAGCCGGAGCCGGCGATTGTCACCACGCCGGGCCAGTCCGTGGCCCAGGCCGCGCCGCCGGTGTATGCGCCGCCGGAACCGGCCCCGGTTGAAAAGCCCGGCATCTGGCACCGGCTCAATCCGACCCATTGGTTTCGTTCTTCCGCGCCGCAAAAAAAGTTTGACGAAAATGGTGTGACCCCGCTGCCGCCGCCAGGCTCGGATGAATCGGTAAATCCGGCGCCGACGAGTGCGCCACCCGTCGTTCAATCCAAACCGGTCAACGTCGTTCACCCTGCGCCGGCGCCGGCGTTTCCGCGATATGTGTATTTGTCGCCGCATCAACCGAAACCGGGCGACCGGCGGACGGCCTCGGGCCTGTTTACGCGGGCGCGGGAATTTGAGCAGGCGTCGCGCTGGCTGGACGCCATGAAGGCGTATCAGCAGGCGGCGGAAACCGACCCGGCCTGGTTCGAAGCGCAATACAATTTCGGCGTGCTGTCGTATCGCTTGCGGAATTTCCGGCCGGCGCTGGCGGCTTATGAAACGGCGCTCGCCATCCGGCCGGATTCCGTGGACGCGCGCTACAACTTCGCGCTGGCGCTCAAGGCGGCGGGTTACGTGCCGGATGCGGTGCGCGAATTGGAAAAGATCGTGAAGGCCAGTCCCAACGAAGCCCGGGCGCATCTGGCCCTGGGCAACCTTTACGCGCAGCAGTTGCACGATGCGGCGCAGGCGCGGCGGCATTACTTGCGGGTGCTGGCCCTGGACCCGGCCAACCCGCAAACGTCCGACATCCAGTTCTGGTTGTCATCCAACCCACCCTGATGGCAGGCCAGGAATGAGGCACCGGTTTGCCCCGGCTTCTCCGGGTATTGGCCTCCTCAGACGAACGCGCAGCGCCTGCCCCCGGCAAGCCGGTTCCTTTCATTTCCAGCGCCCGGCTCAGATTCCCCTGGCTAATACTGCCCCGCTGGAATTTGGCACGGAACGGGCTGTATCCAACTGGTGCGGAATTGAACGAATTACTATCTGACTTATGATTGCTGCAATGACCGATTCGCTGACACTCGACAAATTGCCGGTCAACTGGTTTGACGCGGCGGTGCTGTTGGTTCTTAGTCTGGGCCTGGTCCTCGGGCGCAAACATGGCATGACGAAGGAAGTCATGCGGGTGTTCCAATGGCTGACGGTAGTCATCGTGTGCGGGTTGTTCTATGAGACCGCAGCCCAGGCCGTGGTCAACTTTACCGCGTGGGACAAAGCGTCCAGTTATGTGACGGGCTATTTGCTGCTCGCGTTCGTGGTCTGGCTGGTGTTTGCGGCTCTCAAGAAGGCCATTGTTCCCCGGCTGACCGGCAGCAACATTTTCGGTGGCAGTGAATATTATCTGGGAATGGTGTCGGGCCTGGTTCGCTCTGCGTGCATGCTTGTCTTCGCGCTGGCCCTGCTGAACGCACCGGTCTATACCTCGGGGGAAATTGCCGCCCACCAGGCCTACGTGAAACGCTGGTACGGCGGCGGTATCTACGGCGGCAATTACGTTCCTGATTTTCATACGGTGCAGGAAAGCGTTTTTAAACAATCCTTCCTTGGCCCGTACATCAAGGATTACCTCAGCCCGCTCCTCATCAACACCACGCCCCCCGAACCTCAAAAGTCGGCGCCCAAGACCGGCGTGGTGACGATCCGTCAATGACCCGTGCCGGCGCGCGCGGAAATTCCGCTGAACCTTCGCGAAATGGATTTGCCGTGTGCGCGCGCCGATGTTAGACCGGGGGCATGGCCGGTTTATCCTCCGCCACGCTCGAACGCATCCGCGCTGCCAGTGACATCGTGGACGTCGTCGGCTCGTATTTGCCGCTGAAAAAGGCGGGCGCCAACTTCGTCGCCCTCTGCCCGTTTCACAAGGAAAAGACGCCCAGCTTCAGTGTCAATCCGCACCGCCAGATTTTTCACTGCTTCGGCTGCCACAAGGGCGGCGATGTGTTCACCTTCGTCAAGGAATACGAGAACATCGGCTTCATGGATGCCGTGCGCCGGCTGGCCGACCGTGCGAAAATCCCGGTTGAATTCAGCCAAAGCCCCTGCGAACAGCAATCGCGCCATCTCAAAGACCAACTCCTTGAAATCCACGAGCAAATCGCCCAGCGCTGGCAAAATTGTCTGCTCAACGAAGCCGCCGGGCAACTGGCGCGTGATTATCTGGCCAAACGCGGTGTCTCGCCGGAAGCCGTGAAATTGTTCCGGCTCGGCGCCGCGCCGGAGGCCTGGGATGACACTGTCAACTGGGCCAAAAGCAAGGGCCACGACCTGGCGCTCGTCGAGAAAGCCGGCCTCATCATCCGAAAAGCGGGGAGCGCGCCCGCCTCGGGTGCAGCGGTTGACGCCTCGTCAACCGCAGATGCCGGCGACGAGGCGTCGCCGGCGACACGCGGGGGCGCGTATGCTCCCCACTTTTACGACCGTTTCCGCGGACGGCTGATGTTTCCCATCTGCAACGAGCAGGGCAGGGTGATTGGTTTCAGCGGACGGGTTCTGGCGGGCGACGAAAAAACGGCGAAATATGTCAACTCGCCGGAAACGCTCATTTTTACGAAAAGCCGGGTCTTCTTCGGCCTTGACAAATCCAAACGCGCGCTGCTCGACGCCGGCTTCGCCGTGGTTTGCGAAGGCCAGCTTGATTTGATTGCTTGTTTCATGGGCGGAGTGCAAAACGTCGTCGCGCCACAAGGCACTGCCTTTACCGACCAGCACGCGCGGATTTTGAAGCGCTATGTGGATGAAGTGGTGCTGTGTTTCGACTCTGACGAAGCCGGCCAGAATGCCGCCGTGCGGTCACTCGACCACCTGCTGGCCTCCGGGCTGGCCGTGCGCGTGGCCGTCGTGCCCGCGCCGCATGACCCGGACAGTTTCATCAAGGCCAACGGCGGCGAGGCATTTCGTAAACTGGTCGAAAGTGCGGAAGGATTTTTCGACTACTTCTTGAACCGGCTCGGCAAGTTGCAAGACGCCAACAGCGACAAAGGCCGGCTGGCGATTTTGCGGGGCATGGCCGAGGCCCTGCATAAAACCGCCAACGTTGTTTTGATTGACACCTACGCGCAGAAGACCGCGCTGCGGCTGGGAGTTTCGCCGGAAGCGGTGCGCGCCGAGTTTGCCAAGTTCAAGGTTCAAGGTTCAAGGTTCAAGGTTCCGGAATCCGAGTCCGGTGAACCGGCCTTGGAACCGGAAACCGAAATCCCGCGTCCACCCGCTCAGGAATTCTGGCTGCTGAAATTGCTTCTGTTGCACGACGAACTGGTCAGTTGGGCGGCGTTACATCTGGACGTGAACTGGATTTCGCATCCTGCCGCGTCGAAAATTGTCGAGCAGCGATTGGCGGCGCAGACGAAGGAAACCTGGAAGAGCCTGGCCGTGTTTCTGGATGAATGCGAAACGCCCGAAATGCGGAGCCTCGTGACCGAAGCCGTGGCCGAAGACCGCAAAATTCCGAATCCCGAACAGCAACTCGCCGACGTGACTCTGAAATTGCGCAATCAATTTCTGGACCGGCAGATTGCCGCACTGACGCACAAAGTCAGCCAGCCGGAAATTCCACCGGCGGAGCAAAATCAATTGCTGCACGAGCGGGAAACGTTGCGCGAACAAAAACGCGCGCCATTGAAGTGACGGACCAGGACTGGCAAGCGACAAGTCCCGGCAGCGCGGGGCATGGCCCCGTTTTCGTGGCAATTTGCCACCCATCCCGGTCATAAAGCACGATTGATTTGACAAGTATTGCTGCGCTGCCGACTATAATGTCCAATTGGACAACCTGATGAAAACCCGCCTGGAAAAACTTGTCCCGGTCGCTTTGGTCATGCTGGCGCTCGGTTTATCGGCCGTCCACGAGGCCGAAGCCGCCTCCTGGTTCACCAACAGCCCGCTGACCATTGCACGCTACCTCCATACGGCGACCTTATTGCCCAATGGCCAGGCGCTGGTCGTGGGAGGCGAAGGGGCGGGCGGTTATCTTTCCAGCGCGGAGCTGTATGATCCGGCCAGCGGGACGTGGACGAACACCGGCTCATTGATTACCGCGCGCGGAAATCACACGGCGACCCTGCTGCCCAACGGGCAAGTGCTGGTCGCAGGGGGTTATGGGCCGGGCGGCATTCTTTCCAGCGCGGAACTGTACGACCCGGCCAGCGGGACGTGGACGGCGACAGGCCCGTTGACCACCGCACGTTACCTTCACACGGCGACACTGTTGCCGAATGGCCAGGTGCTGGTCGCGGGGGGCTACAACGGCGACAGTGGCCCTCTTTCCAGCGCGGAGTTGTACGATCCGGCCAGCGGAACGTGGACGGCGACGGGCCCGCTGGTCACCGCGCGCTATGCCCACACGGCGACCTTGCTGTCCAATGGCCAGGTGCTGGTCGCTGGCGGCGAAGACAACAACTTTAACGCGCTTTCCAGCACGGAGCTGTTTGATCCGGCCAGCGGAGCGTGGACGGCCACAAACTCGCTGACCAGCGCGCGATTTAATCACACGGCGACCTTGCTGCCGAACGGGCAGGTGCTGGTCGCGGGAGGTGGCAATAACGGCGTCTATCCGCTGTCCAGCGCAGAACTCTACGTTCCGTCCAACGGCACTTGGACGGTGACCGCCACGCTGACCACCGCGCGCGACCTGCATACGGCGACGTTGCTGCCGAACGGGCAGGTGCTGATTGCGGGGGGCTATGACGGGACCAACCCCCTTTCCAGCGTGGAACTGTACGACCCGGCCAGCGGAACGTGGACGGCGACCAACTCGTTGAGCACGGCACGATATAATCACACCGCGACGCTGCTACCCAATGGGCAGGTGCTGGTCGTAGCGGGCTACAACTTCAACACCAGCTACTGCCTTTCCAGCGCCGAATCCTACGATCCCACCATTAATCCGGCCACCGGGGGCTGGACGAACACCGGCGCGCTGAATACCGCACGCTGGGAACACACGGCGACGTTGCTGCCGGATGGAACGGTGCTCGTCGCGGGAGGGGCTGATACCAGCGGCTATCTTGCCGACGCGGAACTATACGATCCGGCCACCGGGACGTGGACAACCACAAACTCGCTGACCACCGCACGTTATCTTCACACGGCGACGTTGCTGCCAGACGGGGAAGTATTGGTCGCAGGTGGCGATGGCGACAGCGGTTATTTATCGAGCGCAGAGCTGTTTGATCCGGTCGCCGGCAGTTGGAGCGCAACCGGGACAATGGCTGACGCACGCTATCAACACACTGCGACCTTGTTATCCAATGGCAAAGTGCTGGTCACCGGAGGCTTCAACGATGTCCGCGGTCCGCTGGCCAGCTCGGAGCTATACGATCCGGTCACCGAACTGTGGAGTGCCACCGGCTCGCTGAACGTCCCGCGCGATCTGCATACGGCGACCTTGCTGCCCAATGGCCAGGTGCTGGTCGTAGGCGGTCAGAACAACGATGGAGAACTGTCCAGTGCCGAGTTGTATGACCCGACTACCGGGATTTGGATAGAAACCAGCCCACTCAATATTCCGCGCGATTCTCATACAGCCACCCTCTTGCCCAACGGGGAAGTACTGGTTACCGGGGGTTATAACGAGACAAATGGTTCTCTGGCTGACGCCGAATTGTATGATCCGGCCACGGGGTCATGGACGAGTACCGGCGCGCTGGATACCGCACGCTACGCTCATTCGGCAATCCTGCTGCCCGGCGGGAAGGTGCTGGTCGCCGGGGGTGTCGACGCTGCCAACGATGCGGAATTGTATGAACCGGCAAATGGAACATGGACGGTGACGGGCGCACCGGCAGTCGCACGCTTTCTTCATACAGCGACCCTGCTGCCTGATGGGAAAGTTTTGATCGCGGGAGGGTATGGCAGCAGCGGCATTACCGGCAGCGCGGAGTTATACGATGCCGGTCTGGGCCAGAGCAATGCCTGGCAGCCGCAGATTGCTTCCGTCACCTCGCCGTTGAGTTTGGGAGACAGTCTCGTGTTGACCGGCGCAGAGTTCCGGGGCATCGCTGAAGGTTCGGGCGGCGACACGCAAGATTCATCCGCGGATTATCCATTGGTGCAATTGCGCAGCATCGAAAGCGGGCAGACGTTGTTCTTGTCGTCCACCAATTGGGGAACCGACTCATTTACTTCCCTGCCGGTCTGGAAGTTCCCGCCCGGTGAAGCGCTCGCCACGGTATTTGTCAACGGCATTCCGGGCGCCAGCTGCTTCGTCAACATCAGCATTCCCATTCCGCAGCCTCCCATACTCACAGGGCCGGCCATACTGGACGACGGCACATTCCAGTTCACCTTCACCAACAGTGTGGGGGCGTTGTTCGGAGTGCTGGCAACTACGGATTTGTCATTGCCGACAACCAACTGGACTGTGCTTGGCGGGGTTGTGGAGGTTTCGCCGGGTCAGTTTCAATTTACCGACCCGCAAGCGACGAACAACCCCCAACGCTTTTACCTCATCCGTTCCCCGTAAGAACCAAAAAGGGCGCAATCCTTACGAACTGCGCCTTTTTGAAATCAGCAAAATTACAGGTCGGGTCACCCGTCAGGTGACACGCGCCTGCCGCGCCGAAGCTTCTGAGCGAAGGCTGGTCACCCGCCTTACTTTGCTCCCTGGTCAATCCAGGCGCGAATCAGGCCGATTTGTTCGGGCGTGAGCGGCGGGAACTTGTCTTGAAACCGCTTCGGCGGCATCCAGGTGTCCGGATCCTTCGTCTGATGCGCGGCGGCCAGAACGAGCAGACTTTTGGCGCTGTCACCCGCAACGACGACTTTGCCGTCCTTGCTGCCTTTGAGAATGTTTTCGAGTTTGTCCAGTTTCAGCCTCGCTTTCGGCTTGTCCCCGCTGTGGCACTTTACGCAGGAAGTGTCGAGTACGGGTTTAATATCGGTGGCATAGGCGACACCCATTTTGGCCGAAGGCGGCGGCAATTTGCCGGCCGCATCATCGGCGGAGGCAACCGCAGCCAGCCCGAACGTGGCGACAAATGCAACGGCAGTAATTTTAATCGGATTCATTGTTTTATGCTTATAGTTCAGTTAATTTCGCGGACAACCGGAACTTAAGACGCCTCAAACGCCGGAAAGTTGCAAGCAAAAAATGTCCTTGGGGAGGACCCACTTGCGGACAACTGGTTCCTGGGTTAAGCCTTTCGCGTGAACGACAGGGTATTTTCCGAGGCTGTGCTGGTGGTGCTGGGGCATGGCACGGAGCAGAACGCCAATTCCGCCGCCCCGGTGTATCAGCACGCGGCGGAATTGCGCCGCCGGAATATTTTCGCCGGTGTCCGCGAGGCGTTCTGGAAGCAGGAACCGCAAATCAAAAAAGTCCTGTCCGAGATTCCGGCGCCGCGCGTGTTCATCGCGCCCCTGTTCATCAGCGAAGGCTATTTTGCGAGCGAAGTCATCCCGCGCGAACTCGGTTTTGAAGTTCAAAGTTCAAAGTTCAAGGTTCAAGGCATTTCAGCGCACGGCCAGAGATTCTATTATTGCTTGCCGATGGGAACGCACGAAAGCATGACAAAAGTCATCTTGTCGCGCGCAAAAGAAATCGTCGGACAATTTCCCTTCCCGCGCGCGCCCAGACCGCTGGACCTCACGCTGTTCATCGCCGGGCACGGCACGGAGGAAAATGAAAATTCCCGGCAGGCCATCGAGCGGCAGGCCGGATTGATTCGCGCGCTGGACCTTTACGCTGGCGTTCAGGCGGTTTATTTGGAAGAATCCCCGCGCATCGCCGATTGCTACAAACTGGCGCAAACGAAAAATCTGGTGGTCGTCCCGTTTTTCATCAGTGACGGTTTGCACACGCAGGAGGACATCCCCGTGATGCTGGGCGAAGCGCAGCCAATTGTCCGGCAGCGGCTCGCCGGCGGCCAGCCGCCTTGGCGCAATCCGACGGAAAAAAACGGACGGCTTGTCTGGTATGCGCCCGCCATCGGCAGCGAACCGCATATCGCTGACGTGATTTTGGAACGGGTGAAGGAAGCTTGTAGGAGTCGAGGTGACGAGACTCGAATGGATTAAAAGTCAGAGACTCCTTACGTCGTCTCCTACGAAGGAGAAGATTGAATTTATGCAAAAACTGCGTTTTGGAATCTTAAGCACGGCCAACATCGGCCGCCAGAACTGGAAAGCCATCTTCAATTCCGGCAACGCCGTCGTGACCGCCGTGGCCAGTCGCGACGTGGAGCGCGGCCGTGAATACATTCGCAAATGCCAGCAGGAATTTCCGTTTGCCGCCGAGCCGGCCGCGCTCGGCAGTTACGAGGAATTGCTGGCGTCAAGCAACGTTGACGCCGTGTACATTCCGGTGCCGACCGGGCTGCGCAAGGAATGGGTCCTGCGCGCGGCAGCGGCGGGCAAGCACGTCGTTTGCGAAAAGCCGTGTGGCGTCAATCTGGCCGGCGTCCAGGAAATGGTGGATGCCTGCCGGAAAAACCGCGTGCAATTCATGGACGGCGTGATGTTCATGCACAACCCGCGGATGCCGCGCATCCGCGAAGTGCTCGACGATGGTAAGAGCGTCGGCCCGGTGCGTTGGATTTCATCCGCGTTCAGTTTCCTCGGCACCGGCGATTTTTCGCGCAGCAACATTCGCGCGGACGGGCGGCTGGAGCCGACCGGTTGTCTTGGCGATCTGGGCTGGTATTGCATCCGGTTCACGCTATGGGCGCTGAAATGGCAACTGCCGCAGACGGTCACCGGCCGGATTCTTTCCCAATCCGAAGCCGCCGGCGGTCGCAAGCCTGCGCCGATGGAATTTTCCGCCGAACTTTTTTTCTTGGACGGCGTTTCCGCGGGATTTTACTCTTCATTTGTGGCTGCGTCGCAGCAGTGGGTTTTTGTCAGCGGCCGGGATGGTTGGCTGCGGATGCCCGATTTTGTCCACCCGTTCAATGGCTACGAGCCGGCGTTTGAAGTCAACCGAAACGAGATTCGCATCCCGGCGGCTCCCGGCGTTCAAGCGCCAACACCTGGCTCCGACCCGGCAGAGATGGGTCATGCGACCGCGCAAAACACGGTCATGTTCCGCGATTTTGCCAACCAGGTTTTTTCCGGCAAGCTGAACGAAGACTGGCCGATGTGGGCGCTGAAAACGCAGCAGGTGCTCGATGCCTGCTTCAAATCCGGGCAGGAAGGCGGAAAGCCGGTAAAAACTTTTTAAAACCACGAAATACACGAAAAGACACGAAAGAAACCATTTCGTGTGGCGTAGTGGCACGGGCGTCTCGCCCGTGCGTTTCAACCAAGCCGGAATCTTTAGAAACTCACGGGCGAGACGCCCGTGCCACTATTTTGGTTGCGGTCTGCCGCGCCGGGCGTTTCGTGGTTAAAAAATTTCCATCTTCCATCCTCCATCCTCCATCCGCTATCTTCGCGGCGTGCAGTTTCACAAGATCACCATCGTCGGCGTCGGCTTGCTCGGCGGGTCCATCGGGCTGGCCGTCAAACGCCGGAAGCTCGCGCGCCAGACCGCGGGTTTCGTCCGCCGCGCGGCCAGCCTGAAGGATTGTGAAAAGGCGGGCGCCGTGGATTTTGCCACGACTGATTTGCTCGCCGCCGTTTGGGAAGCCGACCTCGTCATCCTCTGCGCGCCGCTCGGGCAGATGCGTCCGCTCGCCGAACGGTTGTTGCCGGCGCTGAAACCCGGCGCGATTGTGACCGACGTCGGCAGCGTCAAGGCCGGCATCGTGCGTGAACTGGAATCGCTCATGCAAAAATCCGGCGCGCATTTTGTCGGCAGTCATCCGATGGCCGGCGCGGAGAAAACCGGCGTAAGCGCCGCGCGCGCGGACTTGTTCGAAAAGGCCGTTTGCGTGGTGACGCCGACCAAAAAAACCAACCGGGCGGCATTGAAAAAGGTCGAAGGATTCTGGAAAGCGCTCGGCTCGCGGGTGCTGGAATTGACGCCGGCGACACACGACGCGCTGGTCAGCCGGTCGAGCCAT
>Ga0209517_10010120_pt1 | contig 10586 bp, 8 predicted proteins | sample PeaSoiMetSII2010_FD_187695 | JGI IMG/M metagenome (GOLD analysis project Ga0209517, IMG submission 187695) | Peat soil microbial communities from Weissenstadt, Germany - SII-2010 (SPAdes) (version 2) | ecosystem: Environmental > Terrestrial > Soil > Wetlands > Peat | place: Germany: Weissenstadt... | reverse complement strand
GGTGACCACCTTCCTTGAAAACCGTATCAAGTGTAGGTATCACCGACTCGTAAGTGCTAGATAACTAAAGTTCTGGCGGAGAGGGAGGGATTCGAACCCCCGGTACCCTTTCGGGTACGCCGGTTTTCAAGACCGGAGCCATCAACCACTCGGCCACCTCTCCGGTTATTACACGTTTGCCAGACTGCGATTGGGCGCTTGGTTAGTTTACAACAGGAGCGATGAATCTCAGTGCTGCGGCAACAGGCCGAAAGCTTTGGAATGAAATTCCATGACCTCGGCGAAGTGCGACAGAAAATAGGTCAGGCTGTGGTCGCCGGGGTAGGCGTGATATTCGTGTTTGACACCTTCTTTTTGCAGCTCCTCGTGTAACGCTGCCGCTCCTTTCTCAAAGCCATAGTTGTCTTCCTGGCCACAGTTGAAATAGATAGCTGTCTTTCGCAGAACTGCCCCATTTCTTTTCGCCAGCACAAAAGGACTGTTGTCATTCCAGTGGGGGACGTTGATCGGCTTGCCGAATACTGGGGCCAGCACTCCGGCAAGAGGCGCTCCGGTCTGCGACGCGGAATCCAGGGTTTGCGGCGATTCGGTGATGAGAGCAGCACTCTGCGCGCTCGCCGCGGAAAAAAGTTCAGGATGCGCGAAGGCAAACCGCAACGCGCCGTAGCCGCCCATGGAAATTCCGCTGATGGCGCGGCCGGCGCGGCCGGGACGAATCCGGTACTTGCTCTCGATCTGGGGGAGGAACTCCTGCAGAAAAAAGTCGTTGTAGCGTACTGAACCATCCGCGGAGTTGATGTAGAAGCGGCGCCTGCCCTCCGGAGAGACGATGAGAAAATCTCCCATCTTGTGCTGGTGGCGCAGATCGTCGAGCAAGGTCCAGCCGCCGCCGTTGAAAAGCGTTTGCTCGTTGTCGCCCAGGCCGTGCAAAAAATAGAGCACGGGATAACGCTTTGCGGGATGCAGAGCCGCGCCCGCATCGTAGCCCGCGGGCAAGTAGACGCAGTAATGGACTACTTGCTTGAGGATCTTGCTGTTGAGCGCGCTGCAGTCGATGCGGCTCTGCGCGGCCGCCGTGCCTCCCGCGATCAAAAGGAGTAACAAAACAAGGCTGCAGGCGCGGATCATGTGGGTCGGTTTATTCGTAGCGCAGCGCCTGTACGGGATCGAGCCGGGCGGCGCGTCCCGCCGGATACAAGCCGGAAACCAGGCTGACGAGAAAAGCGAAAACGATACTGAAGACCACCAGCCACAATGGCACCACCCAAAAATGTTCGGGAGGCAGGGACTGGCTCTTGAGCCAGAGGTTGGTTCCGAAGTTAATGATCTGGCCGATGGCCCAACCCAGCACAACCCCCAAAATCCCGCCAAGGATCCCCATCGCACCAGCCTCAGCGAAGAAGAGCTTCTTTATGTCTCCGTCGCTGGCGCCGATGGCTTTCATGATGCCAATCTCGCGGCGCCGTTCGAGGATCGCCATGACCAGGGTGTTAACGATTCCGATGGATGCTACCGTCAAAGCGAGGCTGCCGAAAATTCCCAGGAACGCATACAAAACCCTGAAGACTTGCCGTAAACTATTGCTCGCATCGAGAATCGAGAACGTATTGAACCCCATCTTCTTGATGGCATCCTCCACGACCCGCACTTGCGCCGGATTCTTGACTCGCACGCTGATGGAAGAGTAGACGGGCTGATCAGTCGCGGCCCGCGAAATTTCCCGCAGATCAGTGGGTTGCATCACATGCAGACTCTCGGCCAACCCCAGCGGAAGAAATACCTTTGCGCGAATTGGACCGCGCATCGTCTCAGGGTCGAGGTCCGAGACGCCGACAATCCTGAGCTTCTGCTCGCGCGACACAACGGAATACGCAGCGCCCGCAATGCTGTCGTCCGCAGGGATTGCGTCATTCCGGGTTGCATCATTGGCACGGAGAGGGATTTGAGTCGCCGGTGAAGCCTGGCGTTGCGCGTATCGCATGGTCAATTCCTTGCCGAGTAGCGGCTCCGCCAGTTCCGCAACCTTCGGTTCGGCCGCTCCCAGAGGCGGGGTCTTTCCCAGTAATTCCTCGGCAAACGATTTTTGCAAAATTATCTCGGCAGCAGTGTCGGACGAAAAGAAATTGCCCTGCATTCCATCGAAGGCATCGTTGGACTTCGCCGACAGCGGCAGCGCCGAAATCATTGTGAGATGAGGCTTGTCTTCGTAGCGTAACTCCGTGACGAAGCGAATGTCGGGATAAGCCTCGCTCACATTGGGCAGCCGCTCCATCTCCCGCCGCGCCGGTTCGTCAAGAACGCGGCTTTCGCCCGGCGTGGGGCCCTTGCGCTCTTCCTCGCGTCCCATTCCGCGCAGGTCGCGCCGCGATGAAACGAAAACGGTGTCGAATAGTCCCGACTTCGCGAGACGTTGTGAGAATAGTTGCTGCAAGCCGGTGCCCAGCGAAAGCATTGCCACCAGCGACGCAACTCCCACCGAGATGCCAACCGTCGTCAGTGAGTTCCGCAGGACAGACTCCCGCAGATTTCGCAGGGCGAGTTCGGTCAGGTCTGGAATCTTCACGGCTGTACCCCCTGGAAATGAGCATCATCGCCAGTGGGAGGGTTCGGGTGATCGTCGACCACCTTCCCATCCGCCAGAAAAATCATGCGTTGCGCATAACGCTCGGCCAGGGCTCGCTCGTGCGTCACCATCACGACCGTCATTCCCAACTCACGGTTGAATTGGCGGACCATCTCCATGATTTCTGTTCCCGTGTGGCTGTCGAGGTTGCCTGTGGGCTCGTCGGCCAGCAGAAGCTGTGGACGGTTAATCAAGGCCCGCGCCAGAGCCGCCCGCTGTTGCTCTCCGCCGGAAAGTTCGCTCGGCCGATGATCCATGCGCGCCAGCAATCCCACTCGCTCCAGGGCCTGGCGAGCCAGATTCTGGCGCTGACCGCGATCGACCTCGGCAAAGCGGAGCGGCAGGTCCACATTCTCGGCCAGCGTCATGCTGGCGATCAGATTGAACGACTGAAACACCATGCCCACCACGCGCAGACGGTACTTGGCCAGTTCTTCGCGCGAGAGTTTTGCCAGATCGCGATCCTGCACGACCACGCTTCCCGACGTTGGACGATCGAGACCTGCAATCAGATTCAGCACGGAGGATTTGCCCGAACCGGAACTCCCCAGAAGCGCGACAAATTCTCCGGCACGAACCTCGAGCGAGACGCCATCTACCGCACGGATCACGGTCTCACCCATGCGGTAATGACGGCAAAGATTGTCGCTGCGGATCGCTACGGTACCACGCGCGGCGGAAACAACGGGAGCAGTCGTCATAGGCGCTAGCGCATTTCTCCTCGCAGCACCCGCAGAGCGTCGCCTGCTTTCACGTCGCCGCTTTTGGGGTCTGCACCGTTGCTATTCACCGCGACCGCGTCACCTTCGCCGGGAGCCAGGAACAGATTTTCTTCGACTCCGTGCTGGCGCGTGTAGAGGTCATAATAGCGTCCACGGGCGGCATAAAGCTGGGAGTGAGTACCGCGTTCCACGATCTGCCCTTGCTCCATCACCATAATCTGGTCGGCGCGGCGAATCGTCGAAAGCCGGTGCGCGATAACGAACGTTGTGCGCCCCTGCATCAGATAAGAAAGTCCCTGCTGGATCATCTGTTCCGATTCCGAGTCGAGGCTGGAAGTTGCTTCGTCCAGAATCAGGATGCGCGGCTCCGCCAGAATCGCGCGGGCAATCGAGATCCGTTGCCGCTGGCCGCCCGAAAGTTTTACGCCACGCTCACCCACGATGGTGTTGTACTTGTCGGCGAACGACTCGGCAAACTCGTCGACGCGAGCGATGCGGCATGCCCGCATGATTTCTTCCTCACTGGCATCCGGCCGCGAGAAAGCGACGTTCTCGCGGATCGTTCCATCGAACAAAAATGATTCCTGCAGTACAACCCCTAGCCGCGTGCGGAAAGAGTCGAGCCGCACCGTGCTTAGGTCCACGCCGTCGACGCGGACCGAGCCCTTCGAAGGCACGTAGAACGCGGAAATCAAGCCGATGGTTGTCGACTTTCCCGACCCCGACGAACCGACGAGCGCCGTCACTGTTCCTGGCTCAGAGCGGAAGGAAATGTCGCGCAGCACGTCGTGGGTTCCGTCGTAGCTGAACGTTACATTTTCGAATTCCACCGTGCCGACAATATCGCGAAGCTGCACGGAGCGTTTCGGGTCCCGATCTTCGGGCCGTTCCGCCATGATCTCCTGAGTGCGTTCCAGGCCGGCCAGAGCCTCGGTAAGTTGCGTGCCGATAGACACCACTTGCATGACAGGGGCGATCAGAAATACGAGCAGAAAATTATAGGAAAAATAACTTCCGGGGCTCAGTGTATGGGCCACCATCTGACGTCCGCCGACGTACATGGTCGCAGCTCCGACCACGCCGAGCAGCACGCTCGCGGAAAGCCCCATCAGCGAAGTTGCGGTCAACGTGCGCATGACGTTGTCGAGCAACCGGCGCACGCCACCGGCAAAAATCTTCTCCTCGCGCTGTTCCGCGTGATATCCCTTGATGACCCGAACACCGCCCAGCGATTCCGTGAGGCGCCCCGTCACTTCGGCATTAATCTTGCTGCGCTCGCGGAAGATGGGGCGGATCGTCGCGAAGGCCCGGTTCAATGCAAAGGCGAAGCATCCAAGGGAGCCGACAGCGATCAACGTCAGCGGTGCGCTGATGCGCAGCAGCAACGCGAGCGCAATGCCGGCCGCGACCAATCCTCCGGCAAAGTCCACCAGTCCAGTCCCCAGCAGATTGCGAACGCCCTCCACGTCGGTCATGATCCGGGACACCAGCGCGCCAGTCTTATTCGCATCATAAAAAGCCACCGGCAGGCGTGAGATGTGCATTTGCACTTGCTGGCGAAGGTCGGCAATCAGGCGCTGGGCGGCCTTCGACAATAACTGGGTCAAGGAAAAGGACGTGACGCCCTGGATGAGCGTCGCGAATAAAACCGACAAAACCAGAGGACGCAGCAGTCCCGTTTGGCCCTTGCTCACTACGTTATCAATCAGAAATTTCGAGGAATATGGCAGCACGAATCCGGCGATCTTGTTGATCACCATCAGCACAAAGCCGAGCGCCAGCAGTCCCCGGCGCGGACGCATCAACTTCCAGACTTCCGGCCAGACGGCCTTCAGACGCTGGATCTTCGGGGGCTTCACGGCTTCTTTGGCTGGGGAACTCAATCTACTGTTTGACTCCACAGAGCCTGGATTCGCTTCATTATTACTGCATTGTCACACATCTGCGGTTGAAACGCCGGACGGCCGTACGAACGCCGCCGCCCGCCGCCCTGTGCACGCGCCATGCTGACGTTGTATGCTCGGGACGTGTCCCGCCCGTCTCCGCCGGACCGTTCACCGACTCTGGGCCTGTTGCTGGGCCTGCTCATCACGCTGTCCGCGGTAGTGGCGTATTCGGCCTATATCACCTTGCAAGTGACCGGGCTGCGCAAGTTGCAGACCGAACTGGTGGACCGCAACCGCAAGGATTCGCTGCAGTTGCTGAGAATCCAGAACGATCTCAACCTGCTCGCGGTAGCCATGCGCGACATGGTGAGCAGCGATGAGCCTTATCCGCTGACGGCCTGGTCGGCGCAGTTCCAGCGCATTCGAACCGATCTCGACGATGCAATGCGTCTGGAGGCAGGATTTGCCGCAGCCAGCCGAACTCCTGAGCAGAGCACGTTTCTCACCGGAAACTTCAACCAGTTCTGGGATGCCGTCGACCGGATTTTCGCCCTCGCGCGTGACGGCAAGGATGAAGAGGCGCGCGAGCAGATCCAGCTTTCACTGCAAGAGCGGCAGGCGGCGCTGAGTACCGCCGTGGCCCGGTTGCTGGTGCAGAACAGCGAGAATGAGGAGCAAGCCGGCCAGCGCATCGTTCAGATTTACGATCGCGTACAAAGACAGGTCTATGTTTTTCTGGCCGCGACCTTGCTGGCGATCCTGCTGAACGGTCTTTCGGTGATTCGCTGGAACCGGCGGTTGTTCGCGCGCCTGGCCGAGGTTTCCGAGCGCCGCAGCGAACTGGCGCAGAAGCTGATCGCCACTCAGGAATCCACGCTGCGCTACATTTCGCGCGAACTGCACGATGAGTTTGGGCAAATCCTCACAGCCGTCGGGTCGATGCTGCGACGCGCCGGAACGCACGCCCCCGAGGGTTCGTCGCTCAGAGCCGACTTGCAGGAAGTGCTCGAGACTGTGCAGACTACGTTAGAGAGTGTTCGCAGTCTCTCGCAGGCGTTGCATCCCGTGATGCTCGACGAGGCGGGCCTGGAGAGCACGATGGACTGGTACATTCCTACCATAGAAAGGCAAACCGGGATTGCCATATCCTATGAGAAGCAGGGAGTGGCGTTTCCCGTGGATGGCGGCGCCGGCGTGCACGTGTACCGCGTCCTACAGGAAGCGTTGAACAATGTGGCCCGGCATTCCGGCGCCAAGGCGGCGTGGGTACGCTTGCGTTTCCTGCCCGACGCTCTTGAATTGGAAGTAGAAGACCACGGCGTCGGGTTCGCGGAGCGACCGAACAAGCACGGGATTGGATTGGTGGCGATGCGCGAGCGCTCCGAGTTGATGGGCGGGCGAATTGTTTTCTCGCGCCCGGCTGAAGGTGGAACGCGGGTGCATCTAGCTGTCCCCAGGGAGAAGGCAGAGTCTTATGGAAAAGAAGATCACAGTGTTGCTGGTGGATGATCACAGCCTGGTGCGGCGCGGTTTCCGTCGCATGTTGGAAGACGAGTCCGACATGGAAGTCGTCGGCGAAGCGGGCAACGGTGAGGATTCCGTCAAGCTGGCGAAAGAACTCCATCCCCAGGTGGTGGTGATGGATTGCGCTCTGCCGGGCATGAACGGCCTGCAGGCCACTCGCCAGATCATCGAAGATTCGCCGGATACCGCGGTTCTCATGCTCAGCATGCACACGGAGAGTACCTGGGTGCGGCAAGCAATTGAGGCCGGCGCCAAGGGCTACGTTCTGAAGAACGCGATGGATCTGGAACTCGGAGCCGCTATCCGCAAAGTCGCCGCCGGAGAAACGGTATTCGATCCGCAGGTCGAGCAGCGGTCAGTGCTGAAGGGAGAACGCAGCGCGGCGCTCACGCACCGGGAACTGGAAGTGTTGCAGTTGATCGTCGACGGAAAGTCGAACAAGGAGATTGCGACCGCGCTCGACCTGAGCGCCAACACGGTCGCCGTTCACCGCGCCAATATCATGAACTCGCTGGGAATTCATAAGACTGCGGAACTGGTTGTATATGCGATTCGCGCCGGGTTGGTGAACGTTCCGTGAATCGCAGGTCTTTCCTACGGGGAATGGGAATGGCAGGACTGACGTCGTTTTCGCAGTTGCCTCGCCTGCGGGCACTGACGGCGCAGACGGGCGCCTCGATTTCTCCGGGCTTCCGATTCACCGATGTGACCGGCCAGGCAAAAATTCAGTTCCAGCACAACAGCGGAGCCTTCGGTGGCAAGTTTCTGCCTGAAACTCTGGGCTCCGGGTGCGCGTTTCTGGACTACGATCGCGACGGCTGGCAAGACATTCTGCTGATCAACGGCGCCGACTGGCCGGGCCATAAGAAAAATCGCTCCACGCTGCGTCTCTATCACAACAACGGCAACGGCACTTTCTCCGACGTGACGGTCCGCGCCGGGCTCGATGTCGAAATGTACGGCATGGGCGTGGCGGTCGGCGACTACAACAACGACGGCTTCCCGGACATTTTGATCACTTGCGTTGGCCAGAACCGCTTGTTCCGCAACACCGGTAAAGGCACGTTTGTCGACGTGACCACCAGCAGCGGGCTGGGAAAGCGCGAGGGATTCAGCACTTCCGCCTTATGGTTCGATTATGATCGCGACGGGCTGCTCGATCTTTTTGTGTGCAACTACGTGAAGTGGTCGCCGGAACACGATGTGTTCTGCAGCCTCGACGGAAAGCACAAATCGTATTGCACGCCCGAAGCCTATCGCGGCGCTACTTGCTGGCTCTTTCATAATCGCGGCGACGGTACGTTCGAAGACGTCACGGCAGCCAGTGGAATTTTCGACAGCAGTTCCAAGTCGCTGGGCGTAGCTTTGTTCAACGATAACCACGAGGGCTGGCCCGATCTGCTTGTGGCCAACGACACTCAGCCCAATAAACTCTATCGCAACCAGCACAACGGCACCTTCAAAGATGCCGCTGTGGAGACCGGGCTCGCTTTCAGCAGCGAAGGCAAGGCGCGCGCGGGCATGGGAGTCGATGTGGCTGATTTCGACAACTCCGGCATGCCGGGCGTAGCCATCACCAATTTCGACAACGAAATGATTGGACTCTACCGCGCGAATGGCCAGGGTTTCGAAGACATCGCACCGCAATCGGGAATGGGCATTGCTTCCAGAAACAGCCTGGGATTTGGCTGTTCTTTTCTTGACGTCAATCTCGACGGATGGCTCGACTTCGCCGTGGCCAACGGACACATCGACGAGACCGTGCGCAACATTCGCGGCAACGTGGGCTATGCGCAGCCTCCCCAGCTCTTTCTCAATCGCGACAAGGGAAGTTTTCGAGATGTGGCGGCAGAAGTTGGCGGAGGTTTTGATCAGCCGAAAGTCGGCCGCGGCCTTGCCTATGCTGACTTCGATCGTGATGGCGATCTCGATCTCCTGCTCACCACCAACAACGGGCCAGCATATCTGTATCGCAACGATCAACTCAGCGGCAACCGCAGCATCCGTTTTCGTTTAGTGGGAACAAAGTCAAATCGCGACGGGATCGGCGCAATGGTACGCGTTTTCGCTGGCGGCTTGACGCAATCTCGACTGGTGAAAGGCGGTTCCAGCTACCTGTCACAATCCGAGCTTCCTGTGACGTTCGGATTGGAGAAACGCGACCGCATCGAACGCGTGGTGATCGATTGGCCGAGCGGACGGGCGGAAGAATACAAGAATCTTGCGGCCGGCCGCTGCTATGAATCCACGGAAGGAAAAGGAATCGTCCCGCAGGATGGCTACTGACTAAGAAGCTACTGATAAGACGGCTACTGAGTGGCACTCGCAGCAGCCCGCTTTGCGAATGTTCCGGCCGCCGCCAGATCAATCTCCACCGAATCATTTACGCGCAGGAACAGCGTGCTCGGATTTTTCATTCCCCACTTTGCGTAGGGAATCGTGAAGTGAACCCTGGCAGTCCAATGGTCAGCAGACATCTCCACCTCGGCTGGCACCGCGATCTCGCGGTCCACCCCGTGAATGCTGAACATGCCGTGCACCTTCACCGAAGACTTCCCCTGACTTGCGACGGCGCCTTCAATCTTGTCGGGATGAAACGCAATTTCCGGATAGCGCTCGCTCTCCAGAATTTCCTTATGCATCTTGCGGTCGCGCATGCCGCTGCCGCTCTCGCCGCTCTTGGCGTCGACCACAATCTCGCCCGACATCTTTCCCGAAGCCGCCTCAAACTGCAATGCGCCGCGCTTCAAATGAAACGTTCCATGAACCGTGTGCAGAACATCGCCCAGCGTGAACTTGACGGAGGTTTGTGCGGGATCCAGTTGGAATGCCGTCTCCTGACTTGTCGCGAGCTGGGTCTGTGCAACCTGAGCCGCCGCTGGAATGACGATTGCGGCCAGCAGAATTAGGACCGCCAATCCAAGTTCGCGTCGGGGAATGTTCTTGTCAGCCTTCCGCCTGGTTACATTCATGATGTTTAAGCGGTGAACAGCCCCCACCCCAAAGTCAGTCCATCTCTCACAACGTGGACGGGCGAAAGGGCTCCCACATGCAGTTCGAGGAATCGACGGAAGACTTCGGGCCGTTTCTGGAAGACCTGCAGCGTTCGATTCTGCAGCCACGGACGTCGATCGAGAATGAGCATCAGCCGTGCCATGCACAGCGGGCGCAGGGCCAGCTTACGATGTTCCGTCTGGTAATGTCCGAGGTGGCCAGACTCCATGCACTCCGCCAGTACAGCCGCCTGGCTGAACGCCAGCCCCAGCCCTTCTCCCGTGATTGCATCCACCATGCCCGAGGCATCCCCAATCAGCGCTACATTGCCCCGCCAAACACGCGCGAGCCTGCGATTGCCGGTAAGCGCCCCTCGTTCGGCGGACACCGCCTCGGCGCCAGCCAATCGGGCCTGTAGCTTGGGCAAGGCGCGCAGCCCGTCCTCCAGCCGCAGATTGGAATCATGCGAAGCCAGCGCCACGCAGACTTGCTCGCGGCTCACCGCCGTGGCGTAACCCTGACAACTGCCGCCCCAATACACTTCCATGTGATCGGTCCAGGGCGCAACGCGGTAGTGCCGGCGGAACGCATAGCGGAGGCGCGGCCGTGAACCACGATCGAGACCAGCCCATCTCCGGACGCGCGAATTCGAGCCATCCGCGCCAACAATCCAGCGCGCGCGAACCACGCGGTCGCCGAGATGCACTCCTTGTGCAGAGATACCGGTCACGGCGGTTCGCCACAACAGGCTGGCGCCGAGTTCGGCCGCGCGTTCCGTCATCAGGTGATGTAGGGAAGTGCGGCGCACGGCGAGGCCGTAGCTGTCCTCCGGAAATC
>Ga0209517_10010118_pt1 | contig 10587 bp, 9 predicted proteins | sample PeaSoiMetSII2010_FD_187695 | JGI IMG/M metagenome (GOLD analysis project Ga0209517, IMG submission 187695) | Peat soil microbial communities from Weissenstadt, Germany - SII-2010 (SPAdes) (version 2) | ecosystem: Environmental > Terrestrial > Soil > Wetlands > Peat | place: Germany: Weissenstadt... | reverse complement strand
GCTTGCGCGGTGACCGCGCCGGCCACCAGCAGCGGCGCCAGCACCCAACCCGAAATCCGCCAGATTCGTCTTGATGTCATCTCTCCCCCTTTGGAGCCTGGCCCGCGCCTTGGGGACGGTTGCTCCCGCCGAAGGCCGCGGGTACATCTGACGCCTCAGTCGGCGAGTCAGCGGACACCTTGTGCGGAAAGTCGCACGTCCGCCCGGATCTGCACAGGATCACATGCCGGGGTTTGACCGCTAGGCCGTTCGGCCCTGTGGTCCTGCGAACCCCCACCGCCTGACATGCGGAACTAAGCGCATTATCCCCCAAAACCACTCATTCGCAAGGTCCCGGCCAGATGCAGTGGGGGTCGCGGACGCGTGGCGTCGGGTCCGGGCAGTCAAGACCATCGGCCATCGTTCACGTGAACCCGCTCACCTCAGTAAAGCTAGCTAAGGTGATTGGCATTCTTGTTCGAGTGAACTAATATTCGACCAAGGGTGCCGTCACCCGCTTCGGCACCGACCGCAGTGATCACGGATAGCACTGCCTGCCTGTCTTCCTCCTTGCGGCAGCGACGGATTCGGTGACCCGGCTTGCCTGGGTGACCCGACTAGCACTGCGCGTGCGCAGAGAAGGCGGGTGGCAGAACGTGAATCGGGTGTACGGCGAGCCGGTAGAGGTTCAGGCTAGGAAAGATGGCAGGCCGACCAGGTTCGTGTGGCGAAGCCGGCTGTACACCGTCCGCGCGATTCTGGAGCACTGGGTCATCAACCGGGAGTGGTGGCGAGACCCCGGAGGGCAGGGAACAGAGCCCGGGCAGCCCGAGCTGGAGTTCTGGCGGGTCGAGGCGGCGCCGGGCCAGGGCATGCCCCCCGGGGTGTACGAGCTGCGCCGGGACGCCGCGACCGGCACCTGGACCCTGCGCCGCGGCTTCGGCTAAAGGCGACATACACATGAATGTGGCGCTCTACCTGATAGATCGGGCAGAATGTCACATTCATGGAATCGGACCGCGTGACTGCGGGGATCACCGTGAATGGCGGGGTTGCTGAGGGCGGCGCAGGTCAACATCAGCGCAGTCCTCGCCGAAGAAGGCCAAGAAGAAGGCTAAGCCGTGCCCCGCAGGTGCTCCACGTAGCGCACCGCCGACCGCCGCACGGTCTCCCACGCGCCCGAACGCAGCACCGGGGTCCACCACCCGCCGTAGATCCGGTCGAACCGATAAGGCTCTACCGCGTCGGCGACGCCGCGCACGGCGGCCTCGGACAGCGGCAGCCGGTTCGGCGCCGACCAGACGAACGTCACCCGGTCCTCGCCCGGCGTCACGAAGATCGTGTCCCCGCTGAGCAGGACGCCGCGGCCGTCCGCGCCGTCGGCCCAGTGCAGCACGGCGCTGCCGGGGAAGTGCCCGCCGCACTGGACGAGCGTCACCCCGGGCAGCACGCCGAGGGTTCCCGACCAGGTCCGGACCGCGGCGCCCGGGCCCGCCCGCAGCCAGGCCGCGTCATCGGACGGCACCAGGATCTCCGCGCCGAACACGCGGGCCCACTCGGCGATCGCGCCGTAGAAGTGCGGATGGCTGGCGGTCACGAAGCCCAGCCCGCCCGCCTCGCGGACCGCCGCCACCGCCGCGTCGTCGGTGAACCCCGACGGGTCCCACAGCACGTTGCCCGCGGACGTGCGGACCAGCAGCGAACGCTGCCCGATGGCCACCGGCGGGTTCGCGCCGATCCCGGTCAGCCCCGGCTCGACCGCCCGGACGTCAGACCGGTGCCCGGCCGCGGCCAGCTCGGCGAGCGTCGTCCACCGCTGGCCGTCCGGCGGCAGCCACTGCCGCTCGTCCGCGCACACCGTGCATATCTCCGGACAGACGTCGGGGCGCGGACCGGGAAAATGGTTGCCGCAGGTGGCGCAGACCCAGGTCACCATGCAAAACACCACCGCCCGTTCGGCATGAAGATCATTTTACCGAACGGGCGGTGGTATCCCTCTCAGCTCAGCGGCGAGCCATACCTGGGCTAACTGGCGGTGGGCTCGCGCCACTTCACGGTGGGCCGGAGCGCCTCAAGGCGGACCCGGTGGGCGTACCGCTTGGTCACCTCGAACAGCGACTCGATCAGGGTGTCCGAGAGCAGGTGCGGTTCGAGGCCGAGCTCCACCAGCTTGGTGTGCTTGACGTTGTAGTAGTGCTCGGGCAGCTCGACCCGGGGGTTGTCCAGGTACTCGATGGTGACGTCTTCCGGGCTGGCCGCCTTGACGGTCTCGGCGATCTGGGCCACCGACATCGACTCGGTCATCTGGTTGAACACCCGGAAGTCACCGCGGTTCGCCGGGTTCTCGCACGCCAGCTGGATGCAGCGGACGGTGTCCCGGATGTCGATGATGCCGCGGGTCTGGCCGCCCTCGCCGTACACGGTCAGCGGGTGGCCGATGACCGCCTGGATGGTGAACCTGTTCAGCACGGTGCCGAACACCGCGTCGTAGTCGAACCTGGTCGCAAGGCGCTCGTCCCGCGCGGTCTCCGCGGTCTGCTGGCCGTAGACCACGCCCTGGTTCAGGTCGGTGGCCCGCAGGTCCCAGATCCGGCAGGCGAACTCGATGTTGTGGCTGTCGTGCACCTTGGACAGGTGGTAGAACGACCCCGGCCGCTTGGGGAACAGCACCCGGTCGGTGCGGCCGTTGTGCTCCAGGTCCAGCCAGCCCTCTTCGATGTCGATGTTCGGCGTGCCGTACTCGCCCATCGTGCCCAGCTTGACCAGGTGGATGTCCGGGTTGATCTCGGCGATCGCGAACAAGATGTTCAGGTTCCCGACCACGTTGTTCTGCTGGGTGTACACCGCGTGCGCCCGGTCGATCATCGAGTACGGCGCGGCCCGCTGCTCGGCGAAGTGGACCACGGCCTCGGGCTCGAAATCCCGGACGATGTGGTACGTGAACAGCGCGTCCGTCAGGTCACCGACGTAGAGCCCGATCTTCTTGCCGGTCAGCTCCTGCCACACCGCGATGCGCGTCTGCAGCGGCTCGATCGGCACCAGGGACTCGACCCCGAGCTCGTTGTCGTAGTGCCTGCGGGCGAAGTTGTCGGCGACCGCTACCTCATGGCCGGCCTCCGACAGGTGCAGCGCTGTGGGCCAGCCCAGATACCCGTCCCCGCCCAACACCAAGATTTTCATGCTCCGGTCCTACCCTCTCCGTTGTCCGTCTGTCGATTGGCTTGACTTTTGCTGCCGTTGTGCGGAGTGCCGCACGGGGCGGTAACGTGCTCTGAGTGCGGTTACTGAACCACTCTCCTCGCAAGTCGCATCGGGCGGCTTCGCCGGGGTAGATCCGCCGGCCTGCGGTTTCCGTACTGTATACCTGCTCCTCGCTTCATGGTCGGCTAGCTAACCTAGGACATCAATGGCTCTGGTATCCAATCGGCTCGGCGACACGTTGGCCGCTAAGGCGCGCAGCAAGCTCGGCATCCGCTTCGGCCGCTTCACCGTCGCGGCCATCACGGCGTTCGCCACGACCGAGGTCGTGCTGACCATCTGCGCCGGGCCATTGCAGCTGACCGCCACCTGGGCCAGCCTGATCAGCTGGTTCTCCGGAGCCCTGGTGAGCTACGTGCTCAGCCGCTGGGCGTGGAAGCGGAAGGGCCGTCCGAGCCTGCTGAAGGAGACCCTGCCGTTCTGGGTGGTCTCCGCGGTGGTCGTGGTCATCCTCACGCTGGCCACCAAGTTCGGCTACCACTCGGCGGGCTGGATGCACCTGACCGGCGCCAAGCGTGTGCTCTACGTGGACGCCGTCTACGGCGTGGCCAACATCGGCACGTTCCTGCTGCGGTTCCTGTTCTTCCACTACGTCCTCTTCGCCGGATCCGCCGCCCTGGCCGCGCCCGGCGCCGCCGAAGAGGCGCTGGCCTCGACCGACCCCGGGCCGGAGCCGTTCGCCCGGGCCGCGGAGTCCGCCGGGCCGCTGCGCGCGGTGCCCGACGAGGACTCCGCCGATCCGGAGTTAGCGGACCGCCCGTCCCGGCTGATCCGCTGACGCTCGCGCCACCAGGTGCCGTAGGCCACCCGCGCGAAGCGCAGCCCGTAGAACAGGTTGTTCACGCCCGGGAGGTGCAGCCGGTAGAGCGGGTTCTGGCCCTTCTTGCTCTCACCCACCCGCCGCCGGTGGATGGTAGCGGGTACCTCGGCCACCTTGTAGCCGTGCGTGATGACCCCGATCAGCAACTCGGAGGCCTGGTACTGGGGCTGGGAGAGTTCGACCACGCCGGTGACCTCGGCCCGCATGGCCCGCAGCCCGAACGTCGTGTCGCTGATCTTCTGCCCGGTCAGCAAGCTGATCGTGCTGGCGAAGAACCGCACGCCGGTGCGGCGGATCATGTCCTTGGTCTCCTGGCTGCCGAGCCGCCGGGAGCCGGTGACGAAGTCCGCCTCGCCGGCCACCACCGGCGCCAGCACGGTGCCCATCTCCGCCGGGTTGTACTGGCCGTCCGCGTCGGTCGTCACGATGTAGCTGGCGCTTCCCTCCCGGGCCAGCCGGTAGCCGAGCCGCAGCGCGGCGCCCTGGCCGCGGTTGACCGGCACGTCGCAGACCATGGCGCCGGCCGCGGCGGCTTCGGCCGCGGTGTCGTCGGCGCAGCCGTCGGCGACCACGACGGCCGCCGTGGCCAGCCCGCAGACCTCGGCGGGCAGCGCCTGGATGACCGGGCCGATGGCGCCCGCCTCGTTGTAGGCGGCGATCACGATCACGACCGGGGGAAGGCTGGTGGCGCGCTCGCCGTAGGCGTCGATGAACGCCTTGACCGCGGCGTCGTCCACCACCTGGTCCTCAGGGTTCGTATAGATCACGCTCGCATCCCTTCCGGCGCGAACTCCGGCCATACCGTGGCCATGCCGGCTTCCAGGTCGTACGCGGGCTGGTAGCCGAGCGCCGTCGCCGCCGAGATGTCGAGCACCACGGCCGGCATCTCGCCGTTGCCGACCGGCACGTGCTCGGCCGGAATGGGGGCGCCGGTGACCCGGCGGGCCGTCGCCACCATGTCGCTGACCGAGACCGACGTCCCGGCGCCGAGGATCAGCGGGCCGTTGTGCCTGGCCCGCCAGGCCACCATGATGCCCTGGACGATGTCGTCCACGTGCACCACGTCGCGCAGCATGCTGCCGTCGCCGCGGACCTGGACGCCCTCGCCGTCGCGGGCCGCGCGCATCAGCCGGGGGATGAAGCTGTCCTTCTCGGCCATCCCCGGGCCGTAGACGTTGGAGAACCGCAGCGCCGCGCCGGTGATGCCGTAGCAGTTGGCGTAGCTGCCGAGTAGCATCTCGGCCGCCGCCTTGGTGGCACCGTACGGGGTGAGCGGGCGGAGCAGGGTCCGCTCGGTGATGACCTCGCCCGCGGCGCTGCCGCTGCCGACAACGGCGTTCGTCGACGCGAGCAGGAAGGTCCCCACCTCGTTCTCGCGGGCCAGTTCGAGCAGTCGGGCGGTGGCGTCCACGTTGAGCCGGTGGGTACTGACCGGGTCCTGCACCGACGCCAGCACCGAGGTGATGGCGGCCAGGTGGATGATCACGTCGGTCCCCGGGCGGACGGCCCGCGCGGGCACGTCCTCCTCGCACAAGTCGCCGATGACCGAACGAACCGCCGTGTCGGGAAATGCCCGCAGGTCGGCCACGGTAACCTCGTGCCCTTCGGCCAGCAAAGCGCGGACCACCCTGCGCCCGATGAAGCCGGCGCCGCCAGTCACCAGGATGCGTGAACGATTCGCCATGCGTGCTCCGTTCACCAGCTAGAAATATGTGTAACATGCCGATTTCATGTTTCATGCCAGGTCGCGTGGTCCTTGGCAAGTAATGTCCGCCTGCTCGCGGACGGCTTGATTCGCCATCTGGTTCTACCGGTTTCCGTTCGCACACGCTACCTGGACCCGCTGAGAGTTTCCTGGTGAATGGCTGGCAACGCACGGCCCGGGGCAAACCCGGGTCAGTGTACCCGGCGGGTGAGCGGACACCGTCCTTCCTGCGTATCAGTTCTGCCTGCGCATCGGCCCGGCTGCCACCCTGGCCCCCATCAGGCCGGCTGGTATGCCATGCTGTGCTGAGGCGGCAACGCGGAGGAACTCCGGTGCGAATCCGGGGCTGTCCCGCAACTGTGACCGGAGGTGACCTGCGAGGTCACCGTCTTAACCCGGGAGCCAGAGACTCCGGCTGCCCTGTGTTCCGGACTTCGGGCGAGGAAACCCGGGAAGGACTGGCTTTATGGCGATGACGGACAATGCCTATCCGTTCGCCGGCATCGTCGGGATGGCGGACCTGAAGCTGGCGCTGCTGCTCAACGCGGTGTCTCCGGCCATCGGGGGCGTCCTGGTCCGCGGCGAGAAGGGCACCGCGAAGTCGACCATGGTCCGCGGGCTGGCCGCGCTGCTGCCGCCGGTGCCGGTGGTCCCCGGCTGTCCTTATACCTGCGATCCCGCCGCGCCAGAGCCCAGCTGCCCGGCGGGGCCGCACGATGCCGCTTCTTCTCCTGAGCTCCGTGCCGTCACGTTGGCCGAACTGCCGGTGGGGGCGACCGAGGACCGCCTGACCGGTTCGCTCGACATCGAGCGCGTGCTGACCGCGGGCACGACCGCCTTCCAGCCCGGCCTGCTCGCCGCGGCGCACCGCGGCGTGCTCTACGTCGACGAGGTCAACCTGCTCCACGACCACCTGGTGGACCTGCTGCTCGACGCGGCCGCCCTGGGGGTGAACTACGTGGAGCGCGAGGGCGTCTCGGTCCGGCATGCCTCGCGTTTCCTGCTGGTCGGCACCATGAACCCGGAAGAAGGCGAGCTGCGCCCGCAGCTTCTCGACCGGTTCGGGCTGACCGTCCAGGTGACGGCGAGCACCGATCCGGCCGAACGAGCCGAGGTGGTCCGCCGCAGGCTCGCGTTCGAGGCGGATCCCGCCGCGTTCGGCCGGCGCTTCGCCGCCGACACCGCGGCGCTGGCCGGGCAGGTGGTCGCGGCCCGGGCCCGGCTCCCGCAGGTGGAGCTGCCCGACGCCGCGCTGCGCCAGATCTGCGCCGTTTGCGGCGCGTTCGGCGTGGACGGCATGCGCGCCGACCTGGTCACCGCCCGGACCGCGATCGCCCTGGCCGCCTGGAGTGGCCGGGACATGGTGACGGAGGAGGATATCCGCATCGCGGCCCGGCTGGCGCTCCCGCACCGCCGCCGCCGCGACCCCTTCGACGCTCCCGGGCTCGACGAGCAAGCCCTCGACGATGCCCTGCGGGAAGCAGCCAACCAGGGCTCGGACGGCCCCGGGGATCCCGAAGACGGTCCCGAGGGCACTGGTCCCGAGGGTCCCGGTCCCGGCCCCGACGACCCAGATCCCGGCCCCGACGACCCAGATCCCGGCCCCGATAGTCCCGGCCCCGACGGCCCTGGCCCCGGCGGTATTCAGGACAGCGACTCCGCCTCATCGGACCCGGCGTCCCCTCGCGGCAGCCAAGTCACAGAAACCCCGCCGAGCCCGCCGGTATCACCGGCGGCCCCGTTCCGCGCCCGGCTGCTGACCGTGCCCGGCGTCGGCGAGGGCGCCCCAGGCCGCCGCTCCGCCGCCCGCGGCCCGTTCGGCCGCACGGTGGGCGCCCGCATCCCGCAGGACCGCCCCTTCGCCCTGCACCTTCCCGCCACCGTCCGAGCTGCCACCGTCCGAGCTGCCACCGCCCGCGCCGCCACTGCCCGCGCCGCCACTGCCCGCAGGCCGCAGCATGCCCCTTCGCCCGGCCCAGGACCCGCCCCCGCTCAGCCGGCGCCCGCCCGGCGGGTAACCCTAGCCCCGGCCGACCTGCGCCAGGCGGTGCGGGAGGGCCGGGAGGGGAACCTGGTGCTTTTCGCCGTGGACGCCAGCGGGTCGATGGCGGCCCGGCAGCGGATGCGCGCGGTCAAGGGCGCGGTCCTGTCTCTGCTGCTGGATGCCTACCAGCGCCGTGACAAGGTCGGGCTGGTCACGTTCCGCGGCGCCGGAGCCGAGCTCGCCCTGCCGCCCACGTCCTCGGTCGAGGCCGCCGCCCGCCGCCTGACCAGCCTGGCCACCGGCGGCCGGACCCCCCTCGCGGCGGGGCTGGCCAAGGCGGCGCGCGTACTGGCGGCCGAACGCCTGCGGGATCCCCGCCGTCGTGCCCTGCTCGTCGTGGTTACCGACGGCCGGGCCACCAGCGGCAGCGACGCCGACCTGGCCAGGGCCGCGGCCATGCTGGCCGGGGTGGCCAGCGTGGTGGTGGACTGCGAGACGTCGATCCTGCGGCTGGGCCTGGCCGAACGGCTCGCGCTCCAGCTGGGAGCGACGCTGTTCCGTCTCGACGAACTCGAGGCCGGGCCGGGTCTGGCCGCCGTGGCCCGGCAGATGACCCGCGGGCCGGAAAGAAATAGGGTCGCCTGATGCCCCAGGGAACTCCCGAGCACGTCCCGGACGACGGCCTGACCACCCGGCAGCGGCGGAACCGCCCGCTGGTCATCGTGCACACCGGGCCGGGCAAGGGGAAGTCCACCGCCGCCTTCGGCCTGGCGCTGCGCGCCTGGAACCAGGGGTGGCCGGTCGGGGTCTTCCAGTTCGTCAAGTCGGCGAAGTGGCGGGTCGGCGAGGAGCGGGCGCTCCGGCTGCTCGGCGAGACCGGCCAGGGCGGCGCGGTCAGCTGGAACAAGATGGGCGAGGGCTGGTCCTGGATCCAGCGGGACGCCGGCAGCCACGCTGAACAGGCCGCCGAGGGCTGGGCGCAGGTAACCCGGGACCTGTCCGCGCAGACCTACCGCCTGTACGTGCTCGACGAGTTCACCTACCCGATGAAGTGGGGCTGGGTGGACGTCGACGAGGTGGTCAGCGTGCTCGCCGCCCGGCCCGGCCATCAGCACGTGGTGATCACCGGCCGGGACGCGGACCCCAGGCTGATCGAGGCCGCCGACCTGGTGACGGAAATGACGAAGGTCAAGCACCCCATGGACGCCGGCCAGAAGGGCCAGAAGGGCATCGAATGGTAGCCATCCCGCGCCTGGTCATCGCCGCCCCGGCGTCCGGCTGCGGCAAGACCACCGTGGCCTGCGGGCTGATGGCGGCGCTGCGCGCGCGGGGGCTGGCGGTCTCCGGGCACAAGGTCGGCCCCGACTACATCGACCCCGGCTACCACGCGCTGGCCACGGGCAGGCCGCCGCGGAACCTGGACCCGTTCCTTTGTGGTGAGGACCTGATCACGCCGCTGTTCCTGCACGGCGCCGCCGGCGCGCAGGTCGCCGTCGTCGAAGGCGTGATGGGCCTGTTCGACGGCGCGGACCCAGCGGTCGTCCCCGATCCAGACTTCGGTTCCACCGCGCACGTGGCCCGGCTGCTCGGCGCTCCGGTGGTGCTCGTGGTGGACGCGGCGCGGGCCGGGCGTTCGGTGGCCGCGCTGGTCGCCGGCTTCGCCGGCTTCGACCCGCGGACTCCGGTCGGCGGCGTGATCTTGAACCGGGTCGCGTCCGACCGGCACGAACGGCTGCTCCGCGAAGCCCTGACCGAGACCGGCCTGCCGGTCTACGGCGTGATCAGGCGGACCGAACCGATTGCCACCCCGTCCCGGCACCTCGGCCTGATTCCGGCTGCGGAGCGCGAGGCGGCGGCGGGCCAGGCCATCGACCAGATGGGCGCCCTGATCGCCGGCTCCTGCGACCTGGACGCCCTGCTCGGCCTGGCCAGGCGCGCCCCCGCCGTCACGGGCCGGCCCTGGGAACCCCCGGCGACCCCGGATGCCACGCGCCCCGCACCGGTCGTCGCGGTGGCCGGAGGGCCGGCCTTCACGTTCGGCTACACCGAGCAGACCGAACTGCTCGAGGCGGCCGGGTCGCGGGTGGCCTGGTTCGACCCGCTGCGGGACGAGGACCTGCCCACGGGAGCCGCAGGGCTGATCCTCGGCGGCGGCTTCCCCGAGATGCACGCGGCCGCGCTGTCCGCCAACGAGCGGCTGCGCGGGCGGGTGGCCGCGCTGGCCCGCCGCGGCGCGCCGGTCGCCGCCGAATGCGCGGGGCTGCTCTACCTCGCCCGGACCCTGGACGAGCGGCCCATGTGCGGCGTCCTCGACGTGCGGGCCACGATGACCCCGAAGCTGACCCTCGGCTACCGGCACGCCGTGGCCGTGACGGATTCGGTGCTGGCCCGGGCCGGTGACGTGGTGCGCGGCCACGAGTTCCACCGCACCGTGACCGTCCCGGCCCGCGGGGACCGGCCCGCCTGGCGGTTCGGCTCCGGCGAGCTTGAAGGCCACGTCACCGGCACCGGGTCCGGCGTCGCCTCCTACCTGCACACGCACTGGGCCGGTTATCCGGCCGCGGCGGCCAGGTTCACCGCCGCCTGCGGTATCGCCGCGGACGTGACGTCATGACGAAGCGGCTGATCGGGGTGGGCGTCGGGCCCGGGGACCCGGAACTGGTCACGGTCAAGGCCGTCCGCGTGCTCCGCGAGGCCGACGTGGTGCTGGTCCCGGTGCTGGCCCGCCCGGACCCCAGCACCGCGGAACCCGCAGGCCCCAGCACCGCGGAACCCGCAGGCCCCAGCACCGCGGAACCCGCAGGCCCCAGCACCGCGGAACCCGCAGGCCCCAGCACCGCG
>Ga0209517_10010117_pt1 | contig 10587 bp, 6 predicted proteins | sample PeaSoiMetSII2010_FD_187695 | JGI IMG/M metagenome (GOLD analysis project Ga0209517, IMG submission 187695) | Peat soil microbial communities from Weissenstadt, Germany - SII-2010 (SPAdes) (version 2) | ecosystem: Environmental > Terrestrial > Soil > Wetlands > Peat | place: Germany: Weissenstadt... | reverse complement strand
TGTTGGTAAGGGCTAACCAGCCTCTTTGAGCGGTCGTTACTGACAGGGAGATAAGAGCCGGTAGAACTCCGTGCTGCCGGAGACAGTCACCACCACCTGGTCCATGCCGTTGGCGAAAGTCACCGGGTTCGGCACGTCCACCCAGTTAATCAGGAGCGGGTCCACACTAGCGGTCTGTTGCAGAACAAAGCAGCCCAGCGCCGGCATCGGCCACGAGAGGGTCAGGGTGTCGGGAGCAGTGAATTGGATGCTCAAGTCCGGCCCCCCGGGGACTTCCCAGAAGCCGCCGTTCAGAATGTATTGGCCGCCGCCCGTTGGCCCGCCGGCGCCGACCTGGCCGATACTGGCGGCAAGGCTGTATTGACCGCCGGTCATGGTGCCACCGCCGCCCAGGCCGGTGACGGCGCTGCCGCCGCCGCCGAGGGTTGCGGACCAGCCGACCGAGTATTGCTGAGCATTGAGCCCACTCTGGCTGCCGGCGAGCAAAAGCGCGGCAACAAGGAAAGTCTTTGCTAGGATGGTCTTTGTGTTCATCGTTTTGTTTTGTAATTTTTTGACGTTATTTTCCGTGTTCATCCTCTTTCTAAGGGATTGGCCGGGGAGAGTTACAGGTTGTTGCGAAAACTTTGCCCCCCCACTTTGTCGAACGCGGAACACCCGAAACATCTGAGGCCAGGGACCACGCCAGCAAGGGGAGGTTTTGACGGCAGATTTCACAGATCAACACAGATTTAGGGATTGTTTTGCGCCGAGTTCGCAGGGGGGGGCGGCGCGCATGAGACAAATACCATGCGCTGCCGCTAGCCCCACAAATGAAGGATATGTCGATGGCTCGTAGCAATGGTTCTGCACCTTTTGTGTGGAGCACAAGAGGGCAGGCCGCCCCATTCCGATCCGGGCCTTCATTCCAAGCACGAAGCCACCCGGCGAGCCCCATCTCCCGCCTGAAGGGAATTGACGTTCCGCCGCCGCCAAGGGCTCCCCGTTTTTCACGGCACACTCACGCGGAAGAACTGATAGGGGATGCTAACGCCAACCGGCAGGGAGAATTGGAAAAGCGACCCGTCCCCGATGAAGCTGGTAACATCCAGCCAATTCGCCGGGGGTGCGTTTGTACTCTCTTGGATGGTGTAACTCTGGCCGCTCACAGTCGCAAAACTAAAGCTGAAAGCATTACCGCCGGCCGACACTTGCGGCGGGAGAATTTCCACCGCCGTCACCTCCATGGTGTAGGAGGCACTGCCCGTGCAGCCGTTAGCATCTGTTGCAGTGATGGTGAAAGTGTTGGTTCCCAAGCCAACGGGTATGCCCGACAAAATACCGTTGGCTGTCAAAGACAGGCCACTCGGCAATGAACCACTCGTCACAGCGTAGGTGTAGGGCGCACTCCCGCCACTCGCCGCGTTGGTCTCATTGTATGCCACGCCAAGGGTGATGACCGGTTGCGCCCCCAACGCGAGACTGAAAACCGTGCCATTGTTCCACCTGCCGCCTTCAGACGTCGTCCCATAGAGTGTGTTACCCGATAAAATCAAACCGGCAAACGGAACACTTCCGTCACTGCCAGCGAAGATATGCAGGGTCGTAAAACCGGTGTTATTCGTGTTGACGGCGAATACCGTGCCATCGCCAGACAGGCCGCCCACGTCGTCGTAAACCGTCGTCCCATAGAGGGTGCTCCCCAATAAAATCAACCCTGCGAACGGATCGCCTCCGTCGCTGCCAAAAGTGAAAGTGTACAAGGTGGTGAAGCCCGTGCCATCGGTGCCGACAGCGAATACCGTGCCCCATCCAAGGTTGCCGCCCCCTTGGGCCGTCCCATAAAGCGTATTGCCCGACAAAACCAAGCCAGATAAGGGATTAGCTCCATCGCTGCCGTTAGTGAAACTATGCAGGTTCGTAAAACCCGTCCCATCTGTGTTGACGCCAAACACCACACCATTCCCCGTGCTGCCGCCGAAATACGCCGTCCCATAAAGGGTGTTTCCCGATAAAGCCAAAACCCCGACCGGACTGGCTCCGTCGCTGCCGCCGGTGAAACGATACAGGTTCGTAAAACCCGTCCCATCAGTGTTGAGGGCAAACACCGTGCCATTGTCCCCACTACCACCATTAAACGTCGTCCCGTAGAGGGTGTTGCCCGATAAGACCAGAACCCCGACCGGGTCGGCTCCGTCGCTGCCGCCAGTGAAACCATACAGGTTCGTAAAACCTGTCCCATCCGTATTGACCTTGAACACCACGCCCTGTCCCTGAAGACCGCCGTACTGCGCTGTCCCATAGAGGGTGTTACCCGACAAGATTAAGCCGCAATACGGCGCGGCTCCGTCGCTGCCGCCAGTAAAACTATATAGGTTCGTAAAACCCGCTCCGTCTGCGTTGACAGCGAACACCGTGCCCTGTCCCAGAAGACCGCCATATTGCGCCGTCCCATAGAGGGTGTTACCTGATAGAATCAATCCGGCAGCCGGAGCGCCTCCGTCGCTGCCGCTCGTGAAAACATGCAGGGTCTTGAAGCCCGTGCCGTTGGTGTTGACAGCGTACACCGTGCCCTCGGATTCACCGCCGACACTCGCTGTCCCATAGAGAGTGTTGCCTGCCAAGATCAAACCGCAAGTCGGTTCGGCTCCATCGGCGACACTCGGCTTGCCTGTGCCGACGCCGTCACCGAAGCCGACCAGGGTTCTAAAGCCTGTGCCATTGGTGTTGACGGCGAATACGGAACCCCACCCACTATTGCCTCCATATAGTGCCGTCCCATAAAGAGTGTTGCCCACCAAAATCAAACCAGCATCCGGATAACCTCCGTCGCTGCCAGTGAAACTGTGCAAGTTGGTAAAACCCGTCCTGTCAGTATTGACGGCGAACACCGTGCCAGCGCCCGAGAAACCGCCCGAACTGCCGCCGAAAAACGTCGTCCCGTACAAAGTGTTGCCCGATAAAACCAATCCGGCAGATGGACCACCTCCGTCGCTGCTGCTAGTGAATTCATGCAGGCTCGTAAAGGCCGTGCCATTGGTGTTCACGGCAAACACCGTGCCCCAGCCCGAACCGCCACCGCCATACGCCGTCCCATACAGGGTGTTGCCGGATAAAACCAAACCAGCCTCCGGATTCGCGCCGTCGTTGCCGCCGATGAAGTTGTGCAGGGTCGTGAAGGCCGTGCCATTGGTGTTGAGGGCAAACACCGTGCCGTGTCCCTGACTGCCACCAGAATCCGCCGTCCCATAAAGCGTGTTGCCCGATAAAATCAATGCGGCGATCGGATCAGCTCCGTCGTCGCCGCCAGTGAAACTATGCAGGGTCGTAAAGCCGGTGCCATCGGTGTTGACGGCGAACACCGTGCCGTGTCCCAAACCGCCATTCCTCGCCGTCCCATAAAGCGTGTTGCCCGATAAAATCAGACTTGCCTCCGGATGGGCTCCGTCACTACCGCCAGTGAAACTATACAAGATCGTATAGCCTCTGCCATTGGTGTTGACCTCGAACACCGCGCCATAACCTGAACTCCCGCCTTCCGAGGCCGTCCCATAAAGGGTATTGCCTGATAAAATCAATCCAGCAAATGGACTGCCTCCGTCGCTGCCGACAGTGAAGTCATGCAGCGTCCTAAAACTGCCAAGCGTGATGGTCGGGCAATTAAACGGAGTCTGCGCCGTCACCTGACGAGCCAGCATCAGGCCAAGCCCGGCTATCAGCACGGACAGGGTTCCATGCGAATTGTTAGATTTCCTCAACATACAGGGTTACAGGGCTTCGCAAGTTCAAAAACCGCGCGTCGATGACGCGCCCGCACTTTGGCGAGGTCTATTCAAGATATTAGCTAGTTGTTGGGGCGAAATATACCCGATCGAAGGGGAGTCGCCGAAGCAACCACCATGAATGGCGTTATTAAGGCTCAGTTGGCTGGCAGAAACATACCCGCTCGAGGAGCCCTCCCCGAAGCAACCGCCGTGTGTGGCACTCATGAGACCCAGTTGGCGGGCGGAAATATACCCGCTCGAGGGGCCTTCCCCGAAGCAGCCGCCGTGTGTGGCACTCATGAGACCCAGTTGGCGGGCGGAAATATACCCGCCTGAACTGTCGTCGTCCCCAGGCATGTTGCTGCCTTTTGGGGGAATGGACCAGCAAACCGTCGTGGTAGAATTAGGAGTTGTCGAGGTGGAGCAACCAGATGAGCCTTGCGAGGATGAGCCTTGCGGGGATGAGCCTTGCGAGGGTTTATCTGGAGCGGGAGAAGTTGGAGCGTTAGGCCCGCCGTTACCGATTCCTGACCCATTCGCGTCAGAGGAAGAACTAGCCGGACCCTGATTAGGGTTTCCAGTCTGAAGCGTGCTCCCGGTTGGGCTCCCGGTGTTGCCACCACTCGTGTTAACCCCGTTTATACCACCACCGGTGCCCCAACTGCTACCACCCGTGCCACCTCCGCGGGTTCCCCCGCGCCCACCGGGACTCCCAGGGGCACCGGGCCCGGGGGGGCCGCCACCACCAGAAGATGCCCAGGGAGCGTCCGGATTGCTACCTTGGCCGCCGCCAGGCGTAAGGCCACCGCCCGGACCGCGCGTCGAGTTTTGGCCATTGGGATTTGGACAGTAGCCGCTGAGGTTCGTCGCGTAGGTGGATTCAAAGAAGAAAAATCCCAACTCAGCGGCCTGAATCTCGTTCCCCTGGCCTCCGCCAATCGTCGCGCTGGAGGCGCCGGACTGGATCAGATTGGCCCAACCCCCGCCAATTGTCGAGTAGTCGGCGCCCCGCTCGTTGCGGTTGCCCAGACCGCCCCCAATGACTGTCGCATTCCCAAGCGTGGTATTTCCTTCAAGAAAGCCCCCATTGATACCGCCGCCCCCGATGACTGAGCCCATGCCACCGGCGTAGTTGTTTGCTCCGCCCCCGATCGTCGAGCCGGTGGCGAAAGACGGAATCTGGTTGCCTTCGCCACCGCCGATGGTCGAGTCGGGAGCGCCGTCGTCGATCTCGTTGCTCTCGCCCCCGCTAACGGTCCCAAAGTCTGCCGCCACGCTGTTGGTGTAGGGATAACCGGAAACATAGCTGTCGGCCCCGCCACCGCCGATCACAGCACCTGCCACACCGGGAGCGACAAAGTTGACACTGGCTCCTCCAATGACGTTTGGCGCGCCACGGCTGTTGGGCTCAAGCCGAAGCGCGCGTTGGCTATTGACCCACAACTCCAGCGGCTGAATGTCGGTTGTGCCCAGGAAGTTCACGCCTGGCGTCGTCCCCGCGTTTCCGACAAGGCTCCAATCATTGCCGCCGCCTGCGGATGCCATGGTGAGGGTATTTCCGTTTGTGGTTAGCGTGACGTTGGCCCCCGCCGCAAGCGTCACCGCATCGTTCAACCCGTTGAGGCTCTTGACCACTTGGCCGTTGGCGATGTTGCCTGCAGCGATGGTGGAGGATGCAATCTCGCTGCCAGTGACCGAACCGGCTGCTACGCTGCCGGCGTTCTCCGCGTAGATGGCGTAAGGCGTGGGTGTCAGTTGCACCCGTGGAGACAGAGGGGTATAGGTCCCGGAGTTGCCGGAGGCGCTTTGCTGGATTTCCAGGTACAACGAACCGGTGAACGGGTTTGGACTGGACCCAAAATCCAGCGTGGCAGTGAACAGGTCGTTTTTAGGGGTCACTTTAGCGCCCCCAACCGGAGCGATCGGCCCTCCGCCGGAGACTGGGCTGCCGCCTGAGCTGTCCGCGTACAGGGCGAAATTCAAGTAGATGGAGCTGTTTACGGGCGTGCCGTTGTTTAGCAGTTGCCCTTGATAGGTAAAGGCCGTGCCTTGAGCCGCGGCGTAACGAGTGGCGCCGAAGGCAATCAGCAACGTGAGGAATAATGGCAGCTCGATTTTCACAGCCTTCCGTCTTTCTGTTGTGTTTGTCTCGTTTTCACGTTGTTTCCGTTTTTCGTGTTCATAATAGTTCTAAGGGATTGGCGGGCAGCGGTTACAGGGTTGCTGAAAAGAAACAGAAATTCTGCCGCAGATGACGCCTGTCTGCGCCGCAAAGCAAGACGACTCGGCAGGCGGGGAGAGCGACGCAGATATTTCTATAAGGGATGATCCCCATTGCCGCCAAAAACGACGAGATGCTGGCAGTGGATGAGGCGCTCGAAAAGTTGGCCGCTCCCGACAAAACCAAGGCGGAGTTAGTCAAGCTCCTCTACTTCGTTGGCCCGACCATTCCCGAAGCGGCTCCATCCTCGGCCTTTCTGAACCCACCGCCCAGCGCTATTGGTCCCCCAGCACGGCCAAGGTGCGCCCGCGTTCGCTCGAATCTGGTGGTTTTCGTATCACCAATCGCGTTGATGAAAAGTCGTTTCCGTGACAGGACGAACACGTCTATTGGCGTTGAACGGCCTTTCGGACGTCAGTTATTCGTCCTATTAGCTCGGCGTTCCCAGACGCTAATCGTTCGGCTTCGTCAAGGGAGTTTGCGGTCCCTTCGCTGATTCGACTCTCAATATATTGCCGAACGGTGAGGCTAGCGAAAGGCGAGATGGTGCGGGTCAAACGGTCCGCGAGCAGCCAGCGCCCCCATCTTACCCCGTCTCCGTCATCCGGTTGATTATTGAGAAATTGCCGTATTTGAGCGATCGTTTTTGCCCGGTCCAGGCTCGTGTCCTGCAAAATGCCGTGCTTGTTCAGCCGGTCGCCAGAAAGGGCTTCCGCAAGTTGTAACAGCCAATCGGGGCATCGTGACGGCGCCAAACCAATATCCCAGACGCGTGCGGTTGCGTCGAATGAAGCGGTGACAATACGCTTGCCGTCGGGGCTGAATTGGGCGGAGTTCACCATGTACCTGTGTTTCAACGGCTCGCTCAACGGTTGGCCCGTCTGTGAATCCCACACCCGCGCCGTATAGTCAGATGAAGCCGTGACAATGCGCTTGCCGTCCGGGCTGAACTGGGCGCAGAGAACCCAGTTTTTGTGTTTCAACGGCTCGGTCAGGGGCTGGCCCGTCTCTGCGTCCCACACCCGCGCGGTGTTGTCCCATGACGCGGTGACCACGCGCTTGCCGTCCGGGCTGAACTCAGCGTAGGTCAAATATGCTCCATGTTTCATGGGTCCAGTTAGCGGCTGGCCGGTCTGTGCATCCCAAACCTGCGCGCTAGTGTCCTGTGAGGCCGTTACAACGCGCTTGCCCTCCGGGCTGAATTGAGCGCACATCACCGGGCCTCCGTGTTTCAACGGTTCGGTCAGGGGCCGGCTAGTTTGAGCATCCCATACTCGCGCGGTATTGTCCTGCGAAGCGGTGACTACGCCCGTACCATCGGGGTTGAATTCGGCGAAACACACCGGGGCTCCGTGTTTCAACGGTTCGGCAAGCGGCTGGCCCGTCTGCGCGTCCCACACCCTCGCGGTGTTGTCGTCCGAAGCGGTGACTATCCGCGTACCATCCGGGCTGAACTGGGCGGAGACAACCTTGTCGCTGTGCTTCAAAGGTTCGGTCAGCGGCTGGCCAGACTGAGCGTCCCACACCCGCGCCGTGTTGTCCCACGAGGCCGTGACTACCCGTGTGCCATCCGGACTGAATTGGGCGGAGAGGACCCTTTCTCCGTGTTGCAAGGGTTGGGTCAGTGGCTGGCCGGTTAGTGCGTCCCAAACCCGCGCCGTGCTGTCGTAGGAAGCCGTGACGACGCGCTTGCCGTCCGGGCTGAATTGGGCGAAGTTCACCCGGCCTCGGTGTCTCAATAATTCGGTGAGCGCCCGGCCGGTCAGCGCGTCCCAGACCCGTGCCGTGGCGTCGTGGGAAGCGGTCGCGAGTTTCGTGCCATCGGGGCTGAATTGCGCGGAGTTAACCGAGCTTCCGTGCTTCAACGGTTCGGCCAGTGGCTGGCCGGTCTGTCCATCCCATACTCGCGCGGTAAAGTCCTTTGAAGCGGTGACAATGCGCTTGCCATCCGCGCTGAATTGGGCAGACACAACCTCACCTTTGTGTTTTAGGGGTTCTGTCAGAGGCTGGCCGCTTTGGGCCTCCCAAGCCCGTGCAGTGTTGTCCGACGACGCAGTGACAATGCGTTGACCATTCGGACTGAATTGTGCGGTGAGAACTTTGTCTGCATGTTGCATGGGTGGGTTCAGTGGCTTGCCGGTTAGTGCATCCCACACCCGCGCCTTGTTGTCGTCGCATGCCGTGAGAACGCGGTTGCCATCCGGACTGAATTGGGCGCAACCCACGAATCCTCCGTGCTTCAATGGTTCGGTCAACGGCTGGCCCGTCTGTGCATCCCATACTCGCGCGGTATTGTCCTGCGAAGCGGTGATAACGCGGTTGCCGTCCGGGCTGAAGCGGGCCCAGCCCACCCGGTCTGAGTGTTTCAGAGGTTCGGTCACGGGCAGGCCAGTCTGAGCGTCCCACACACGCGCGGTGCTGTCCCACGACGCGGTGACCACGCGCTTGCCGTCCGGGCTGAATTGAGCGCAATTCACCGAGGCTCCGTGTTTCAAAGGTTCGGTCAGGGGCTGGCCCGTCTCTGCGTCCCACACCCTCGCAGTCCCGTCTCCTGAACTGGTGAGAATGCGCTTGCCGTCTGGGCTGAATTGAGCGCAATTCACCGAGGCTCCGTGTTTCAAAGGTTCGGTCAGGGGCTGGCCCGTCTCTGCGTCCCACACTCTCGCAGTGGTGTCGTCGGAACTGGTGACTATGCGCTTTCCATCTGGGCTGAATTGGGCCGAGTTCACCGAGTCTCCATGTCGCAAGCTTATTAACGGCATCAACCACGAGTGATAAGTAATGAGCGTGGCGAGCCGGGTCAGCGCGGCGCCGTTTCCTGGATCCGCCGAGAGAATTCGCAATAAATAAGCGACGGCATCAGGGCCTTCATCGACTTCGATGAGGCGGTTGGCCTCAGAAAAATCAGAGGCTGCGAGCGTCATTCTGGCCTCCGCCGTGGCGGCTTCCGCCCGCCGGGCATCCGCCTGGGCCTGTTGCCGCGCAGTGTCGGCTTGCTGACGCAAAGCCCTTTGCGTTTTCTCGGCGGCGACGGTCCGACGCAGGGCTCTTCTGGTCTGAATGGCAGACGAGACCGAGAGGGCAATCCCTGCAACGAGAGCCAAGAAGACAGCTCCGCTGGCACCGAAGGCCAACTTGTTCCGGCGAACCAATTTTTCGAACCGATAGACCTTGCTCGGCGGACGAGCGGTCACCGGCTCGTGGTTGAGGTGGCGCCGGATGTCCATGGCCAAGCCATTGGCCGTCTCGTAGCGGCGTGAGCGATCCTTCTCCAGCGCCTTCATCACGATCCAGTCCAGGTCCCCGCGCAGCAGGTGGGCCAGTTTGCCCGGCTCGCTTTGACGGCAGCGGGCCACCGCCGTCAACTGCTGCTCCGTCAAACCTGTCAGCCGCGTTGAGGGTCGCGGCGGCTCTTGTTCTCGAATCGTTTGGAGGATTTGGTCCAACGCCGCGCGCTGGAGCTCGCCGGCGTCGAAGGGCGGCCACCCCGTGAGCAACTCGTAAAGCAACACGCCCAGCGAGTAGATGTCGCTGCGCGTGTCAATGTCCAGCCGGCCCAACCCGGCCTGCTCGGGGCTCATGTAGGCGGGCGTGCCAATAAATTGGTCGAAAGCGGTGAACAGGGTTTTGTCGGTCAACTCCTGCCCGCTGGTGGCCTTGGCGATGCCAAAGTCGATAATTTTGGGCACGGCCACCCCGTCCCCTTCAGTGACCAGAATGTTCGAAGGCTTGAGGTCGCGATGGATGATGCCTTTCTGGTGCGCGTGCTGAATGGCCTGGCAGACCTGGATGAACAGCTTGAGCCGCTGATCGGTGGAGAGTTTATACTGATCGCAGTACTCGGTTATTTTGACCCCGCCAACCAGTTCCATAACGAAGTAGGGCCGGCCTGTCTCGGTAGTCCCGGCATCGAAAACCCTCGCAATGTTGGGATGGTCCATCAGGGCCAGCGCCTGACGTTCGGCTTCGAACCGGGCGACCACCTGCCGCGTGTCCATGCCCAACTTGATGACCTTCAAGGCGACCCGCCGGCGCACAGGTTCTTCCTGCTCGGCCATATGGACCACCCCGCAACCGCCTTCGCCAATTTGCTCGAGAAGTTTGTAGCGTCCGATGCGCTCGCAGGGTGACGCAGGAGAGGCTGGAATGGAATCCCCATCCATCGGAAGCCTGTCCCCCTGGTTTCCCGCTTCGGGCGATGGAGGCAGGCTGGAAGTCTGTCCTCCCACCGCGGGCGCTTGGCCTGCGGCGATTGCCAGTTGCAGCAAGCAGGCCAAACAATGCCCGCCTGGTGCATCCGCCGGCAATTCCGCCCCACAACTAGTACATTTTCTCACTTCAGCCATGCCATCACTCAGTTCAGGAACACTGTTTCTGCGCTCTTAATTCTAAGCCTGAGCTCATTTAGTGATTCAACTCACCGCACTTATTCCAAAGGCAACCGCGCCGTCAGGTTACAAAGAATCGAGGTGCCCTCACCGCAACCGACGGCTCAAGAACGACGCACCCAAACGCTCCTGCGCCACCCTAGGGCTCTGTGCAAAAATAAGTTCCGGCTGCCAGGCACAATTCTAACATAATGCCTGCGAGTCGGGCTACGGTGTGGCGGCCGCCCGCGCGAAG
>Ga0209517_10010116_pt1 | contig 10588 bp, 13 predicted proteins | sample PeaSoiMetSII2010_FD_187695 | JGI IMG/M metagenome (GOLD analysis project Ga0209517, IMG submission 187695) | Peat soil microbial communities from Weissenstadt, Germany - SII-2010 (SPAdes) (version 2) | ecosystem: Environmental > Terrestrial > Soil > Wetlands > Peat | place: Germany... | reverse complement strand
TCGAGAGTGTGGACTTCGCGAGCCGCCGGAAAGCGCTCCTTGGTCGTGTAGGAGGAGCGGTCGTCGGTGATGATCAGGTCAAAACCAGCGCTCGCTGCAGTCTGGCAAAGGCTTAGTGCAACGTGGCCTGCACCGAAAACATAAAGTAAGGCTGGAGGTAACACCGGCTCAATGAAAACCTCCAGTGTCCCTCCGCAGACCAGCCCCGTGTCATACTTCGGATCCTGGTTAAGGTCAAACGCCAGGGTGCGCGGCTTCTCCGACTCCATTACTTCGCGCGCGGCCTGCCAGACGTCGGCCTCGACGCAGCCCCCACCGATCGTGCCGGCAATCGAGCCGTCGTCGCGCACCAGCATTTTCGCCATTTTGAACGACGGGATCGATCCCCGCACGTTGACGATCGTGGCGACGGCCCCGCGCCGTCCTGCGCGGCGAAGCTCGACGATTTGTTCGTAGATATCCATGGCGCAAACGGCCTGCCCGATGATTATCAGTCGGTCAACAGGGGAGAGTCAACCCGATAGCCAAGCCAACTCTGCGGCCTCCGCGAATCCTCGGCGTACTCTGCGATTCAAGAACTTCTACCGTCAAAATCGCAAGTACCGATCTGCTCCAGATTTGTGTTAGCGTCACTGCTGAAAGGAAGAGTTCCACATGAAAGCCGTCCGCATTCATCAATTCGGTGGTCCGGAAGTACTCACCTACGAAGACGTGCCCGATCCGCAGCCCCGCAAAGACCAGGTGCTGGTTCGCGTCAAAGCCTGCGCCCTCAACCATCTCGACCTGTGGGTGCGCAAAGGATTACCCGGCGTGAAGCTGCCCCACATCCTGGGCAGCGACATTGCAGGGGAGGTTGCCGAAGTCGGCGAGTACGTCAGCAAATTCAAGGTCGGCCAGCGGGTACTGCTCGCACCAATGCATTGCTGCGGACACTGCGCCAAGTGCGTTGCCGGATTGCAGAACCAATGCCACGAATTCACCGTTCTCGGCAACGGAGTAGATGGCGGCAACTGCGAGCTGATCGCGGTTCCGGCGGCCAGTGTAATCCCGATTCCTGACTCCCTCGATTTCAACCAGGGGGCCAGCGTGCCGCTTGTGTTCCTCACCGCGTGGCACATGCTGGTCGGACGCGCGGGCGTTCGTCCCGGGCAGACCGTCCTGGTGCTGGGCGCCAGCTCCGGCGTGGGCATTGCGGCCATCCAGATTGCGAAATTGTTTCACTGCCGCGTCATCACAACCGCCGGAGACGAGGCCAAGTTGGAGAAGGGGCGCGCCCTGGGAGCCGATTTCGGCATTAACCATTACCAGCAGAAAATTTCCCAGGAAGTTCGCAGAATTACGAACAAGGAAGGCGTGGATATCGTCATCGAACACGTGGGCGCCGCCACCTGGGACGAGAGCCTGCGCTCGCTGAAGACCGGAGGCACACTGGTGACCTGCGGGGCGACCACTGGACCCAACGTGGGACTGGATCTGCGCCATCTTTTTGCCCGGCAGTTATCGCTGCTCGGTTCTTACATGGGGACCATGGGCGAACTCCACGAAGTGCTGGGGCACGTGTTCGCCGGCCGTCTGAAACCAGTCGTGGACCGTGTTTTCCCCCTGAGCGATCTGCGCGCCGCGCACGAATATCTGGAGAAGAGCCAGATGTTTGGCAAGGTCGTAGTCAACCCCTGAGGACCGAAGCGCCACGGAAACCGCCGCCGACTGCTGCGCGCTCGACTTGGCCGCGCCCGTGTCCCCCACCGCATGGAACTCGATGCGGCCTGCCGTGCTGATCGCGTCCATGACTTCTTGCGGAAGGAAGTCGGCCAGATCCAAGAAAGGCGGCACTCCCTTTCTTGGCGACGGAATGGGCTGCACCTGGCTCTTGTGCAACAGGTAGTAAGGCGAGTTGTAATACGCCTCGCTGGTATTGTTCACCTGAAACGCGTCTTCGTCGGTGCTCGGTTTCGGGTCGGCATAGAGCTGGCCCTTGGGACCAGTCAGGTACGCGTTGCTCGGCATGTGCGTCCTCTTGTGGGCAAAGCGAATGCTGCTACGGTTTCTTTCTCCCGCATACTGCGGGCGCTGGTGAGTGTTACCGATGAATTGTGAAGATCCCCAACCGGGACCGGTCAACCAGAGGGCAGGTTAACCAGTGGAAGATGCGAGACAGCTTATCCGAAACCATAGGATTGTCAAGAGTTGCAGTTGTCGGTGCCACTCTTGGGTAGGTAGGACTGTGTAAGGGCCTTGAGCCGCGGCTGTTGTGAAACACACCCCTTTGGCTGTTGGTTGGCAACGCCGAGGTTCTGACCCGCCTAAGCGCAAATGGATCCCGACAGCTGCGACGCGATCGGAGAGCTGAATGGACTAACTGCCGGGTTAAAAGGGAATATCTTCATCCGTAATCGGCCCGGCAGCCGTGGCGTGCTCCGGCTCGGGCGTGCGCTGATCGAAGTTGTTTCCGCCAGCGCCCGCAGGAGATGAAGCTGCGCGCGAGCCTCCGGCGAATTCGCCGCCTCCGGCCCCTTCGCCGCGTCCGCCGAGCAGGACCAGATCGTTCACCCAAATTTCGGTCATGTATTTCTTTTGGCCGGTTGTCTTGTCGTCCCAGGAATGGGTCTTCAGGCTGCCTTCGATGTAGACCTTGCTGCCTTTTTTCAGATATTCGCCGGCAATCTCGGCGGTCCGGGCCCACGCGGTGATATTGTGCCACTCGGTGCGGTCCTGCCAGTTGCCGTCTTTGTCTTTGAAACGTTCGTTGGTGGCCAGGCTGAACTTGGCCACTGGCGTGCCTTGCGGCGTGTACTTCACCTCAGGATCCTTGCCCAGGTTTCCGAGAAGAATGACTTTATTGACGCTCTTTCCCGCCATGGTAGTGCTCCTTCGCTGGTGTGGACCAGCCGCCTCTTTCGACTTCGCTCAGAGCCTGCCCTGAGCTGGGCCGTAGGGCAAGCCTGTCTGCTAAACGCGCGTCCCACCGCTCTGTGCGCAGGGGTTCACTATAGCAGAACTCCACCAGCGGAAATCGCATGGGAAGCTAAAACGTTGAGGTGGAGTATCATTTTGGGCGACGCCGGGTGCGCCGAGTGTCGTGGCTAAGAACCAGGTAGTGGCTGAATTTAAGCCACTACCAAGAACCAAGGCGCCAGGAGCCTAGAGCCGGTTTTGATATAATGCCCACCATGCCTGCCGCACCCGGAGCCACCAAGGCCGTGGGGATGGTGCCCGACGAGCTCAAGTTTGAACCGAAGTCCAAGGGCCTCGCCACCCCGCGCAAGAAGAAACCGAAGGAACTCGCCGTCATCACCGAGTGCTGCACGGGATGCGCCGGCTCACCCGCCTGCGTCGAATATTGTCCGGTCGAAGACTGCATGTTCTGGGTGCCCGACGAGGACAATCCGCCGTTTGGCCGCATCCAGATTGACCCCATTCTCTGCATCGGCTGCAAGAAGTGCATCAGTAAAGGCCCGGACGGCTGCTTCCTTGACGGCTGCCCCTGGGACGCCATCGTCATGGTGGACACGGCTGAGGTGGAAAAAGAAGTTGGGCCGATGGCGATTTAGCCGTCAGCTCTCAGCGGTCAGCTTTCAGTTGCAGCAGATCCCACTGGTTGCCGTAGAGATCCTCAAACACCGCGACCGTTCCGTACGGCTCCTCGCTCCGCTCGAAATGGCAAGGACGATTATTTCATTCCCGCCCGCGTCCGGATCGCCTTCTCCGTCGCGACCGCCTGCTGGCGCACGTCGTTCGAGATGTCCGGCAGATCGCGTTCATACGGACGAATGGCCGCAAGATCGTCCATTTGCCCCACCAGATAGAGCGCCCGCAGCGCCTCCCAGACCTGCTCGGTCCCAGGATCAACCACGGCCACTTCAGCCCCGGCGGCGACGTGCGCGCCAGTCTGCGCGACGGAGCGAATGCGGCCGGGGATAGGGGAACGAATCTCGACGACCGGGCCATTGGTATTGTCGAATTGCAGCTTGGCGAGCAATCCGCCCTGATGAATGGCGGTTCTGGGACGGTCGGCATCCACGATTTGCCCAGTCTCCGGCGCTGTGATCTCGGCCGGCTGCAGCAACGCTACGATCTGCGGACGCCCGGTCGCATCCCCGAACCGCACCAGCGACAGCGCGGCGTTTCCCCGCACCATCGGCGAGGAATCATTCAGCATCTTGAGCAACGTCTCGTGAAAGGCCGCGCCTGATGTGTCCTGCCCCATTACCCAGGCGTCGGTGTTGCGCACTTCCTCCACCGGATCGCCCGCCAGCCGCACCACGTCGGGATACCACTGCTTTACGGCCGCGTCTCCCCGCGACATGCGCTCGCCCATCTGCACCAGCGCATGCTGGATGTGCCGCGGCTTTTTGTCGTCGTGCAGATACGCGCTCAACTGCTGGTCAGAAAGATGCCGTCCAAACCAGGTATTCCACCAGAACAGAAACGGCATGAGCACGATCAGCCAGCCGGTGGCGAAGAAAAGGATTTTCTGCGTGCGCGACATGGAGCGCTTGGGCGCATGTGCGTCTGCCGAGTGTGCGTCGTCCTTGATCCCGTTCATTCGCATTAGCGGAGGCTCAATTCAGCTTCCACCAAAGAGGCTTGTCGAAGATGTGATACCCGTAGAGTGGCTTGCCCACGATGTCCCGGGCATCTACTAATCCGAACTCGCGGCTTCTGCTGTCGAGGCTGACATCGCGATTGTCGCCCATCACAAAGTATTTTCCGCTTGGGATGCTGACCGCCGCGAACGTGTCCATCGCGGAGTCAGCCCCGGCTCTGAATGTGTGTTGGACAAATGGCTCGTCCAGAAGTTGGCCGTTCAAGAAGATCCTACGGCCCTTCCCCTCAATCCTATCTCCACCTACGGCGATGACTCGCTTCACCATCAGTCCGTTGCTCCTGCGGACAATGACCAAGTCAAGCCGGTTTGGGGGTTGGTGCTGATAGTGGCGCGTGTCGGCCATGAACTTATCGCCGACTGAGATAATAGGCGCCATCGAGGAGGCAGTGCTTTGCATCGTGTGAAAGCCGGATCCAAACAAGAGCGAAGTGAAAACTAGGTTAAAGCCCAGGTAGTGCAAGGGAAGGCCGGCCGCGATCCACCAGCGCGACATTCTGCCGGGAAGACGCGCATCTTGCGTAAGAAGCGCGTCGAAGACTGAAAACAAACACACAAGGATTAACATCCAGCCCAGAAACATCAGGCTCGGGTAGGAACGCGGAAAGCGCGCGGGCCAGAAGCCGGCCGCGATCGCGATGAAAGCAACTAAAAGAACAACTGCCTTTTTCTTCCTTCCTAAGAAAAACTGCCCTGCCCCTGGAACCGCGGCCGACAGTGCTGCAGCAATCAAGTGCCGCTTTACGTTGGGCCGCGGCTGCGCCGCAACCTCAGGTCCAGCCAGGCTTGGAATGTTGGAAAGGTTGGACACAGGGCAGCAATATAGCAGAAACACAGCCGGGTCGCGCGGCAGTCGCTACTCCACGTCGGCGTCGAGCACGCGCTCCTGTTCGAGGTAATGCAACATGGCGTACTGGGCTAGAAGCGGCGTCTGGAGCCGGATCTCGGCGCCAATCCATTCGCCCTTGCCATGAGGCGCGTCCGGCGAGTGATTGCAGCGGCCGCCACTGCCGAACTGCGGGCCGAAGTCGGCACTCTGAATCTGATCAAATTGATGGATCTCGCGCCAGGCGGCATCGCCCACCGTGCCGGAAACGTCAATCTTAAGTCGGAGTGTCGCCATAAGAACCAACGCCGAGGATTGACGGGAACGTGTGGGTCCGGGTCTTTGACCCGGACGGGGCGGATCGAAGATCCGCCTGCGATTTTCGCCACGTCTTCAGCGCCGCCGAGCTTCGCTCGGCACGAACGGGTCAGAGACCCGTTCCCACACGATCACGGCAAATCAAGAATGCGGGAACCACCGGTACAGCATGAAATACACGATCACGCCGGTCACGGAGACATACATCCAGAGCGGCCAGGTCCAGCGCGCAATCGCGCGGTGCTTGTCGTAACGGGCCTTCAGTCCGCGATTCAAGGTGATAATCGCCAGAGGAACAATCACGATCGCCAGCGTCACGTGTGAAATCAGAATCGTAAAATAAACCGGCCGCGACCATCCATAGCTTAGAAAAAGAATATTCCCCACCTTGAAATGGAAGAAGAGGTAGCATCCCAGAAACAGGGCCGACGCAACTACGGCCGCGATCATGCAGGTGCGGTGCGCGGCGATCCGGCCGCGCGCAATCAGAGCCCGGCCCGTAAGCAACAGCACAGCGCTGGTCCCGTTGAGGGTGGCGTTCAGGGCAGGGAAGAAGGCGTATTGTTCGGGGATCACGCGGCGGGCCTCATGCTAGAGAAGATCTGCTGCGGCGGTTTGCCATCAGAAATGCCAGGCCGAACATCACCAGGGAAAACAGGAGCAGTGTCGCCATGGCCGACGACCGCGGAAAACTCGTCTCCGCGCCGGGATACAGCAATCCGCGCAATGCATCCACACCATAAGTCAGTGGATTCAGGCGCATGATCACGCGAATCCACCCAGACGCTCCCGCAAGTGGGAACAGCGCGCCCGACAACAGCCAAAGCGGAATCAGAAACAGATTGACGATGCCATGAAACGCCTGCGAGGAATCCATGGGCCAGGCGATGGCAAAGCCGAGCGCGGTCAGGGCAAACGAAACCAGGAACACCACCACCCCGACCAGCAGCACCTGCACCGGATTCAGATGCACACCGGCGAACGGAGCAAAGATCAAGAAAACCATGCCCTGCAATGCGGCGAGCGTCGTCCCACCCAGCACCTTGCCGAGTACAATGGCCGTCCGCGGCACGGGCGCCACCAGCACCGAAAGCAGGAACCCTTCCTTGCGGTCCTCGATCACCGACATCATGGTGAAAATCGAAGTAAACAGCACGATCATGATCAGGGCGCCGGGATAGAAGTAGTCAAGATAATGCTGCTGGCCCGGGCCGCCGCCGGACCGAAACGACGTGCCGAATCCCGACCCGATAACCAGCCAAAACACGAGCGGCGACGCCAACACTCCAATGACGCGGGTGGTCTGGCGGTAGAAGCGCACGATCTCGCGCCACCACAGAGTAAACGCGGGCAGCAGGACGCCCGTCGATGCGGGCCGCATGGTGGGCGCCAGAATTGTTGCCGGAGTCGCCATCGTTATCCTTTGACTCGCTATATCCTCTAACTCGCTTTTGCGGGCGGAGTTTTTGCCGGGGCCGCTTCCTTCTTGTGCAGGAACTTCAGCATGCCCTGGTCACGCATCTCCCAGTACCCGTTGAGCAAGAAACAGGCCGAAAGCGCCAGCAGAATGAGGGTCATGAAGAGCCCGTCCACCGTGGCCGAGGGCGGCGCGAGAGTGATCATTCCGCTCACGAAAATCCAGGCCACGCCCAGCAAAGGAACAACGCCGAGCACGAGAGATAGAACAAGGATCGTCGAACGCAAGCTACCTCCTGTTATCCTCAGAATTAGAATTCTGTTCGCCACCATCACTCCAGAACTTGTGTCCGGTGCGGTGGATGAACACGTCCTCCAGCGCGGGCTTGCTGACGGAAATCGCCTGAATCTCTCCCGGGAAGGCCTCGACCACGTCCGGGACAAAACGGTGTCCGCCCTCCCGCTCAATCCGAACTTGGTGCCCTAGTACTGTCGCTTCGACGCGGAAGCGCGCCCGGATATGCTCGGCCAACAAACCGGCGTCCTGCGCGGCGTCGAGCAGGATAACGTCGCCGCCGATCTCGCTCTTGAGTTCCGCCGGCGTGCCCAGCGCCACCAGATTTCCTTCATTCATGATGGCCAGACGGTCGCAGCGCTCGGCCTCTTCCATCAGGTGGGTCGTGACCAGCACGGAAACATGTTCTTCATCCCGCAGAATCTGTAAGTATTGCCACAAGTCGCGGCGCGCTCCGGGATCAAGACCGGTCGTTGGCTCGTCCAGGAGCAGGACTCCAGGATGGTGCAATAACCCTTTCGCCAGCTCGATGCGGCGCTGCATTCCGCCGGAAAAAGTCTCGACCCTCTCCTTCGCGCGATCGGCCAATCCGACTCGCGCCAGAATTTCCGCAATGCGCCTTTTCAGGGCTGCCCCGCGGAGGCCGTAGAGATGGCCCTGGTGCCAGAGGTTCTCATAGGCCGTCAGCTTCCGGTCAACGCTCTGCGCTTGAAACACCACGCCAATCTGCCGCCGCACACCGGAAGGATCCTGAGCCGCGTCGTATCCGAGGATCACAGCCTTCCCGGCGGTTGGAATCATCAGCGTGGAAAGAATGCGGAATAGCGTCGTCTTCCCGCTTCCGTTCGGACCGAGCAAGCCAAACAGTTCGGCTGGACGGACGTCAAACGACACTCCATTCAGCGCCGTCCGACTCTCGTAGCGATGGACCAGGTTCTGAACCGAAATCACCGGTGCGGCGGAAGCGCTGCTTACTTCCGGACCAGCATCTGCAATGAATGAGACTTTTGGAGCCAAAAGTAATCCCCGGGGAACGAACTCTAACCAGTGTACGACATGGCGGCCACTTGCATGACGAGCAGAAGATTCGACCGCGTAAACACTGAGTCTGGCAACAAGTTGCACACGGAAATCACGGAGCAGGCCACGATCGCGAGCCGTTCACGAGAATTATGCGGCCGAAGCATCCCGTTGCGCCTGTGGCAGTCGTTCCTCAAATGCCACCGGGACATGTCTCCAGACCTGGATCGCCAGGATCGCCGCCGTGGCCAGCAGCAGCGCCCCTACAGCGACATGCGCGACGGTGGACACGACCATGGGAAACTCGGGCTGGGCTGCGTTCCTGCCCCAGTCGACGCGCGTCACGAAGGCCGCGAAACCAAGGCACAACTGCGTAATGACGAGAGCCAGCATGAGAACCGCGGGCCGGCGGACGGCTTCGATGTGCGGATAGACGGTGAGCGCCCGGACCACCGTCCATCCCAGCACAAAGCAGACAACGACGGCATTGGCGACGTGCGGCCACCAACTCAGGCCGTGATGACGGAACATCCCGCCCAGGATTAGCTGAATGTAGAGCACTAGAAGAGAGAGCAGGGTCAGGGTGAACAGGCTGGGACGCCGAGTATCGAGTTCCACGCGCGGAGGCTCCTCGATCCGGCGGCGCGCGGTGAAGACGGCGATAATGACTGCGATGCAGAAGAAGGTCTGGGCGACGGCAGCGTGCGCCGTAGAAATGGCTGGCGGCTGAAAGAGCAGAACGGTGAGCCCGCCAAGGATGGCCTGCACGATGACCGTGCAGAAGGCGCCGATGGCCAGCCAACGCAACCAGCGCCGGCGGTCGACGAGCAGAGTCCAGACCGCGATGGCCAGAGTGAGCGTGACCAGGGAACCGGCCAGCATCCGGTGGGTCCACTCGTACCGAATCCCACCCGCAAAATTGGGCACTTTGATGAAAGAGCCAAACGATGTGGGCCAGTCAGGTACAGACAAGCCGGCGTCATTGCTGGTCACGAGGGCTCCGGCGGTGATGACCACCAGAGTGGCACAGGCCGTAAACACTGCGAAGATATGATGGCCTCGATGGTAGGGTGTCTCGATGGCTTTCAGAGTCATGTCGTCGGGTGAGGACGTTCCTGGGCGGCTAGATCCTGAGACGGCTAGACCCACCGCCGCCGTTCCGAAAGGGCAGAGCAGGCTGCACACTGAGCGCGGCCTGCCCCGTCCAACCCGGTATTCTACCAAACCGTTATTCTGTCAAACCGTCATTCTGTCAAAGCGGCTAGTCGGCCGCCGGTTTGAAGCTCTGGTCCACGGTCTTGGTTTCCTTAGCTGCGACCGTGATTTTCTGGTCCTGCTCTCCCAGCTTTTCCTGCACGAAGGCCAGTGTGTAGTCACCCGGGGGCAGGCCCTTGATCTCATACTTCCCGTCTTTGCCGGTAACAGCATAGAACGGGCTCTTCACGACGTTGATGTACATCTTCATCCACGGATGCTGGTTGCACTTCACCGGCAGCATGGTCTCTTCCCGGGCGAAGGTCTTTTCGATCGCCGGCGAAGAAGGAGGCTGCGACTCGTTCCACTCCCGGTTGTCTTTCGGCGTGGGATGGATATTGTGGGTGGTCGGATCATCGTTCTTGATTTGTACGGTCTGCCCCACCATCACTCCCAACACGTGCGGATGATAACGGCAGCCCTGCTGGTCAAGCACGACTGGGTCTTTGGGAACATCGAAAGCCCGGTTGCCCAGCCAGTCCTTCACGTAAACGAAAACGTTGGCCAGATCGCCGCTCGTGACCACGACGTTCTCGGCCTCGTTCATGCCTTTGCAGCCCGGGTCCTGGCTCATGTCAATCTTCTGCGCTTTCGGTGCCGCGCCATCGAACTTGACGGTGCCGGTGATGGTGGCTACCGTTGCGGGATCAATGGGAGTTGCGGCCGGTTGTTCGGCGGCCGCCGTGGAAGCCGGCGCTTCCTCCTTCTTGCTGCAAGCCGCCAGCGCCAGCAGCGCGCACAAGGCCAGCATGCTGATCGTTATTTTTGTCCAACCTGTCTTCTTATTCATGATGTCGCCCTTTCTTTAAGTGTAGCGCCGGCGTCCCGCCGGCTGTCGCGAGGGCGTCCCCGC
>Ga0209517_10010115_pt1 | contig 10589 bp, 7 predicted proteins | sample PeaSoiMetSII2010_FD_187695 | JGI IMG/M metagenome (GOLD analysis project Ga0209517, IMG submission 187695) | Peat soil microbial communities from Weissenstadt, Germany - SII-2010 (SPAdes) (version 2) | ecosystem: Environmental > Terrestrial > Soil > Wetlands > Peat | place: Germany: Weissenstadt... | reverse complement strand
CACGCCTCCAGGTCCTGGCGAGCTTCCGCGTTCTGGCCGAAGCGCATCAGGTTTACACCCAGCTCGGCGCGAGCGCTCCACAGGTCTGGCTTGATCTCCAGTGCCTTGCGGTAATACTGGATGCCCTCGTCGTAGCGGCGATTGATAACGAAGAAATGCCCCGCAATGGAGTAGGCTTCCCCGTAGGTCGGATTGATCTTGAAAACCCGGTCGATCCATTCCGTGCCGGGCTTATCATCCAGCCAATCGACGGTAGCCAATATGGACAGCGCGTCCAGAGCTTCGCCCGAAATTTCGAGCGCCTTCTTGGCCTCCTCGACGGCCTGTTCGGGATGATTGTCCTCGAGCGCGATGCGCGCCAATAGCTCGCGCGCTTCGAACAGTTTGGGGTCGGCCTTCAGAGCTTTTTCGGCCAGCTCAGCGGCGTCGCCCCCGTAGGCCTCGGTCGCGGCCAGGGCCATTCCGTACAGAGCCTTCGCGTTATTCTCGTCGATGTCCAGGGCTTCCTTGAACAGGTCGGCGGCGTCGCCGGGTAAGGAATTCTCGAGAAACAGGAGGCCCCAGCGAACTTTCAGATTGGCGTCCTTGGGGCGGGCTTTCACGGCGTCGCGAAAGGCGTCGTTCGCCGGGAAATAGTCGCGCAAACCCCACAATCCTTCGGCGCGGATCGCCAGATCCTTGGACACCGACAGCTTCTGGTAGCAGGCTTTCGTACCGGGATCGCCATGCTTCCGGAGCGCTTCGCACTGCGTCACGAGTGACGAAGTTTGTGCCGCTACATGCTTGGGCTGAAACAGTCCACCTTGCCGGGCCAGAAAGAATCCCACCGAGAGCACCGCGGCTCCAAACAAGAACGTTTGCAGTTTGGCTGTTTGCAATTTGGCGATGGGCGAATTCATTTGTCCAGACCTTCTTGCACTGTCGCCAGGTCGAGCAGCAGTTGCCGCATCTGCTGCTGATATTCGCGCTGCGGGACCGCCGCCTTGCGATACTTCAGTTCGTCGATCTGAGTTTCGAGTTCATCCTTGCGCTTGAGCAGCTTCTGCTTCTCCGGATCGTTGACGATGGACGCCACCGATCCCAGGTGCAGCAGCACCTGGCGGTTGGCGATCAGCCCTTCGCCGTTCTCCGCCGACGGCGCTTTTACACCCTCGCCTTTGCCGGTGTCCTCGATCAACGCGTGCTCGGTGGCCAGGCGCTTCTGGGTTTCGAAGTATTTTCCGGTCTTCTCCTCGGCGTAACGAAACGCCTCGAGCACCGAAATAGCCTGGTTCTTGTCGGTGTCCGCGGCGGGATCGCGCAAAGCTTCGATAAAGAAGCGGGCGAATACAGTGGCATTCTTCTCGCCGCCGGTTTTGGTCGCTGTGATCACCACGCGCTTGGGTTTTTGTAGCGCAGCAAGCGACCCGCCGCTGGCGCTGGTCGTATTCACAACGACCTGCTTTGCCGGAATCTTATCGAGCAGCGCGGCGAGTTCCGTGGCGGAGATATCGGGACCTGGAATGTTGAACTTATAATCCAGATCGTCGTAGGTTCCGTGACCGATCAGCACCAGCACGAACGAATCGTCGGCTTTAGTGGTCGACAGGGCGCGCAGCTTGGCTTCGATATTAGCCTTGGTCGCGTCCTTGCCGGAAAGGCTGTCAACCTTTGCGCCCGGCTCGGCTTTGAGCAGCTTGGTCAGATCCGAGACCCAGCCGGCAAAGCGCTGGTCGTATTGATCCTCGCCGCCCAGGCCGGCGATGGTGAGGAAATAGCTGTCGGCCCGCAGAGACACGGCGGCCACAGCCAGCAGAATGAGTTTCTTCATATGACACCCCAGCGGCGTCGCAGCATCCATTCGGCCGCGCGGATCCCGAGGAACAAAAGGAAGAGGGCCGGCATATCCCACAGATCGCGCGTCTCGCGCACAGTGATGCCCGCCTGCGAGTAGTTGATGTCCTTGCCCAGCTTCTGAGCGTCGGAGGGCTTGTAATACGATCCGCCCGTCTCCGCCGACAGTTTTTCCAGCAGCTCGCGATTCTGCTCCACATGGAAGTTCTCGGCGATGCCGTCCTCGCGCCGGAACGTAAACGTATCTCTGCCGATTTCGTCGGTACCGCGCTTGGCCACTACCTCGACGATATAAGAACCGGCCTGGGGAGCGGTCCAATCCGCGCCGTACACCCCCTGCTCCAGCGGCTCCGGCGTCATATTGACCGTTTCCTGTTGCGAGCCTTCGCCGGTGATGTGCGCCTCGACGATCGCGTCGGAAGCTGGCAGATAGGTCTTGTCGCGAACCTCGGCCCGCAGCTTCACGTGCGATTCGTCCGCCAGCAGGCTCTTGGGCGTCGACCCGGTAATATGCCGCGGAGTATCGCTCACCAGCCAGCGCAACAACTGGCGATAGAACATCTCGTGGGACATATCCGCTAGCGGCTGGAGCATCTGCCAGCGCCAGCTTCCGCCGGTCGCGAAAATGGCCGTGCGCCCGCGCCCGTAGTTCATGGTCACCAGCAGCGGCCGCTTCACCCCGCCGCCTTCGTGGGGAATGAAATTCGCCAGCACCACCGCGCCCAGCTTCGGATCGCCCGGATCCTGGAACGTCCGGATGTACGGCAGCTTCTTCCAGCGCTCCACATTCTTGTTGGGATCTTCTTCGATGCGCGTGATCAGGCTGTCGCGGCCTTCGGGTGTGAGCTCGACGTCGGCCCCCACGAACGAGTACGTGTTTTTGCGCTCGGGCAGCGTGGTCGGCAGAATGTCGGCGGCCGAAGATTTGGCCCATCCTCCGTCCGACAGCGAGTCTTTCCCTCCCAGGAACAAAACCCCTCCCCCGCGGCGGTCCACGAACTGTTTCACCATGTCCTGCTGGTTCTTGGTGAGGTACGGCGCGTCCACGCTACCAAAGATCAGGCCGTCGAAGGCGAACAGATCTTCGATCTTGCTGGGGAAGCCGTCTTCCATCTCATTGCACTTGCCGTTCACCTGCGGATGGGCCGTATCGCCCGGCCGGCACACGCCTTGGCGATAGAGCTTGTTGGGCGCGGTCCGCAGAATGGTGGCGACATCCAGCGTTTTATCGTCCTCCACCGCGCGCTTGAGGAACTTGAACTCCCAGCGCGGCTCGCCTTCGAGATACAGGATGCGCGGCTTGCGGGGATCCACATTCACCAGCCGCGTGACGCGATTATTGCGCATATTCTCTTCGTTCGGGAACGGCTCAATCGCGGCTTCGAGCGTCTTCACCCCGGCGTCACCGGCGTTGAACAGAACCGTCTCGACTTGTTCGGTTCCCTCAGCCTTCAGCGTGACATCCTGGCTGGCGACCACTTTGGAACCTTCCTTCAGAGTGATCTTGGTCTTCTGTCCGGTGTAGCCGTGCTGGTGAAAGCTGATGGTCGCGCCCAGGCGCGATTCCGGCAAAGCCCGCGCGGCCACATCCACGTTGCTGACTTCGATGTCGTGGCTCATGGTTTCCCGGCCCAGCCCGATGGTGTGAACCGGAATGCGCTGGCGGCGGATCTCCGACAGCGTTTCCAAATCGACACCGCCAGTGTTGTCGGCGCCATCGCTCAGCAGGATCATCGCTCCGATAGGAAGACTCGAAGCGTCGGCGGCCACTTGCTTCAGGCTCTCGCCGATGTGCGTCGCCGTGGCGCCGGCGGTCAGTTGGTCCAGCTTGTCGATCCGCTCGGCATGATCGCTCATCTTGTACAGCCGGACCTGGAACTTCTCCTGCAGCGTTTTCAGCAGACCGCCATTGAGAACCTTCTCCGCGGCTTCCTTGCGCGTGCTGTTTGCATCGTTGGTGGTCATGCTGGTGGAATCGTCGATCACCACGGCCACGATATTCTGCTGCGGCTTAAGAGCCGACACGCTCAGGGCCGGGTGCCATAACAGGAACAGCAGCAGAGCGGCCAGCGCCGTCTGCAAGATCCAGACTGAGGACCGGCGCACCAAACCCATACGGGCAGTCCCGGAGGTTTGCCGCCAGATCAAAAAGCCGAGCACGCCCGCGGCCACCAGTACACCCAGGCCCATGAGCCAGAGCGGCCAGCCGGCCAGGAAGATAAAGGTCCCTTGGCGAAAGGTCGAGAGCGGATACTTAAATAGAAACTCGAACATGTAGGGTGAAAGCTCTCATTACTTGTGTCGCATCACGTTTTCTCAGATCAGTGTGTCAGATCATACATGACGTAGTTCGCCGAGATACGGTACGCCAGAGACGCATAATTCTCCGGATACTGGGGGTCATCCGACCATTCGATGGCGTCCCCCATGTCCACGTTATGGCAGATCCCGACCATAACGCGGCCTTTGTCATCGTAGATCGCACGAAACTTGGGGTCAAAACCATCGAACTCCCACGGGATGCCGCTATAGATGAACTGCGCTCCCGGGATGCGTGAGCGCTGGTCTATATCGTATATGACGTGGAAGATCTCATCTTTGTTATCAATGTCCACCACCGGACGGCGGGGAAAGACCTTACGCATGCCCTCCATGAAGACATCCCACTCCAGGGTGCCGTGAAAATCGTCCGTCATGAAGAAGCCGCCGCGCAGGAGGTAATCGCGCATCTGGTCGGCTTCCTCGTCGTTCAAACTCCAGTGCCCGACCTCGACGCCGTACACGAACGGCCAATTATAGATGTCGCTGCTGTTGTCGAGCTCCACCACTTGCTCCACCGATTTGGCGTCCACCCGGGTCAGCCGCAACAGGCCCTGCAACGTGTGGCGATCCCCCAGCGGGTAATCGGTGCGCCAGCCGTATCGGCCGGTGTTGTTCGGAAGCGGATGCTCGAAAGTGGAGCTGGTGTACTTCAGCCGGCCGCGGGTCCATTCGGCCTGCCGCTCCCAGTCGGGAGGCAGCGGGGCTATGGCGTGCTCTTCGGTGCTGGGGTAATTGAGGAAAGGCTCCTGGGCGTGTAAGATACCCCAGGTACCGAGGCCGCCCAAAATGAGGAAAATCGCCGCGCGCAAGCGCATGAAAGCCCTTAGTCGCACTAAGGATAGCACGCTCAGTGGCTGAGATCGTAGATGAAGTAATTCATCGCAATGCGGTAGGCCATGTTGGCCCACTCGGCCGGATATTCCAGCTCATCCAGATCCATGTTGTGGCAGACGAGTGCCCAAGTCTACCAAGGCAAAGGGCCGGAGCGAGGGATCTGGTCGTGATACGATTGCGCCATGAACTCGCGGAAGCCCGCAGAGTTGATTGCCGCTGGACGGCTCTGTTTCGGCGTCGTTCTAATTCTGTTGTCTCTCACTCTAGCGTGCTCACGCGCGATAGACCGTACATCGCTAGTCGGCAAGTATACCGGGAATCGCGGGAAGGTTGTTGATGAGATTGAGTTGAGGGAAGACGGACTTTACACCCATGACTTCTCCCGACCGGCGGATGGCAAAATATTCCACGCCAGCGGACATTGGGTCTTTCACCGGGACGGAAGTCACCCTCGAATTACCCTCCACGACTCTATTTACGGCAACGGACCCTATCCCTGGCCACGGCGAACTTACTCGGATGCCTACGTTAAGGCGTCATGGACCGGGAAGCTACGCCTGTCGCTTGATCCAGACTCGAATTACTATTATGCGAAGCAGTGAGCAGGCCGGAGTAGCATGTAGGGGCTGGGCATGCCCAGCCCGCAATCTTATTTGATGCGGTATTCCGCTGTGATCGTGTTCAGCGTCTTCGAAGCGGCCAACTGGAACGGCCCCGGAATGTTGGTGCAATCGACATAGAACTTGATCGCGTCCGAGACGTTCTTCAGCTTGTAATTGGCCCAGCCCAGCGAGCTGAGTACCTCGGCGCGGAAGCGAGGATCCGTCAAATTGGGTAGCGCCGCCCGATACGCCTGGTCCGCTGCTTCCCATTTTTCAGCCTGGAAGTTGACGGAACCGATCATGTAGTAGGCCTGGGTCGTCTCCGCGGTCTTATTGCGGGCCCAATCGGCGTCGCTCATACCCTCCGGCTTTTCAGCTTTGCTCAGGCGGTCGATCGCCTTCTTCGACAGACTGACCACCAGATTTGGATCTCTGGCGGACTTGAAATAGGATTCGGCCACCAGGAGCATGGCATCCTCGCGCGTATCGTTGTGCGCGACCAGCTTTTCGGCGGCAGCGAGAGCCTTGGCGGCGTCACCCTGCTCGCGATACGCCAGAAACACCGTGATCTCGATGTCGTCCGCGTGCTTGGTCTGGGGGTGTTCCTTGAGAAACGCTTCCAGCAGTTTGACTCGCTCCGCGGGATTCTTGGCGGTGACGGCATCCTTATATGCGTCCAATTCGTTCGCCTGGCGGGCGCTGGCGCCGCACTCGATCGTAGCCTTGCTCATCTCCGGATCGGGAGTTTTCAGCACTCGCTCCGCAATGTAGCCCGCTTGTCTCATCCACACCTCCGTCAGCGCGGGGTTTTTCATGTCCGCCGCGATGCGCCAGTTCAAACAGGCTGCTTCCAGACTGTTGGGATTGCTGACGAGGAGGTTTGAGCCGGCAGCCAACGCTTTGTCCAGCGTCCCGGCCTGAAGATAACGGGCCTGCATCTCGCTCAAAACATATTCCATGGCAGGAGAGGATGGGAACAGCTCCGGAAACAGCTCCAGCAGCGCTAACCTCTTGGAAACGTCGCTCTCTGCTTGGACCTTCGCCAGGAGTCTCCCCTCGGGTGTGTTGGCGTCGATGGGCGGCTTGGCGCCGGCCCGTGCGAGCGACGGAACTGCACATAAAACCAGCAACACTGCTGGCAATCGAAACGCTGGATAACGAGACAGGATCATGGAAACCTCCGCTCTCGCTTGTCCATCGGCCGACGGGAGTGATAGGTATAGACCCTAGGGGAGTAGGCTCGATTTTTCTTACAGTTACCGCTCCAACTGACGAGCACAAAGGGGACAGCCGGCCAACACTACAGCCGTTAGTTTCCTGAGGAGAGATTCGCGGCTGTCCCCTTTGTGCGCAGCTACGGCTCCAACTGAAGCTGTCCGTTTCGGACCACAACCTGTAATTGTGGCCCGGCGCACTCGGGCAAAGGATGGCCGGCATAATAATTCAGGCCGTAGACCCAATCCCGCCGGACACCGTTGACGCAGATGTCGACGGCTTCAAGTTGTTGGGCATGTGCCCGCCAGAATCCACGCACCGAATAGCGCTGGTCGAGCACGGGCAGCACGGCTATCTTGAAATAGGCGATCGCGGCGAGTGCGGCCAGCGCGGCGGCGAGCATGGCCTGCTCGCGCGCCCCCTTCCACGCGAGCCAGAAAACACCCGCGGCGATCAGGGCGAACGGCCATCCGCGCGCGAGACGAGCGAACGAGAAATGCGCCGACGTGCCTCCGGACAGAAGCGCGTCCGGCAAATACGCGGCGATCGCGGGAGCGGCGATCAGCAACACGACGCACGCCCCAATCCACCAGCCGGCGGCGGGGGTTTTATCCAGCGCCACGGCCAGCACGATCGCCAGAACAGGCAGCAGCGGCAGCACATATCCAGGCAGCTTGTTTTGCGCGGCAGAAAAGAACAGGAGCCCAAACAGCAGCCAGAACACCAGGAACCGGATGCGCTCATCCTGATAAGTCTTGGGGCGGAACAGCAGGCCGGCCAGCAGCGTCCACGGGAACAATCCCGCCAGCAGCACCGGCAGGTAATACCAGAACGGCTGCGGATGTTCGAGCGTCGGGTGCAGGAATCGATCCACGTGGTGCTTCCAGAAGAATTCGTTCCAGAAGTCCGGACCGTTGCGCAGTTCGCATAGGATGTACCAAGGCGCGGCGATCACGGCGCAGCTCGCGATCATCGCCACCCGCATGCGGCGGGCAACCAGCAGCACCGGCGCGATCAGCACCAGCGGTACGAATCCTTTGGACAGCACGGCCAATCCGAGAAGCGCGCCTGCCCAAATCCCCAACGCCATTGTCTGCCGCGCCCGGCTAGGGATGGCGCTCGGCCCGAAGATGCCGATCAAGGTCGCGGCTCCCAGCGCGGCCGACATCGGCAGATCGGTCACCGAAGCGAAACTATACGCCAGCCAGCCAGCCGAGGTGGCGAGAATCCCGGTGGCCGCCAGCGCCACGCGTGGAGAGAATTCGCGCGCCAGTGTGCGATGGAAGAACCACAAGAACGCGAGGCTTATGAGCGCCAGGGGCAGCCGCGCGGCCCATTCATCCGAGAGACGGAGCTTGTGCCCTGCCCCCGTCATCCAGTACAGCAGCGGCGGTTTTTCGAACCATGGCGAGCCATCCAGGCGCGGCGTGACCCAATCGCCGGAGTGAGCCATTTCACGGCCGATGGAGGCGTAGCGCGGCTCGTCCGGTCCCAGGAATCCGACCCGGCCCAGGCTGCTCAGATACACGACGAGCAGCGGAACGAGAAGCCAGTATTTGGACAAACCTCCAGTATAGTGGCACGTCTGGATAAGAGTGCGACAATAAAAACTAGGTCCAAACCATGAAACTTGCCACGCTCCTGCTCGCCGTTTTACCCGTCTTTGCGCAGACTAAGGCGACAATCGACAAGCCCGCGCTCGAAGCCTATCTGCGCCACGCCGAACTGTGGGTGCCTCAAGTCACCGTCAACATCGACGATCCGAAGCCTTCGGCCTATCTGCCGGGATTCTCCGAAATCGCCGTGCACCTCTCCTATAACGGGCAGTCCAAGGACGAGCACTACTACATTTCGCAAAATGGCAAGAACATAATTAAGGGCGACGTCTACGACATCGGCAAGAGCCCGTTTCAATCGACGCTCGACCAGATCAAGCTGGATTCGCAGCCCAATTATGGCAAGCCCGGCGCCCCGGTCACCATCGTAGTCTATGGCGATTTCCAATGTCCGGTCTGCAAAGTCGAAGCCGAGGTGATGCGCAAGAACCTGGTGCAAAGCTTCCCGGACAAGGTGCAGGTGTACTTCAAGGACTTTCCGCTGGAATCGATCCATCCCTGGGCTCGCGCCGCGTCGAATGCAGGCCGCTGTATTTACAAGCAGGATTCCCAGGCTTTCTGGAAGTTCCACGATTGGATCTACGAGAATCAGGAGGGCGTCACGCCCGACACTCTGAACTCGAAGGTGATGACCTGGGCCGGGACCGCCGGCGTCGATTCGATCCAACTGGGCCGCTGCGTGGACGGCAAGGTTGGAGACAAGGAAGTCGCGCAGAATATGTCCGAAGGACGCGCGATGGGCTTGGACGCCACCCCGACGTTGTTCATCAACGGCCGCAAGTTCGTGGGCGCGCTCGAATGGCCCATCATGCAACAACTGGTCGCGCTTGAAATCGAGCACCAGGCCACTGTTGCGAAGACCACCGCCAAGGCAGACGACACCAAGTGCGAAGAGACTTGCGTGGTCAGTATTCCGAAGATCGCCGGAAGGTAGGAGATTCCCGTGCGCCGATTCGCGATTGCAACGCTGGCCGGTTTCGCGCTCGCGGTGTGGGCGCAGGCCCCCGCGACAATTAGTCCCGATGCGTACCTGGCGCACATAAAATATCTCGCGTCTCCGGAGTTGAAAGGCCGCGCGACCGGATCTCCGGAACTCGAAACCGCGGCGAATTACATCGCTTCGCAGTTCCAATCGTTCGGCGTGAAGCCCGTGCCCGGTAACACCTACCAGCAGGCCTTCACCACCACCGTCGGCGCGCGCATGGGCGCCACGAATCGCCTGGAGGTCACCGATAACGGCCGGACGACCACGTTGCCGCCGCGCGACGGATTTATCCCGTTCAGTTTCTCTTCCTCCGGCACGGTCTCGGCTCCCGTGGTCTTCGTGGGATACGGAATCACCGCGAACGAATATCGATATGACGACTATGCGGGGATCGATGTAAAGGACAAAATCGTCCTCATGATCCGCCACGAGCCGCAGGAGAATGACGACAAGAGCGTCTTCGCCGGCAAAGAGCTTACCCAGCACTCCACGTTCGCGATCAAGGCCGTGAACGCGAAGATGCACGGCGCTCGCGGAGTAATCCTGGTCAACGACGCCTACCCGCACCACATGCCGGAAGAGGACCGGATCGAAGCCTTCGGCCAGGCCACGGGACCCACCGACGCCGGCATCCTGTTCGTGCAAGTGAAGGAATCCACCGCCGAGGCGTGGTTCAAAGCCGAAGGCCGCGACCTGCACGAACTTCTCGATGGCATCGACAAAGACTTGAAGCCGCGATCCTTCCCGCTCACCAAGCTGACTGTCAGCATGACCCTCGACATCCAGCACGATATAAAGACGGTTCACAATGTCGCGGCCTATATTCCTGGCAAGACCCAGGAGTACGTGATCATCGGCGCGCACTACGATCATCTGGGCCTGGGCGACGAGCACTCGCTCGCGCCGTCGCAGATCGGCACAATTCATCCCGGCGCGGACGATAACGCCTCGGGCACTGCGGGTGTGATCGAGCTGGCCCGCTGGTTTTCGAAGCAGCCGCAGCAGCAACGCGGGATTCTCTTTATTACCTTCGCGGGCGAGGAACTAGGACTATTGGGCAGCAATTACTATACGGGGCATCCTTTGCTGCCGCTCGAAAACGCCGTGACGATGCTGAACATGGACATGATCGGCCGCATCCGCGGCGGTAAGGTCTACGTCAACGGCACGGGAACCGGCTCG
>Ga0209517_10010114_pt1 | contig 10589 bp, 10 predicted proteins | sample PeaSoiMetSII2010_FD_187695 | JGI IMG/M metagenome (GOLD analysis project Ga0209517, IMG submission 187695) | Peat soil microbial communities from Weissenstadt, Germany - SII-2010 (SPAdes) (version 2) | ecosystem: Environmental > Terrestrial > Soil > Wetlands > Peat | place: Germany... | reverse complement strand
GCAGCTCTCGTCATTAAGGTCGCAACGAACTTAGCGGTCGCGCGGACTGCCGACTTGTGATCGATTGGCGGTCTCCCGCCCTTAGCCTAGACTACTTGAAGAATACTGGTACCTGCGTCTGGAATGCGGAAAGGTTCAGCGCCGCATCGAAGCCCGGGACAGCGCCCAAACTGTACGGGAGGGCAAAGGTGGAGACCGCGATGGTCGGCAGCGCGTTCGGACCGGTGGGCATGGCCAGCAGGATGGAGGGCGGGATTACGAACTGTCCCGCCGAAGTCGGCGCTGCACATTCGAAGCCAACGAAGTACGTCCGCGCGGCATTCTGCGCGTAGCCTGAGACATCGACATAACCGTTCGAGTCCCCTCCAGACCACGTGACCGTGAGCGGCTTGGTCCGGTCGAGACCGCTACTACCCGGGCCACTCTGGCCACTATAAATGTCGGCTTGGTTGGTCCACGCGACCTGCTGCGGAACTGTGAAATTGAAGCTCAAAGAACCAATGTCGGCTCCTCCCGCGCCGTTCGAAAGGCTCCAGGCTCCGCTGGAAAGCGTCGTCGAGCTGTTGTCTGACTGGTAAGCCCCCGGGGCTTGCGCAGCGAGAGTGAGCGCTTTCCCAGAAGGAGGAGTTAATGTCACCGAGGTTCCCGCATCTAAGAGAGTACCGGGGGGCCCATTTCCACCGCCACCACCGGAATTCGTCGCAATGATTGTCGTGTAACAGGTTCCGAAGCTAGGTTCTGCGTTAACCCCCGGAAGCAGCCCGGCCAACTGGGCCTGGGTGGCCCGGAAGAAGTCGACGGAGGCATTGCTGGTGGTGGTTGTGGTGCAGTTGTCGCCCGGCGGACAATTGAAGACTTGTTGCTGCAGACTAATGACCATCACCTTGGAGCTGCTGTTGCTGAGGACGGAAGACGGGATGGTTTGAGTCGGGTCGGAGCATGTGGCGCCATCGGTGGCCGCGAGGGCAATGGTGGGGCCGTTGCTAACGACGGGCGTAGTCCCATTGGTGGTTTCGACGACGATCGAGACATTGCATCCCAAGGGGGCGTTTGGCGGGACCACGAAGTTAATCTGATCGAGTCCGGGAATCGTGCCTGGCGCCCTTCCCCAATACGTCACGGAAGGGGATTGGACTCCTCCTACAAAAACCAGAGGGGCGCTTCCGATATTGCCAAACGGCGGATTGTCAGTATCGCCGCCGTTATTTGGTGTCGCTCCCAGACCGGTTCCCCAGACAACCAGAGTATCTCCGGGTTTGGCCGTATTCGTGGCGGAGATGGATTGAAAATTGGCAAAAGTCACAGCCCCAATTTCTTCGACCCCTGAGCCGTTGTTGGCGTTCGTGATCAGAAGGTTCGAAATGCCGAAATTTGTCGCCATGACCGTGGTGGAGCTGGCCGCGCGAAGGGTGTTGTAAGTAAGGATCAAGTTGGCGGACCCCACCGGAGTATTCGAGGGCATAACCGCCACGACCACGTCGCTGCGACTGAAGTAAATCGGCGCGGTCACCACAGTCCCATTTACCCCGATGCTAACGGTAGTTCCCCCTAAACCGGCGGTGGTGGGCAACGGCGGCGTGGCCACCACTAGGTTGGCCGGACCAAGATTGCTGCCGTAAATGGCGAAGAGAGAGCCCTGTGCAATTCCATAATTCGGCATGCCAGGCGGAATATTGCTGGCCACGTTGACGACCCCCGTGATCGAAGGATTGTTGGTCGTTAGCGCGGTGTAGGTGAGTTGCACAATGTTTCCCTGGTAGGAGAAAGTGCCAGTCGCGGAGCCGAGCGCTCCGGAAACCTGGGCGATGGAGCCGCCTGGAGGTCCGGGGGCCGACGCATCGTCGAAAGCGCCGGTTCCGCTAATATTCGTCAGCGACATATCGATCAGGAGGGAACCGAACCCGGTGTAGTGGAACGGCGTCGTGAAGACGATGTTGATATCGAATGGGCACGGACCGGGCTTGCTACAGCCAGCGTCGCTCCAGGTGACGTTGGTGCCAGAATACACAAGGGTCTTATCGGTTCCGACATTGGTCGCGAACGTCGAACTCATCAGGTTCGCTCCAGTGCCATTCGGGACGCTGGGGCTGGTGGAGAGAGACACGCTCAAGCTACCGATCTTGACGTTGACGGCTCCGGCGCCGGGGGCTGCCCGGAAGGATATCCCGGTGATTTGGACCGGGTTCAGAGGCATCTGCCCGCCCCCAATCAACTCCTGCAATTCGAGGGAAACGGGCGTTGTAGAAAAGGTGCCGGAAGCGTTTCCGCTCAAATTCGCATTCCCGTTTGGCGCGACAAAAGTGCTCCCAAAGGCGACCGAACACAGGACGCCGAGCCCCACGAAACTGAATAATAGTTTTTCAATTGTTGCCACGACTCCTCCACAAATCGAAAGCTGTCCCGATTGGGTGCTTTTGAACCCCGTTAATGCCCCCAATCGGGCGTCCTGATGCTATAAACGGCAAGTGAGCGAGAATGGGGTCATTTTTCATTGCACACCCGCGCGGCGGGATGGATAGAATCGGCGCCCCCCGGCGTTTATTTTCTGTAAAAGGTAAGAGTTCGCCAGCATGCGGTCGATTCCATTGCAATTGGTCGGCGGCCCGGATAAGATAGAAGCCCCATGCAACCAGTGCCCGGACCAGATCCCGGGGAAGTGACCGTCCTGCTCGATCGGATCCACGACGGCGATCGCAAGGCCGTTTCCGATCTTGCCTCGCTCGCATTTCCGGAGTTGCGCCGCTTGGCAGCCGCGTGCCTTCGCGAACAGGGTTCTGGCCACACCTGGATGCCGACGGATCTGGTGAATGAACTGTGGGTCCGGCTGTTGCGGCGCGATAGGATCGAGTACCGAAATCGCGCGCACTTTCTCGGCGCCTCGGCTCACCTCATGCGCGCGCTGGTCGTCGACCACGCACGGATGCGTGGCGCTGATAAACGATCCCCATCGACGGGCAGTTTGAGAATGGATGGCTTCGACCTGCATCTCGAGTTTTCCGAGACGCAGGCCGCGGAACTCGTGGCCCTGGACGAGGCGCTCGATCGACTCGCCGGGATGAGCATGCGGCAGGCACAGGTGGTGGAAATGCGCTACTTCGCCGGTTTTACCGTTGAGGAAACGGCGGACGCGATGGATTTATCGCCCAAGACCATCAAGCGCGAATGGGCGGCGGCGCGGGCATGGCTGCACGGCGAATTGCGCGTCCTGCCCCGATGAATCCTCCGCGATGGAGCCGTGTCAGCGATTTGTTCGCCAGCGCGATGGAACTGGATACCGCCGAACGCTCCCGGCTCCTCGAACGGGAAGAGGAGGATGTGCGGCGCGAGGTGGAGCGATTGCTGCGGGAAAATCAACGCACCGGTCTACTTGACCGGCCGATCGTTCCGGACAGCGGCGACGCGGAAGAGGACCACTGGAGCGGAAAACTTCTCAATGGGCGATACAAGATCGAGCGGTTTCTCGCGCGCGGCGGTGCAGGCGCGGTTTACGTGGCGCGCGACGAACAGGTTGCGCACCGTGCCGTGGTCGTCAAATTCCTGCAATCCCATGGGCGCCAGGATGCGTGGCTGAAGAACAAGTTCCGAGAGGAAATGGAAGCCCTGGCCCGCATCGATCACCATGGCGTCGTCGGCATCCTGGACGCCGGCGAAACTTCGGACGGAGTGCCGTTTCTGGTGATTGAATACATCGATGGGATTACGCTCCGTTCGGAAATCCAGAAAGGACCTCTGGATGTTGCGCGCGTCGCGCGGCTAATCCGGGAGACCAGCCGAGCGGTTTCGGCCGCGCACGATAAAGGCGTGCTGCATCGCGACCTGAAGCCCGAAAATATTATGTTGGAGCACGCGGGAACGGCGCAGGAGGCGGTTCGGTTGATCGATTTCGGTATCGCCCGCGTAGACCATCCAGACCAGGAGATGCTCACACATACGACGCGATTCGCCGGAACCACACCGTATATGGCCCCCGAACAGTTGGCCGGCAGACCGCTCTTTTCCAGCGACGTCTATGCCATTGGCGTGCTCGCTTACGAGATGCTGAGCGGGCAGCGTCCCTTTATGGCAGCAAGCCCCGTGGAGCTTTACCAGCAGCAGCGCGCGGGCGTGAAAAGCGACCTGCATCGCGCCCGTCCCGAGATCCCCGCGCCCGCGGTTCGCACGATTCTGAGACAGCTATCATTCCGGCCGGTCGACCGCAGCGGGTCCGCACTGGAAGCAGGGGAGCAGATCGGGGCCGCGCTGGAGGGCCGGATACGGGATGGCTGGTCGCGGCGTCACGCGACGGGGATCCTTGTGAGCGGAGCGGGCCTCGCAGCCGTCGGCGCATACGTGTGGTCGCGGTCCGCCTGGAAGCCACTCGATCCCGCCGAGCGAATCATTGAACTTCCCATGGGCACGGAACCCCTGGAACATGGTTTCAAGAAAAGCCTGGATCTCGATTACCATGTGCTCCCGAATGCGGACGCCTCCGTGCTCGATTCCATGCGGGTAGTTACCAACGATCAAGGTGCGTATTTCCACCCATTCAGCGTCTCCCAGGCCCGTGAGGCGCAACGTAAGGGTTGGAAAATGACGATCGACGCGGCCGTAGAGGAAGGTCTCATTGAGGCGGCGGTCGACAACCCTCTCGCCTCCGCCCGATTCGTGGCGGCGCTGGCGCGAAACTCGAACCACTCCGACAGCGCAAACTGCCTGCTTCAAGCCGCACCCGTGCGGCAAGCGATCGATCGCGTTCTGGCCGGGCCTGCCGGCGCGCGACACCAATTGGTGCTGACTTGGGCCCCGCACACGGAGGGCGAGCTGTGGGTGGACGGCGTGAAATTGATCACCGGCTACAAAGGGGAACCTTATTACCGCTACGCCCGCGGCCTCGAGTTCGGTGCAGCGCGCCTGCGGAGTCGACGAGCTGCCGGCGTCTTTTGGAAGATTCGACTGGAGATTGGATAAAATCGTCGGGTGCACAGTCCCACGCCGACGCGGAAATGCGCGTCTGAAGCTGCCTGATGTGGGTCATTATCGGTGCCTATTCTGAGTCCGCCGTATACTCCTGCAGCCAGAGAGGGGTTCACCCGTCCGGTGCTTGCGGGGCACTCGATCTGGTGAGGAATTGAGTTCTGTGGGATCGCGGCGCCCCGAAAAGATCGCCGGACTGAATTATCTCGATGCCGCGAACTCCTACGCGTTCGCTTTCGGCCCGTTATTCGGACCCGGGCCGGCTCCGCCCAGGCGATCGTGCCGCCGACTGCGGCTCCCACTGCTGTCGATCGTGTCAACTTCGCTGTATTCCGCTCGTGACAGCGTGACCTTCGGAGTAGCTACTTTGAATCTGAATTGCGGCAGACCTTCGTATCGACCGCCAATGGACACGTCGGTAAGCCCCGTGTTCAGTCTTTCGTTCGCGCGGCGATCATGGGTGGGACACAGACCTACAAGAACGTCCCCGTGCCGATCCTCGCGATTTACGTTGCGCCCATAATGCGTCGCCGCTCATCAAGGAACCGGCGGCGCGCAGCATTTGAGGCCCACGTCAGTACATGTTTGAAGCAATGGCGCAGCGTTGGCAAGAGGGCTGCCTCTGCCCGGGTGGTCCAGTCGCTACGCGCCAACCACTATCTCTTCCTTTCGAACGAAGCGGACGTTTTGCGTGAGGTGCGCGCCTTTCTCTTCAGCCTCCCTACAGTGGATCTCAAATAGGTCGACGCAAGGTCGGTCTTCTCGAACATTTCTAATTGATCCTCGTGCTTGTTGACCTTCTGAACGTGCGCAGCTGCTTCCTGACCCACCGCCCTTATTCCCGCCGTCGAGGCCTTGTACAGCTCCTCTCCACGCTGAGACCACTTCGACGAAAACTCGATAAGCCCGTGTTGCAGCAATTCGCGCACGTCTGCCAGTTGTACGACGGGTTCAGGATAACCGCCGCGATGCACCCACAGCGGCTCGCAGAGGGTCGTTATCCTGCCTCGGATCGAGCGGTCCTCTCTGACGAGGCGTATCAGCAGGTCGCGCGCAGAAAAGCTCAGTCCATGTTCAGAATCGGACATGGCTATCTGGTGATGCCCGCAAAAGATTCTTGAATCCTGCACATGTGCTCCTGCTCATGCTCCCGGAGAACCTGACGGGCGCGTTCAAGAGACGCCCGCCGATGTTCCACCAGTAGCCACGCGCGCTGGAACTCTTGGCCACGCATTCTCTTCATTCGAGCAATACCGGAATGATAGGCCAACTCCGCTGCTGTGTGCTGCCCGGTCAACTTAATTTGTATTGGGCACATTCAGTCATCCTCTTGAGTGACCTGGACGACCTTTGCGCCGCATTTTCGACACCAAGCGCCCACGATCGGATGAATAAAACCGCCGCACACGCATTGAATGTCCAGTGCGATGCCCATCTGGTAGGGCTCGTGCCGGTAGCTTTGCTTTGTCGTCTGATCTTCGATCACTACGACGGTGTTCATCATGACGTCACGACAGATACAGGATGTTTCAAGATTGCTCCCGCCTTGAAGGAAGAGGAGCGTCCTGCGCGTACGGATACGACGGGGCTCTGGAATCGAGGTGCCCCAACTATGACAGGACGCCGGCTGAAATGCAAGGCCACCAGGTCGATGCTTTTTGCGCAACGCCCGTGCGTATCACCGGCGCCGCGGCCGAAGGAGTCTGCGTCCTGACAACCAGCGCGGTGAATGCGAGCACGTGTCGCTACACAGCTACATCCTTTCGCGAGTCATTCACGACTGGGCCGATGACAAGGCAGTTGAAGTCCTGAACGTCGTCCGCCGTGCGATGCCTGTCAAGGGCCGACTCCTCTTGTTTGAAACCATGATTCGCGCCCGCAGCGGACAGAAGCGGAGTATCGAGCCCTCTATACGGCTGCGGGCTTCAAGTTGACCAGGACCATTTTAGACCCCGTCTCCGACCGGGATGACGATAATCGAAGGCAGGCCGGTCTGAGGACATGCCCGGTTCTTCGAGCCCAACTTAAGCTGTTATGGCAACATTCCGCTCAAGCTTCATTGTGGGAGCGTACGCACGAAAGCGGTCCGCGAATCCACTTTGACGGTTAGTCGGATGTCGGGCTCTTGGGAGAGCGCCCCGTTAGCTGCCTGACAATTTACATTATCGGCCTCTATTCGGGAGTACCCAGACAGATTTCCCACCTAAACTCTCGGAGGTTAGCGACGAACAGGGACGTGTTTGACTTCCGCCTCGGCCGGGGACATCCGTCCGACGCGCTCAAATAGTTTTCCTGGCGACGAACAAACCAAACGCCATCGCGCCCCGTGCGTAGGCTTGGACCATGAGCGGAAACGCCCGAACGAAGCGGCGCGTCGGCCCGCCGGCCAGAGGCAGAAATAAACGCACCAGGGGATTCGCGCCAATGCGCGCGCAATGCGACCAGGTCGGCGCAACTTTCTGCGCGATGTCTTCCGCGGCGGTGACCGTCAGACCGGCATCGCGCATCCATTGTCGATAGTCGCAGAGCGTGTCGAGGCTCGCGCTCATCATGGCTTTTGCAATGGCGGCGATCAGGGGGCGATCATCATCGCGCATGGGACCTTCGCGGCGCAGCCAAGCGCATACCGCTAGCGTCCCGCCGGGTTTCAAGGCTCGGGCGCAACGTTGGAAAAAATCCGGCTTGTCGGGAAAATGCTCGCTGCTTTCCATGATCCATACAACGTCGAAGCGTTCCGCCCCCGGCAGCCAGCGGTTCGCATCCCGGATCTCAAATCGAACGCGTTCGTCCAACCGGCGTTCCGCCGATCTCTTGGACGCCATCCGCGCCTGGACTGGACTGATCGTCATGCCCGTCACGTCGCAGCGGAACTTCTCCGCGAGCCAGATCGCTGATCCGCCTATGCCACACCCGATATCGAGGACTCGCGCGCCGTCTGGGATTGCTGCTCGTTCGGCCAGTCGTTCCATCAGTTGAATCTGCGCGACCTCACGCGATTCGTTAGCTTCGAAATATCCATGATGCAGGTGTTCACCCCAGAACAAGCGATACAGAATCGACAAACGATCGTAATGCCTGCGAACGTGATCAGTCTCGACCGGATACTGGGGCGATGAGGTCATTTCTAGGACCGTTGGCGGTGGGATGAACGTCAGGCCTTACGCGCGAAGATTTGAAAATCGATCTCCACTTCGTTCTTCACCTTGATCATGCCGCCGCCCACACTGACCGGCTTGATACCAAAATCCGTCTGCTTGAGGGTGGTGTGGGCTTTGTAGGACTCGCCGGTCTGCGTCACCGTGAGCGTGATCGGTTTAGTGACGCCGTGCAGTGACAAATCACCAGCCACTTTCCATTGTCCGTCGGCGAGTTTTTCGATTCGAGAGGAGCGAAACTTAATCTCGGGAAATTTCGCGGTCTCGAGCGTCATCTCCTCCATATCCTTTTGGATCTGCGCCTGGGTTTTCGCGTCGACCTTGGGATCCGGCTGAACTTTCATTTTCGCGGTTGCGACTGTGAACTCGACGTATGGGGCTGGGGATTCCCGGATGGTTCCGGATGAAATAGGCGCGCTGATCGTGTGATCGTGCCCGGCGGCAGACAGCATCCCGCTCTTTCCGACATGAATCGTGACGGTGCTTTGTTGAACGTCCATAGCCGAGTCCTGCGCCGAAACCATCGCAATCAAACCAAGAAATGGCGCACTCAGCGTCACAACTCTACGCCTCATAAGAGTAAACTCTTCTCAGATTATGCTCGAATAGCGCGGCCGGAAGAAGGCTGGTCACTGCGTGGCGTCCGGCGACGATGGCACGATTCTCCCATTGCCCGATATGCCCCATCACCAGAGATCTATTTTGAATGTGCCCAGTACGGCTCCGTCGCAGCGATTCGTATCGCCGCAGCGCCGCTTCGATGGAGCGTCCATTCGAAACGCACTTAGCCAGAACCATCGCATCCTCCAGCGCCATACAGCCGCCCTGCCCGAGGTTCGGCGTGCACGGATGCGCCGCGTCACCGAGCAGAGTCACTCGTCCGGCGGTCCAGTGCGCCAACGGAGCAAGATCGTAAGCTCCGTTCTCGAGAATCACCTCAGTAGACTCGATCAAAGCGAGAATCGGTTCGTGCCATCCGTGGAAGCCCTGAAGCAGGTCTTCTTTCCGCTCGCTCGGGACTCTGGCATCCTGCTTGGGGACATTGGCGGTGGCGTACCACGTGAACATGGCATGTCCAATGTCGAGAATGCCGAAGCGGCTGCCGTGTCCCCAGGTTTCACCGTTATATCCGCGACGGACTGCACGGCCGGAATAGGCGGCAACTCCGCGCCAAATCGTATAGCCGCGATAAATCGGATCGGAGATTCCGAACAATTGCGCGCGTACTCGCGACCGAATTCCATCGGCGCCGATTACGGCATCGTGCTCGGCGACACCGCCGTCAGCGAAATGAACCCGGATTCCGGATGTCGATTGTTCAAGATGCGTAAATTTCTGTCCTAGGCGGACGCGCTCGTGAGGTACTGCAGAAACCAGCGTCGCCAGGAGGTCTGATCTTCGGGTGCACAAAGCCGGCACGTCGAAGTTGCCCAAGGCAATGTTCATGAGAATCTTGCCACAACTCGCGCGAACCAGAAAATGAGTGTTGCGACCGCTGCGCGACACGACGTTGTCGAGCAGTCCCAGGCATTTTAGGACCCGCGTGGCATTCGGCCACAGCATCATCCCGGCTCCCACTTCCTCCAGCCGCTGGGCTTGTTCGTAAACGGTTGCGGGGACGCCAACCTTATGTAAAGCAGCTGCCGCGGCCACCCCGCCGATGCCGCCGCCGATGATTCCTACGCTTCTCATTCAATAAATACGATAATCGTTCGACGTGCACGCGCGCTCGCCGGTTTCAAGCACTCCTACACTTGACTGAGTCGCTGATATGCTTCTCCTCGCAGGGATTCCTTTGGAATCTTTAGATGGCCTTGTTTACTGATTCCCCACGGGCTCGCAGCAAGGCTAGATATATGCCCTCATGGTGGGCAGCGATCGCTCTCGTTGGGACGCCTGCCATGGTATTCGCGCAGACCGACGAGATCCAGGTGTATGACGCCAATATCGCTGAGCAAGGGAAATTCAATCTCATGGTGCATAATAACTTCACGCCCGATGGTCTCAAGACGCCAGCGTTTCCCGGTGGGGTCGAGTCGAACCGGGCGCTGGTCGGCGTGGCGGAATGGGCGTACGGTGTGACGGATTGGTTCGAGCAGGGGCTATACCTGCCTCTTTACAGTCACTCCCAGAACGAGGGTGCGACGTACAACGGATTCAAGCTGCGCTGGCTGTTCGTAAGACCGCACGCGGCCGATCACACGTTTTTCTATGGCGTGAATTTCGAATTCAGTGTCAACCAAAAGCAGTGGGATCCCAGGCACTTCACATCCGAGGTTCGACCCATCGTAGGATGGCACTTGAAACCTTCCGACGGATCGCGCTGGAAACCCATCGACATCATCGTTAATCCGATTATGGACACTGCCTACACCGGCGGTGTGAGGATGTCCCATTTGTAGTTGAAGGTTGGTAACGGCGGCGGCGCCGGTTTCGATAGAATCCGGTTGCCAAACACAAATCCTAAGAAGGAGCCAACCG
>Ga0209517_10010112_pt1 | contig 10590 bp, 11 predicted proteins | sample PeaSoiMetSII2010_FD_187695 | JGI IMG/M metagenome (GOLD analysis project Ga0209517, IMG submission 187695) | Peat soil microbial communities from Weissenstadt, Germany - SII-2010 (SPAdes) (version 2) | ecosystem: Environmental > Terrestrial > Soil > Wetlands > Peat | place: Germany... | reverse complement strand
CCATCCATCCTTCGAGCCAGGCGGGGAAGGCGATTATCTTTTCGAGTTGCGCATCATGGCCGAGGTCGGGCTGGTCGGTTATCCGAACGCGGGTAAGTCCACACTGCTCACGGCCATTTCCAAGGCGCGGCCCAAAATCGCGCCGTATCCCTTCACCACGCTCCACCCGCAAATCGGCATTGTGGAATACGAAGATTTCCACCGGCTCACAGTTTGCGACGTGCCGGGATTGATCGAAGGCGCGCACCAGAACGTCGGACTCGGCCACGCGTTCCTGCGCCACATCGAACGCTGCAAAATCATCGTCCTGCTGCTCGACATGGCGGGAACCGACGGCCGCGCGCCCTGGGACGATTACCGCCAATTGCTCAGCGAATTGAAGCTCTACGATCCGGCCTTGCTGGAAAAGCCGCGTCTGGTGGTAGCGAACAAAATGGACGAAGCGGCCGCTGAAAAAAATCTGAAAACGTTTAAAATAAAGGTCAAAAAAGTTTCCGCGCTGCCGATTTCCGCCGCCTTTGACCAGGGCGTCGGGAAATTCAAGAAGCTGATTCGCGAGGCGGTGGAGGAAGCGTCGGCGTAGGACAGGCGTCGCGCCTGTCTATTTTTAAGGCAGAGACGCGGAGGGCGCGGAGAAGCGCAGAGAATTCTTTAATTATTTTCCCTCATGAACCTCTGCGTCCTTTGCGTCTGTGCGTTTTTCAACCTCCAAAAATCGCATCACACTGTCGCCGTGCCTGAGCGCCTTTTTTTCGCGCCACGGCGCAACGATTTCCAGTGTGTCGCGTCGAGCATGGCCGAGGACGAATCGTCCGCCGGGCGCAAGCAGCGCCGGCAGGTTGGCGTCATCGAGCAGTTGCTGCGCGAATGAAGTGGAGCGGTAGCCGATATTTTTTTCGCCGTAGGGCGGGTCGGCGAAAATCAAGTCAAATTGCCCACCGTTTCCGGCGAATTGATGCAGGACGGTGAAAACCTCCTGCATCCGGATTTCAAGAATTTCTCCGTAGCCGGCCGTTTCCGCGTTGTGGCGGATGAATTCCGCGTGCTTGTGGGATTTTTCCACACAAATCGCCGACACCGCGCCCCGGCTCAGGCAGTCCAGGCTCAACGCGCCGGTGCCGGCGAACAATTCCAGCACGCGCGCGCCAACAACCCGCGCGCCGAGGCTGTTGAAGACCGCCTGCTTGACGAGGTCGGGCGTCGGGCGGACGACGAGTCCTTTGGGGACTCTGAGAATCCGTCGCGCCGCTTTGCCGCCGGTGATGCGCATTTTTATTTTCGGAGGGACGAGTTACACGAGTCCCCTTCTAACGTTTCGAAATTCAGGGGCTCGTATGACTCGCCCCTCCGACCTTCGTCACTTGAAAATTTCGGCGAAGAATTCTTTCATGGCCGCCCACGAACGTTTATCCGCCTTTTCGTTGTAAGCCGCGCCTTTGGAATTATCATTGCCCGCATTCGGCTGGGTGAAGGAATGCACGGCGCCACCATACTTGACGAGTTGCCAATCCACACCCCCGCTGCGCATTTCGTTTTCCAGTGCGGTGATGTCCTGCGGCGACGAAAATGGATCGTCCGCGCCGTGGCATATCAGCACTTTGCATTTGATATTTTTACCATCATTCGGATCGGGCGCATCCAGCCCGCCGTGAAAGCTTACGACCCCGGCAATGTCCGCGCCGCTGCGCGCCAGTTCCAGCACCGTCGTGCCACCGAAACAATAGCCAATGGCAGCAACGCGCTTAACGTCCACGAGCGGCTGTTGCCGCAGCGCGTCCAGACCGGCGTTAACGCGGGCGCGCAGGAGCTGGCGGTCGCTTTTGTATTTGCCCGCCTGCGCACCGGCTTCGGCGGTGTTTTTCGGACGGATGCCTTTGCCGTAGATGTCGGCGCAAAACGCGACGTAGCCGAGTTGGGCGAGCATCTCGGCGCGTTGCTTTTCGTAATCGGTCAAACCCATCCACTGGTGCACCACCAGCACACCGGGACGCGCGCCTGGAATGGCATCGTCCCAAGCGACGAAGCCCTCGAGCGTGGTGTCGCCCTGTTTGTATTCAACCGTTTTCGTTTGAATGGCAGCGTGAATGGAAGCAGCAATTATCGTTGTCATAGCGGCCAAAAGGAATTTTTTCATGGCCTTACTGTAATCGCTCCGACTCAAATTGCAATGGCTTGACAGCCCACGCCTCCCGCAGGCTTCCTGTCCCCATGCAACCACTGGAACCGCCTGATTCGCATCACCTCGACGCCGCCATCGGCTGGCTGGGCCTTGGCCGCGCCGATGACGCGCAAACGGAGCTGGATTTGATTTCGGCTGTGCAACGGCAACATCCCAACGTGCTCGACGTGCGTTGGATGATTTGTGCCCATGATAAGCGCTGGAGCGACGCGTTGGAAATCGCGCGGGCGGAACTGGCGGCCGCGCCCGACAGTTGTTCCGGCTGGTTGCATCAGGCTTACGCGCTGCGCCGCGTGCCCGGCGGCGGTTTGCGACAGGCCTGGGAGGCGTTATTGCCGGCGGCGGAAAAATTCCCCAAGCAACCGGTCGTCGCTTACAATCTGTCCTGCTACGCCTGCCAGATGCAGCAACTGGACCTCGCGCGCCTTTGGCTGCAGCGGGCAATTAATACCGGCGGCAAGGACGCCATCCGGAAAATGGCGTTGACCGACGACGATTTGAAGCCGTTGTGGGAGGAAATCCGGGAACTCTGATTTGAATTTCGGGAAAACCCGAAGGGCCGGTTTGCGGCGTAATTACTTTTCACCGGCTGGCAGCCTGTGCCACTCTGAAGCCGTGATGCGCACGGAAAAATTATTGGCCGAACTTGTCGCGCTGCCCAGCGTGAATCCCGCCTTCGTCCCGCAAAGCGGGACTGCGGCGCGGCAGGCCAGTCTGCCCAAATTCGGCGAGAAGAATGTGGCGGATTTCCTGGCGAGCGTGGCGGCCACGGCCGGATTGGAAGTGGAGTTCCAAAAAGTTTTTGGAGTGCGCGGACATGACCGCGCTTTGGTAAGCGGCGACATGCCGCTGCACTCCCAAACAGAACGTTCCAATCTCATCGTGCGGCTGCTCCCGCGAAACAAAATCCGCCGGACCATCCTGCTCGCCCCGCACCTGGACACGGTGGATGCTGATGATTCGCAATTTGTTCCGCGTGTGAAAAGCGGACGGCTATACGGGCGCGGTGCGTGCGACACGAAAGGGTCCGCCGCCGCCATGCTCACCGCGCTGTGCGAATTGGCGAAAGCGAAAGCGCGCCCGGCTGAGACAGAAATAATTTTCGCCGGTTTGATTGATGAGGAACATGCGCAGACCGGGTCACGAGCTTTGGTTCGGAGTTCCGCCTTCTGGCGGCTTGGGCACTCAATGATCTCGTCTGACCGCCTGAAGGCGGAACTCCAAACGACCCTCGCCATCGTCGGTGAACCGACGCGGTTGCGGGTGGTCACCGCACACAAAGGCAGCTTATGGCTGCAACTCGAAACGCGCGGCAAGGCAGCGCACGGTGCGACGCCCCGGTTTGGCCAGAATGCCGTCCACGAAATGGCGCGCATCGTCTGTGCGCTCGAGACGGATTACGCCGCACGGTTGCGGGAGCGAAAGCATCCGTTACTCGGCGCAGCCACGGTGAGCGTCGGCGTGATTTCCGGTGGCACGCAGCCGAACATCGTGCCCGACCGCTGTGTCATCTCGATTGACCGGCGGACCTTGCCGGGCGAATCAGAAACCGGTGTTCGCCATGAAATCGCTGCGTTCCTGCGCGCGAAAAATCTGTCTGCGAAAATTTCCAGCACGAAGCTTGCGCCGGCGCTGCCATTGGAAACCAATCCCAAACTGCCGCTCGTCCGGCAGTTTTTGCAATGCGTTGGCCAGTCGAAACCGGCGGGGGTGGATTATTTTTGCGACGCGGCGGTGCTGGCGGACGCCGGCATTCCGAGCGTGGTGTTCGGCCCCGGCGACATCGCCCAGGCGCACACGACGGACGAATGGATTTCGCTCGCGGAACTGGAGCGTGGCAAAAATCTGCTGTTGACCTTTCTGAAATCGCTTCCCTGAACCGTCCGGTTCTTTTATTGTCCAACGTCCATGCCCGACGCCACAACCGAAACGATTCCGACGGTGGACCACAAGCCGCACGCCGCGTTTTTCCGTCAGAGCGGCTGGCTGATGGTCGCCACCATCGTCGGCGGAGCGATGACGTTCGGGGTGCATTTCCTTGCCAAGTCGGATTCCGTTCCCAAGTCGCAATACGCGGCATTCGTCACGCTGCTGATGGTGGTGGGGTGCCTGCCCGCAATGCCATTGCAGATGATTTTTGCCCAGCAGTCGGCCCTGGCGCTGGCGACGGGACGCGAGCGGCAACTGGCGGGCATGATCCGGCTGGTGTGGCTGTGGACGTTCGTGGTTTGGCTGCTGGGGGCGGCGGCGGTTTGTGTGTTTCAGAAACGAATCATCGCCGGCTGGCATCTGCCGGATGCGACCGGGCTGTGGGCAATGTTGCTGTTATTATTGTTTTCGCTGTGGGTGCCCATGTTTACGGGCGTGTTGCAGGGGCGGCAGGATTTTTTCTGGATGGGCTGGTCTGCCATCTTGGCTGCCGCGGGACGTTTCATTGGAGCGGTGTTTTTGGTGCTGGCCTTAAGCCTGGGCTCGGCCGGGATGCTGGCGGGCGCCGTGATGGGGGTCGGGTTGGGCGCGGTCGTGGCCATCTGGCGGACGCGGGATTTGTGGTCACTCCCTGCGGAACGGTTCGACGGCAAAAATCTGGCGCGCCAGGTGTTGCCGCTGGTGTTCGGCTTCGGTGCGTGCCAGTTCATGTTCACCTCGGACACAATGTTTGCGAAGGCGTTCTTCAACGATGATCAAATGGGGTCGTATGGAGCGGCGGGAACCCTGTCGCGGGCATTGTTGTGGCTGGTGATGCCACTGGCTGCCGTGATGTTTCCGAAAATTGTCCATGCCAACGCCCGGTCGGAAAAAAGCAACCTGTTTGGCATCGTGGTGCTGGGCACGGCGGTGCTGGCCATTTTCGGCGGACTGGGACTGTGGCTGGTGGGGCCGCTGGCGATCAAGCTGGTTTATAAATCAACCTACCTGGGCGCGGCGGCATTGATTCCGTGGTATGCCGGCGCGCTGGTGCCGCTGGCCATGGCCAACGTGATGGTCAACGATCTGCTGGCACGGTCGCGGTTTCGTGTGGTGCCGTTCATGGTGCTGCTGGCCCTGGCCTACGGTTTTACGCTGCCCTGGATGCTGCACCGCTTTCCAGGACGGCTCGAAGTCGTGTTGCAAACGCTCGGGGCGTTCAACCTGCTGCTGTTCGGCATCTGCGCGTGGTTCACCTGGGGCGCAAAAGGAAAGGCGAAAATGGAGAATGGAGGATAGAAGATGCCCGGTGCCTGCAACGCCATCTTCCATCCTCTAGCTTCCATCCTCGCTTTTTTTTGAATCCGGTCCGGGCAAGGGCAGCGGCGCGCGGAGTTTTTTGTAAACCCAGCCTTCCAGCGGGCGCAACGGACGGAGCCAGCGGTAAAAAGGCGAATAAATCAGCCGCACGCGGAGCGTAGAGAGAAACATGGTCAACGAGGAATGAAACAGCACGACCTTGGAGCCGGCCTGATCTGTCCATTCGGTCGGCACTTCGAGGATGCGAAAGCCCGCGCGTTTGATGGCCACCAGCAGATTGATGTCGAAGGCCATGTCGGCGATGCGCAGGTAAGGATGGATTCGTTCGACGACCGCGCGTTTCATCACCTTCGCGCCGCACTGCGTGTCGTGGATGTTCATCCAGAACAACAACTGCACGATCTTGTGAAACGCGCGGCTGGCAAATTGCCGGTGGCTGGCTTGTGATTGATGGATGACGGCACCTGGCATCCAACGCGAGCCAATGACGCAATCCGCCTCGCCAACGCGCCGGACCAGATCGAGGAAGGCGCGCGGCGGCGTTGCGCCATCCGCGTCGGCGTAACCAATCAGGTCCGCGTGGACCGCGAGCTTGAGGCCTTCGATCAGCGCGCCGCCCTTGCCGATGGCCTCACGAAATTCGAGCGCGTGAACGGCGGAAAATTCCGCCTCGACGCGCCGGACCACGCCGAGCGTGTTGTCCGTGCATCCGTTGAGCACGACGACGATTTGAAATTCGCCGGAATAATTTCGCCCGAAAAATTCCGCGTAATCGCGCAGCACCGGTTCGATGCGACGCTCCTCGTTGTAGGCCGGAATCAGGATGAGCAGACTCGGGTCGGGCACACAAAATCAGTAACAGAAACCGGTGCGGCAGGCAATCCCGGTAACGACCCGGTTGAAATCCGCCTAAACATTTCTTGCGGCTTTCATTCGCAACGGTTATCCCATGCGCATGGATTCCCGCGAAGCCCTAATCGCGCTTAACCTCATCGAACACGTCGGGCCGGTGCGCGCCCGGCTGTTGCTCGAACATTTCGGCGACGCGCCCAAAATCCTGGCCGCTTCCCGATCCGAACTGCTCCGCGTCCGCAACATCGGCGAGGAAACTGCCGACGCCATTTCTACCTGGGAAAAAACGATTGACCTGGCAGGTGAACTGAAACGCATTCAGGAATTCGGCTGCCATGTTTTGATTCAGAGCGACCAGGATTATCCCGAAATGCTCCGGCAAATTTACGACCCGCCGCTCGTGCTTTACGTGAAAGGCGCGTTGACGGCCAGGGACAAAAGCGCCGTGGCCATGGTCGGTTCGCGCATGACCACGCATTACGGCCTCGAGACCGCGCGCAAGCTGGCCTATCAACTCGCTTACGTCGGCGTGACGGTGGTGAGCGGCGGCGCGCGCGGCATTGACACGGCCGCGCATCAGGGCGCGCTGGCGGCAAAAGGCCGGACGGTTTGTGTGCTGGGCACGGGCATCAACATCGTGTTCCCGCCGGAGAACCGGGATTTGTTCGCGCGCATCGCCGAATCCGGCGCGGTCATCACGCAATTCCCCTTCAACCGCAACGGCGACAAACAATCCTTCGCCATCCGCAACCGCATCATTGCCGGCATGACCCTGGGCGCGGTGGTGGTCGAAGCCGACCTGCACAGCGGCGCGCTTATTACGTCGAATTTTGCGACGGAATATGGCCGGCAGGTTTTTGCCGTGCCGGGCCGGATTGATTCGCCTCGCAGCAAGGGCTGCCACGATTTGATCAAGAAGGGCGCTAAATTGTGCGAAGACGCGGAGGACATTTTGAGCGAGTTCGAGTATCTGTTCCCGGCCAGCAACCGTCCGCCATCGCCGGGCGAGACCGGCGTGTTGCCGGCGCTGGAGTTGTCGGAAAACGAAAAGCTGGTTTTCGATTCCTTGAGCAACGAAGAATCGGCGATTGACGAGGTGATCCGGCGCAGCGGGCTGCCGAGCTCGGCGGTGAGCGTGGCGTTGCTGGGTCTGGAAATGAAGCGCGTGATCAAGCAATTGCCAGGAAAATTGTTTGTGCGGAACACCTGAACGTTTCCGGGCTTGCGCGATTGGACGCAATGGGCTAGAACACGACTCAACTTAACCCAGTGGTTTATGGCAAATTACACACTCATCGGAGGCGATCAAAAACAATACGGCCCGGTAACCGACGAACAGTTGCGCCAGTGGATTCTGGATGGCCGGCTCAACCCCCAATCCCAGGTAAAAGCGGAGAGCGATGCGGAATGGCGTCCGCTCTCGGCGTTTCCCGAATTTGCCGCCGCGCTCGCCGCCAGGTCCGCTGTACGAGGCGCGCCGCCGCCGCTGCCGTCCGACGCGCCGCCCCTGCCCGCCAAAACCAGCGGCCTCGCCATCACCTCGCTGGTGCTGGGGATTTTGGGCCTGTTCACCTGCGGCATCACGGCGCTGTTCGGATTGATTCTTGGCATCATGGCCATGGTCAAGGCGAAGTCGCCGGGCCGGGGCGCGGCGGGTGGCAGCGGCATCGCGCTGGCCGGGGTGATCGTGTCCGCAATCTTTCTGCTCATGATTCCGATTTTTGCCGCTATGTTGCTGCCGGCGTTCGCGGCGGCAAAGGAAAAGGCCCGGGAAATCAATTGCCTGAACAATGAAAAGCAACTGGCCGTCGCCGTGCGGATGTATTCGGCCGACAACAAGGATCAATTCCCGCCTGCCGCAACCTGGTGCGACGCCATCCGGTCTTACGCCGGTTCGGAAAAGGTCTTTCAATGTCCGGCCGGCGACCCGGGCAAGCGCTGTCATTACGCCTACAACGTCAGGCTGGACGGCCTGGACGAAAGCAAAGTCAACCCCAACACCGTGCAGATTTTTGAAACTGAGGGCGGCTGGAATGTCAGCGGCGGCCCCGAACTGATGCTCAACCATGGCCGCCATCTGAACGGGCGCATATTTATCATCGCTTTTGCGGACGGCCACGTCGAAGCCGTAAATGCGTCCCGGCTGAACACCCTGCGTTGGGATCCTTGAACCGCAGACAACCCGATACCCGTGTAACCTGATATGGCAACCGTGTATAAAATCATCGGGGGCGACCAAAAAGAGTACGGCCTGATTTCGGCGGCTGACATGCGCAAATGGATTGCCGAAGGCCGGCTCAACACGCAGACGCTGGCCAAGGCGGAAGGCGACGAGGAATTTCGGCCGCTCGGGGGGTTTCCAGAATTCGTGGACGCGCTCGCGGCCGCGGCCGCAGCCGCGGAACCAGCTCCAGCACGGGTCGCTGTCGCCACGCCCAACTTATTGGAACGCGATTACGAACTCGACATTGGCGGCTGCATCAGCCGCGGCTGGACATTGTTGAAAAATAATTTCGGCGCGCTGTTCGTCGGCGTTTTGATTTATTTCCTGATCGAAGGCGCCATCGCGGGATTGGGCTTGATCCCCATTCTCGGTCCACTGTTCTCGCTGGCGAATCTGTTCATCGCCGGCCCGTTGATGGGCGGCGTGTTTTACCTGTTCATCCAGGCCATCCGCAATCAACCGGTGGAGATCGGTGATGTCTTTGCCGGATTTCGCAAGGCGTTCCTGCAACTTTTTCTGGGTTATCTGGTTCCGGCCCTGCTGACCGGCTTGTGCATGATCCCCTTTCTCGTCCTGCTGGTCATTGACATCGTGCGGGTGGTCGCGACTGCCCATGGCGCGTCGCCGGACCCGGACATGATCCTGCAGGTCTTCCGAGCCCAGGTTCCGTTGTTTTTGACGGTTTTATTGATCTGTTTGATTCCGGTGGTTTATTTGCAAATAAGCTGGTCTTTCACCTTGCCGCTCATTATTGACCAGCAAATGAATTTCTGGACGGCCATGAAGACGAGTTGGAAGATGGTTGGCAAACATTGGTGGTCGGTTTTCGGGCTGTTTGTCCTGGTGGGCTTGCTCAATATCGTCGGCATGATACCTTGCTGCATCGGCTTGCTGTTCACCGTACCCATCGGCCTGGGGGCATGGATGTATGCGTATGAAATCATCTTTACCTCAGCCGAGGCGCAAAGCGGTTGACGCCGCCAGCGCCCGGAATGCTTTATTGATCAATCAATTCGCCACGCCTGGCCTTGGTTCCTTGATAGCGGGGCGCTGGATCGCGGGCAGTGGACAACTCGCCATGGCCGTGGCCGGCTGTGTAATGGTCATCGTGTGGTTTTTCAAAGTCATGATTCAGTATTATGGCCAGATCAGCGGTGATGTGCAGCCGCACCCGGTCGGATGGATTGGTGAAACGGGCGGGATTTTGTTTGTCGCGTCATGGCTTTGGGCCTGGGTGACGAGTATCAGCCTGTTCTTTGAAGTGCGACGGAATACCGAAGCGGAATGTTCCGCGTCAATGGATGCCCCCGGCCGTTCTGTCCCGCCGAAGCTTTGAGGCCGGATAAGTCCGGCTGGAGGACAAATCTCTGGAGAACGTTGTATGTATAAAATCGTCGGAACCGATGGCCGGCCATACGGGCCGGTGAACGCCGAGCAACTCCGGCGCTGGCTCGCCGAAAACCGCGTCCACGCCCAAACGCTCGTTCAAACCGAAGGCGCCCCGGATTGGAAACCGCTGGCATCGGTGGCCGAATTTGCCGCGGATCTGGCCGCCGCCCCGCCGCCGATCATCCCGGCGTCCAGCGCCATGGCGTCGCGGGCCTCGCACAAAATTGCGGCGGGCATCTTCGGGATTCTGCTGGGTTCGCTGGGCATCCACAAATTCATCCTGGGCTACACCGGCGCCGGCTTGATCATGCTGCTGGTCACCGTGCTTTCCTGCTTCATCCTCTCGCCGCTCATGCACCTCATCGGCCTCATCGAAGGCATCATCTATCTGTGCAAGCCCGACGAGGAATTCGTGCGGGTTTACGTGGATGGCCACAAGGAATGGTTTTGACCATGAAAAAATTCACCGCCGCTCAAATCAAAACCGCCCTCGCCGGCGCGCCCGACTGGAAAATGCGGGACGCGGCAATTGCGCGGACGTTTCAATTCAAGGATTTTCCCGCGGCCATCCGCTTCGTGGACGCGATCGCTGAACTGGCTGAACAGGCCTGGCACCATCCGGACATTGACATCCGCTGGAACAAGGTGACGCTCACGCTCACGACGCATGACGCGGGCGGGCTGACGAAAAAAGATTTTGTGCTCGCGCGCAAATTCG
>Ga0209517_10010111_pt1 | contig 10591 bp, 5 predicted proteins | sample PeaSoiMetSII2010_FD_187695 | JGI IMG/M metagenome (GOLD analysis project Ga0209517, IMG submission 187695) | Peat soil microbial communities from Weissenstadt, Germany - SII-2010 (SPAdes) (version 2) | ecosystem: Environmental > Terrestrial > Soil > Wetlands > Peat | place: Germany: Weissenstadt... | reverse complement strand
ATCTGCGCATACTGACCTTAACCTAACCAAAAGTGATGTTAAAGTCAACATAAAACCTTGCAACGGAAGCCCTGCCAGATCGGCGTTCGACTCACATTCAGCGTGGCTTTTCACGCCGGATATGGGTCATAATCCCCAGTCCCTGTTGGACGAATCCTACCCAGGCTTCGAGCCGTAAATGAAAGAAGATGGCCCGCTCTGTCATTCTCCGAAACGCTCCGTTGAGCTTGGACATGTTCCAGGTATTTCGGGAGCTGGACGTTCTGCAAGGAGGGTCGGCGCGACGGTTGCCCGGTGCTTCACTCTTCGCGTCGCTGTCGTCGCAGATCTTGCCGAGCCAAGTGTGCGTCAAGAGATTTTTGCCTTCACCGAAGAACGGGGCGAAACCGTCGACCTGCTGGTCAACAATGCGGGCGTCGGCTCCTACGGCGAGTTCTGCAATAGCGATGCGGAGAACTCGGAATCGTGCAAGGTGAACTGCTCCGCCATGGTTCACCTCACGCATCTCTACCTTCCCGGCATGGTGGAACGCCGCTCGGGCGACATCCTGATCGTCTCTTCCACAGCCGCATATCAAGCCATGCCCTACATGGCTACCTACGCTGCAAGTAAGGCCTTCGACTTGCTGTTCGCGAGGCGCTGGCCCAGGAGGTGGAACGCTATGGTGTGCGAGTCTGTGCCCTCTGCCCCGGCCCGACGGTCTCGGAGTTCCAGAAGGTCGCGGGTGTGCCAGACGAGATCGTGGTCGGCGTGGAACCGGCGGACCACGTGGCGCGGGTTGGGCTGCGGGCGCTGGCGGCGGGAGAACACTCCGTCATATCGGGGTTCATGAATTGGGTCGGAGTGGAGGTCCAACGGACAGCGCCACGTCGATTTGTCACGTCCGCCGCCGAGATCCTGTGTCGTCCCCCGCACCGGGAGTGATGCAAGTGGACCCGAAGCCGCGCACGGGAACACATCCATATCCCCCCGCGAGCCAAGCGGCGATAATCCTCCACCCTTCCAAGCGATAAGGTCCCGATAACCCCCATCCCCCAAACCGAGGGTGCCCATGCGCAAGACGATAGCGTTCCTTGGCATCTCCGAGGCGTTCTGTTTGGCTTGGACATGGTCCAGGCATTGCGGGGGCCGGTCGATGCTCAGTGCAATTCCGGGGCTGACGTCGCCACACGGCGGTAGAATGATCCATGAAATGAGCATCCGATCCTCTTTTCTTGCCAGTCTCGCGCTGCTCGCGGCGGCAAGTGCGGGCTTGCCGCTGTGGAGCCAGGAGAGCACGGTCTGGCGCATCGGAACGTTCGACCATGCCTCCGCCGAGTTCAGCGGCCGCGTGGGCAGTCAGCCGGTGGTGGTCGACGCCGGCTCGCCGGATGCCGCCCGCCGCTGGCCACCCTCGCAATCGGGCACTCTCAACGCCCAATCCGGCGCGCAACAGCACTCCCGCACCATCCGGTTCCGGATGGAGGAGGCTCCCAGCGGGCCGTTTGTGTTGGATCTCGCCATCATGGCCGGCAATCCGCGGGTGCCGCGTCTGGAACTGGATCTCAACGGCGCGCAGGGCACGGCGTTCATCGACCGCCGCCTGAGCTACCATGCCGAGGGACGAGCCGATTCGCCGATCTGCGCCGAAGCCCGAGAGCGCATCCCCATCCCGGCGAGCGCGCTTCGGCAGGGCGACAACGAGCTGCGCATCACGGCGGTGGACGACGTGGCGGACGAAAACGGCGATTCGCAGATCAGTTGGGATGCGCTGGCGCTGCTGCGCGCCGGGCAGGCCGCCGCGGATCCCGCAATTTCCGTCGAACCGGCCTACTTCTTCGCCACCGAGAGCGGCGCGCTGCGCGAGCTGATTACCGCGACCGTCACCATGCCCGCGGCTGTCTCTCGCGGGACTCTCGCGCTGACGCTGGCCGGCGCGGAGTATCGCGCCGATCTGGCCCCCGCGCGCTTCGGCCAGCAACGGTTCGCGTTCAAAGTTCCGGAGTACGCCGCCGGCTCCCAAGCGCGCGCCGTCCTGCTGCTCGATGGCAAGAGTTACGTGCGCGCCGAACGGCTCACTCCCAAACGCAAGCTCACGGTCTACGTGGTGCCGCACACCCACCTCGATATCGGCTTCACCGACTACCAGCCGAAGATCGAGGAATTGCAGAACCGCAACCTCGATCGCCTGCTGGAAGAGATGCGCCACGACGCGGACATGCGTTTCTCTCTCGATGGCGTCTGGCTGGCGGAGCAGTACCTGCGCACGCGCTCTCCGGCGGCGCAGAAGGAGTTCCTGGAGGCAGTGCGCGCGGGCCGTATTTCGATCCCGGCGCAGTACGCGAACCTGATGGCCGGAGGCGCCAGCCTGGAAACGCTGATCCGCTCGACCTATGCGGGCCGCGCACTCAATCGCGCGGCGGGCAGCCAGAACAATTACGCCAACATCACCGATGTGCCGGCCTATCCTTGGAGCTACGCATCCGTGCTGGGCGCCGCGGGCGTCAAGTACTTCGCCGCGGGCGCCAACGATGACCGAGGCCCACAGCCGCTCTACGGCCGGTGGCAGACCCGGTCGCCATTCTGGTGGCAAGGCCCCGATGGCGCCAAGGTGCTGATGGCGTACACGCGCCAGTACTCGAACTTGTGGTTCGTGTGCGGCCTGCCGCCGCGCGAGGCCGGCTGCCGCGACGGCTTGCCAACGCTTCTGCAGACCTTCGAATCCCCGGGCTATCGGCCCGACGTGGTTCTGATGTTTGGAAGCCAACTGGAAAACACCGATCTGATCCCCGGCGAGGGAGAGTTCGTCCGCGCCTGGAATGCCAAGTACGCCTGGCCGCGCCTGCAACTGGCGACGTTCCGCGACTATTTCGAAACGGTCGAGAAGAAGTTCGGAGACCAGCTCGAGACCGTCCGCGGCGACTTTGGACCCTATTGGGAAGACGGCATCGGCACGGACGCCCAATTCGCAGCTCTCTACCGGGAAACCGAAAGCCGGGCGCAGTCGGTCGAGAAGCTGTCCTCGCTCGCCGCGCTCCAGAAGTCCGAATGGGCGCCGCCGCTCGAAGGACTGCGCCGTTTGTGGCGCGATCTGATGCTCTACGCCGAACACACCTACACGTCCTCAGGCGGCTACTCGCGGCCGGAGAGCGAACAGAGCGTGCGACAGATCGAGACCAAACATTTCCACGTCTCGGACGCCCGCGAGACGGCGCATTGGATTGCGCAGGAATCCATGAGCCGGCTGCTCGAGAGCATCCGGATCGAGCCGCCGGCGATGGTGGTTTTCAACTCGCTCGGTCATGAGCGCAGCGGCTTGGTGGAAATCGATCTCTCGAATGGCGCACAGTTGGTGGATACGGGAACGGGCCAGCCGGCGGCGCTCGAATCGCTGCGGGCCGGAAATGGGTACCGGCGCGTGCGATTCCTGGCGGGCCGCGTGCCGGCGATGGGCTATCGCGTGTATCGGATCGAAAGCAGCCAGACTACGGCGGCGTCACCCCAGCCAAGACCGGCGAACAGCGTCGAGAACGAGTTTTACCGGGTAACGGTCGACCCGAATCGCGGCGGGGTTTCCGGCGTTTACGACAAACAGGCGGGCCGCGAGCTGGTGGATCCAAAGAGCCCGTACCTGTTCGGCCAATACATGTACGTAGCGGGCGGCGATAACACCCGCCTCATTCATATATCCGAGCACCTGCCCAACGCGAACCTGACGGTAAGCCCGGCGGCTGCCGCAGCCGCGGTGAACGCCGTGGCCACGCCGTGGGGACAGTCTCTGAACTACCGGGTGAGCGGGCTTCACGCGCCCCGGATCGATGTGGAGATCCGGCTGTTCGACGGCGAGAAGAAGATCGAGATCGTCAATCGCTTCCAGAAAGAGCCAGTGAACGACAAGGAAGCCATCTACTTTGCGTTCCCCTTCGCGGCGGCGCAGCCGGAATTCGAGTACGAAGGCCAAAACGGAACAGTCAATCCGGCGCGCGATGAACTAGCCGGCGGCTGCCGCGAATGGTATGCGGCGGGACACTGGGCACGCGTGAGCGGCGGCGGGATCAGCGCGGCGGTGATCCCGATAGATGCACCGCTGGTGACATTCGGCGACATCAACCGAGGCCTGTGGCCGGAGAAGTTCGAGCCGAAGTCGTCCGCCATCTTCTCGTACGCGTTGAACAACTACTGGCATACCAACTTCCCGCGCGTGCAGAGCGGCGAGTTCACGTTCCGCTACGTCGTCACCAGCGGTGCCAGACTGGATCAGGCGTACCTGAGCCGCCTGGGACGGGAGTCCCTGACGCCGCTCGAAGTCGGCGAGTTGGCGAGGAACGACAAAGTCGGACTGCGCGGCTCGCTGCCGGCTATGCCCGCGAGTTTCCTCGGCCTGAACGGCGACGGCGTCGAGTTGGAGACGCTCAAGCCCGCCGAGGACGGCGAGGGCCACATAGTCCGGCTGCTGGAGACCGCCGGCCGCGAAGGCAGGGCGCGCCTTTCTTCGAGCCTGATCGAGTTCAGCCGTGCCTGGCTATGCAACGCCACCGAGGACAACCTCCGCGAGATTCCGGCGCCGAAAGGTGGGGTGGAAGTGGCCATGCCGCCCAACGCGATTGTGACCTTGCGTCTGCTGGCGCGCCCGGCTGCGCCGTAGCCCGGGCCTCACCCTATATCCTGTGGTCGGCAGGCCCGCTCGTCTGGCACTAGGCCGGGAGGCTCCACCCGGTGGTGCCCAGAAAGCGGCGGCTCCTGTGCCCGTAGCTGTTCCGCCAACGGCACGTCCGGCAACCTCGCATGGCCATGCATCCTGGAAACAGCAGCACTGGGGAATTGTGTCCACTCAATTCGGCGTGATTTTTGGGTTGTATGGATTCCGACGGCTCGATCACGACTTTTTCTGGTATTTGGCTCTGGCCCCAGGACGCAAACCAAAGAAAGCGGGTAAACGCGGGGATGCCACGACGCAGCCGTTTCTCTGGTGAGCCTTCGGACAAGCCCGCGAATATAGGGGATTTCTGCGCATTTCAGGCTGGCTGCAAAACCATTTGCCCTCACGGCACCCCCTTACCAGTAGGCCTTGAGCCCTCCCTGCATTTGGCGGGGAGAATTGGCCTGGCTCGAAATCACTCCGAAAGTGGTACTGTTAAGGCTCGTCACCGGCGCGCCGAAGACCACCCGGTTAAAGAGGTTAAACGCCTCCGCCCGGAAGTCCAAGTGGATCCGCTCCGTCACGTTAATCGTCTTGGCCAGACTCACGTTCTCGTTTAAGTTGGGAAACACCCGCACCTCCGAATTCTTGCGCGGAGCATTTCCCAGTATCCCGACTGGTTGAGCCGGGAACACGCTCGGGTCCAGGTACTTATCTTTATTTGGATCGAAAGAGCCTGAGTACGACGCGAGCCAATTGTAGGTCGTGACGTTCGGCCGGTTCGTGCCATTAAAGATCGGCAGCGTCCCATTGGCCGTGACCCCGATTGGGAAACCCGTGTTGTACGACTGAGCGGCGCTGAGTCGCCATCCACCGGCCAAGTGACTGGCGAACCCACCCTTGGCCAGCCAGTGCCGCCCTTTGCCAAAAGGCAGTTCAAACACCGTGTTCAACTTCACGGTGTGGGTCTGGTCGAACGCGCCCACGGACTTTTCGAGGAAACGGTTGCCCGCATCTTCCGAACCACTGCTGCCGCTGAAGGCATCGGCGTTCGTAAGTAACTTCGAGAAGGCGTAACTTCCCTGAAACAGCAGAAAGCCCGACGCCCTGTAATTGAGCTTCACGACGGCGGCATTGTAGGTGGAATGGCCGGTCCTGTCCCCGCCGCCGCTCGCGGTGTCCACCGTCAGGTATTGGGGATAGGCCCGCAGCGACTGGCTTACCGTCTGCGACTGCTGCACCGCGGAATTCGTGAAGTTCGCGTAAGGCGGCGTGAACCCGGCCGCCACGGCTGCAGCCGACGTGATGTTGGAATTCAGTAAGCTGATGGCCTGCGTCGTCCCGTACTTGGCGATCAGACCAGTCATCACCGACATCGGCACTTGATTGATGTTCATCAGGCCCGCGTTGAGGCGGTTGCCAACTGCGGCGTTGTAATCGGCTTCCAGCGCCAGGTGGGCCCGGATCTCGCGCTGCACGGAGAACGTCCAATTGTCGTACTCCGCCGGGCGGGTGGAGTTCTGCCCGTTCCAGTAGTCCACATTTGTATTGTTCGCGAATGATGGAACGATCTGCGGCGGCAATGGATAGGAGGGTAAGCCCTGATCCCAGTTATAAGTCGGAGTGATTCCCTGATTCGAGTTGGAGAAGGTATACTGGCCGATGAATCCCGCGTAGTGACTGCTGGATTGCAGCACCGTGAGGCGGCCATAGGAACGGGCGGCTCCGGCGCGAATCACGGTCTTAGGATTCGGACTATATGCCAGCCCCAGCCGCGGCGATACCCCGCCGTAATATCCGGGAATCAGGCTGTGTTCATTCTGCCGCCCCGGTCCGAAGCCCGCGAAGATCAGCGCGCCCAGATAGTTATTCACGGCCGGATTCGGAGTAGTCGGCGAAAAGTCCGAGTACATGTCGCCGCCGGCTATCGGCGGCAGCGTGAACTCGTAGCGCACCCCGTAGTTGAGCGTCAGTTTTCTACTGATGCGCCAATCGTCCTGCGCGTAGAATGCGTAATAGCGGTAAACTTGCTTCAGGTAACGAACCGTTTCCGTCGCCCCCGTGTCCCCGTCGCCGAGGAGAAACGAGGCAAAGGAGCTGCCGCTGGTGGCCGACGTGGAGCCCGGAACGGCCGTTTCCAGGAAGCTGAAGCCCGCCAGTCCAGCGATGTTCTGTTGGCCGAAGCCGTTGGCTTCCTGGTGGTCGTAGGTGAAACCGAACTTGAGTGAGTGCGAACCGCGGAGGTAGCTGAGGTCGTCCTTCCACGTCCTCCTCGGCTGGTCGGTGCCATTGTCGGCGGCTGCGCCCCAGGAAGAGAACTCCGTAAACGAGACATTGCCCATGTTTGTGTTGCAATTCACCGCGTTGACGATGCACACTTTGCTCTTCCAGTTCTGGCCTACGTTGACCGAGTAGGCATCCTTGTGGAAGGTGTTGATGCCGAACGAAAAGTGATTGAATATGCGCGGCGACACAGTCCAGTCGTAAGTCGCCCGATGAATGTCCGCGGTATAGAGGGATTCCGAAAAGTTGTTGAACGGAACCGGAAGTCCTGCCGGACCCGAGGCCCCAGGCTGCACCAGGTCGCTGCCCCTGTTGTAGAGGTAAGAGACCCGATGTTTGCTATTGATGGCATGGTCGACCTTCACACTTACTTTGTCGGTCCCTTCGGCCGAACTCCCGCCGCCCGAGACGTAGTTGTTGCTGATATAGCCGATGGTCCCCGGCACGATTCCGGGACGATTGGGCAGGAGCACGCCCTTCGCCAACGCAAGGTACTGATTGGAGACGGTGCTGAAGCGCGAGACGGGAATCATGTTGCCTGGGAAGGGGGTCCGTATAAAGCCGGACCCGCTGGGATTGGCCTGCGTCGTGTTCGGGTCGTAAATGGTCAACAACTGGTTCTTGCTGTTCACCAAGTTGGTGAAGTTGCCTTGGTACATCTCTGGCGTCGGAACGCTGGAGATCACGCCGGGACTGCCTTGGCGATTGCGGAAGCCCTCGTATGCCGCAAAGAAAAAGGTGCGGTTCTTGCCGTTGTAGAGCTTCGGGATCCACACCGGCCCGCCCAGCGATCCGCCGAAGTCATTTTGCTTGTAGATGCTTCTGGTCGCCGCAAAGAAGCTGCGCGCGTCCACGTCGTCGTTGCGGATGAAATCGTAACCCGACCCATGCACCTCGTTCGTACCCGACTTCGATGCGAAGCTGATGACGCCGCCGCCCGCCTGCCCGAACTCGGCCTTGTAGCCGTTCGTATCCACCGCGAATTCCGTGATGGCTTCCACCGAAGGCGTGAGGTAATTAGTTTCGGTGGTAATGCCCTGCCGGTTCGTGTTGACAGAGACCCCGTCGAATGTAGTCCCGAACGCGCCTCCCTGGCCGCCGCCCAGCACCAGATTGCTGCCTCCGGCGCCTCCTTTGGCGTCCGTGACCGTCGACACCAGGTCAAACGCGCTGCGCATCGCGCCGCCCACCACCAGCGGAAGCTGGTCGACCAGCGTGTTTGAAACGGCGGTGGAAATCTTCGCGTCTTCTGTTTGAAGTTGAGCGTTCTGCGCTTGCACCTCTACCGTCTGCGTGACGCCTCCCACCTGGAGCCGCACGTCGGCGCGCGCGGTCGCTCCCGCAGTCAGCATGATGCCGTCGATGACGACGGTTTGGAAGCCAGGCGCCGTTACTTCCACCCGGTAGGTCCCCGGTACGAGGTTCGGCACGTTGTACTCGCCGGTGGAAGAGGCGGCCACGCTGGAGGCCGCGTTCGTTCCCTGGTTGATCACCTTGACAGGTGCTTTCGGCACCACCGAGTTGGAGGCATCTGTCACCACACCAGTGATATTGCCGCGTTCCGACTGCGCGAAACACACCGCCGCAGCCGCAAAAAAGACCAAAAGCGAGAGTCTGATCGGCATTTTGACCTCCCACGCGGAGGGTCCCCCTCCACATCTCGGTCATCGTACTACCTGGTGTATGGGCGGTCAAGGAAATTCTCTCCGCGCTCTCCCCGCCGTTGGTAAGCCGCGCGACCACACTCCACGCCCTTGCTCAATTACCCCGGCACTTCGTTGAAAGCAAGCCCAACGACACGCTGGACCATGCGTCCCGAACGCGCGCAGCCCGATGGGTCTCTTTAGGACGAGGACGTACTTCTCTTAAGTTCGAGACTCCCGGCGGCGGAGTGGCTCCCGGCACGGGCATGAGTCCATGTTCCCGCTGTCCCTGCAGGAACTGGACCACCTTGGTCCGCTTCATTCTCCGCGAGCGAGTGCGCGCCGGGTTGGCCCACGCCCGGCAGAACAGCAAGAGGCTGGGCACGCCATCACAGCGGCGACAAAGGCCGACGAAGCGCTGGCGCTGCATCGTTCATCTCGGCTCTCGCCCCAGCTTTACTTCGCCGAATTGCCGCGCAAATAACCGCATCATCCACTCACGATGCTTCTTCAGGAACGCGTCGAACTCATCCGCCTTCGACGGGTCGAACTGAGTCGCATTCCAATCCAGTTTGGGCGCCCGACTGCCCTGCTCTCCACCCTTCGCATCCTCCGCACGGTCCACGTGCCGCCCAATGTAGCGATTGCCTTCAAATACGATGCCCTTGGCTTCGCCCCATCCCGGCTCCAAGGTGTACGTTCCGTCTTCGTGCTTCAGGCCGTGGCCGTATCGCGCCACTCCCTCCGCGTCGAACGTGTTCTCCCGAAATACGGCGCCATTCGCCCACCCCTGCCAGTCGGAGGTCAGCAGGATCGGCACATCCAGTCCCGGACCGATGAATATCGCATTGTGCTCGACCGTCGTGTGGTCGCCGCCGCTGAGGTGGAAAATGCGCGTGCGATCGTTGTGGCTGATGTTGTATCGAATCACCCGTGCCCATGTTGCCGATGTTGTCCTGCTGATTCCGCCGCCCGGGCGTGCAGATCAGCATGAATCCACCCTCGTTGTCGTGGCTGTAGTTGTACTGGAACAGCGTGCTCTGCGAATTGTAGTCGGAATCGAAGCCCTCGCCGTCGCGCGTGGTCCACGTGAACGACGCTTCGTTGAGCTGGAAGAGCGAGTTGTCGGTACTCCACGGCCAGATCCCTGCGTTGAAGCTGTTGGCGCGCCGGTTGCAGTAGCGCGCGATGTTGTGTTCCACGAGCACGCCGTCCGTCGCCCATGGCACGACGCCGTCGCCGCCGATATGATCAGGCCGTCGAACCGGCTGGGCGTCTGATTTCCGTTGGTGCGGAAAATGATCCCGCCGTTGTCCTTTCTATCGTTCCCGCCGTTGACGTCGTGAACGTACATCCCCGCCTGGACGATGTGCTTGGCCGTGCCGAAATTGTCGAGGAAGATGTGCACGCCGCGCCGGATCCCGGGCGTCGCGCCCTGGTGGTCGCTTCCAGGTCTCGCACCTCGATCCACTGCACGTTGTACAAGCGCACCGCGTCCTGCACCTGGCCCGCACCATCGATCCGCGGCCTCGGGCCTTTCCCGTACCGGTCGATCACCACCGGCGCGCCGTCGCCGCCGGAGCTCGCCGGCGCCAGTTGTCCCTGCCAAGCCGATCCGCTCTTCAGCAGAGTGCGATCGCCCGGCTGAAATCGCGAGGCGTTCACCTTCTCGAGGGTCTTCCATGGCGCGCGCTCCTCCGTGCCGGAGTTGGCATCCGCGCCATTGGCGAAGTCTACGTAGTAGGTGGCGGCCTGGCAAGCCAGCGCGGTCCATGATTCTCGACAATATCCGCCTGCTGCCCGGCCTTTCCTACGACCAGATCGTGGATGCCTATGGCCAGTCCGCCAAGGAGGAATGGCCCGGAAAGCTGACCGGCCTTTCGCAATTCCAATCGCGAGGGTCTGAGGAAGAGGCCGACCTGAAACTGCATCCCACCCTGGCGGACCGCGATGAATTTGGCGCGTGGGCCTCCGGCCCAAGCTGGAAGCCACCGGTTTCTTCCGCGCCGCGAAATACGAGGGCAAGTGGTGGCTGGTCGCTCCCAAC
>Ga0209517_10010109_pt1 | contig 10592 bp, 3 predicted proteins | sample PeaSoiMetSII2010_FD_187695 | JGI IMG/M metagenome (GOLD analysis project Ga0209517, IMG submission 187695) | Peat soil microbial communities from Weissenstadt, Germany - SII-2010 (SPAdes) (version 2) | ecosystem: Environmental > Terrestrial > Soil > Wetlands > Peat | place: Germany: Weissenstadt... | reverse complement strand
TTCGTTCTGCCAAAAATGCAGAATTCTATCTAAGATCGTTCTTTTCATTCATACTACCCTAATTTTATTTGATGGCCTCACCCATTGTCCCTAAGGCGCGGCTTCCAGCTTCATTTTCTCGACGACCTCCGAGGTTTTCGAAGACGAACGCCCTCGCCTCCTCCATTTTCCTCAATAAATTCGATCCCGGCTCTCTCAAACGCGGCCTCTATTGCAAGCACCGCATCTTCAGAAACTTGGCGCCGCTCTTTCTCGAAGTCGACGATCGTAGAAAGACCCAGTCCCGCATTTTGTGCGAGAACCGACTGATTCATTTCCAATAGCGCTCTTGCAGCTCGACTTTGTGCGGGTGTCATTAATCAACAATATTTGTTGACACGGTATCGACATGCCCTTATCAACAAATATTGTTGGTAATCATGCCAACGCCGTGCGCCCATAGGAAGGAGCAACCGATGGTTACGACAGATTTTAAGGTATCTGATTCCCGAGATAGGCGAACCTTCATCGGCGGATCTGACGCTCGAATCATTACGGGCGACGACGAGGCCGACCTGATTCGGCTCTGGCGCGAGAAGCGCGGAGAAGTGGAGCCTGAGGACCTCTCTGACAACCTCATCGTCCAGCTCGGTACCGTGACCGAGGACCTCAACCGGCGCTGGTATGAGCGCAATACCGGGCACGCGATCAAGCAGGTGCAGCGCAGGATGCAGCATCCCGTCCACAAATGGATGGCCGCAACCCTCGACGGCCTGGTTGATCCCGGCGGCGCCGTGTTCGAAGCTAAATTCATGCTGCCATGGACGTTCTCGGAAGAAGCTGCCGCCGAAAAACATATGGCCCAATTGCAGCACAATATGTGGGTCACTGCATCAAGGACCGCGGTACTGTCGATCATCACCGGTGGCGGCAAATGGGTCGAGATGACCATTTCGGCCGACCCGCTCTACCAGCACCTCCTTATCACCGCGGAGAAGAAGTTCTGGCGTTGCGTCGAGAGTGGCGAGCCCCCTTGTTTGTTCGGCGTCGAGACGCCCCGTCCCCGGGTCGAGGCGGTCCGGATCGTCGACATGAGTTCATCGAATTCCTGGGCGGAATTCGCCGTCGTGTTTTGCCAGACCCGCGCGGCCTATCTCGAACACGACGCTGCAAGAGCCGAGCTCAAGAAGCTGATGCCAGATGACGCCAAGGAAGCCATCGGACACGGAGTACGGGCCAAGCGCTCCAAGTCGGGCGCGATCAGTTTCGACTTGCATAATACGGAAACCGGCCATGCGGCGCTCTAGCGAGACCATCGGTGCGATCGCGGGCGCCCTGGCAAAAGCCCAGATCGATCTTGCCAACCCCGAAAAATCGCTGACCGCGACCATCCGCTCGCCGTTCCCACGCGAGGGGGATCGGAGTTTTCGTTACGCATCCCTATCCAGCGGATTGGATCTGGTGCGCAAGAGCCTCGGGAGCCATGAGATTGCAATCGTGCAGACCACCTCAATCGACGAGGCGGCCGGTCTGATCCGGCTGACCACGACGCTGGCGCACTCATCGGGGGAATGGGTGTCTTCAGATTGGCCGGTATGCGCGGTGAGTGAGACCGCCACTCCGCATCGGATGGGAGCGGCACTGACCTATGCCCGGCGATATGCTCTGTTCACGCTGGTAGGAATTGCGGGCGAGGACGATCTCGATGCGCCGGATCTCAACCGCGCGCCGACCCTGGCACAGCATGAGCATGGACGGCAGGTCACCGAGGGCAACGGATCTGGTCAGCAAACCGAACCCGCGATCACCGCATCCTCACCGCCGGCAGGGGCTGGCAACAGCCGACGAAAAACGGTCCGAGCGCCACGTGTTCTCCTGACTGCCAATAAGTCCACCGCAATGCGCGAAAAGCTCCTTGGGGAATTACCTGAATTAGTGTCGGCCGAACAACTTACCGAATGGTCCTACCGAAGCCTGCCAATCAAAAACACCTTGGCTGTCGCGGACGCGCGGATGGTGGAGGAAGCGTTTCAGGCCAAACTGATTGATGTTACCAACGCGGACCCCTTGTTGCGAGCGTCCAGTGCACCGGCTGGACCTAAGGACCGATCCGAACGACAACGAATTGAACAAGCCTCGCAAGGCGAAGAATATGAGGCTGGGAAAATCGACAAGAGTTTGCTCACCATTTCAGAACCCCGACGCCGTCGCGACAAGAGCCATCTTCGATTTGTTGCCAAACAGCCCTGCCTGATCTGTGAGCGGTTACCCTGCGATGCCCACCATTTGCGGTTCGCGCAAGCGCGCGGGCTCGGCCTCAAGGTCAGCGACGAGTTCACGGTACCACTCTGCCGCGGACATCACCGCGAGGTCCACCGCGTCGGCAACGAAGCTCAATGGTGGCAAGACGCCGGCATCGACGCTTTGGCAATAGCGCATAAACTTTGGATCGAAACCCACCCGCTCCGTATCCCGCCGGGCGCAACAGGTCAGGATGCCGCGTTCTCCCGGCGCAACGATCGGGCAGGCAGATTTCACCCTCTCTCCAAACAATAAGGAGGCAGAGAGAATTACTAAACGAAACCAGATCCAGGGTATCCCGACATGACCTCGCTTCGACAAATCGAGTCCAACAGTCCAACCGCCGCAACGCGCTCAGAAGCACCGGCCCCCAAACGGAAGCCGGCAAGCAGCGCAGTTCCAAAAACGCTGTTCGTCATGGACTAACCGCCGAAACCGTGATCGAGCCCCTTGAGGATCCCGAAGACTACAAAACCTTCGAGCAGGCAATCACCGCAGACTATGACGCGGAAACGGCGGTCGAGCGCGAATTGGTCCTTCGGCTTGCGAGCTTGCTGTAGCGATTGCGGCGCTCAACCTTGATTGAGACCAAACTTCTTCAAATCCAAAGCGAAGTCCTGCGCGAGCAGCGGGCGCGCCCAACGCAGACGCCCTCTCATATTTGCAGGCTCGCGGCAGCACTACAAAAAGCCCGATCGGCGACTGCGCTCCGGTCCCTGGATGCCTGTGGCGGAGGTAGCGATACTGTGGCTAACACCGCAACGAAGCCCGAACCACGGGTGCCCGAGCCTCGGCTCGAAATCGCGCAGTGTTTCTTGCGCTTGTCCGGGTGGAGATCGAACGCCCTTAGCCGGCGGATGCAAACATCTTGGCAGCAAATAGCTGGCATCCCGCCCATCGTGGGAATCGAGAGATAGGTCTTCATCCGCCCCGCGCCGAGGCCAATATCCGTCATACGGAAGCCATCAGGGCAAGATCTGTACCACCAATCCAAATGAGGTGATCTTCCAACAGAAGATGTTCGCTGATATGGGTACATTTCAAAACAGCGGGGCGGCTCGGATGCTTTTGTGCCCTTTTTGGCAGGGCGCGCGGCGCACCATCAGGCCCTGGGACGTTGTACAATGATACTTGGCCAGACGTCAGAAGCTCAGCCAACGGACCGCACTTCCGCATCTATCTCGTTTCCCTTACGGTGGGATTTGTTCGATATAGTCCCGATGAAGTGTCATTAGCGTTGTGCGGCCATCGAATAGAACACGGACGCTGCTATTCGGCCGGCCGCTGCCGACTATGGTACCTTCCTTTTTGGCAAGGCGCGGGTTTCGCGCTGCACCAAGTACGCTCATCCTGAAGCGCGCGCCTATGACAATGGGCGGAGGCAATTGGGCGATCGCTCTTTTTTATAGAGTCAGAAGCATTTCTCGACCGCTCTCTCATTCGTTGTGCCTCACAATTCCCTAGTCCGTCTCAAAAATGGACTAACGCGAGCAGCTCTCACACGATTAGAAACAAGATCAACATGGCCTCGTCTCGCGCGGAATCGCACTAGAAGACATGGAAATCGGCGGCGTGCAGTTGCGCCTTAATGACACCGCCCAAAGCGATGGTGTCGTGGTCGTCGATGGCGATGACCGTATTGCCGTGGCCGTCATCGTGCGTGGCGTTCAAGGCGGCCTGCGCGTTTCCGAATATCGAGTTGCCGAACTGGAGAATATCGGAGAGCGGATGGAAGTCCGCTACCGTTGCGCGGCCGACGCCGGCGAAATTAAACACAAAGGTATCGCCCGCGGTACCGGCACCGTCGGCGGCAGGGCCGTTCAACGTCTGGTTCGGCGCCGTTGCGACGACCGTGTTGCTCGGCGCCGGGCCGGGATCCTGCATGGTCACCGGGGACACGCTCGGACCGGGATCATGCATGACGACGGGACCGATGCTTTGGCTGGCGGGCGGGTCGACGATATTGACCCCGCCATGCGTGTCGTCCGTCACGGTCCATGAGGAACCGGACAGATTTCCAGCTAGCTTGAAAGTTTCGGTCAGACTATCCGACGTGTCAGTGACAGTCAGCGTCGTGACGTTGTGAACGCTGTCATAACTGCCGGCGCCAGTCACTGCCGTCGTCGTAGCGGCAGCGAATCCGTGGAAGTCCAGCACTTCGCCACTTCCGGAAATACCCGCGATTTGCCCGTTGAAGCTCGAAGGGTTGTCGAGGATGAGCTTGCCGGTTGTGCCGGTGAAGTCCACGGTCTGGCCGGACGACACGGCGGATGTAATCTCAAGTGTTGCTCCCGCGTCGATCTTGAGAGTGCCCGTTCCCGAGATAGCGCTCGACGCGCCGAGCTGAAGGCTGCCCGATTGCACCTCGATGTTGCCGGCGTTGGTGAGGCTGGCGAGCCCAGAAAGAATGGACGTTCCGTTGCTGTCGATCGTCCCGTCGTTGGTGAGCGCGCTGCCTGTAGCCTGATTGCTGCCGTTCAGCGACCAGGTGGCGCCGAGTTCGTTGGTGATCGTCGGCGTGACCGACCCCGGTGTCAGGGCAATGTCGCCGGCCAGACCGCCGAAATTATCGAGGCTCATGGTCCCGGTGCCGGTGGTGGTTTCAGAGATCGCGTCAACGCCGCCGGTGATCGAGCCGTGGTTGGTCACGCTGACGTTGCCGCCCTGCCCGAACGCGTCAACGCCATAGCGTGGGCCGTCGATGGTTGCGCCGGATTCGACCATGACGGTCACGTTGCCGGTGCCGTAATTGTAGCCGCGGATGCCGTCCGTACCGGCGGCAGCGGTGATCGAGGCGAAGTCATCGACGTTCACGTCGCCATGATCGTGGGGGTCAGCGATCCCGTTATCAAAGTTGTAGCCTGCAAGGATACCGGCTGCCGCCTTGCCACTGCCTGTCGGCGTGCTCCCCGAAATAATGGTCCCGTGGGCGACAATGGAGATAAGGCTGGGGCCGGCAACGGGGGCCACAGGGTCATAATCATTGGCGTATATGCCGGAACTGCTGGATTGAATCTCGGTGCCTGCCGCAGTCGTCACATAGGTATTGCCGGTACCGAAATTGTCGGCCGAAATGCCGGTGCCGTAGCCGTCGACCGGGATTTGACCCGCGTCGAGCGCCTGGATCATTGTCGCCGTGTCGTTGACGGTGATGTTGCCGTCGCCGTAATTGTAGGCACGAATGCCGTCGCCAGCGGCCGCATAGATATCTGCCGCGTTGTTGACAATCACCGTTCCGAAGACACCGATGGGATAGGTGGAGGGATCATTTGGGCCGGCTCCGAAATAACCGGCCAGGATGCCGGCTGGGGGATGCCCAGCGCTTGTGGTATTGACGCCCGAATTTATGATCCCGGCAGTATTGACGTCGATGACGCTGTTTGCCGATTGCAGGATCGACGTATCCTCGTTGACCGCGTTAATGCCGGCACTGCCCGAGTTGATGACGTCCCCTGACGAAGTCGTGACTTCGATATTCCCGGCTTCGGTATTGAGTGCCAGGATTCCATAGCTGCCGATCGAACTGACCGTCGCATTCGCGTAGACGTTGACCGCAACGTTCCCGTTGAGACCGCTAATGGGGTCGGCTTCAATGCCGTATTTCCCTCCGGACACGCTGGTGTTCGCCAGATCGTTGACCGTGACGTTGCCGGTCCCGAATGCATAGATTCCGATGCTGCCGCTTCCGGTCGCGGAGATGGAGGAAGCTCCGTTGAAGACGACAGCGCTTGCGGCCCCGCTGGTGAGATTGATGCCGTCTTCATTGGTTCCCGATACCGAAATCGAAGAGGCGCCGTCCGTCTCGATAACGACATTGTCCGACGAATTGGTGTCGCTCGAAGTGACCGACAGACCATTTCCGGAGCCGGTAATGATTGCGCCCTGTAGCTTGAAAAGTTCACTCGATGTGGCCGTAGCAGGGGTGAGCGGTCCGCTTGTCCCCGAAATGACATCGATCGTCCCCGGCAGCGCCGCGCCGTTGATATCGATCAATATCTGCTGCGTGGTCGTCCCACCGTGACCGTCACTAATGTTGACGTCAAAGACCTCGTCCAAATTCGAAAGCGGACCGGCATTGTCGAGCAGCAGGAGGTCGGTCGAGTTCAGTGTGAAGGACCAGTTGACGATGCCCGGGTTGCCGCCGGTCGTGTCCTGACCGAGGGTCGCGGAGAACTCGCCAACCGGCACATTGAGAGGACCGAGATTGCTGTCAATGCCGTCGAACGCGGTGGTGACGGTGTGAACATCCGTCGGAGTCGAATCGCTGAACGCCAGGTTATTGCTGGAAACAACCGGGACATATCCGCCCTCGCCGTCCGGCGTGCCGGCCGGCAGGTTGATTATTACCGGGACATTGACGGTCGTCGTGACGGTGGGGCTGTGCACAACATTGTCGTATGCCGCCCAGGTCACCGTGCGGGGGCCGCCGGTCGCGCCCGGGGAGAACTGGATCTGTTGCAGCGCCGCATCGAAGTCGGCGGCCGAGGGGGTGCCCGCTATCGCTGACAAGAAAATCGACGGCTGATTGAGAGTGTCGGTGCCAAACTGATATTGGATCGAGCCATCCGAATAAACGAGGGTTCCGGCACTCGTCCCCTGGATCGAGAACGTGTCGCCGGTCCCGAAACCTGACGAGATCCAGACGTTGACGCTGGTGACGGTCGCCGCGCTGTTGGTATCGGAGACCGTGACCGACGGGTCGAGGAAAACGGGCGTGCCGGAATAGTTGACGGTGTTGTTGGCGTTGCTGATGACCGGGCCGCTGATATTGCCGCCGCCATTGCCACCATTGCCGCCCGTGGAAAATTCCGAACCGTTCAGCGCCTGGTATTGCGCCTGGTTGACGTTCAGCAGGGTGATGACGTCGTTACCGCCGACATTGTTAGCGCCGAAGTTCAGGATCGCATTGCCATTGGAATAGGTAACGTTCTGCGGGGCGGTGAGCCCGTTCATCAGAAGGATTTGATCGCCTTCGGTTGGATCGAAGCTGCCGCTTCTGGCCTGGTCGAAGTTCGCGATCGTGAGCGCGCCGTATCCTTGCTGGAAGGCGAACGTGTTGCCCGCGCTGCCGGCGCCTCCGGTCAGAGTATCGTTGCTGCCGCCGGGGGCGCCGCCGCCGTCCAGGAAGCTGGAGGTGGTATTTCCGGTGATGAAGTCAGCGAACTTCGAGCCGATGATGTTCGGAATATTGATCAGCTTATCCAGCAGGAAGGCGCCCCAGCTTGCCGTGCCCGGCGACGCTGTCGTGTCTTGCCCGAGATTCACGGTCACGCCCGAGGACGCGTCCCCGAAATTCACGGTGTAGGGCGTTCCCGCGACGCCGACGAAGGTGTGGTTGCCCGGCGCGTCGTCAAGGGTGAAATTGAAGTTTGTGGGGGCGTTCGCCTGCGTCGCCACGCCGGTCAGGGTGGTATTGCCCTGGGCCATCAAATCATAGAATTGCTGGCTCGATTGGTCGGGGAAGAGCGCGGCAGCGATATCCGAAAGGCTGCTCTGGTTAAAGCTGACGGTCTGGAAGACCTGGCTCAGCCCGTCGGTTTTTTCGACGGCAGTGACCGTCCCACTGAGTTGCGACCCGTTCTGCGCGAACCCGGTTCCGATAATATCGGTAAAGGTGCCGTCGGAATTTGCGAAACGAATATCGGTCGCGGAGAAGCTGATCGGCCCGTTGTTGTTGGTCTCGATCAGGCTGGACCAGGCAATCTTATCCTGAATGGACTCGATCCGCGCAATGAAAGCGCCGAAATCGCCGGCCGACGCCGCCACGCCGGTGATGGTCTCCAGTATGGTCGAGCCATCCATCAGATTGATCGAACCGACGCCGCCGTTCGTCGGCAGATGCGAAGCTGGATCGTAGGTAATGCCCCCGCCGTTGAAAATCGTCGAGGTGAGACCGTCATAATTGGGGATGGTCCAGGTCGAGGAGGTCCCCGCGGTTGTCGCGCCGAAGATATCGACGTCCTTGTGCCAGTCCGTAAACCCGGAGTTCCCCGACGAGAGGCCGATGGTCGCGCTGGCGCTATCGGAGAGCCCGCCGCTGTCCTTGATAGTCAGCGTCAGTTGCGTCGATGAGCTGGGAGAGGCGGCGTTGTCGTTATAGACGATCGTTCCGGTGCTGCTCGTGAGCAGCGCGTTGATCTGCGCGATGGTGCCGGAGAACGTTACGGAGTCCGTGCCGCTGCCGCTAATCCCGGTTACGCCGCTGTTGCCGGCCACAATGGTGATGATGCCTTCGCCGACCGACAGCGTCGCGGCCTCGGTGGTGTTGCCACCATCCACGTCGCTGACGGAAAGCCCGGTGTTCACAAGGCTGAGCGCGGTGCCGGGGGTCGCACTGTAATGTGCCGGCAACGTTGCCACTGGCGGATCGTTGAGGCCGGTGACCGTGACGGAAATGGTCTGGCTGGATTGCGCGCCGGCGGCATTGGTCGCCATGACCGTGAAATTATCCTGAGCGGTCTGGCCGGCGGCCAGCGCCTTGACGCTGGCAAGGCCCGGATTGAGGACATAGTGCCAGGTGCCGTCCTGCGCGAGGTCGAGTTGCCCGTAGGTGCCTTGCATGACCGAATCGGCCTGGGGCGATCCACTCGGCGTTGTCGCAACGGAATAACCGTAAAACGCCGTCCGGGTCCAATCCTCATTGTCGAAGATATGGCCGACTGCCGTCAGCGTAACCGGGCCGCCGTCCGCCACGCCGTTCTTTTCTAGCGTGTAGGAAGCTTGAACCTGGCCGTTCGTCGCAGCGTTGTTGGACAGCGACAGCAGAATCTCATTATCGCCGTTGGGGTTAGCGATGGTGACGGCCTGCAGGAGGGTGTAGACGCCGGTTTCGAAATTCAACTCGCTGAGCAAGACGTTGGCGGTGCCGTTGCCGTTTTGTTGAATACCGAGATCGACGGTTTCCGTCCCCGGCTGATTGTTGGCACCTTCCAGCGTCGCCCGATCCGTGAGCCGGATTCCATAAAAGGTACCGGCAGGACCGTTCGTCGTCAGATCGAACAGCCCGCTGCTGGTGAAGGACTGACCGCTGCGCAAGCCGTCGCCCGACGGTGCATTGAAGCTGGTTCCGGTCAGAAGGGTTGTAAACTGGCCAAAGACAGGATCGCCGTAACTACCGGCCCCCAGCGCGCTGCTAAGGTAGCCGGCGTTGCTCCCGTTCAAGAGCGCTTCGCCGCTCCCCTGCCCATAAGTGCCGCTGCCAAAGTCGTTAAGGCTGGTTCCGTCGGGGGAAGAGCCGACCAGGATGGCGGGGCCGGCCGGAGGTACCGTCCCGAAGGTATCGTCGAACACCGTCGTGCTGGTTCCGTCGACGACCTTGAATTCGTGGATGCCGAATGAATAGGGCGCGCTGGCAAAGCGGCTGCCGCCGTTGATGGTCCAGGTAAGGGTGTCGCCGCTAATGGGATCCGACGCAGTAAACTGGCCCGACGCATACGTGCTGCCGCCGTCGGCAACGGATGCGGTTTGCGGCCCCTGGTTTATGGTTGGCGATGTATCGGTGACCTTGGTACCGCCTTGCCCATCGGAAGTGAGGGTGAAAGCAGAGCCGGTATAACCGCCGGCGAGGTTCAGAATCTCGGACTGATGCGTCACATTATTGGTGATCGTGACCGTGGTGTTTCCGCCTGATCCCGACGCCGCGACCGTCATGTTTCCGACGCCCGAATTGAACGTAAGGCCGGCGAGGTCGATGATATTGTTCGGGGCCAGTCCCGATATCTGGCCTCCGAATGTCAGAGTGGAATTAGAGGCAATTGCTTGCGCAATATCGAGTGTGGCGCTGCTGCCCGATTCAAAAGCCACCCCGGAGGTATCCGAGCCGTTAATTGTAAGGATTGCCGCGCCGAAGATATCCAGCGATCCCGTTCCCGTAATGTTGTTGAATTGGAGCGTGCCGGCTTCAACGTTTACGATCCCGCTGTTGTTGAAGGCGACGTTGACGTTCGTGGTTCCGCCGCTGCTGGTCTTCTCCCATGTGCCGGCATTGCTCACCGTCCCGCTCGATCCGCTGATTGTAAGGCCGTTGCCCGAGGTGCCGCTCTCGTCGTTGAAGGTCGCGCCGCTGTCGATCTTCAATATGCCGCTCGTGCCAAGCGCAATCGTGCCGCCGAAGCCCCCCGTCACCGTGCTGGTGCCCTGAAGCTCCAGCGTCCGCGACAGCGTCAGGCTGAGATTGTTGCCACCGGTCGCGAACGAGGCCCCGCCCTCCACCAGCGTCGTGCCGGTCCCGTTCTCCGCACTGCTGCTGGCGGTGAATGTCGCCGCACCCGTCACCGTCAGCGTCCCACTCCCGGTCAGCGTGCCGCCCGACT
>Ga0209517_10010108_pt1 | contig 10592 bp, 7 predicted proteins | sample PeaSoiMetSII2010_FD_187695 | JGI IMG/M metagenome (GOLD analysis project Ga0209517, IMG submission 187695) | Peat soil microbial communities from Weissenstadt, Germany - SII-2010 (SPAdes) (version 2) | ecosystem: Environmental > Terrestrial > Soil > Wetlands > Peat | place: Germany: Weissenstadt... | reverse complement strand
CTTGGAGGCTGGATTTACAACCGTGCGAAACGTGGGCGCCACGGGTTACGCCGATGTAGCTCTGCGCGACGCGATCAATGCCGGAGATGTGCCGGGACCACGCATGCTGGTCAGCGGTCCGGCGCTGGGGATTACGGGAGGCCACTGCGACGAGAATCTGCTGCCGTTCGAGTTTCACTTCACCGCCGAGGGCGTTGCCGACGGCGTGCAGGCCGTGCAGCACAAGACTCGCGAGGTCATCAAGTACGGCGCCGATCTGATCAAGATTTGCGCCACCGGCGGAGTTCTTTCGAAAGGAGATGACCCGAACGCCCCGCAGTACACTCTCGAGGAGATGAAGGCCATCGTGAACGACGCGCACCGCCTGGGACGGAAGGTTGCTGCCCACGCGCACGGAGCGCAGGGTGTGATCTGGGCGTCCGAGGCGGGCGTGGACTCCGTGGAGCATGGACACTTGATGAACGACGCCGCCATCGCGACCCTCAAGAAGAACGGTACTTATCTCGTGCCGACGCTCTATCTGATGGATTGGCAGCGGGAAAATGCTCGTACAGCGAATCTTCCCGACTTCGCCAGGCGCAAGATGGAGATGGTTTCGGAACTCGGAAAGACCAATGCCAAGAAAGCCTTCGAGGCGGGCGTTAAGATCGGGCTGGGTACCGACGCCGCCGTTTACCCACACGGCCTGAACGCACATGAGCTGGCGGTCTACGTCAGCATCGGCATGAGCCCGCTCCAGGCGATTCAAACCGCGACCGTCAACGACGCCGATCTGCTGGGCTGGTCTGACAGAATAGGAACCCTCGAGCCCGGCAAGTGGGCGGACATCATTGCCGTAGACGGCGACCCGCTTCAGGACATCACCCTGCTCCAGCATGTGAAGTTCGTGATGAAGGGTGGAGAAGTGGTGAAGAACGACTATGGAAAGTGATGGCGCTTGCCGCCGTGTGAAATCCAGACGATAAGCGGAATTTGTCATCCTAAGCGAAGATCGTGTCATCCTGAGCATTGACAGCCGCGCGGCTGCCCTTGCTGAGCAGAAAGTCGGCGCGACCGGGAGTCTGAGCCGCCGTTGATTCCAAAAGGCTTACGCGCCGACTTTCTGCAGAGCGAAGCGAAGGATCTCTGCAGTTGTTGGTAAATCATTGAACCACAGGAAACCGCCGAGATCCTTCGCTTCGCTCAGGATGACATTTTAGGAGCGACCAAAGTGAAAAACGGCACGATCATTCTGCAATTGTCCCTTCTCTCCCTGTTCTTATTAGCGATTGCTTTCCCGCTTGGGGCGCAGGAGTCTGTCAACATCTGGCAAGCGCCGCTGGTGCTTCCCACCTACGAAACGGGTCCGCCGGATCTTGAGCCGATGTTTTATGCCGGACGGGACTATCAGGGCGCGCAAGGCGCGATTTATCCCTACGGGCTCTATGACAACCTCCTGGATACTCGGCGCGACAAGACCTATCAAGCCGACTTTCTTGAGAACCAATACGTGAAGATCTGTGTGCTTCCGGAGCTCGGAGGGCGCATCCTCTCCGCCACCGACAAGACGGATGACTATGACTACGTCTATCGGCAAACCGAGATCAAGCCGGCGCTGATCGGCATGCTGGGCGCCTGGATCTCCGGCGGCGTCGAGTGGAACATCCCTCACCACCACCGCGCCACCAGCTATCTGCCCGTGGACCACCGCTTGGTGAGAAACCCCGATGGAAGCAGCACAATCTGGGTAGGAGAGTTGGAACTCCGCCATCGTATGCAATGGGCGGTGGGAATCACCCTCTATCCCGGCAAGTCCTACCTGAAAGTGACTACGGTCCTGGTCAATCGCACGCCCTACGTCCATTCGTTTCTGGATTTCACCAATGCCGGCGTGCACGCCAATGAGAATTATCAGGTCATTTTTCCGCCGGACACACAATTTGCGGTGTACCACGCCAAGGTCGATTTCGCCCGCTGGCCGATTTCGCACGAGGTTTACCAAGGCGTAGACTACACGCGTGGTGTGGACTTGAGTTGGTGGAAGAACCATTCCACACCCGTCTCCTTCTTTGCCTGGAATTTCGACGGGGATTTCTTCGGTGGCTATGATCATGGTAAGGCGGCGGGAATCATCTGCGTTCAGGACCATAACGTGTCACCGGGCGCAAAATTCTTCGAATGGGGCAACGGGCCCGAGGGCAAACTGTGGGACAAAGTCCTGGACAGTCAGGGCGACTACCTCGAGCTGATGTCGGGAAACTTCTCGGATAACCAACCTGACTACAGTTGGATCCAGCCCTCGGAAACGAAGGTCGCCACGGCGTACTGGTTTCCGATCCGGGGTATCGGCGGCGCAAAGAACGCAAACCTGAATGGAGCGGTGAACCTGGAGGTGGGACCTGGGCGAAAGGTCAAAATCGGTTTTTCCACGACCCAGGAGTTTCGCGGCGCGAAGGCACTTTTGACCGCCGGGAATCGCACGCTATTTGAACGGAGCATCGACATCTCCCCCGCCAAGGCTTTTGTTCAGGACATCACGCTGCCGGATGGGGTTCGCGAAGACGATCTCAAGGCTGAGCTGCTGGATTCGGCAAACAAGGAACTGCTCAGTTACCAGCCGGTGAAACTTGTGCCCGAGAGCGCGCCTCCCGTGGTTGAACCGCCCCTTCCGCCGAAGGAGATCAAGACAGTCGACGAGCTTTATCACATCGGCCTGCGGCTCGAGCAATTCCACAACGCGGCTCTCGAGCCCTACGCCTACTTTGAAGAGGCCCTCAGCCGCGATCCTGGCAACTATGAAGTCAACACCGCCCTGGGCCGCCTCTACAGTGAGCGCGGGCTCTGGCGGCAGGCAAGGGAGAGGCTCACGGCAGCTCTCGCCCGGGCCACTCGCAATTACACGCGGCCCAAAGATGGCGAAGCGTATTACTACCTGGGCGTCACGTTCCGCGGCGAGGGCAGGAATCGCGAAGCGGAGGACGCGTTCCACCGCGCCGCGTGGAGCGAGGCATGGGCCGCCGCCGGTTACGAGCAACTTTCGGAATTGGATGGCCAGAGGGGAGACTGGCCGCAAGCGCTTTCTGATCTGGACCATTCGCTGGCTTACAACACGCTGAACTGTAGGGCCTGGGATCTGAAGTCCGCAGTTCTCAGACGCATGGGGCGCGCTGATGATGCCAAGGAAGCCGCCCATAAAGCTCTGGCCGTCAATCCGCTCGACTTCTGGGGCCTTCGTGAACTCGGCTTGATCGATGCGAACTCACAACCTCAATCCTTCCCGGGAAACACCGTGCAGGCGAACCTTGAGCTGGCCATGGACTACTCCGACGCCGGATTAGGGAGTGAGGCGGAACAGGTTCTCAAGCAGCTTACGGCTGCGAGCCCTGGCCAGGATAGAGTAAACCCGCTCATTGATTACGACCTCGGATATCTCGCGATGCAGTCAGGCCAGCCCGGCGAAGCGACCAGATACTTTCATTTGGCCGCCCAGATGCCCACCGACTATGTTTTCCCTTTCCGTCTCGAAGAAGTGAAAGTGCTCGAGGCTGCCATGCAGGCCAATCCTGGCGATGCTCGCGCGCCATACTATCTCGGAAATCTTCTTTACGATCGGCAGCCTGATGTCGCCATTAAAGTGTGGGAAAAATCCGCCGCAATCGACAGCTCATTCTCACTAGTGCACAGAAATCTCGCGCTAGGCTATGAGCAATCGCAGAACGATACCCCCAAGGCGATCGCCTCCATGGAAAGGGCTGTGGGGTTGGATCCGAACAATGCCCGTCTGCGGTTTGAGCTCGACTTCCTGTATGAAGCCGAAAACGTTTCCCCGCAGAAAAGACTGGCTTCGTTTGAATCCAACCCCGCGCTGGCTGCCAAGCGCTCGGATGCGATGACCCAGGAAGCGAAGGTCTACTTGCTGGTAGGCCGGTATGAGCAGGCTCTTCAATTGCTCAAGACCCACCGATTCCACAACTGGGAGGGCTATGGCGATGTTCACGATGTATACGTGGACGCATGCCTCCTCGCAGGGGGAAGAGAACTGCACGCCGGCAAGTTCAACGAAGCTTTAGGAGACTTCCAAGCAGCCCTTGAGTATCCGGAGAACCTTGAGGTCGGCAGACCGTATCATGAAGGCCGGCGCCCGGAGGTTGACTACTGGTTGGGTGTGGCGTACGGCAAGCTAGGAAATAGTGCTGAATCTCTGGAGATGTTCCGCCAGGCAGTGGCCGCGCTAGGGCCTGAGCAAGGGCGCGAGCAACCTGAGATGCTGTATTACGCGGGTCTGGCGGCTCAGAAGCTTGGCCGGGCCGCGGAGGCAACACGGCTTTTTGGCGAACTGATCGGCAAAGGTGATGAGACGCTGGCCGCCCGCCCCGAGGCGGACTACTTCGCCAAGTTTGGCCGGAGGCTTTCCAGCCGCCTGCGCCTCGCCGAAGCCCATTACCTCATCGGCCTGGGGAACCTGGGAATGGGTGAGGCAGCCAAAGCTCGGGGCCAATTCCAGGCGGCGCTGAACCTCAATGTGAACCATCTTGGCGCCACCACACAGCTTAGCCCCGAAAGCTCGCAAACCGTGGCTTCGAGGTGAAGCAATGCTGCACTGCGATTGCAGGGTCGGCCCTTGTCGTCCCCCACCTCAGGGGCAAGCACGAGGGTTTCCCCTTTACGCTATCGACTCCAAAGAGTCGCAACAATTCTGTAACATAACATTCACGCCCGGGTAACCTGGCTGCGACACAATATTCCGAGTAGCCTGCACCTTCGTAGGATGGCTCTCACAGGTGACGCTAACCCTAATGTTAACCTTCGCTTAATTCTCTTGTAAAAGAGCGGGGGCAAAGTGCGAGTGGAGGATAATACCCATGAAAAAACTGCCGTATCTCTCAACGGTTCTTCTCGGTACTGCCGTTGCTTTGATGTGCCTTGTAATATTCCAGTCTTTACCCATGACTGCCGCGCCGTCGCCTGCCCCGGACGCCGTCATGCTCAGCGCCACCGGCGCTACTTTCCCGTACCCGATTTACTCGAAGTGGTTTTCAGATTACAACAAGCTGCATCCTGACGTTGAGATCAATTATCAGTCCCTTGGTTCCGGAGCAGGAATTCGGCAACTCCTGTCCGGGACGGTGGATTTCGGCGCTTCCGACGCGCCTATGACGGACGAACAGCTTGGGCAGGCGAAGACCAAGATTTTGCATTTTCCCACGGTCTTAGGCGCCGTCGTTCCAAGCTACAATATCCCGGGCGTATCGCAGGAGCTTAATTTTACGCCCGATGCTCTACTGGGCATCTATCTCGGAAAAATCACCAAGTGGAATGACCCTGAGATTGCCAAATACAATAAGGGAGTGAACCTCCCTGGTACAGATATCGTTGTGGTGCACCGTTCCGAAGGCAGCGGAACCACGTACGTCTGGGCCGATTATCTGTCGAAAATCTCGGCCGAGTGGCAAAGTAAGGTCGGGCGGAACACCTCTTTGAATTGGCCGGTGGGGCTGGGCGGAAAGGGTAACGAAGGCGTGACCGGGCTGGTTAAACAGACGCCTGGGGCGATCGGCTACGTTGAACTGCTTTACGCTATTCAAAACCAGATTCCCTACGGCCGGGTTCGAAACTCTGCGGGGGTCTTCGTCAAGGCAGACTTGGCCAGTGTCACCGCGGCGGCGGCGGCCTTCGCGAAGAGCATGCCCGAGGATTTCCGCATCTCAATCACCAATGCTCCCGGCAAAGCGGTTTATCCGGTTACTAGCTTCACCTACCTGCTCATTCCCACAAGGATTGAGGATGCCAAGAAGAAACAGGTGATCAAGAATTTCCTTGCCTGGATGCTCGCTGACGGGCAGAAGGCTGCGGAGCCTCTATCGTATGCGCGGCTTCCCAAGGAAGTAGTAGCGAAAGAGTTGAAGCAGATTTCGCAGATCCAATAAGACGCTAGGCAGATACTCCCCTCCTGGTTCAGGAGGGGTCGGGGGTGGCCGGCGCACCACCCCTTCATCCCCTTCTCAGAGAGGAGGGGAATTTGATCGATCATAATGGCTGGCATTCCAACTCCGACCGGGCCCGCGGCGGCAAAGCGTCGCGCCTCCGGGCTTGTTCAAGGCCTCCGAAGCGGAGATACCTTCGCCCATCTCTTCACGCTTTTTTGCGCGGCAAGCATCCTGCTGGTGACGGTGGCCCTCGTTCATCAACTTTATGTAAATTCTACACTCCCACTGCACAAGTTTGGATTTCGATTCCTAACCGGCCGCACCTGGGATCCGGTGAGCGGAGACTTCGGCGCTCTGCCTTTTATCTATGGGACGCTGGTCACCTCTGCGTTGGCATTGCTTGTGGCAGTCCCGATGGGAGTGGGGGCGGCCATCTTCCTTTCCGAGTTGGCCCCACCGCGCCTCTCAAATGCAATGACTTTTATCATCGAACTCCTCGCCGCCGTGCCCAGCGTAATTTACGGCGTGTTGGGGATATTTGTCATGGTGCCCGTTCTCCGTCAATATGGCGAGCCGTTCCTGAAGCGCACCTTGGGATTCCTGCCGCTTTTTCAAGGGCCGATGTACGGCGTGGGAATGCTGGCGGGCGGTTTGGTGCTCGCCATCATGGTCGTACCCTTCATCATTTCTGTTTCACGCGAGGTCCTTTTGGCCGTTCCGGTCGAGCAACGTGAGGCGGCCTTGGCGCTGGGCGCTACCAAGTGGGAGTCTACCTGGCAGGTCGTTGTGCCTTACGCTCGCATTGGCATCATGGCCTCGATCTTCCTCTCGCTGGCAAGAGCTTTAGGCGAGACGATGGCAGTCACCATGGTCATCGGTAACGATCCCAAGATTAGTGCTTCCTTGTTTGCGCCCGCCTATTCTATCGCCGCCGTCATTGCCAACGAGTTTACGGAAGCCACGGGCGATCTTTTCCTCCAGTCGTTGGTTGAGCTTGGCTTGGTGCTGTTCGCGCTGACTATCGTGATTAACGGCTTGGCAAGAGTCTTTATCATTTCCACGACCAAGAAAGGTTCGGCGCATTAATGGGCTGGCGCAATAACTGGCGAAAGCTCGTCAACTACGTCATGTTCAGCCTGACGGGAGTTTGCGCTCTGATCACCGTGGGCGTTTTGTTTTTCATTTTGGGCTACCTTCTCTGGTATGGTGGCAGCTCTCTCAGTTGGACATTCCTGACCCACCTGCCGACCCCCGTGGGCGAAACCGGCGGAGGAATGGCCAACGCTATAGTGGGGAGCGCGAAGCTGCTGCTTCTGGCGACCGTCTTCGGCATCCCGATCGGTTTCCTGGGCGGTGTTTACTTGGCCGAATTCGGCGGCCAGACGTTTTCCTTTGTGGTTCGCTACACGGCCGATCTCTTGAACGGCGTGCCCTCGATTGTGATGGGGATTTTTGCTTTCACGGTCGTCGTCTTGCCGATGAAGCATTTCTCAACCTTGGCGGGAAGCCTGGCATTGGGCGTGATGATGATCCCCATCGCCGTGCGCAGTACGGAGGAAGCTCTGCGGACCGTCCCGCTGATGCTGCGCGAGGGCGCGCTGGCTTTGGGGGCGAGCAAATGGAAGACCATCGCCACCGTGGCCGTTCCAGCGGCGCGCAAGGGGATCATCACCGGAATCGTTCTGGACATCGCTCGTGTCTCCGGCGAAACGGCGCCGCTGTTGTTCACCGCCTTTAGCAATCGCTTCTGGAGTCCAGGATGGAATCAGCCCACGGCCTCTCTGCCGGTCATGGTCTATACTTATGCTATCTCGCCGTACGATGACTGGCACCGGCAGGCCTGGGCGGCTGCGTTGGTTCTTTTGACTCTGGTGTTGGTAGCGAACATAATCGCCAGATGGACTTTTTCCGGCCGATCGGCCCATTTGTAGGTGGGGAAGGAATCGCGAGGGCCCACTCCGTGGCGTGTTGCTACCTGAATTCTTCATGGGCCGGGTACGCTGAAATCGGGCCGGATCGAGCTTCTCGCACGGTGAGGTTCATGACGACTTCGACACCTGGCAGTATGGCTACCGCCAAACAAGCAAGGCATCCCGCGCAGTCTCGAGGAGGGACAGTGGCCGCCGACGACGTGAAGATGCGGGTTTCCGGATTGGACTTCTACTACGGTCCCAAACAAGCTCTTTTTGGCATCGGTCTTCAGATCCTGACGAACCGCATTACTGCGCTGATTGGTCCTTCGGGTTGTGGCAAGTCTACGTTCCTGCGAACCCTAAACCGCATGTACGAGACCCTGCCACACGCCAGGGCCGAGGGCGAAATCCTGTTCGACAATGAAGACCTTCTGGCCATGGACCCGGTGGCCCTGCGCCGCCGGGTAGGAATGGTGTTTCAGAGGCCGAACCCGTTCCCAAAGTCCATTTTCGACAACATTGCCTACGGGCTGCGCGTGAATGGGAGTTATCGCGGCGCTGCCTTGCAGGAGAAGGTTGAGAAGAGCTTGCGGCGCGCGGCGCTGTGGGATGAAGTGAAGGACTCGCTCCACAAGTCCGCTCTTGCTCTCTCGGGGGGGCAGCAGCAGCGCTTGTGCATCGCCAGAGCTCTGGCGGTCGACCCGGAGGTGCTGCTTCTCGACGAGCCTTGTTCCGCTCTCGATCCCATCGCCACTGCGAAAATCGAGGAGCTGCTCTTTTCCCTTCAGGACCAATGCACGGAGGTCATTGTCACCCACAACATGCAGCAGGCGGCGCGCGTGGCGGATTACACAGGTTTCTTTCTCTTGGGCAAACTCATCGAATACAACAAGACGGAGGTGATCTTCAAGACTCCAGCCAAGAAGGAGACCGAAGATTACATCACGGGCCGATTCGGATAGAGGAGGAAGGCAGAGGCATGGTACGCCATTTTGAAGAAGAACTTGATAACCTGAGAAACCGCCTGCTGGAAATGAGCGGGCTGGTGGAGGACTCCGTTTACCGCAGCGTCCAGTCGCTGATCGAGAAGAATGAGGAGGCGGCGCAGCAAGTGCTCCAGAACGAAGCCCGCATCAACCGCATGGAGATTGATATCGATGAGCTGGCGACCAGTCTATTGGCGCGGGTCCAGCCCATGGCCACCGACCTCCGATTCATTACCGCCGCCATCAAGATCAACAACGACCTGGAACGCATGGGGGATATTTCGGTGAATATCGTGCGCAGGACTCTGCCCCTGATGCGCGAGCCCCTGCCGAAAGAACTGGTCGACATTCCTCACATGGCGAGCCTTGCCCAGTCGATGATCCGGAAAAGCCTGGATGCCTTCGTGAAGAAGGACGCCGAACTGGCTCGGACCATCCTTACCTCCGATGATGTCATCGATCAACTGCGCGACACTGTGTACGAAGATCTGATCGCCGTGATGGAGCAGGATTCCAGTTCTGTCCGCCAGTGTATCAACCTGATGTTCATTGCGCGTGCCCTGGAGCGACTCGCCGACCATGCCACCAACATTGCCGAAGACGTATTGTTCCTGGTGGAGGGAGTCGAGGTTCGGCACCACGCGGAGGTGCGCGAATAACTGGGCGTAGGGGCCGGCCTTGTGCCTGCCCTCCTCAGAGGGCGCCCACGAAGGGCGCCCCGACAAGCATCCAACCCGCAGCAGCCCAATGCATCCAATACTTAGAGCGAGATGAGGAGGGGACTTTTGCGCCCATTTTCTCTTTGACTCATTTCGACGTTTAATGGTAAAAGGTGAGTTGGGATCAGGACGTCTGAGGATGACTTAGAGCGCTAGGGCGGGGAGTCAGGTAATGGAGCGAAAGTTTCTCTGGATGTCGGCAGCGGGGTTGGGCTTACTGCTATTCGCGCTGCCGGCTTGGGCTCAACAAGAGCAACAGCAGCAACCGCAGCAGCAACAACAGCCGCAGCCAGAAGCTCAACAACCCGCCGAGAATGCGACGGACAACGCTTCCGACAACCCGACCCCGAACGAGAACGAGTTAACGATTCCTGAAGGGACGGAATTCAAGCTCCAGCTCCACTCCTCCGTCAGCTCCAAGACTTCCCACCCCGGTGATAGGATCTTGACCACATTGCTTGATCCCGTGGCGGTCGAGGACCAGGAGGTTCTGGCCAAAGGCACGCGGATTGACGGGCATATTGCCGAGGTGAAGTCCGCCGGGCGGCGCGGAAAAGGCGGCGATTTGTCCCTGGTCTTTGACACCGTTGAACTGCCCAACGGCCAGAGGCTGGCGATCACCGGTTCGCTCACCGAGGTCTTTTCGAGCGAGGGCGGAAGCGATCCCAATGTCGGGCCGGAGGGCGATTTGAAGGGAGGCGGAGCCTCCCGCAAGAAGCAAGCGGCCATTATCGGCGCCGCGACTGCGGTGGGCGCAACCGGCGGGCTCGCGACGGGCATTGCCGGGGCCGCCGCAGGCCTGACTTTGGCAATCCTCCTTCCTCATGGCAAACAAGCCTCCTTGGCGGCGGGCTCGTTGATCGGTATGCGGCTCGACCGCGACGTTACCTTCACACTTACGCCACTCCCTGAGTCGAAATAGGCCGAGACCCTGAATCCAGACGCGCGTGCCGCCGTGGTGCGGGCGTCTCGCCCGCTCTGGAGTGGACATTCTGCCCGCGAGCTGTGGTGCGGCCGTCCCGGCCGCTGTCGCTGGGGCGTCCCGCCCCAGCGGGGCACGGGCAAGAT
>Ga0209517_10010105_pt1 | contig 10594 bp, 11 predicted proteins | sample PeaSoiMetSII2010_FD_187695 | JGI IMG/M metagenome (GOLD analysis project Ga0209517, IMG submission 187695) | Peat soil microbial communities from Weissenstadt, Germany - SII-2010 (SPAdes) (version 2) | ecosystem: Environmental > Terrestrial > Soil > Wetlands > Peat | place: Germany... | reverse complement strand
CTCAGCGCGACGATGGCGACGACGACGAGGATAGTTCGCATCAACGGTTGTGGTGGTTCGACGAACGCTGGCTTCAGCGGCACCACGATCACGTCGGGCCAGCGGTCGACCCATAGTGCCGTTTGCGCCGTAGGGTCGATTTCAGAAACCGCCGCCATGGTGTTTGCCCACTTGCGCACGTTCGGCGGTACGGTCGGCTGCTCGTTAGCAGGGCGATCATTCACACTATCGTCGACCGGCGCAGGTTTGAGCCCTCGTCTGAAATAGGTCCAGCATCTGTCATCATCGATGGCGAGCACCCGGCCCGGCCACGTGCGTGCGGCTTCGTTCTTGTCGAGACAGGAGCGCGATGTGTGCGCTGGCGCAGATAGCAGAACCACTATCGCCAGAACCATGGCGGCGCGGATCATTTCAGCTCTCCGTCGTCATGCGAGGCTTCCCGCGACACCGGGTCCCTAATATTGGCTTCGCATTTCGTTGCAGCTTCCTGCCGCCCTTGTCTTTTTCACCAAAGAATAACAAAAACCGCCGTGCCGTCAGCCAACGGACACCAATGTTCCGGCACCGGCCAGAATGATCACCAGCCCGAGGAAGACCGCCGCTTCGACTGTCGATAGGACCCAAGTAGTCCGCATGTGGATAACTCCATCATCCGATCCGCCCCAGCTTCAAATATTCTATAATTCTCAATGAATTATGACAAGGCCCTGTTCTAGGGACGGCCTGTAGATAACTCAGCCGCTGGGGCGATGACCCATCCACACTCGATGGGTCCGAAGGACATCCGCACCCACCTCGGTATCCAAGTCCGTCGAGTGAGTGGTTCTATTGCGGACGATGCTTTGCCAGCGTGAGCAGTCGTCCGAGACCTACCCCCCCCCATAATGACGACCCAAAGCGCAACGCCGCTCAAGCGGAATATATTCGCTCGGCGGCGTTGGTCAGTTACCGAGGCCCTGAAATCCGCCCGGCGCATTTTCGTCTGCACCAGGCTATCATTGGATCTAGTTGAGCATCGAGCATGGCGACCAGTAAAAGAGGCGCGTTTCGCGACCAGTACGCGCGCGTGCGCGTCATGGGGTATTACTTTGGTCAGCACATGAGGTTGTCGTTGCGACCCGGATCGGAGTGTCGTTAGCTACGATCCACAGGTTTCGCGACCAGTACGCGCGCGTGCGCGTCGCCCGCTGCAACCGGGATCACCGGCTTTGCCTGACAGCTCCGGCGCGCTCCGCGCCCATTGGCAGTCGCTCAACATCAATCGAATCATGGCTGATCTCCATTTTCAGCCTTGAATCAATTTTCTGCCGATTTGGGAATCCCAGATTGTAAACAGGCCTTAGTCCTCAATTCCTCTTAGAGCTTGGTTTAACCGATGAAATTCATCAAGCTCTTTTTCCGAAAAGTTTGACGTTGCGATGAACGGCGAGAGATCCGTGCTATTTATTCTCATGTTCGAGACGAGCTGTAGAAACCAAAAATCCAACTCTGTCCTGCGGTTCTTAAGAGCAAGATGGGTGTTTCGATTGACACAAAACGCGAGAAAAAAGGCTGCGATGTTCGAAGCTGCGCCGGATGCTTAAGAGAGCCATCGTTGATGCGCCCTTACCGCGCGACCGAGTGCCGCTCGCGTGCAGATTCAATGCCTGATCGATGGAGAAGCACATGGAAAAACAGACTATCGCCATCCTCGGATGGGGTTCGCTCATTTGGGACTCAAAACACCCAAGGGCTCCCGAATTTGACAAGTGGCATGAAGCCTGGATGGACAATGGACCACGGATCAAACTCGAATTCTCGCGCATCTCTACGCGCCCACCGCGGCAAGGTGTACTTACCCTTGTCATCGACCCGGCGCACGGTTCTTTGTGTAATGTCCAGCACTGTTTGAGTAGGCGAACTGTACCGGACGACGCATTCGAGGATCTAGCTAAACGCGAAAACATGACGATTCCGCCTAACGGCGATATTCCTCAGAGCATCGGCCGCATCTTTCGTAATGGTAGCCGTCCCTCGGTGTGCCGCGATCAGCACACCCGCATGTCAATTCAAACTTGGGCGGACACAACGGGAATAGATGTTGTTACCTGGACAGACCTACCGAGCAATTTTCTGCGGGAAAAAAGCAAAGCTTTCTCTGTTCCTGCGGCCCTGGCTCATCTTGAGTACCTTGACAATTCCAAGAATCCCGCGCTGAGCGCAGCCCTCGAATACATTCGCGAGGCCCCGTCATATGTGCGAACGGATCTTCGTAGTGCGGTAGCGCTTCAGCTCCCGGCCTCTTCCATCTGTCGAGTTGGACAGATACACTGCCGCGTTCTGGTCCGCAGGGCTTAGCGTGGGAGCAGGGCGATGAATTATGTATTGAAGTCGATCCTTGTCGTACTGACATTCTTTTTTCCATGGGCCGCAACCGCGCAGCAAGCAGAGCGCCCTGAGGTCGTGCCCGTTGAGAAGGCACCATTCCATGTGCCGAGCTTTAGGAACGAATACGTGACGATGCTAAACGTCTACATACCTGCTGGGCGTACGGCGCGGTATCACCAGCATTCTATCGATTTCGTATATACCTATGTAGAAGCCGCCAAAGTAAAGGCGCAGGTGTTGGGTGCGGAGGTTGTGGAGGGTAAAAGTCCGGCGGGCAGAGTCGTTTTTGCGGGTTACACGAAGAAGCCGCTAATTCATCAAGTCACGAACGTTGATACCAACCCGTTTCACGTTGTCGGTTTTGAGATCATGTACCCCGAATCTGGACGCTTTACTCCGTCCACTCGCTCGGAGGTGTCTGCCTACAAGCCGGTGCTGGATAATGAGCGGGTTCGCGGCTGGCGATTGATGCTAGAGCCGGGCGAGTCAGTTCCTGCAATAACCCAGACTGCGCCCGGTATTCGGATTGTCCTAAACGGGGGGGACATTGTTGAAGGTGAGCCGGAGCATCCCGACCATGACATGAACCTCAAGCTCGGTGATTTCATCTGGCTGGAGCCCGGTGCTATACGCGCGGTGCGCAATATAGGCACTACCCGCGTTGAATTTGTCGAATTTGAATTGAAATAGCTTTGCGATCGCCGATGAACCTCAAGCATGGCAATCAGGTGGTCTGGGCCGCGCCAACGAGGTGATCGAATAACTGTGCCGTTTGCTGCAGTGCATACATCCGTTTGGGCACTTAGCGGACATTTCGATTGCGCCAACTGATGTCTGCTATTTCGGTGGCGCGGCGGCTACCCGCTTTGCCGATTGCCTCGATGCCCTACCATGCTATCCTTCCATTCGGCACACTATGAGACCGATCGAGAGCGGGGAACATGCAGGGCGTGCAGGTGCTTATCGCGGCGATGTTGTTGTTCGCGGGGTCCAATGTTGCGCTCGCGGCTGAGCCAAAGCAGGGCGGTATCCTACGCGTCTATCATCGGGACAGTCCGGCCAGCGCCTCCATCCACGAGGAGGCGACCTACTCGGTCAACGTTCCCTTCATGCCCGTGTTCAACAACCTCGTCATTTACAAGCAGGACGTTCCGCAAAACAGCTTGGAGTCTATTGTCCCGGAACTCGCGGACAGTTGGGCCTGGAGTAGCGACAACAAGGCGCTCACCTTCGAGCTGCATCAAGGCGTCAAGTGGCACGACGGCAAACCGTTCACGTCCAACGACGTCAAGTGCACGTTCGACATGCTGATGGGCAAGTCCCAGCAGAAATTTCGCAAGAACCCGCGAAGGTCCTGGTACGACGAGGTTGTCGATGTGAAAACGAACGGCGATTTTGAGGTCGCCTTCAACTTGAAGCGACCACAACCGGCACTATTGGCCATGCTCGCCTCCGGCTATACGCCAATTTATCCCTGCCACGTCTCGCCCGGCGACATGCGCACCAAGCCTGTCGGCACCGGCCCGTTCAAATTCGTTGAGTTCAGGGCCAATGAATCCATCAAGCTCACACGCAATACGGACTACTGGAAGAAGGGCCTGCCTCATCTCGATGGCATCGAGTTCACCATCATACCAAATCGTTCGACGGCAATTCTCGGGTTTATTGCCGGAAAGTTCGATATGACGTTTCCGACCGAGGTATCGATTCCGCTTCTCAAGGACGTCAAGGTCCAGGCGCCCAACGCCGTATGTGTCGTCGAGCCTACTAATGTTAGCACCAACATCATCGTCAATTCGTTCGCGCCTCCCTTCGACAGTCTAGATATGCGCCGCGCCATGGCGCTGGCCCTCGATCGCCAGGCGTTCGTCTCGATCCTATTCGAAGGTCAGGCGGATATCGGCGGCACGATGCTTCCCGCCCCCGGCGGGTTGTGGGCCATGCCGAGGGAGATGCTGGAGACCATACCCGGCTACGGGCCAGACGTGAATGCCAACCGGGAGGCGGCGCGCAAACTCATGGAAAAGGCGGGCTATGGCCCGGATAAGCATCTGAAGGTGAAGGTCTCGACGCGCAACATTGCGATTTACACGCAACCCGCCGTTATTCTGATCGATGAGCTCAAGAGCATCTATATCGACGGCGAACTTGACCAGGTCGAAACCGCCAACTGGTTCTCGAAAGTTGCGCGAAAGGACTATGCGCTCGGCCTAAATCTCACCGGAAATGCGATCGACGATCCGGACCAGGCGTTCTACGAGAACTATTCCTGCCGTTCAGAGCGGAACTACACCAATTACTGCAACGCCGATATCGAGAAGCTGTTCGATCAGCAATCCCAGGAGACCGACGTCGCCAAACGAAAGAAGCTGGTCTGGGAAATCGACAAGAAGCTTCAAGAAGATGTTGCCCGGCCGATCATCTTTCACGGCCGCCAGGGCTCATGCTGGCAGCCTTACGTCAAGGGCATCACCGTCATGGTGAACAGCTCCTATAACGGCTATCGTTATGAGGACGTTTGGCTGGATAGATAGCCACAGCCAGGATAAAGCCCTTCGGCCGGCTTAATAACAATGCGCTCATTCCAACCGTAAAACCGGCATCCACTTTTGCGGAATGCGCGCTAACGGGAGCAGTCAGTTTGTTTGCCTATATCGTGCGACGCCTCGTATTGATGCTCGTGACCCTGTTCGGGATCTCGGTCATTATTTTTGTGCTGCTGCGCATCGTGCCGGGCAATATAGTTGACATCCTGTTTGCTGCCGCCGGATACGTCGACCCGGCCGACAAGGCCAATCTGGAACGAGAGCTCGGGCTCGATCAGTCGATGGTCGTGCAATATCTGCATTGGGTCGGCGGGCTGCTGCGCGGCGATCTGGGCTATTCCTATGTGTCCGAGAAGCCCGCGCTCGATGAGATTCTGCCGCGAATTCCGATAACGGCGCGGCTGGCTGGTCTGGCATTGCTGTTCTCCGCGTCAATCGGCATTCCGCTCGGCGTGATCAGCGCGGTCAATCAGGGCACGCGGCTTGATTATATTTTGCGCGTGGTGAGCCTGAGCGGCTTGTCATTGCCGTCGTTCTGGCTCGGCCTGCTGATACTGATGGTGTCGGTCTCTCTGTTCGGGGTAATGCCAATCTTCAACCCGAATCCGCAAAGCTTTGGCGAGGCATGTGCGATCTATTGCGTCCCGGCATTGGCTGTCGGTTTTCGCAGCGCCGCGCTGGTGATGCGGATTACGCGTTCCTCGATGCTCGAGATATTGCGCCAGGATTATATCCGTACTGCGCGTGCCAAGGGCGCATCCGAAGCGTCGATCAACTATCACCATGCGCTGAAGAATGCCATTCTTCCGGTCATCACCGTGATCGGCATCGAGGCAGCTTTTCTGGTCGGCGGATTGATCGTCACCGAGACCGTTTTCAATATCCCCGGCGTCGCTCGGTTTCTGGTCGAAGCCATCCGCTGGCGCGATTATCCAATTGTCCAGAACCTGGTGATGTTGATCGCGGTGGTCGTCGTGGTCGCGAACTTCACCGTTGACATGCTTTACGCGGCGTTCGATCCACGGATCAGGTACACGGATTAGTTTCGGCAAATTCTTAGCAAGGCATGGAGGCCAATTGGACGCGATCAACTACGATTCCGAACTGAGACGCGCCGGCGCCAATTCGACGCGCGGCTGGCGCAAGCTCACGTTCCTTGCGCAACGCCATACGCTTGGCACAGTCGGCCTGATCATCATGGTGATGTTTGTGCTGGCTGCGGCGTTCGCCGACGTGATCACTCGTTTCGATGCTCTCGCCGTTGATTCCGCGCATGCGCTCGCGGCTCCCGATACCCTGCATTGGATGGGGACGGACTCTTTTGGCCGGGACGTCTGGAGCCGGGTCGTTCATGGAGCACGCATATCGCTGGCCGTCGGCATCGGTTCGACGGCCCTCGGTTCGGCACTGGGCGTGACGATCGGTCTTGCTTCGGGCTATTTATCCGGGTGGGTTGATCTGGTTTGCCAACGGGTCATCGATATCTTGCAGGCGCTACCGCTGCTGGTCCTCGCGTTGGTTATGTCGGCTGCATTGGGACCATCGCTGCCGAACACGATTATTGCTATCGCCATTCCCCTGATTCCCACGGTCGCCCGCGTGATCAGAGCCAACACTTTGGCGCTGCGCGAGCTTGCGTTTGTGGAGGCCGCCAAGTCGATCGGCATGAGCGAGATGCGAATTGCGCTTCGCCACGTCCTGCCGAATACGCTGGCACCGTTGATCGTGCTCGCCACCGCCCAGCTGGGGGCAGCCATCCTCACGGAAGCGTCGCTCTCTTTTCTTGGTCTGGGCATTCCCGAACCATTTCCGTCATGGGGGCGCATGCTGTCGGAGTCGGCGACGGAATATGTTCGCGTCGCACCATGGCTTGTGATTTTCCCGGGATTGGCCATCAGCCTTGCCGTGTTTGGCACCAACCTGCTTGGCGACGCGCTTCGTGATATCCTCGACCCGAGGCAGCGTGGCTGATGAGCGAAATGCAAACGGAAGAAATGGTTCTCGACGTGAATGGCCTTCAGACGGTTTTCTTCATGAATTCGGGGCTATTCAGGGCTGTCGACGACGTTTCATTCAGCGTTCGCAGGGGCGAAACCCTGGCCATCGTCGGCGAGTCAGGCTGCGGCAAGAGCGTGACAGCGCTTTCGATCATGCGTTTGGTACCGGATCCGCCGGGCAGGATTGTCGGCGGCTCCATCATACTCGAAGGCACCGACATTCTCGACCTCGACGAGAGCGAGATGCGCGCCATTCGTGGCGACCGCATTTCAATGATCTTCCAGGAGCCGATGACCTCGCTCAATCCGGTGATGCGGATCGGAGACCAGATCACCGAGGCGGTCCGCTTGCATCGACCGATGACCCGGAAGGAGGCATGGACCCACGCCGTTGAAATGTTGCGCCTCGTCCGGATTCCCGTACCGGAGCGGCGGGCGCTCGAGTACCCACACCAGCTGTCGGGGGGAATGCGCCAGCGCGCGATGATCGGGATGGCGCTCGCCTGCCGGCCAGCGTTGTTGATCGCCGACGAGCCAACAACCGCGCTTGATGTCACGATCCAGGCCCAGATACTGGCGTTGATAGTCGATCTGCAAAGAGAACTGGGCATGGGATTGGTTCTGATCACGCACGATCTTGGCGTGGTCGCGCAGACGGCGCAGCGCGTCATCGTCATGTATGCGGGCAAGAAGGTCGAAGAGGCTGACGTCGAAACTCTGTTCGCTCACCCGAGGCACCCCTACACCCGCGGCTTGATGGCCTCCATCCCGGCCGTGCCTTCAGCTGGGGCCAAAGCTGATGCGCGCCTGGTCGAAATCCCGGGCATGGTGCCGTCATTGACCAATCTGCCGCCGGGTTGCGCGTTCGCTCCACGATGCGAGCTCGCGATTGCTCGCTGCCATAAGGAATATCCACCGTTGCAGGCCTGGGGCAGCAACCATTTGGCGGCGTGCTGGCGGGCAGCGGAAACCGCGAGACCAACATGACCGACGCGCGCGCGCTGCTCGAGGTAACGGACCTCGTCAAACAGTACCCGGTGCGAAGCGGTATCCTTCGCCGCACCGTCGGTACCGTGCATGCGGTGGACGGCGTCAGTTTTACAGTTGGCGTAGGGGAAACACTCGGGCTTGTCGGTGAGTCCGGCTGCGGCAAATCAACGGTGGCGCGAAGCATCCTGCGCCTGGTCGAGCCGACCGGTGGCAGCATCCGGCTGAACGGCCGCGACATTACGCGTCTCGGAAAGACCGAACTGCGGTCGCACAGACGGTCGATGCAGATCATCTTCCAGGATCCGTTCGCCTCTCTCAATCCACGCATGACGGCCGGCGATATCGTGGGAGAGCCGCTCAGCGTCCACAACATGGCGGCGGGCCATGAGAAGCGGGAGCGAGTCGCCGAACTGTTCGAGCAGGTCGGGCTCAGACCGGACCAAATGCTGAATTATCCGCACCAGTTCTCCGGTGGCCAGAGGCAACGCATCTGCATCGCGCGAGCGCTATCGCTTGGGCCGCGCCTGATTGTGTGCGACGAGCCGGTGTCGGCGCTCGACGTATCGATCCAGGCCCAGGTGATAAATTTGTTGATTGATCTGCAGCGCAAGCATGACTTCTCATATCTGTTCATCGCGCACGACCTCGCCGTCATCGCTCATATTAGCCACCGCGTCGCCGTGATGTATCTCGGGCGTATCGTCGAGGTTGCGGAAAAGACCGAGTTGTTCGCCAATCCCCGCCATCCCTACACGCAGGCCTTGCTGGCCTGCGTGCCGGTGGCGGACCCGCGGACAAGGCGCCTAACACCGCTAATCGATGGTGATGTGCCAAGCCCGATCAATCCGCCACCGGGCTGCGCCTTCCACACCCGCTGTCGTTATGCGATGGAGCGCTGCAAACTTGAAACGCCCGCGCTCGCTGACGTCGGCGCGCATCATCAGATCGCCTGCTTCCTCAACGAGGGAACCGGGCGGACGGCCTAGTTTCGTCATACCGGTGCGATGCGAAGCATCTAACCCGAATCTCTAGATTTCCCCGAAAGTGGAAGAGGCGCGTTTCGCGACCAGTACGCGCGCGTGCGCGTCATGGGGTATTACGTTGGTCAGCACATGAGGTTGTCGTTGCGACCCCCCACAACGACCTTCCGCCTTTCACGAGCTTACGAAAGACAATTTCGGTCACGACGTCTCAATTTGGATATGCGACTCAAGATCCTGAGCACCGCGACTGAGCCAAAGCGCGCACACGCTCGGTGAGAGAACGATAGCAGGCACCCCCGCTTCAAAGGCCGCGACGAGTGCAGCTTAATCACAAGCTGACGAACTCTTTGATGACTGAGGCCCAACTCTTCCGCAATCTCGCTTCCCCGCATCGGTCGATCTAACAATTGGAGCAGGCGCAGGGCACCGGGGCCAGGGAGCCCACTGTTGCGCCGCAGTCGATCCGGAACAATCTTGAAGCGACATGCTTTCCCGCTCGTGGTCGTGTGCCACCTTTTCGATTGGTCTTGCCTGGCAAGCCCAATCCGCGCCAGCGCTCCGAGCTCAGCTGCCGTCTTGGTAAGATCAAGCTTTGCCTGTATCGCGATTTCCGACTTGGAGTCCTTGCGACGTCGAAGCGCGATCAGGCAAGCTGCCTGCGATTTGGTTAGGACAAGATTTCGAGCTTTGGATGTCATGCAGACCTCCGATTGATTCGGCAGACCGCATTATGCGCTATCCCGCTTTGTGAAATAGCACGGCTACGGCGGCCATCCACAGGAGGAGCATAAAGGTCGACATCCGCGCCTATAGATTTCCGTTTGTGCCTTTCGGACATTGCGTGATGTCCGACTTGAGTCCGTTGTGCGCAAAAAGCGGACATGCAGGCAGTCCCGCCGGGGTTTAATTCTGCCTCCGGCATCCCCACATACACTAAATGAACCAATGGAAACCGACACGCGAACCGAAGAAGACCAAGGCAGAGCTGTACGAAATGCTGGCCGAGGCCGTGCGCAATACGCAGGCTGAGAATAAGCGCCTGCAACGGGCCAAGAAAGATCGCGGCGAAAAGGCCGCCTGACTCATATCTGAGTGCAAATTGCCGACCTGCTGCGCCACGGCCAACTCCCTGGCTTTGGCGGCAAAAAAAGAGCACGGCCCCGCTGTCAGCGGAGCCGTGTGCCATGCGGCAAGTTAGGGGGCGGGACCAAAAAAAGAGAGCAGTCCCGCACATAACACCGGAACGACGACCCGCCGCTCGGCAATATGATGATCGAAATCTATCAACGCGACGGCGAGCCGCCTTGATCTTCCTCAAACGATTGGGGCGCGGTCGGCTACAACGACATTAAACTTAATCAGCAAGCTTAATCAGTGGGTCTTCTTGCCGGGAACTGTTGCCGCGCTACCGTCGTCTCAACGGTCACCGGAGGCGATCTATGGGCGATAAGGCAATCAAGACCAAGGCTGAGCTGTATGCGATGCTGGCCGAAGCGATCCGCAATACGCAACCCCAGCCGGTCCTTAACGCGCAACCCCAGCCGGTCCGCGACCCGCAACCCGCGCCGAAGCGCAATACGCAACCTGCGCCGAAGCGCAAGCGCACGGCCAAAATCAAAAGAGTTCGCAGTTAACCTGCGACGGTGCTGCGCTCCATCACCCGGCTCATCGCCGGATGCTTGCGGTTCTTCACCTTCACCCAATGCTTCGA
>Ga0209517_10010104_pt1 | contig 10594 bp, 5 predicted proteins | sample PeaSoiMetSII2010_FD_187695 | JGI IMG/M metagenome (GOLD analysis project Ga0209517, IMG submission 187695) | Peat soil microbial communities from Weissenstadt, Germany - SII-2010 (SPAdes) (version 2) | ecosystem: Environmental > Terrestrial > Soil > Wetlands > Peat | place: Germany: Weissenstadt... | reverse complement strand
ACGCAATTCCACCACCCAACCGGCGACCCGCTTGTTTTCACCGGCAATTTGAATGTAGTGCTCGAACTGCTCGAGCGCTTTTTGCGGCTCGGCGAGATACAAATCGTACAGAACGCCTAGATTCAGGTAGGCAGGCGCGTAATTTGGTTCAGTGGCTATCGTACGCTGGTAAGCCGCTTCGGCCTCTGTAAATTTCCCAAGTTTGCGCTCAACGATGCCGAGCTCGTTCCCGGCCACGGCACTCGCCGGATTGCGCTCGAGCGCTGCTTTGAAGGCCGCCTCGGCCTCGGGCAACCGGGAGCTTTGCATATACAACAATCCCAAATTCATTTGCGGCCCGGCGAATTCCGGATAGGCCACGGTCAACCCCTTGAATTCCAATTCCGCATCGCTGCTCCGACCGGCCCTCACCAAGTTCAATGCGTCGGCATATTGTCGCGCTGCCTCCGTCGGTACCGGCACCGCGCTGGGCGCGCCTGCCGCAGCCGCAGCATTCGCGGGCGCAGCGGCATTCGCGGCTGCCGCAGCACTCGCGGGCGCGGCAGCGGCAGCGGGCGGCGAAATTTCCCGCGCCGCCGGCGAATCCGCGCGCGGCTCACTTTGGCAGGCCGCCACGAGAACGAGCACGAGTATGCTCAAATTAACGAATCGATTCGACCAGCGGCTCACCGAGTTCCACCTTGCCGTAACGGCCTGGGTTAAGTTGTGCCAGCGCCGCAAAGCTCTTTTGCACCCACTCATCGTAGGTACCGTCCTTGGTTCGCGCCGTATTCACTTCATGCAATTTGATTGCCTTTTCCTCGAAGGGAAAGGCCTGTTCCTCCAGCAGTACGTCGTATTGTTCCAACTCGTCCTTCGAGAGATTCTTCGGGCGCTCCGAACTCATCAGGTCCTTGCCCAGTTGTCGATAGAGTTCAGCGCTCTCGAAAGTCGCAGCCGTGGTCACGTCGGAAACTTGGTAATCGGCGGCCTGGGTGTAGGCCTTGAGCGCCGCCTCCATCGCCTTGCGCTTTTCCGCCAAGGATTTCTTGAGCGGCGCGACGAGCTTGATGCGCACGAATTCTTCGCGCGCGGGCGCCGCGAGCGTCAGCGTCGCTTTTGCCGCCAATGCCCGGCTACGATCCGTGCGTGCAGCGCCTGCGGATCGGTCGGCGGCGATGATCTCCTTGAGCCAGTAATCGCGGCCGCCCAAATCGCCTGACCTCGCAGCGATGGCGCTCAACTTGTTGCGCGCTTCCATGGCCGGATTCAAAGGCTGCGGGAAGCGCTTCACGAAGGCCTCCAACATGGCCTTCGACTTCGCCGTATTGCCGGCTGTGTCATACAGCTCCGCTGCCCGCAGCGTGGCTTCGCGCTGGACATCGGGTGTCTCGCCCGGCGCCGCCGCGATTTGTTCGAATTCCTGCGCTGCAGGACCGGGATGATTGGATTCCGAATAGGCGACCGCGAGTTTGCGAGTCACGTCCGGCTGCAGCGGACTCTGCGGAAAGTTGCGGCGGAAACCCTCCAGCACGACGATGGCTCGGTCCCACTGCTTCTCGGTGATCAGCAAGGCTCCGGCATCGAAGTCGGCGTTGGCTCGCACCTTCGACGTGGGCGCTTCTTTCGCCACCCGTAGAAAGTCATCGACCGCGCCCGCGCTGTCGCCGGCCTTACTTTTCTGCTCGCCTTGTTTGTATATCGCCGCCGCCAGACGCTCGACGATGACGGGACGCTCGGGATCATTGACCGGCATGAGTGCCTGTGCGCTGTTGTAGCCGGTTTCGGCCTTGGCGAACTCGCCCTGCTCGAATTCGGAATTCGCGATCACCGTCCAGGCGATTCGCTGCTTGGGCGCATCGACCGGCGGCTGGCGCGCCAACAGCGCCTGTGCCGCGGTTACGGCGCGCGGATAATCCTTGGCAGCATACAAATCGGCGGCCGCGCGCGTGAGAACCTGTGCGGTCTCCGGATGGAACGGAAAGGCTCCCGCAAACTTCAGTGAACTGTCGACGCCGCGTGCATGCATTTTCGCTTTCGCATCCCCGGACAAAGACTCTTCTTGCTTACCGTACGCGACGAGCGCCGCATAGCCGGCAGCGCCCGCCTTCTCATGGGCACCGTAGCCGTACGCCGTGTGTTCGTATTCCTCCCCGGCTTCGAGGTATTGCTTGCTCTCGAACAGCGTTTCGGCAAGCAGAAAATTCGTCGCGGGGCATTCGGGATCGTCCGGAAAAGAGCTGATGAAGCTGCGATACCATTTCGCCGCTTCTTGATAGTCGGACAAGTTCTTGGTCCGCTGCGCCTGCGCATGATAGTACTGCGCGACGTCCTTCAGATTCGTTTTCAGCTCAGCCACCACCACAGGTTCGCTGTGCGGCGTTCGCTTCTGCCAGAACGGGGTCCCGAAGCTGTAAGCCTCGACGAACTCCTTCTTGCCCTGCAATACGAGCTGCGGGAAACCGCCCTTCGAATAGGCGTCGATCGCCAGCATCTGCAACTGCGGCGCCTTTTCATTGTTACCATCCTGTGACACGAACGCGCGATACACATCGGCGGCATCGGTGTACCGCTCTTTCTCGATGTACAGGTCTCCCAGCCGTGCATAGAGGAGATAGGTATACGGCCGAGGTTTGCGGCGCTTCACGAAGTCGTCGATGGTCTTCGAGCCGTCCAAATAGGAAAACGTGATGGACATGACCCGGAACGTATCCTCGACCAGTTCGCGATTCGGGCGGCTCAGAGTCTCGATCTCGACCAACTCGGATGGACCGCGCTTGGACACCAGCACCGAATCGAGGACTCCCGCGAACGATTCCAAGCTGCGTTCGTTCTCGCCCTGCTTGAACAGCGACCAACCATGCTTGTACAGGCTCTGATTGTAGTATGCCGACGTAGGACCGATCTTGACCACGGCCTCATAGGCCGCTTGCGCGGCCGGATAGGACTTGGACGAGAACAGCAGCTCGCCGCGCCGAAACTGCACTTCATCGATGTAATGGCTGCTGGGATAGCTCGCGACGAGTTGATCCAGCGACGCCAGCGCCTTGTCCGGCTGCGCGTTGAGTTCATACGCCCGCGCCAATTGATAGAGCACCGCGTCGTTGCGCTCGTACTTCGGATAGGTCTTGAGCAACGCGGAATACAGATGGATGGCTTCGGTGGCGCGGAGACCCTCGTTCGTCACCAGTTCGCGTTCGATGCGCTCGGACTCGGAACTTTCCAAGTTCAAATCGCCCAACCGGCGCAATGCCTCGGCGCGCAGTGCCGCATCACCGGCATTCAAATCGAGAAAACGACGATAGCTATCCATCGCCTTGTTGGTGTCGATGCCTTGCGGGGGATTGGAATTGACATCGACCTGCTGGCCCTCGAGGTCCTTGATGGTCGGAGGATTCTTCGAGTCGGCCATCACCGGTGTCGAAGTCGAACTCAGGGCGCCCACGGCCGCACCGCAAACGGCGAGCACTGCGGCGAGCGAGCGCTTCATGGGCGCGCCTTCGGCTTCGCCTGCGTGGCCTTGTCATAGATGGCCGCGAGCTCGTAGCGGGCTTGTATCTGATAAACCTCGATACGCCGTTTCTGCGCTTCGAGTTCGCGGATGGCGAGCGCTTGCAGGAAGCGATTTTGCCGTTCGGACAGCCCCGCCAGGCGCTGCTGCAATCGGTCCATTCGTCCCCGCACCGCGGTGACTCGCGACGCGAACCCGCCCGTATTGCTCGGCATGTCCTGCCTGGCTTGCTTGACCAACACAGCCCGCTTCTGCGTCTCGACCAGGGATGCCTCGAGTTCCTTGACCGAACGGCGCTCATTCCACAATCTAGCCTTGAAACTCTCCGACAGCCGCCAGTACATGACGCCCTTCAGTAAGCGCAGTCGGTCGCGCATCTCCGCCAGCTCGGGATCATCCGGATGCATTGCCAGGTAATCTTCGATGTGTTTGAGACGCGCCCAGTTCTGTTGCTCTTCGGCCGTTCCCAGCGCAGCCACATCGTTGGACTGTTCGATTTCATTGATCCGGGATTCGAAATCCACGCGCTTTTTGATGAGGGCATCGAGATCCGTCGCCGCGATGACGGCGTCGGCTTTGGGCACGCGCTCATTGTAGGCCTGCTGCCGCGTATCCAACATGTCGTCGAAAGCGGACAGATCATTGCGCCAAGCGTCGAGGTTGCGGCTCATGAAGTTCAGCTCACGATAATTCTTCAAGCCCTCCTGGAACTCGTTGCTGGCGAGGAGTTGATACAAGTACCGCGACTCCGGCGCGTCCGGCAACGTCTTCAGCTGCCAATACCACGTGAGCGTGGCCTTCTTGTCATCATTCAGCAATCGATCGAGCAAATTGCCGCTGCGAATTTGCTCGATCGAGTCGTCGATGCGCTTCGTTTCCGTATCGAAGGAATCGATGGCCGAGTTGTAGTATTCGGCGGCCTGTCCGCTCGCACCCAACTGATTGTAGGCGTAGGGCACGGTCAGATAGGACTCTTGGACGGCTGAATCGAGCAGATTGCGCTTGCGCAGCGCCATCCATGGGACCAAGGCTCGCTTGAATTCTCCGAGCGCCGAATCGGCCCAACCCACTCCCAGCAGCGCCTTGCTCGAATAAGGCCCCTCCAAGCGCACCCGCTCCAAGATCGGCCGCGCGTCCGCCGCACGCTGGGCCTGCAGCAGCGCGAACCCCAAGGCCAGATTGGCCTTATCTTTCAGAGCCAGCAGCTCCTCATTCGAGGTGTCCATGCGGCCGACCTGGTCGAGATGTGGGATCGCATCGGATAGGCGGCCCTTACGCACCAGGGCAACACCCAAGTTGAATTGTGCATAAGCCGTCCAATCCGGCGGCCCGTGCCACGCGCTCAGGGTGGCAATGGCGTCATCGTAGCGGTTCTCACGCATCATGAGCTGCGCCAGCAGCATATAGCGTTCCGCGCTGATGCGCGGCTGGATCTTGTCCGACACCTGCTTGAGCGCATGCTCGGATTCCTGCAGATAACCGCGCTGATACCAAACCTTGCCCAGATAGAACCATGCCTTGTTGCGCACCGCCTCCGTGGCGTTGGCATTCAAGAGCTTCTCGAAAATAGTGCCCGCTTCGACATGCTCGCCCAAGGAGAGGTACAGGCCCCCGAGCAGCAGTTCCGCTTCGCCCTGGGTATTCGGCAGACGATCCAACTGCTGCGCGGCCAGCAAGCGCGTGATCGAATCGAAGAAATCGTCCTGAAAAAAATAGAACAGCACGTCGCCGTAGTGCAGATCTTTGACGTCGTGGGGCGGCAAGCCGTCGGGGTCCGGCTTGACGTTCTTACCCATGGACGGAGCGAACGGCAACGCCAGCAGCAACCCGCTGAGCACTAGCGGCCGGAGCCTATGGATCACGCGCTGCACTGTTGCACCAATCGTCATTCCCAGTCTTTGATCTTGAACTCTGGCTGGTGCTTCGTTACGCGATCCGTGATCTTGAGCTCCAAGTACTTGGCGCCCACTCCCTTGTCGAAGGTGATGGTGGCGCCTCGCTTGTAGTCACGCTCGACGGGTCCCTTCCCGGTGAAGAACGCCACCAGTTCATGCTTACCGACTTTAAGATTGCCGAGATAGAGTTCCTGGACGCCGCCCTTCAACAAGGCTTCGGCCTCGCGCGCCGTATACAGGTAGTTCTTGACTTCCTTGTTGTCGATCTTGAGGGTCACCGAATCCAAGGCGAAAAATGCGCCCACATCCATCGAGACGTAGACCGCCACCTGGGTGTTCGCCGGAAACAGAAGCTCTTCTTGGAGCACGAACAGATCCTTGTTCAGATCGATCACGTCCTTCTTCATTCCTTGCACGTCTTGATCCAAGGTCTTGAACTCGGCAGGCGCCTGATCCCCCGCGGGCGCTGCGGCAGCCGGGGCTGCGTCAGGTTGCGTTGCCGCCACAGCAGCGGCCGGCGCGGCGGCGGCCGGCGGCGGCGCGGCGTCCGCAGCAGCAGCCGGACTACCCGCGCTGACCGCCCATGCGAAGGCTAAAACACCCCCGCGCAACATGATCGAAACCATTCGATGCTTGGAATTCATAACAGGCCTATCGTTATTCGCGCAGCAGTTCGCGTATTTGGTCCAGGTAAGTCCGATCATCGCCGCGCTTGAATCCGGCGTTCACGTATCGCACCACACCCGAGCGGTCGACTAAAATCGTCATCGGCATTTTCTCAATCAAATAATCACGACCGATATCCGACATCGTGTCGAACAAGATCGGAAACCCGAGTTTCATTGCATCGGCGAACTCGCGCGCGCGCCGCGCATCCTCATCGACGGACACGCCGAGAACGACGAGTCCCGCCCGGTTGTAGGTGGTATTGATGCGATCGAGCGCCGGCAGTTCCTGCCGCGAATCGCCCGCCCAGCGCGCCCAGAAATTTACCAGCACGACCTGACCGCGAAACTCCGAGAGCCGCAGGTTCCTACCGTCCATGCTCTTCAATACGAAGTCCGGCGCCGGCTTACCCACCAGCGTCGGATTAGCCGAGAGCGCTGCCCCCGCCAACAGCGCGCTCAAGGCAAAACCGCAGACACGGTGAATTTTGCTCACGCGGTGTACCTCACCGCATGAGCTTTGAGCTGACCATTCCGAAGCTCGCGCCACAGCGCAGCAAAACATCCATCACTCTGGTAACCCCGCTGTCCTAGGAACATCCCGTAGACCGGAAGCTTTGCGCCCAGACCTTATGCAAAATCGCACAATGCGAGCCGCAGTGTCAACGCGCGCCGCCTCAGCATTGCGAGATTTCTGTATGACTTGGCGCACATTCATGGATATTGATCAATCGGTTGGATGCCGGTTCACCGAATGAACGCAGTCCGCGCGCCGCCTGATCAGCACGACGGCACGCCGCGTCCGAGAATTCGCCGGACGTTTGCACACCAATCGGCGCCAATTCGTCAGCCTGGGACTAGTCCGTTGACGAGACCGGCGAGCGGCTGGAAAGCGATCAGCGGCTCCAGCGCGGAGCCCGTGCCGAGAGTGTTGTTCAGGTTGGGCGCCGGGAACAAAGTCGGGAACGCGGATACGGCATTGGCACTGTGCAGCGCCATATAATTGAGAATCACCATTTGCGCCAAGTTGAACACATTGTTGCCGCCGGGATTACTGGTGATGTTGACGGAGCCATCCGGGTTGAAACTTCCAAGCTGTAAGCTCATTTCGGGATTGCTCTGCGCCGCCACCGCTTTGCCCGCGGGGTTGTAAACCAGGAAATAGGTCGCCGCGACACTACCGTTATCGGCGGTCCACACGCCCTTGCCGCGCCCTCCCACGGAGCTGTCGATCATACCGTTGCTCGCCAGCGAGCCGTCGCTGAACACATAAATCATTACCGGCTTGCCCACGCGCGCGGCATATTCCAAGACGGCGCCGATACAGTTGCCCAAATTGAAGTCGCGCGTTTCGCCCGTGACGCGATCGCCGGTGTGGTAATCGAAACCGTCCATTTCGATGGTGCCGGCCGCGGCATTGCCGTCGATCACCAATTTCATCACCGCGGCGGTTTTTTGGAAGTCCGAATTGGCTTGATATTCCGCCGTGTTGAAGATGCCGCTGGGTCCGACGATGTTGGGATCTACGTCCGGATTCACGGCGGATGGGCTGTTGTATTTGTCCACGATATAGGCGGACTTCGTATAGCCGCACGCTTGAATCCCGGTAGGACCGAGCGCGGCGGCATTCATCGTCGGATCCGTGTACGCCTGGACTTGGCTGTACTTGGCATCACTGATGCGTTTCATCGATTCCAGGACGTTGGTCACGTCGGCTGGATTGGGCAGCAAAGTCCCCAGCTGTCCCGTGCTCACCAAGCCTTGCGTATCGGCGGAACTCGAAATCTTGGTGGGCTGCGCCGCGGCGATCACCATGGTCGGCGGCGCCATCGAATTGCCGCCCGACACCGAGCTTTCCGAGCCGATCAGATTGAGCAGGCCCCCGCGAGCGCCGTACTGATAGATGCCGTACATCGGATTATGCGTGTTCACGTCGGTGTCATTCAGCGACGACGCAGGGATGATCGACCCGTTGGTGCCCGCCATCGCCTTGGCGCTCGCCCGCACTTTCATGCCGCGCAAGTGCGCGCTGTCCGAGTGGTAGCGGAGGCCGAAGCTCGCGTCGACGAAACTGCCCGAGGCACTGGAATTCGGCACCATGGTGCCGGGCAACCCAAGCTTGTTGTAGCCCGCCACGCTGAGAAAATCCAACTGCCCGCCGGGACCGCCCACCAGTACGTTGGAACCTGCAATGTTGCCGCCGCCCGATAGATCGAAACAGATGAACGGAATCTTGCCCGCGCCCGTCGTGATGTTGCAGGACGTCAACAGCGCCTGAATATCGGGCGCGAGTGTCGCCCGCGCCGTGCGCGGCGCGGCGAGCAATGCGAGCAGCGACGGCCCGACCACCGTGGCCGCGCCGGTCATGAAGCTCTGCGCGATGAATTGGCGCCGCGAGGTTGGCCGCGCATGATCCTGATGGCGGAGCGGTTCGTGCAATCCCGGAGCGTTTTGCTTCTTGCGCATAGATAAAGACCTCTTCAAATTCTGAATGCTCAATTGATCAACATGTCGGCGCTGCCGAATGCGGCTGCGCAGGCGGCGGCGGTCACCGCTTGCACTCGAGCGGTGCTGGTGCACGCCGTGGTGCTGCAAAGATTGCTTATCAGGTTACCGAGCTCGGTGGTGACGCTCGACGGCGCGGGCGAACTGTTGAGGCCGGTGCCGAGCACGCGACCTGCCAGCGCGCTGGTGACCGAATTGATTCCGGATGCCGAGGAGAACAGCGAGCTGCTGAACGTGACGCCGGGGAACACCTGCGCCGCGTACGACGGCGTATTCACCATGACGTTGCAGTATTGGATCGCAAGCTGTGCAATTCCCACTTGATCCGCCGAGGAGAAGCTTTCGAGCGTAGGCGTCGGAGGCAGCTGCTGCTGTACGGCCAGATAAGTCGCGGCAACGGCCGATTGCGACGTGGGCACGCCCGTGAGCACCGACAGCGTCGAGTTGATTTCGGCAAACGTCCGCACACCGACGTCGGCGACGATCGGCCCCAAGGGCGTGGCCGGAGTCTGCGGCACGGGCTCGACCACGACGTGGCTCTGACTACCGAGCTGATCGAAGGTCAAGAAGAACTGGTCGGTCAACGGTCCGCTTTGCAAGCCGATGATGGTTCCGACGTTCGACAGCACCTCGCCCTGCGCCGTGTAATTGGTGCCCGTTACCGTTGTATTGAGAGGTATGTACGCCTGACCGACCTGCGGAATGGTGCCGTTCATGCCAATCCGGATGCCCTTGACCACGATGTTGTTCGGCGTGACGGTCGGATCCAGCGAGATGAAGGTCGGCTGGTAAAAGAGATAGCTATAGCTGTCGTACTGGCTGACCGTGAACATGACGTAGGCCTGCGACACGCCGGTTACGGCGGCCACGTTGAACAGCATGTAGTAGCGCTCGCCCACACCCGCGTTGTAGTTTTGCGTGACTTGAGCGGCCGACATCGCGCGGCTATGGATGGCGACGAACTTGATCAAGCCCTGCCACGAGCGGTCGCCCGACGTCTCATTGCCGAGCACCAGTGCGAAAGTGCTATCCCAATTGGAGATAGTCCCGCCCTTCTGCGGATCGGGTACGTTCGCATTGACGCCGTTGACGTAGATCTGCCGGCCGTTGACCGGGTCGTAGGTCAACACGACGTGCTGCAACGAAGCTTGCAGCAATGTTGCGGCATCCGGGGTCTGCAACTGCGGCATGCCGTTCAGGTCCGAATTCGACCCGCGCAGCATGAAGTCGTAGTCCTGGTTGGTCTGACCCAGCGTGAAGTTGCGCGTGGTGTCGCCGCCCGAATAGCTGACCATGTACGACTTATCCACCGCGACCAGCGCCGGCGCGACCCAGGCCTCGATCGAGAATTCGCCGGTGGCTTGAATCAAGTTGTAGAGCTTCGAGCTGGCCGAGGTCGTCGCCTGCAGCTTACCGCCGGCTCCCACGTTCACGCCCCAACCGCCGGCCCAGGTGACGTTGCCGGTGACGGTAAGGTCGGCCGAAGGATCGATGCCGCTGGTATCGTAGGCCACCAGACCGGTTCCGGTTTGGAACTCATACTTGGCGATCGTGTCGGCGTCGTAGCGACTGGCGCCGCTCGCGACCGTGCCCTGCGCCAGAGTCAGCGCCTTGCTGACCACCAGAGATGGATCGATGTTGCTGGGCGTCAGCATCTGGGCGAAGGACTGGATCTGCGCCAGCATCAGCGCCGCATCGGTGGCGCAATTGCTCCAACAATTGTGCATGTCGGTCAGTAGGCGCTGGTAGAAGCGCGAATTGGTGCCGCATGTGGTCGCGTTGAAGGGCACGCACCCGGTGAAGTCGATTTTCGGTATCGCCGCTTGATAAGCATTGGCTATTTGCGCTACCGGCGCAGCGAAATAGGGCGATTGCATGGTCGCCGGAGACGCAGCCGGCGAATGGCAGCGCGAGCAGTACACGCTGGTGATGGTGTACACCGTTTGCTGGTAGTCGGCCGGGGATGCCGGGAAGTTCAGGCTCTGCCCCACGGCTTGCACCGGCGGTGCAACCAGTTGCACCTGTGTAGCGCTACCGGC
>Ga0209517_10010103_pt1 | contig 10594 bp, 10 predicted proteins | sample PeaSoiMetSII2010_FD_187695 | JGI IMG/M metagenome (GOLD analysis project Ga0209517, IMG submission 187695) | Peat soil microbial communities from Weissenstadt, Germany - SII-2010 (SPAdes) (version 2) | ecosystem: Environmental > Terrestrial > Soil > Wetlands > Peat | place: Germany... | reverse complement strand
GACATCTTTCAAGGCGGGGCGAAACGGGCGGAACTCTCCCGGCAGCGAGCCCTCGAAGAAAAGGTCGTGGCGATGAAGCAGGCAGCTAGCGACGCAGTTCGCCTCGAAGTCAGGCGGGCCTACTACGAGACCGACGCCATCCGGCAGCAGATCGAAGTGGCCCGAGCGGCAATCGCCCAGGCACAGGAGAGTCTGCGCATCAACCAGGACCGCTACGACAGCGGACTCACAACGATTACCGATTTGTTGAGCGCTGAAGATGCTGCGCGCCGCAGCCAGACTGACTACTGGGAGGCCGTTTATCACTTCCATACCAGCTACGCCAACTTGGAGTTGGCGAGCGGAAGCTTGAATCAGCAATCTCCCGTGGTGATGCCATGAAGCGTATGAATATCCGACTCAGATTTCTGTTTCTGTTTCTGATGCTGCCCGCAGTTTCTAGCCTCGTCGGCTGCTCCAGTGAGCAAACCCGCACCACTCCGTCGCCGGAAACCGTGCGGAACGTTGGCGTGCTTACGGTGCAGCAGGCCAGCGTACCCGACCTGCTGGAAGCGGTCGGCACGGTACGTGCCGCCCAGACCAGTGACGCCTCCAGCCAAATGATGGGAAACATTGTCGAGATCCGGGCTCACGAAGGAGATCACGTTCAGCGCGGTCAAGTGCTCGCCGTAGTCGACGATTCCCAGCCGCGAGCCGCTGTCGATCGCGCGACCGCAGCCGACCTTGCCGCCCAACAGCAAGCGGTCGGAGCAGATTCCGACCTGGCCTTGGCGGAATCAACGTTGAAGCGTTACCAAAACCTCTACGAAAAGAAATCGGTGAGCCCGCAGGAGTTCGACGAGGTGAAAGCCCGTCAACAAGCGGCTTTGGCGCGTCGCGACATGGCGAAGGCTGGGCAAGCCCAGGCACAGGCAGCATTGAGCCAGGCACGCACGTCTCTGGATTACACGCGGATTCGGGCGCCGTTCGACGGCGTCGTGACAGAGAAGAAAGCCGATTCCGGCACGCTGGCTTCACCCGGCATGCCGATTTTCACCGTCGAGGACGTGCACCACTATCGACTGGAGGCCACCGTCAACGAGAACGATCTCCGGTATGTACGAACAAGACAACAGGTCACGGTTGTGATCGATGCTCTCGACAACGCGGGGCTGAACGGCAGGGTGGTGCAGATCGTCCCGGCCGCGGACTCCGCGAGTCGAACGTTTCTGGTGAAGATCGAGCTCCCCACAGACACACGGCTACGTTCGGGGCTTTTCGGGCGTGCCCAGTTTTCTCGTGGCGAGCGGCAGGCACTGTTGATTCCTCGTTCGGCAGTAGTCGAACGCGGCCAACTGCAGGGCATTTATGTCTTGGACCAAAACAAGGTTGCGAGCTTGCGCTACATCACTTTGGGGAAGCCGTCCGGGGCCGAGGTCGAAGTGCTGGCAGGGCTCCAGGACGGCGAGCGACTCGTGGCCAAACCGGGTGCAGTGGACCTGAATGGCAAACGCATTGAGGTCCAGTAATGACTGATAGCAAATCCAAGTCGGTGATACAGCCCCCAAAAGGCTTGCGGCTGGCCGGTCGCATTGCCCACACTTTCATTGATTCGAAACTGACACCGCTGGTGATCGTCGCTGCGCTGCTTCTGGGTGCTTTCAGCATTCTGAAGACCCCACGGGAAGAAGAGCCCCAGATCGTGGTACCCATGCTCGACGTTTTTGTTCAGATGCCGGGTGCATCGGCTGACGAGGTGGCACAGCGCGTCAGCCTTCCCATGGAGAAGTTACTGCGCGAAGTACCGGGCGTTGAGTACATCTACTCGATCAGCCATCCCGGCGTGAGCATGCTGGTTGTGCGTTTCTACGTTGGCGCCAAAGAAGAAGATGCGATCGTACAGACCTACAACAAGCTCTACTCCAACTTTGACCGCATCCCGCCCGGCGTCTCACAACCAATCATCAAAGTCCGCTCGATCGACGACGTGCCGATTATGGCCCTGACGTTGTGGGGGAAAGACTATGACTTTTATCGCCTGCGGCGAATCGCAGGTGAGCTGGAAAATTCACTGAAGCCGCTCAACGACGTTTCTGAGACCAAGATCATCGGCGGGCAGCCTAGGCAAATACGAGTAGTGCTCGACACTCAACGGCTTGCGGCTTACGGCCTTACACCGGGCGCAATCGTCGGCCAACTCCAGAACGCGAACAGCCGTGGCCAAGCCGGTAGTTTAGCGCGTGACAATCGCGAGTTTCAGGTCGAAGCAGGAACTTTTTTTACGAGTCTCGACGACCTGCGTCAGGTTGTGGTCGGGGTTCACGCCGCACGCCCCGTCTACCTGCGCGACGTTGCGGAGAAGCTTGAGGACGGCCCCGCCGAAGCAAACACCTACGTGCTGTTTGCCAATGCTCGCGGTGGCGCAGGACAGACGGCGGGCGCGGAGTATCCCGCGGTAACCATCACACTTTCCAAACGTAAAGGTACGAACGCCACAGACATTTCCGAACGTGTGCTGGACAAAGTCGATGCCCTGCGTGGTTATGTGCTTCCAAATGATCTGAACATCACGGTCACGCGCAACTATGGAGAGACCGCGAAGGACAAATCCGACGAACTTCTCAAACACCTCCTGATCGCAACCTTGTCGGTCACATTGCTAATTGCTCTTGCCCTGGGCTGGCGGGAGTCGGGCGTCGTACTTTTGGCGGTGCCTGTCACGCTCGCTCTCACGCTCGCCGTGTTCTATCTGTATGGCTACACCCTGAATCGGGTCACATTGTTTGCTCTGATTTTCTCTATCGGCATCCTTGTCGACGACGCCATCGTTGTGGTCGAGAACATCGTACGCCATTTTCGGTTGCCGGAAAGCCGAGGGCGATCCTTATCTGAAGTCGCGGTCGAAGCGGTGGACGAAGTTGGCAATCCGACGATTCTCGCTACGTTCGCGGTAATCGGGGCGATCCTGCCCATGGCCTTCGTGCGCGGCTTGATGGGTCCATACATGCGCCCGATCCCGGTTGGTGCTTCGGCGGCCATGATGTTTTCGTTGATGGTCGCCTTCGTGGTCTCTCCGTGGGCGGCATTGAGGCTGCTGAGGAAACATGCGGGCGAGAGTGACCATTCCGAGCACGAGACCGAAGGTTGGACCACCCGCCTGTACCGCCGAATGATGAACCCGCTCATCCGCGACGCGCGCCGCCGCCGCTGGATGTTTCTTGGTGGTGTCGTGTTGTTGCTGCTCGCCGCGGTCACTTTTGTCCCGTTGAAGTGGGTTCGCGTAAAAATGCTCCCCTTCGACAACAAGAGTGAGTTCCAGGTCATCATTGACATGCCCGATGGCACGCCACTGGAACAGACGACCCGCGTGGCGCAAGCCTTGGGGCAGTATCTCGGCCAGCAGTCCGAGGTTATCAATTATCAGATCTATGCCGGGACCTCCGGACCTTACAACTTCAACGGTCTCGTGCGCCATTACTTCTTGCGCAGTCAGCCCAACCAGGCTGATATCCAAGTGAATCTGCTCTCGCGGCACGATCGCAAGGCACAGAGCCACGAGATCGCACGACGATTGCGGCCGGAGTTGGACAAGATTGCCGCGCCCTTTGGTGCGCGGATCAAGGTCGCCGAAGTCCCGCCGGGTCCCCCCGTATTGCAGACTCTAGTGGCCGAAGTTTACGGACCTGACTACAAAGGGCAAATTGAACTGGCCGCTCAAGTCAAGAAGGTCTTTCAGCAAACGCCGGGCGTCGTGGATGTGGACTGGTACGTAGAAGACCCACAAACCAAGTACGACATGAAAGTGGATCTGGACAAGGCAGCTCTGCACGGCATCTCCCCCGCCGACGTGACACGCACTCTGCAGGTGGGGCTCGGCGGAGCCAACGCGGGCTTGCTCCACGATCCTCATTCACGCGAGGACATCCCTATCGAAGTGCGGTTGGCGCGCTCAGATCGTTCTGGGATCGAAGACCTTAGCAACGTGAAGCTGCCGACGCTTTCAGGTGGTCAAATCGCCCTGCAGGAAGTAACGAACCTTCAACAAACGACGATCGATACCAGCGTGTATCGCAAGAATCTCCAGCCAGTCGTCTACGTGACGGGGGATGTGGCGGGCGGAGAAGAAAGCCCCGTGTACGCCATCATGAAGATGAGCGATGCCATCGACAAAATCAAGTTGCCCGATGGCTACGGGGTAAAGCAATACAAGGGCACCACGATGCCCGAGCGTACCGACCGCTTCTCCATGAAGTGGGATGGTGAGTGGCACATCACCGTGGAAGTCTTCCGCGACCTGGGACTCGCCTTTGCGGCTGTCCTGGTCCTGATCTACGTGCTGGTAGTGGGCTGGTTCCGGTCGTTCATCACGCCGCTGGTCATCATGGCGCCGATTCCGCTCACGCTGGTCGGCATTCTGCCCGCACATGCGCTGATGGGAGCATTCTTCACCGCGACCTCGATGATCGGCTTCATCGCCGGAGCCGGCATCATTGTTCGCAATTCCATCATTCTCGTCGACTTCATCGAACTGCGCCGCTCCCAGGGAATGTCGCTGGAGGACGCCGTAGTCGATGCGGGTGCGGTGCGCTTCCGCCCAATGCTGCTGACCGCGGCCGCGGTTGTGGTGGGAGCGAGCGTGATCCTCTTTGACCCGATTTTCCAGGGCTTGGCTCTGTCATTGATGGCGGGAGAAGTCGCGTCTACCGTTCTATCGCGAATGGCAGTGCCGGTTCTTTACTACCTTTCTAAGAGAGGCGACTCGCTTCCACCGATGCATCCCCATGCGCCGGAGAATGTCGCTGAATGCGAAACGCCGCACTGCGAAATTGCGCAGAACAGTCTGTAGTTCAGAAGGAGAACCTTTCAGTGGAGCCCGACGTTGGATGCCGTTACACATCGAGCTTTAACCGAGGCCGACGGGTACTTTCATGCTTGGGCCAACTTTTCGTTTTGGCACGAGAAGCGTTTCAAGGCAGAAGTGATTGGTCAACTGGTGAGATTCACAAGTCTGCACTCGGAGCTTTTTGTGCCGCTGGATAAGAAGGGAGAAGTATTGGCGGTAGTACCCACACTTCGGTCTTTCAGCCAGAGTCGACGAGAACCTGCTCCGGACACTCTCACGCACAGACAAGAAGGCCTACGACACGCTGAGCGAGATTAAGGAAGGGGAAATGCTGGACGAACTTCGGCTCGCATTGCCGAAGGCAATATTGGCATTTGGTCCGACAAACTACCAAAAGACGCCAAGACCAACCTTGATCTTGTCATTGTGGACGACCTAGGTTCTACCGTCTTGCTAGTTGAACTGAAATGGATTCGCAAACCGCTGTTTGCCAAAGAAAGAAACAGAGCAGACGGGGAGTTCCTCAAAGGTATTCAGCAACTCGGGAGGCTGAAGTTGTTTCTTGAAAGCAATCCCAGCTACCTCAAGGTTCGGGGCGCACTTTCGCGGGACCTTTCTGAATATTCGAATGTGCATTTCGCACTCGTCGGAAGGGACCACATGGTTTGGCCTGCAACCGATCCTGGGTGTCTAGTCGTCGAGTATGAAGTATTCAAGGAGCATCTGAAGAAGCTGACTGAACTGAATGCCACCTTTCAGACGTTGAGCCAGTATGACTGGCTTCCCGTGGAAGGTGTCGACTTTGAGATAAGAATGGAAGGCGCAACGGTGAACGGAATAACGATTGAAGGGCAAACGTACCACATTCTTTAGCAGCGCGAAAAATCAAGTGAGTGAAAAACCAATGACAGACACAACCTACAACGTAATCAAGCCCGACAACGGCGTTCCCATCAAGGCTTGGACCAAGGGCGTCCCGCTGGAGGACGCCGCACGCCAGCAGCTTTTGAACGTCGCGCAGTTGCCGTTCATCTGCAAGTGGGTGGCGGCCATGCCGGACGTGCATTGGGGCATTGGCGCGACTGTCGGGAGCGTGATTCCGACCCGTGGCGCGATCATTCCCGCGGCAGTCGGTGTGGATATTGGTTGCGGCATGATGGCCGTGAAGACCTCTCTGCACGCCAACCATCTGCCGGACAATCTGCATGGCATTCGCACGGCAATTGAGAAGGCGGTGCCGCACGGGCGTATTGACAACGGCGGCAAGAACGACCGCGGCGCTTGGTCGGACGCTCCTGCGCATCACTTGGAAGCGTGGGCGAAGATGATCGCTTAACCAAAGAGCTTGGATTAGCGAACGTCTGTGAAGGCCCAGACACAAAGATTGACGCGATAGGGCAAGCGGTGGACTTCGCTGCCGAAGTCGACTCTGGTGCGCTTCCGCCCTCTGTTCGCTGTTGGCTGCTACAAGATTTCGACGCAAACTCTCCGTTACTTCATACGGAGTTGAGTAGCTATATCGACCTGATGTCGGAACTTCAGCGAACACTGCTGACTATAACGAAAATTGCCAAGCTGGATGCCGTGGGATTTTGGGGTTGTCAAACGATCTATGAAGTTCCGTTTATGGCAGTTGCTACCCGCTTAAGACGTGCACTGCATTGCCCTGACGATCTCCCCATGTTCGTCGACTGGCTTCGCTCATGGGATGAGTGCTCTGTGGCGACTTTGCCTGCGCTGCCACGCTTGGTTCTTAGCAATGCGGTAACGACTGACGGGGTGCCCCGAGTCTACGAATACCTTTTCTACAGTTCTCTGGCCACCAGTTGCATTAACGCTCATTCTGATCTGATGTTGTTTAAAGGGCTCGCTCACGAGGATGTCCGGGCCAGGTTTGCCGCGCTTGATAGAGAGATCATGTCGCTTAATGCTAGGTACGCGGCGTCCGTGCTTGACGCCCGTTCCGTTCCGATGGGCTCTCGATCTGGCCCCATAGGTCAATGGAGTGACCTTCCGCTTATCGATCATGAGCTAGCGAAACAGAAACGCCACGTGCCGATACGGCAACTCGTGAACCGAGCGGGAGATGCCCTGAAAGCGCTTAAACCATGTTTCATGATGAGCCCGTTGTCGGTCGCTCAGTACCTAGAGCCAGGCAGGCTAGTTTTCGATCTCGTTGTCATGGATGAGGCATCCCAACTCAAGCCGGAAGACGCCCTCGGTGCAATCGCACGAGGAGGGCAATTGGTTATCACTCAGCGAAGTCAGCCCGCGATCGCGATCGGCTACGCCAGGAGATCCTTGAGAGCCATGGCTGGAAAATCTATAGAGTCTGGTCAACAGACTGGTTTAAGAATAAACGGCATGAGGAGACTCGACTGTTGCAGTTTCTATCCGCCGCCCGACTGGAAGCGGCTCGTGCCTGACCCTACCCCTTCCTACGCGCTCCAATGTACAGTTTGACGCCGTTACGCAATATGCGTAATAATGTACGCAATATGCGTAACTATTCCGTGCTGACTGCGTTGTTCCCACAGGTACGTCAAGGTGTGCTCGCGGCTACGCTCGGCCAGCCAGATAAGTGGTGGTATCTTTCGGAGCTCGCCGGCCGTTTGGGCACGAGCCCATCGAGCCTTCAGCGGGAGTTATCATCTCTGGTGGCGAGCGGAATATTGGTGCATCGTCGGGAAGGCACAAGGGCTTATTTCAAGGCGGAGACCCAGTCCCCAGTGTTCCGAGACCTGCAGCAGCTCTTCGAAAAAACGGCAGGACTGGCTCCAATCTTGGCGCAGGTACTAAAACCGTTTGGGAACAAGATTCAGAGTGCTTTTATCTATGGTTCTGTGGCACGAAGCCGGGAACATGCGATGAGTGACGTGGATGTGATGGTCATTGGCAGAGCAGGTCTTGCTGACCTATCTCCAGCGCTCCGCAAGGCGGAGACGCGGCTAGGAAGAGAGGTCAACGTAACGGCCTATTCCCCAGAGGAGTTTCGGGAGAAAATCAAATCGGGCGACCATTTCCTTGCCGCCGTTTTACGAGGACGGAAACAGTTTGTGAAAGGAGGCGAGAGTGACTTGGACGAGCTTGTTGGCAAATAAGGAAGCCCAGAAACACAAAACCTCCAAGAAGGAATTAGACAATATGCGGGCCCTGATCGCCCGCGACCTCGCAGACGCGAGTCTTGCTGGCCTTTCAGCAGATCGGAGATTCGCCACTGCATACAACGCTGCACTCCAGGCTGCGAATATGTCCATAGCCTGTGCGGGGTATCGGATCGTGAGCAAGGTCGGACACCACCGGGTGTCCTTGGAGAGCACGAAACTGGTGTTGGGTAAAGCCGCGCACAAGTACGCCGACTATTTTGAGACGTGCCGACGGAAGCGAAATACTATCGACTATACTTTCTCCAATGTTGCGACCGACACAGAAGCAAAAGAGATAGTCGTCCAAGCAAAACAGTTTTACGTTGAAGTCGAAGACTGGATTACGAAAAACCACCCCCCGCTGAAAATGTGACAGTCGAGACCAGCCTAAATCGACGCCGTGTCCATCACACATGAGCTCACTTCCCAAGCTGCCGGAGAATCACCGGGTCCTTAATCGCCCTATCCTCTGCGAGCAAGAACGCCTTGCTCAAGATGATCGATAGAGTTGCGTCCCCTTCGAACGGCAAGTGCACCTGAGGCGCACCTGCACGTGCCCTCGCATCCGGCACGATGCAGAGATACTGGTCGTTCGGTTCCATCAGAATGTTCCCCGAGCCGAGGTGAATCTTGTATCGCCGTCGCGTCCCCTGCACCAGCAGAAACCGATCGCTCAGCACGCACTTGTCGGCAATCTTGAGTCGTGGAATGAGCCGCTCCAGCGTCTCGCGTCGAGAAATTGCAGTCGCAGAGAGCTCGCCAAACGAGTAGTTGCCGTGTTCCTTCCGGCTGACGTCGACCTCCGCTTGCGTGAGCCCGGTGTCGGGGCTGACATGAAGCGCCGCGAGCGTGTCTGGAATCGACACGGAGGCGATGTCAGGGGGCTTAATATTTGCGAGTTCGGAGAGATCCATATGAGCTCCCCTCGGAGCGTACATCCGATGGGTCGGGCGAGAGTGGGCACTCCTGCTTAGAAGAACGGCGCCCTACTTGGGCGACTTAGTTTCCGCATGAGGCTCGCCTATGTGCCCGCAGAGCAGTTGGCGTGTTCGCAATGTCAGGGCAGAGGCCTTCCCGTCGCGTTCGACGGTCAGGTTTACGCGAGTTCCCTCCGCTCCGTGCAGTCTGCCGGATGCTTGTTCGGTACTCATGGGCGCTGCGGCCTCGCCGTTGATCGTTTTGATTTGGTCGTCGATCATGATTCCAGCTTCGTCGGCGGGCGAGTTTTTTCCACACAGACATCACAGAATATTCGCCTCGGCTATTTCGTGCGAATTGTATGCCGATGGTCGTATAGCGATAGGGGTCAGGTTTGAAGTGAGAATCTCTTTCGAGAAAAATCCGGTCGTGCTTGAGATCGAACGTTATTTTAAACTCGCGCAAGATTTCGGAACCCAGAATTCCAGCAAACTGTTCAGTTGAAAATGCCCCGGATTCTACCGGGCGCTGTATCCGGACTGCCTGATCCGCAATTGCGACGCTCCCGATCGAGACATTGGGCAGACAAACTAGAAATGCCGGCGGACTAGGAACACCCGCGCGAACGACACCGTCGATGATCGAGGCAGGTGTCCATCGCTGAGATAGCTGTTGCCAGGTTCCCCAAGAAAGGTTTGTCAAATTTGTACCGGTATCCAGCAGTAGTTCAGTGGGCAAAGACATGGCCTGAACAGGAACAAAAAACTGATTGCCAGATCGGCGCAGTTGCACCGGGGCGGCGAGTCTTCCGAGCTGAGGCAGTGGGGCCAGAACAAGTTCCTGTTTCGAGTAATTCAGTTTGAATGTGAGTTCTCCGAGGATGTCATTGCGCAGGATTCCGTCCACCTTGGCTCCAAGTGCAGCGGGAGGGAGCCTCCGCGTTAACGACAGTCAAAAGAGGGCGTTCGAATATATGTTTGCCGATTCCTAGGCTTTCGGCTTCTGCTGCGCTGGTTTCTTGTGTCCGATAGTTTCTCAGAATCTGCACATCGCCAACGTTTTTCAAGCCCAGGGGTGTCACGAGTGCAGTATCAATCGCTGAGCCTTCACTTCCTGTATCAAGCACGAAGAGCTGGCTTCGGCCATTGATTCGCACTGGAACCAGTGCGACGTTATTTGCGATCGACACCTTGACCATTTCTTGGGCCGACGCGGACCCTGCGAGAAAGCGAGAACGAACAACCGGAGCTTCATCCATCTCTTCCTTTGTCCCGTGTCATAGACCAGTGGTTTGATAGCGCAACACAGATAGGGCAAGACGATACTCATATCCAGCTTGGGCGTTTCCGATTTCGGCTTGTGTCTGCTGAAGCTGGGCCTGGCTTAGTTCAACAATCGAACTGAGGCCGAGTTTGTAGCGAGTCTGTGCCAGATCGAGAGCCAGGTTCGCCTGGGCCAGCAGTTGCTCGCTCACGGTGACGCGATCGAACGCCGTGTTGGCGGTGAGCCAACTGGTTCGCACATCCCGTGAGATCCGGTTGCGTAGGTCCATCAGGCGCTGCCGACTGGCCTGTGCCCGCAGGTCGGTTTCGCGCGCCTTGGAAGAAAAGAGAAATCCGTTGAAGACGGGAATCTGGACATTCACACCGACTGCTCCATACGGACCGTAAACACGATCGTCTCGAATCGGAGAATCGCCGTATGCGGC
>Ga0209517_10010100_pt1 | contig 10596 bp, 7 predicted proteins | sample PeaSoiMetSII2010_FD_187695 | JGI IMG/M metagenome (GOLD analysis project Ga0209517, IMG submission 187695) | Peat soil microbial communities from Weissenstadt, Germany - SII-2010 (SPAdes) (version 2) | ecosystem: Environmental > Terrestrial > Soil > Wetlands > Peat | place: Germany: Weissenstadt... | reverse complement strand
CGCCACACCCGCTCTGGCGTCAGAGGCAGGTCCCTGATGACGACACCGGTTGCCCGGGTTACAGCCGCAGCAAGTGCCGGGGCAGTGCAGAGCAAAGCGCCCTCGCTCACTCCCTTTGATCCATAAGGTCCCGGGCCGTCCGCGTTCTCGACGCTCAGCGCCTCCAGCGCTAGCGGGACATCCTTGGTCGTTGGGATGCGGTAGTCCAGGGCACCGAGATTGCTGATACGTCCTTCACCATCGAGAATGATGTGTTCCATCAGCGTATGGCCGAGCCCCATGATGGCCGCGCCCTCATCCTGCGCCTCGACCTGAAGTGGGTTCAGCGCTTTCCCGACATCGCCGACCGTGACGTGCTTGTGAATGACAATCTCGCCGGTATCGGTATCTACCTCGACTTCAAAAGCGGTGCAGTTGAACTCGTAAAAGGCCGGCGTGCCACCGAGCGGATGGTCGGGGACGGTCGGCTTTCGCATGCGGCCATTGCCGATCAGTTCACCGTTCCAGCGCCCAAGCTTGCCGGCAATGAATTCCCCAATTGACAACGCACGGTCTGGAAGGTTCACCATGCCGCTCGCCACGCGCACGTCGGCCTTTGCCAACCCAAGCAGGTCGGCGGCCATCTCGCGGAGTTGCTCGTGGATGTCCTCGCACGCGCGAACAATGGCGGTGCCCATGAACACTGTCGAGCGGCTCGCCGATGTTTGCAGGTCGAAGGGTACTACGGAAGTATCTCCCATCACCACCGAGACTTTTTCCAGCGGCGCGCCGAGCGCGTCCGCTGCTAGCTGAGCAAAAATCGTCCGCGCCCCCTGGCCCATATCCGACGTTCCGGCGTAGACGATGACGCTGCCGTCGGCGAGCAGTCGTACGGTCGAGTTTGAAAGGCCAGTCGTGGCGCCAGACTTGAAGCCCACGGCAATACCGCGACCGCGACCTGGAGGAAGAGGCGCGTTCCAACCCAATGCGTCGGCTGCACGGCGCAGTGACTCCGGCCAGTTGCCGTCTGCCGGCACGTCCCCGCGCACGACCTCATCTCCTTTACATGCAAGATTGCGCATGCGGATGTTCAACCCGTCCAAGCCAAGTTGCCGAGCGGCTTCGTCCATCTGCGACTCAACGGCCCAGGTGATTTGGGGCGCGCCGAAGCCGCGAAAGGCGCAGCTCGGCGTCGTGTGCGACAGCACAGCCCGGGCGCGGATTCTGGCGTTAGGCGTCCGGTATGGGCCACAGCCCAAGTAGTTCCCCTTGGTCATGACCCGCTCTGCGATGTCGGCATAGGCGCCGATCAGAAAGTCCGATTTGATGTCCTGAAAGACGACATCGCCCGATCGCGTGAAACCGCTGCGGACGTATATTTCCGCTGCAGTCCGCCGAACGGCCTGGAACGTCTCCTCCAGGCTGAGGACCAGCCGGCAAGGTCGCCCCGTGCGAAGCGCCAAATACGTCACCAATGGCTCAAACTTCGGGTTTTGTTTCCCGCCGAAGCCGCCGCCCGGATCGGGAGCGAACACGCGCACCTTACTCAACGGTAGGTCGAACAATTCCGCCATGATCCGCTGCAGCAGAAACGGATGCTGGACGGGACTCCAAATTTTCAGAACATCCTTGTCGACCAGCGCCATGAACCCGTGGGGCTCGATCGCAAAATGCGTAACCATTGGGAAAGAATAAGAATTCTCGACAACGAGATCGGCCGTTGCGGAGTCGACGTCGCCCCAACCATATCGCCGCTCCTTCAAGACATTGGTCGCGGCCAACGGATCGCCGGCACGAAGCGCCGGGTCTTGCACGAGTGGCGCGGTCGGCGCGAGCGCCGCCGCCACTGAAAAAACCGCCGGCAGCGTCTGGTATTCGACATGCACCAGAGAAACCGCGAGCTCGGCCGCCTCCTTCGACTCTGCCGCCACCGCCGCCACGGGCTCTCCGTGGTATTTCGTCTCGCCGACCGCGAGGACCGGCCGGTCCTTATAAACCGGCCCGAAGCGCGGAACCGGTGTTGGCAACTCGTCGGCCGTAATGACATCGACGACACCGGGCACGGCGCGAGCCTGGGTCGTATCGATGGAGACGATGCGTGCTCGGGCCGCGTCGAGGGTGACAAGCTTGACATGAAGCATGCCCGCAAGCGGGATATCCGCAAGAAACTGTTGGTTTCCGCTTACGCGTTCGCGTCCGCCGAAACGCCGCACATTGGCGCCGACCCAGGCTTCGACGTTTTGCCCGTGGCGTCTGGTCGCGTGGTCCGGCTGATGTTGACCATATTCCGTTGCGCTGCGCGCAGAGTTTTTCGCGCGGCTATCCTGGCCGTTTCGACTGGTCTTCGACGCGGCGCGGACGGCCGCGACAATCCGATTGTATCCGCCGCAGCGGCAAAGGTTACCCGACAAGCATTCGCGAATCTTGTCATCGTCTGGCTGTAGATCTTCATCGAGTAACGCCTGGGCCGACATCACCATACCCGGTATGCAGAACCCGCACTGCACCGCGCCCTGGTCGAGGAATGCCTCTTGCAATGCGTTGAGACCCTCGGCGCCGAGCCCTTCGATCGTGACAACTTCGGCATCGTCCGCCTCGACGGCAAGCATCAGGCAGGCGTTGACGGTGCGGCCATCGACGGACACCGTGCATGCGCCGCACTCGCCCACGCCACAGCACTCCTTCGGACCGTACAGGTGCAACGTGTCGCGCAGGAGGTCCAACAAGGAGATGTTTGGCCCGATATCCAACGAGTGGCGTCGGCCGTTGACGGTAATTTTTATCGGATTCGTGTCACCCATATTTTTTTCTTCCAACGGCAAGTCTTTCGGCGGCTCGGTGGTGCGCTCGCTTCGCCAATACCCCAAGCATCGCCAGGCGGTATTCCGCGCTCGCTCGCACGTCCGTAATGGGAGCGGCGTTGGCGATCAAAGCTTCCAGGGCCGTCGCTTTCATTTCGGCCGCCGCAAATGGATCGGCGAGAACACCACCGGCGTCTCGCAGCAGCAGCGGTCGCGGCGACACGGCTCCGAATGCGAAAATTGTCACGCCGGCGTTGTCGATGCCACAGCAGAGGTTCACGGTGGCCAGGTCGACGCCGCGCCGTCGTGTAATTCGGGCGAACGCAGCGCCGAAAGGCTGCTTTGGAAACGGGATGCTCACGCTCGTCGCGAGCTCGGCGGCCGCAAGTGCGGTGCGCCGGTTGCCCTGGATGAAGTCGACAACAGGCAACCGTCGTTCGCCACCGGGGCCAAGCACGTTTACAACAGCGCCGTATACTGCAAGCACGGGAACGGTATCCGCGGCTGGAGACGCGTTACAGACGTTGCCGACCAAGGTGGCGCGGTTGCGGATTTGAATGGATCCGACGACGCTTGCGGCCTCCACAAGCGCCGGGAAGTGGGAACGCACAATCTCGTGCCTTTCGACGTCGCTTAGCGCTGCCGCGGCACCGATCGTCAGCCAACCATCTGATTCAACAATGTTCGCGGGTAAGTCGCTTGTGCGTTTCAGGTCGATGATCACGCTTGGCTTAATCTTGCCGTCGCGCAGACCGACGACGAGGTCAGTGCCGCCCGCTAGCAAGGCTGCAGCGGCGCCATGCTCCTCGAGGAAGCCAATCACCTCCTGAAGGCACGTCGGTCTCACGAAGTGAAACGGTCGCACGGTCTATTCCATGACTCTGCCGGTTTCCGCCAAGTATGCGTCAGTCTGACGTAATCCGGCATTTCTAGAAATCTTAGGCGCGCCGCTGGCTCCGGTTCAGTTGCCATGCCGCTACGCTTGGTTCCGCAAGAGAGCAGACGCCAATCGGAAGCAACCGTCCGCGTTGACAACACGCGCACCCGATGCGAGTGGCCAACCGAAAGTCAACGCGCGGTTTGCCTCAAGGCTCCAATTGTTCGCCTTTAATCCGAAACGGGCGTAATTCGCGGCCACAGCAGCCAACCTTTAGATGGTGGTGATCGGTCGGGACTGCAGGAGGAAGAGGTCGCCGATCTGATCGAATGCCCACTCGATGTCCTGCGGACACCCATGAATTTCTTCCAACTTCCGTCCCAGAGCCGCCAGTCGCCGCAACTCGGTCTCGTCTAGAACCTGCTGCCCAACGATTTGGCTGCGTTTAATCGTTCCCTTCCGATCCAGTGAGTAGTGGTCGGGAGTATGCTCGCCATCGACGACATTCTCGCCGAGGCCAAATGCCGCCTCAACGACCATTCGGTCTTTGCGGCCGTGCACCGGGTCAACGGTAAAGAGCACCCCAGACTTCTTCGAGTTGATCATCTGTTGGACAACGACAGCCATAGCGATGTCGTCCAAGGAGCCTTTTTCGGCCCGATAGAAGACGGCGCGGTCGGCGAAGAAAGACAGCCAACATTGAACGATTTTGTCGAGTACGGCAGTAAGGCCATCGACGTTGAGATAGCTCTCCTGCTGGCCGGCATAGCTCGCTACCTCGGAGTCCTCCGCGCATGCCGACGAACGCACCGCCACAAGGCCATTGAGCGCCGTGTAGTGCTCGGCAACGATCGTCGCCGGTGGCTTTGCCGCTGCGACAATTTGCCGAGCGCCGGTTATGTCCCGGGCACGGCAGCAAGTTTGCAGCCGCTCCCGATCGACCGCGGCGGTAAAGGCGGCAGAGGTGACCACGAAGCCTGGAGGAACCGGCAGTCCCTCCTGCGCCATGGTCGCGATGCTTCCGCCCTTGCCGCCGCTTAGACTCACCATGCGACACTGCGGGTCGCCGAAGGACAGCACAAAGGACGAGCCGGTCATTTTCACGCCGTCCTTATCAGATGCGGAGAAGCGAATCCTCCGCCGCCTTGTTCGCCGCCTGTTTCCCGGACCTCGAGAGAACATCCACCTGTCCGGTCGAGCCATTCACGCGAACGCGGTCTCCCGTTCCAATGCGCAGCGTTGCATCCGATGTGCCGACCACGGCCGGAATACCGAACTCCCGGGAAACAACCGCAGGGTGGGAGGCCATACCCCCCGCATCGGTCACAAGACCGCCGATCCGGGTGAACAACACTACCCAGGCTGGACTCGTTGTTCGGCAAACGGCGATCTCTCCCTTCTGAACTTTGTCGAAATCATCTGCAGTCAGCAGCACTCGGGCGATTCCTTCAACCACCCCGCTCGATGCGGGTAGCCCATTGATGACGCTGTTGCTGGTCGGCGGCTTGCGGTGGAATTTGTCCGGGAATCCCCAGTTTGTCAGATAAGGGAAGGCCAGCGCTTCGTCGGTAGCGGTTCCGACCCAATCGCGCGGACGCAGTTTGTAGGCGTCCTCGCGCTGGTCACGGCGATCGGACACCAGTTCCGACACATCGCCAGGAAAACTGCCCGCCATGACAGCGCGCAGTTCGTTGTAATGCAGATACATCACATCCTCGGGGTCGAGCAGCACCCCTTGTGCTACCAATTTCTTCCCGATTGCGATCAGCACGACGCGAACGCGCGCATTGGTCCCTTGGTCGATGTAGAAGTGATGATCTGGCGTGAGTGGATTCATTTTCAGGCTCAGCGCGAGGGCGCGGGCCAGCTTGTCACGACCTTCGCCGGGCGGAACCCCTTCCATGGCCTCCGCCTTGGCGGCCTCAAGATCGCGAGCAACCCTCTCGAGATCGACGCGGAAGTCGTAGTTCGTCTCCAAGTAACCGCGAATGGCTTCGATCGCCGGCCCCGGGTTCTCCTTCCACGTCTTGAAGGAGAATTCGTGCGCCCACATGGATTTATAGCCGAACACGTTCAGGTAGGGATTGAGTCGCTCGGCAATGAACGAACGCCCAGCTTGGCTCTCCCTCAAGGCAGCGCGCACGTCCGTCGCCGTGGGCTTCGTGAACGCCTTGGCGACATCTCCGCCCTCATCCTTGACGAACTCTTTTAGTTCCCACAACCCCTTGATCGAGTCCCAGTTGCGGTCCTCGGTCGACGCTTGCAAACGTCCCATCAGTTCCCGGCGGTCGCCTTCGCCTTTAACCTCGGCAATCGTTTGGTTGAGAGCCATGGTCGCCGAGAACTGCGAGAAATTGAGCAGCCAGTGAATTTTCCAGTGGCGGTCGTGAACGTCGATTGCATCCTCCAGAAGAATCGCGAGCTCGAGCAGGGACGCGCCATCGTAATCGTAGGTGTCGAACCGAGCGAAGTTGCCCTCCATTTCCGGCCGGAAACGCTCGCGCCACCAATCCAGGAAGTGGTCGGCGTAGTAAGGGAGCGTCCAGCCGAGGTAAGCGCCGACTTGCGCCGAATAAGCAGCATCAAGCGGCGTGCGACCCACGTAGCGAGCCCCGTATTCCGAACCTACGGCATGGACCTCCGGCTTTGCCGGGATCGCAGCACTGTAAACATAGCCGTTGATGACCTTGACCAGCCAATCGGACGCGAACGGAGTACCAAACCGGCGGAACATGTAATCGCAACTCAACCACCAACCGCCAATATCGGCATACATCGGCGACACCGGGTTGGGGATATGCAAGTCGTCGTAGACCCAGAACAGTTCCTTTTGCCCCTCGTCCCACTCAATCGGAAATTCTTTGTCACCGAAGAAAGTGGCAATCATGACTTGGTCTTCCCGGGCGTCTTTTCGTCGACGGTCACTGATCGACAATCGAGATTATGAACACGGTGCACCTGTGTCAATTTTGCATTTGGCGTGGAATACCATCCATAAAAATTCCTGGCCGCGCATCGGCGCTCCGGCTTCGCCGAGGCGGCAAACCAACCCACGCGAAGCTCATTTGCAGTACTCATTGCTGCTGCGAACTAATATAAGAAGGCACTCACGGAAAAGGCGGCTGCGGATTCAGGCGTTGTTGTCAGATCAGCTTGTATTCGGTCGTTGTCAGCCGTGCGCGGCCGGAAATATGTGCAAGGGCGTCGACACCGGAAGACTTGCCGGCTTCGGAAGCGAAGGCCGCTTGCATCGTCGCCTCATCCTTGAAGTATAGCTCGTTTACGGAATCGAACGGATTGTCCTTCGAATCCGTCACCGGGATGTTGACAACGAACTTCTCGAGACCTGGAATTTGACGCGCCAGTTTGACGTGCTCCTCGGTCAACCAGCGGCGGAACTCATCGAGGCTCATGCCTTCCTTTCGTTTCATCATTGAAAGCACCTTGATCATCTTGCCTTTCCTCTGCGTGATTGAAGCACGACACGTCACACCGACCGACGCCATTCCGACCATAGGTGCAATAGCCGGCACCTGCTTATCTCCTCGTCTGATTCCCGCTCGGCGACCGCGCGGTCGAGCAGTGTGAGCTATGCGGTTCTGAGCCCGGATTAGTCTTAATTCCAGCTGTGCGGCGCATGCGAGCCGACCACTTTAACGTGCCGCGATTGGGCGTTTCAATGTCGCGCCGTCGCTGCCTCGGCATTCCGCGTCAGCGCGTGCCGATACTCGCTCGGTGCAACGCCGGTGTGCTGACGAAAGAACCGCGTGAAATTGCATTGCGCGTCGAAGCCGAGACAGCTCGCAACCGAGGTGAGGCTCGCCTGGGATTGGTGCATCTGGAGCATCGCTTCCTCAAGCCGCAGCGAGTTCCAGAATATGCTCGGCGTAAGGCCCAGTTCGTCCCGGAACAACGAGAAAAAATGCGGACGGGAGAGGCCGGACTCTCGCGCTATCGTCTCCATGTCAAGATTTCGTGCCATGTTGCTTCGCATCAGCGCCAGCGCCTTGCGGATCCTGAAATCGCGTGCGCTGTGATCCCGCGTCGCATCTGGGGTTGCCGCTTCACGGCATGCCATCAATGCGTGTTTCAGGAAAGCGGCCAAGGCGCAATCAAGCTCGACCTCGTCGCTCATATCGTCAAGCAGTATGTCTCTCAACAACCACAGTTCCTGTCTCAGTGCCGCCGAGATCGGGACGTCGAGGTGCGTAAAAGCTCTCGGCAGGTGAGGAGGCAAGCTTCGCGACAGCCAATCCGGGTCGAGATAGAACGACAGGCTGTGTGCCGGCCCTGAACAGCCATCGACTTTAACGCAATGCGCCACGAAGCGATCGATGATTGCGGCCATGTTGGCATCATGACCGACCGGCGTTCCATTGATCAGGACGTGCGCCGGGGTTCCCGACAACCAGAAGCTCACGTTTGCGCTCGAGTGAGCGTGCGTCACGAGTTCGGTCGTCAGTTCGAGGGCCGAAACGTGACCAAACGACCCACGGTGGACGCGAAAAATCTTCGACATTGCGTTTCCACCCGAACCGCGCGGCTTCTGCTACGCCACATGCATTGTAGGCTGCAAATTTGGCCACGGCAGCGGATTAGAAATCCAACCGCGCCCGGCGTCAATGCCTGCCCCGAGGCCCCGCAAAAGCAGATCGACTGATAAGTGCGCCGTTGTGGTCCGGCTAAGCTGTCGTTATCCCCGGGTTTGGCTTCGCGGCCGATTTCCCGGGATGTGACGTCCGGTCGGTACCGCAGCGCCGCCAGGGAAGAAAGCGACCGATGACCCTTTCCTATCAGACATTTAGCGATCCGCAAGCAGCGTCCCGCTTCCTCGCTGAACGGCCGGAGGCGTGGCTCTTGGGCGGTGGAACTATCCTGGTTAGGCGCGTGAACGAAGGCGATATCTCGATCAGCACGTATGTCCGCCTACTCACGCCGGAACTCAAACAAATCCATGTCGCCGACAACACAGTACGGCTCGGTGCCGGCGTGACGATGGCGACGATCGCCAAGACACCTGTGCTTGCCTTCCTCGCCCCGGTCGCCAGGTCGATCGGGGGGCCTGGCGTGCGCTCCGCGGCGACGGTCGGCGGCAATCTTTTCGCGCGGAGCCCCCATGGCGATTTCGGTGTCGCGCTGCTGGTACTGGACGCCGTCGTTTGCATCGAAGGTCCCGAAGGCTGCAACGAACTCGATCTCGAGACATTCTTTAAGTCGCGCAGGCAACTCGCCCACGGGTCCATCGTCACAGCAGTGCGCTTCCGTCGCCCGATGCCCGAGAATTTTCGTTTCATCAAAATCAGCCGGGTTAAGCCGAATGGCGCCGCCGTACTATCGATCGCCGCCCTACTTTCGAGGACGGAAGGCCACGTTTCGGCAGCGCGCATTGCCCTCGGCGCCATGGCGAACACGCCGGTCCGGGCGCACAACTTGGAAGCGGCGTTAAGGGAAACGGCGCTGACGCCGCGCGAGATCGAGCGGGCAGTGGTGTCAGCCGCGGCGGACACCACGCCTTCGTCCGATGCGATCGCAAGCGAATGGTACCGGAAGGCAGTGCTTCCCGTTCATCTCCGCCGGTTGCTCTCGACCTGAATTCCTCCATCTACCGCGAGCTGCGTGATGACCAAAGTACCTGTGCAAATGACCGTGAACGGCGAAGAGCGGGCCGAATTCGTCGATAGTGGAATGACGCTTCTCAAATTCTTGCGGGACAAGATCGGCGACCTCACCGCAAAGGCCGGCTGCCTCCAGGGAACTTGCGGCACATGTACGGTTCTGATCGACGGGGAGCCTCGCCTCGCCTGCATTACGCTGGTGGAGGACTGCCGCGGCGGGACCATCGAAACGGTCGCGGGTCTTGCGGCGGACGCCGAATTGCATCCTTTGCAGCAGGCCTTGCTCGACCACTTTGCCGCCCAGTGCGGCTTTTGCACGCCCGGCATGCTCATGGCGGCGAAAGCGCTGCTTGATTCAAATCCTCATCCCGATCGGGCCGAGGTGGAGGACGCGCTCAGCGGCAACATCTGCCGCTGTACCGGCTATGAGCCGATCATCAGGGCCGTCTTGTCAGTTTCCACAAGCAATGCTCGCCGCGACACAGCCGAGCGGGGAGCGGTATGATGGAAATAAGTAAAAGTTATTTCGCCGACGAACGTCATGGCGATTTCAAGGAAATCGGTCAGTCGAGACAGCGCTCCGACACCGCCGGCCACGTCAGAGGCATTACGCCGTTCTACGCCGACCGGCGGTTTCCGGGGCTTCTCCACCTCCGCATGGTCCGCAGTCCGCATCACCATGCGCGCATCTTGCGCATCGATACGACTGCAGCCGAGCGGCATCCGGGCGTCAAGCGGGTCATTACGGCAAAGGACGTGCCGCACAACGTCTACACCGTGCTGAGCCTGATCAATATCGGGCCGGAAGACGAACCGGTGCTCGCTTTTGACAAGGTTCGTTGGCTTGGCGAGCCGGTCGCCGCCGTCGTCGCCGACAGTGAACGAAGCGCCCATGAGGCCGCCGCTTCGGTGCGTGTCGACTACGAGGAGCTTCCCGCGGTGTTCGACGTCGAGGATGCCCTCAAGCCCGGGGCGCCGCTGGTCAACGAGTATCATGGGCAAAATTATTATCGCTATGACAGCGGCGCCAGCCGCAAGGTCAAGCTCGGGGACGTGGAGGCAGGCTTTCAAAAAGCCGATTACATCCTGGAGGAGCGCTACGACTCCAGTCCAATCGAGCACGCAGCGACCGAGACGACAGGGTGTATCGTGGTACCCGATCAGAATAACCGTCTGACGTGCTATACTGGAACTCAGGCGATCTTCTTCACTCTCGATAACGCGTCGATCATCCTCGATGTACCGGGCCAGCGCCTACATTTCATCGGCGGCACGGCGGGCGGCGGCTTCGGCGGCAAGGTGGACTGCACCGTGGAGCCGATCA
>Ga0209517_10010099_pt1 | contig 10597 bp, 6 predicted proteins | sample PeaSoiMetSII2010_FD_187695 | JGI IMG/M metagenome (GOLD analysis project Ga0209517, IMG submission 187695) | Peat soil microbial communities from Weissenstadt, Germany - SII-2010 (SPAdes) (version 2) | ecosystem: Environmental > Terrestrial > Soil > Wetlands > Peat | place: Germany: Weissenstadt... | reverse complement strand
GCCCGCCGGCGCGCAGGTTTACGGCTTCATTCACCAGGTTGCGCGCCGCCGCCATCAGCAGCATCCAGGTGAACTCGGCGGTCGGGCCGTAATTGCCGCCGGTGGCGCAAACGGTCACGCCATGACGCGCCGCCGCCTGCATATCGATGACACGATTGCGTGCTCCGGTGGTGATCAAAAGTTTCAGCCTGGGCAAGCGCGCGAAGGTCGAGGCGGGAAAGGGCGTACGCTCACGATTGGCGACGATGATATCGAAATCGGCCAGGCCGGTGACCAGGCTATCCTCGTCGGCAAAATGGCTGACAAAGGAATGCACCGAAACCCGGCCGGCCAGCGAGTCCCAATCGCCGAATTGCATCGCGGCTTCCTGATAGTCGTCCAGCACGGCGCAGCGCAGTTCGCTCAACAAGGCCCTTCCCTGGTCACAAAGCCGGTCCAAATCAGCGCCGCCCTGGAATTGTGAAAGATTCCGGGGCGGAGGTCACGCATAATCCGGCTTCGGCTCAAGCCGAAGGGCGCAATACGCTCGTGGGTGACGGGATAAAAATCCGCCACCACCCGTTAGGCCGGATCATACCACTCCAACCCGTGGAAAGGAATTGTCGACTAGGCACCGTGTCCGATCAGGTTTGCGGCTATGCTTGACCAATGGTTTGAAAAGGCGTTCGCGGGAGCGCCGCCTCCTTTTACACAGTATGTTAATTCTCCCAGTAACTGAATCACCTATTCTCCGCTGGGTGAGCGTAGACGGTTGCCCCACAACGCTTCTAAAATGTGGGGCTTGCGTACAAGAATATGTGGCGGGCTCCGATGCCTTGGCGCATGGGGCCGGGCGCTCAAATCGCCCCGCCCCGACCAACGTAAACAATTTATTCACAGTGCCGGGCTTCGGCCGGACTAGCGTCCCTGTATGGCCGTAACTTTCTTGCCCGAATTGTGTATTCTCTCTTTTAAGGAACGGTTTTGGACCTCTAGACGTATCGTAATAACAAGGAGAAGCCATATGAACTCTCGGATATGTGCACTGGTCGCGGCCGGGCTGTGGGTGGCGGCGGGCGCGGCGTGGGCGCACCACAACATGTCGGCGCTGTTCGACTTCAACAATCGTGTCAGTTTAAGTGGAACGCTCACGAAGTATGACTGGCGGAATCCGCACATTTATCTAACCGTGGAAGTGAAGGGCCCGAAAGATGAGATGGAGACGTGGCAGGTGGAAGGGCCGCCTCCCAGCTTCTTCCGCATCCGCGACATCAGCAAGATGGATTTCGAGAACGCCTCCGGCAAGATGGTGAAGTTCGAAGCAAGCCGCGCCAGGGACGGTTCGCACACCGGACTTTTGAGGGTGATGACGCTGCCGGACGGGAAACTGGTCTCGGCCTGTCCGCAAAACTGCTAACCGTCAAACACACCTGACTCGCGCGTCGCTTAGCGCACAGCGCTGAGCGCGTTGTGCGCAGATTAGGGGAGGGAGGATTCTAATGAAGAAGTCTGCCCACATTGCGATCGTGATGACGGCGGCGGCCCTCGTTGTCGCCTTGACGCTGGTCCTTACTCCAGGATTCGGCCAGACCAACAATGACAAGGCCAAGGCGGGCAATGACGAAAAGGCCAAGGCGGCTGCCAAGGCGAAGGCCATCGCCCAGACCTTCGAAGCCAACGCACGTACGCTGACGATTTTCGACCGGCAGGGCAAGGCGGTGACCACAGTCGGGCAGCGCGCGATCTACAACACGCCGGTCTTTTCGCCCGACGCGAAACGCCTGGTCGTGGCCAAGGTCGACTTGGAGAAGGAGACGCAGGACCTGTGGGTGTTTGACATCGACAAAGGCAGCAGCATCCAGCTGACCGCCGGCAAGGCTCGCGAAGTTTCGACCACTCCGGCATGGTCTCCCGACGGGAACCGTATCGCGTATATCGGTTTGCGCTCGGGCGAGTACGGCCTGTATCAAAAGGCCTCGAACGGCCAGGGCAACGAGGATCTGGTCTACAAGCTTCCCGGCGTGGGGACGCTCACCGACTGGTCCCAGGACGGACGCTACCTCACCTACCATTCGACGGACCTTGGCGGAGGCACGCTGTACGCTCTCCCGCTGGATGTAAGCGCACAGCCTGGTCGTGGCGTTGTGCGCGATCAAGACAAAGCAGCCGAGCGGAAACCGATCGAAGCTTTCCGCAGCCCCAAGCAGGTGCAAGGCATGCGACTGTCGCCGGACGACCGCTTTCTGGCCTACATGTCGAACGAATCCGGAAAAAATGAGATTTACGTTCGCCCGTTCGATCCGGCGGGCGCGGCGAGTGCAGTTGCGCGGCAACTCTCCGATCAAGGCGGCCAAGGCATGGCTTTCTGGCGGCGGGATGGGAAGGAGCTGTACTATCTGGGCGCGGATCGCTCGATTATGGCGGTGTCGGTCAGCACATCGCCCGCGCTCGAAGTCGGAAAACCGAGAGTGCTGTTCCATCCGGCGGAGGAGGTCGCGGTGGCTCCTGGCACGTCCAGCGTCAGCCGCGATGGCGAGCGATTCGTGATCGCGGTGCCTCCGTCGCGGCTCCGCCAGCTCACGATCCTCGACCGGCAGGGGAAAGTGGTGAAGACGGTCGGCGAGCCGGGAGTCTACGCCTCGCCTGCATTCTCTCCGGACGGAACCCGCGTGGCTGTGACGAGAAACGATCCCAAGACCGGAAACAACGATATCTGGACGTTCGACGTGGCCACCGGCAAAGGCTACGCGGTCACGAGCGACGTTTGGAATGACAATTCACCCATCTGGTCGGCGGACGGCAAGCAGGTGGCGTATGTATCGACGCGCGAGCAATACTCGGGCATTTATCGGAAAGCCTGGGACGGATCAGGCCAGGAAGAACTGTTATTCCGATACACGCCAGGCGCTGGTGTTGGGTTCAGCGACTGGTCATCGGATGGAAAGTTTCTCACGTTCTCGACAGGGGCCCTGCTGGTCGTGGGGCTGCATCCGGACGAGAAAGCGCTCGACCGCAAGGCTCTCGAGTGGATTCGGGACGAGAACAACGAGTTTGGCGGACGGTTTTCACCCGACACGCGATTTCTCGCCTACGGCTCCGACGAAGCGGACCCGCTTGATTTCGCAGGTGGTGGAACGGTGGACGTCTATGTGCGCCCGTTCGATGCGGCCAAGGCCGAAGCTCCAGGGCCGGGTCCGGCGGTTCGAGTGACCAAGAACGGCGCTCAGATCTTCGGCTGGAGACGGCAGGACGGCAAAGAACTCATTTATATGAACCGTGACTTTGAACTCATGGCTTTGGACGTCAGCACGACGCCCACGTTCACCGCGGGGACACCTAAGCTTCTGTTCAAGCTGGCAAGCCCCCAAACAGCAATCTCACCGGACGGGATCAGCCGCGACGGCCAGCGGTTCGTCTTCGGAATGCCGGTATCCACAACTGCCCGCTAAAGCATCGCTACAGGAGGATTTTGATCTCATGAAAAACACCTATGGAGTTGTGATCGTTAGCGCGGCGACGGCACTGGCCACCGCGCTCCTGCTGGCTCCGGTCCCGGTACACGGCCAGTTAAACGAGAAAGACAAGGCGTTCAAGGCCAAACAGATCGCCAAGCAATTCGAAAACAATGCCACGGTCATGACTCTGTACGACCGCACCGGCAAGCAAACCGGCGCGGCCTTCGGCGAGCGCGGTCTCTACGGGGAGACGGTGCTGTCGCCGGATCGCACACGCGTGGCCATGGTGAAGAACGATTTGGAAAACGAAACCGCGGACCTGTATGTCTTGGATATCGCCAGCGGCAAGGACATGCGGCTCACTACCAGCAAAAAGACTGAGTTTGTTCAGTCACCGATCTGGTCGCCAGATGGCAAGCAGCTGGCCTACGTGCAGATTCGGGACGGCGTGGAGGGAGTCTACCGGCGGCCGGCGGACGGATCTGGAGCCGAGGAGCTAGTGTATAAGAACCCGAGCGCTTTTCTGGGCCTCTCTGACTGGTCCCTGGACGGACGTTACCTGAGCTTCTCCAACTCGGATTTATCGGGCGGCGCTTTGTATGTACTGCCTCTGACCGACGGCGCGGCGCGCGAACCGCGCGAAGTTTTCCGCAGCCAACTGCCGTTGGGGGCACCACGCTTTTCTCCCGACGGACGATACCTGGCCTACATACAGCAGAATATCCAGATCCAAAGGGCCGAAGTTTTCGTCCGGCCGGTAGATGGATCGGGCGGGCCGTGGCAGATTTCGGACGGTACACAAAGTCCGGCGTTTTGGCGGAATGATGGCAAGGAGCTGTACTACGGGAGCCGGGAGGCCAATGTGATGGTGGCCCAGGTGAACACATCGCCCTCGTTTACGTTCACCAAACCGCAGGTGTTGCTGCGGCCGCCGAATGGTGTGCCGCTCAACATCCGGGACCTGAGCCGCGACGGCGAACGGTTCCTGGTGCTGCCGCCGCCTCGAGGGCCGCAGCTTCAGCAGATCACGATCTTCGACCGCAACGGCAAGGAGGTCAGCAAGGTCGGCGAACCGGGCTTGCTTTCTCAGCCCGCGTTTTCGCCAGACGGGACCAAACTAGTGTTCGTGAAATCCGACCTGAACACGGGATTGAACTTGATTTGGACCGTGGACATCGCTACCGGAAAGGCGGTTGCGGTCAACGACGCCACGCACCCAGGCCAAGGGCCCATGTGGTCCCCGGACGCCAAGTACATCCTATACACTGCGCCTTCCGGTGAAGGCACGAAGATCGCCATCGGCGTTTACCGCAAACCCGCCGACGGCTCGGGGAGCGCAGAATTGTTGTTCCGCAATACGCCAGGCGCCGGGTTTCAGTTGACGGACATTTCCCCGGACGGAAAGTACCTATTGGGCGGCTCCGGCGGCGTGCTCTTGGTGGTGCCGCTGACTGGGACCGATCCGCTGGCACGCAAATCAATCGAGTTTTCGCGCGGCGAGTTCAACGAGACGACCGGCCGGTTCTCGCCCGACGGCAAGTTCATTGCGTACCGTTCGGATGAGGATAATGCGCTCAAGGGCGAAGTGTACGTGCGGCCCTTCGACGCGGCCACGGGCCTGCCGGGCGACGGGAAATGGCGAGTCTCAAAGGATGGCGTGAACGCCATGATCCACTGGCGATCCGACGGCAAAGAGATTTTCTTCCGGGGCCTGGAGCTGGAAACCAATGATATGGTGGTGATGTCGGCGGATGTGTCCACTGCGCAGGGATTCCAGGCCGCTGCACCGAAGGTGCTATTCAGGCTGCCGGGGCCGCAGGGCGGGAACCTGGACAACATACGGCGTGACGGCCAGAGATTTGTGTTTGCCGTGAATGTTCCGGCGGCCAGTAGATAAACCTGAACGCCTCGGGTCCGCTACCGTCCATTCGCAAAACATACTATCCTGGCGTTCTTTTGGAGGTGGCGATTGTCACGTGAAGGTCGAGCCGGGTTTCGTCTCGTAGCCGCCGCTGTGGCCATGGCCATGTTCGGACCGGCGGCGCCGGCCCAGCAAACCCGATACCTCCAAACCAACCGAGCTTCCCAATCCTTATCGCCTCGTGGAGGGCTGGCCGACTCTTCCCAAGACTATGAACGGAGGTCATTGGGGAGAAGTCATCAGGGTACATGTTGCTAGCGACGGCAACATTTGGGTCTTTCATCGGTGCTTCAACACGGTACCTCCCGGCCACGCCACCTGCATCGGGCGGGGTGATTCCAATCCGCCGATTTTGGAATTCGATCCGGCAGGCAAGCTTTTGAAGAGCTTTGGTGCGGGACTGTTCGCCTATCCTCACGGCTTCACCGTCGATGGGGATGGGAACCTGTGGGTCAGCGACGTAAACGATGAGGCCACAGTGCTGGGCATGTCGGCGAAGAATGCGCAGGGCGTCCTTATGGGCCAGGAAGTCCTCAAATTGAGTCCGGCGGGCAAAGTGCTCATGATGATCGGCAAGGAGGGCGTGTCCGGGAATGGTCCGGATACCTTCGATCGGCCGACTGGTGTGGCCGTCGCGGCCAATGGCGATGTCTTCGTGACGGATGGCCATGCACCCAACCAGCACAACTCCGCCCGCGTCGTGAAATTTTCAAAGGACGGGCGGTTCATCAAGGCTTGGGGACACAAAGGAGCGGCACCCGGCGATTTCGACGAGCCGCATGACATCTTCGTTGGTGGTTCGCAAGGCCGTGTATATGTAGCCGATCGGAAGAACAACCGGATCCAGGTCTTCGATCAGGATGGCAACTTCATCGCCGCGTGGAAACAATTCGGTCAGCCGAGCTCTGTGTTTGTGGGCAAAGACGACACTATTTACGTGGGCGCCTCTTTCCCCGATCCAGCAGCCAAGAAAGGCGAGTTAAGGGGCATCGTCGTCGGGAACGCCAACGACGGCTCGCTCAAGGCCTTCATTCCCGATCCTGCGGACCCCGACAAGCTGGATGTCGGGACGTCGGCGTCAGGCATCGCGGCCGATGACAAGGGCGCCATCTATGCAGCGGATGTCGCCGCACACAATCTGAGAAAGTACGTCAGGGTTAAGTAGATAAGGTTAGGTAACCCAACCCGCACTCAATTGGTTACGGACATCAGTCCGCCGATGTCGGCGTCGCGGTCCACCAGGAACCCGAGATTGGGAACCATCATTTCCTCCCAACTCTGAAATCCTTGGTAGACCCAGCGGCTTGGATCGGGATTGTTCTTGTTGTTCGCGGAATTGTCGTAACGAAACTCGAAGTGCATGCGGCTACCCTTTGGTAATTTCAGCGACGTTCCGTAAGCAATCTGCCAGTTGAAATCGTATCGGGGAACATTGAGCACGGTTTCGTCGCGCCCATCGGGATAGGTGACCGTATACTGAGTGCTCTTGCCACGAACATGCGCATGGGGCCGCAGGCGGACCAGCTCGACATCCTTGAGAAAGGTGATGTCCATGGGCGGCGCCCGATAGTTGCCGTCATTGGGCGGAATGGCAAAGTTGGGATTGTAAGCGGAAGAGAAGACGGCCTGGGAGCTGGCGGCGCTCGGCGCTATCACCGGTGTATCCTCACCCCCCTGTTGAACCACGAACTTTTTCGGCGGCGGCGTCTTGGCCACCGTAAAACCGATTTTTGTGCGGTCGACGACCGCCTTACCATTGGTGGTGTAGTGCAGACTCACGACCATGTCTGAACCGGCGGGTACGAACTTTCCCGCATTCCAGGGGCGGTAATCGTCAACGCTGTTGCCGGGAATGTAGCAAAAATCATTGTTGTTCCGCAGCGTGGGGCTGCCCGGTCTGAGCGTGACTTCGGTGCTGCCCACATTGCGCAAAGCGGTGTGCATGTCCGGCAGCTCGCCGAACCCGCTGTTCCCCGCGGTGGGATTGCCGCTCGCATCTCGCGGCACTGCCACCCACTCGTAGCGGTTGTACACGGTGGAGGGTTTGTGCTTTTCGAAACTGAAGCAAATGTGATGGACCACGGAAGCTTCGCCCGGCAGAAGCTCGATCGATGTGACCCACGCATCTTCTTTGAAAGGAGCCGGGAACGCAATCAGCTCCCACTCGAGAACGCCTTTCGCCGGCACGTCGTGCGCCGGCAGGTCCATAACGATCTCAGGCTGGATTGTCCAGCCGCCCTTGGGCCACGGAATCGCCGCCGGAGCATCCTTGGGATCGCCCTCGGCAACTCCCGTGTCCGCCCATTTCACCAGCGTGTCGATCTCGCTCTGCCGGAGCGAACGATCGTTCGTGAAGTGGCCATATTTCGGATCGGCGAACCAGGGCGGCATCTTTTTCAGAGTCACCGCGGTTTTGATCGCCTTGGCCCACGGACGCGTCTCTTGATAACTGATCAGCGACATGGGAGCAATCTGCCCGGGCCGATGACAACTTTGACAATTCTTTTGAAGGATGGGAAGTACGTCCTTCGTGAAGGTAACCCGGGAGGATTGATCGGATGCGGTAGCGGTTAAAGCTACCGCCAAGCTTCCGAGTAACAGCCGGCAAAACGGAGTGCGGCGGCGGGTTGCTTCCGTGCGCTGAGGGTGCCGCCGCACCCTTTGCCGGCTTGCGAGGGCCAGACGCAACATAGGCGTGCCTCCTTGGCATCTGCATTATACACGGCGGAGCGGCGTAGCGCGGGGCGAGCTTGCGTATACAGGCTCCCTTCGCCCTTGTCTAGTTCGCCAGCGGATCCGGTCGCATCTGGAATTTCACGAGCTTGCTCGTGGTCCCTTTGCCACCTTCCATGTGGAATGGCGCTCGGGTCGAGATTGGGGTGTAGATACCCTTCCCCTTCCAGCCGGCCTTCGGATCGTCGATGCGGCCGTCCAGGCCTTTCGCGTAGTAGCCCATGGGATACGGCACGCGCAGCGTCATAAACTTGCCGTCCACCAATACCAGCAATCCCTCGGACAGATTGCCGGTCGCAAGCGGTACGTCCTTGCCGACGCCAAGCATGTCGAACAGATCGACGAAGTTGTAGTACGCCGAGTCGGCGCTCGCGTTCTCCACCGCTCCCTTGTAATTCGGACCGGGGAACGGATAGAGCGTCCAGCCTTCGGGGCAGTGCTGTCCTGTCGCGGCAGCCGGGCCGTTGAGCGGGCCCTTGCACTTTCTGCGGTCGAAGCTGGCGTACTGTCCGCTCGAGAGCGGGGCCCAGACGACGCCCTTGCTGTCGACGTCCATGCCGCGAGGCGAGAAGCCTTGCACGGGCGCCTTGGCGTTGTTCCATGGCACTTCGTAATACTCCGCCAGCGCGGTTTCAGGTGGGTGGGATCCGGGCATGAAGCGAACCAGCGCGCCCGGCATTCCCATCACCGATCCCCACACCGAGCCGTCCGGCGCCGGTGCGACGCCATAGAACGACACGTTGATCCGCTTGTCCTTGGCTGGATCCGCCGGCTGATTCGGTTCCGTGTAGGCGTCGCGCTTCCCGTTCCCGTTGTAATCGAGGACGAACGCGCTCCAGCCCTGCGCTGTCTTCTCGTCATGGGTCTTATCCCAGATCTTGGTGTCGAACCATCCCTCGATGCCGGCAGGCCCGAACGACGACCACAGCACACCGTTGTCGTCGAAATTCACGTGGCCCCATGTAAAGCAAGTGTCGATGGTGGTCGTCTCTTTGGTTTTCGGATCATAGAGTTCCAGTCCCCGTTGGCCTTGAGCGATCGGGAACAACTTCGCGGACGGGTGATCCGATCCCGCCTGGCACCATGCCGGCGTCGCGGGCTTACGGACACGCGCCGCGGCCCATACGCGAGACTGCTTATCCATCGAAAAGCTGTGGACCGTCGTCTGGCTGTTCCAGATCGCTTCGTCGCCCCAATACGGCGAAGGCGCCGCCGGCTTCGTGGCGAAGGAACTCGGCGTCTGCGGATCGCGAACCCTGAGCTTGATCTGGCTCGTCGCGTTGGTCTTTGGATCGAGGACAGTCAGGTAGTCGCCGCTCTCTTCGAGCGCTCCATAGATGGGGCCGTTGGCGTTCACGGTCGGATTATTCTTGTCGCTTGCGATGGCGTCATGCAGATAGACTTTCGGATCGGCCCAGTCCCAGAGCGTGACGACCACATTCCGCTCGCGGCCCTGAGGACGCGAAGGGGCGGCGGACGGCAATTCTCCATGGGCAATGCGGTCGGACCAGTCCGCATACATCGCCAGCGCGCGCTGACGGCCAACCTGGTCGAAGCGGGCGCTCATCCCGCCACCCGCTTGGCCGGCCTTAATCCGAAGGTCCCACGCGGCTTTCGAGTTTGCGGTCTTACTGAGGATACTCTGTGGAATCTCGCGCGTGGCTTTGTCGCCCATCTGATGACAGCCGGTGCAGCCGTCCGTGTTGACGATAGCGCTAATCCATTGGCCTTGACTCTGGACGCTGGGAGCAATTCCATTCCCCGTTGGCCCCGTACCCGGAAAATCGCTCTTGGGTGGCACCTGCAGCAACGAGAACCAGTACAGCGCGGGATAGTATTCCGCCGCAGCCTTCTTGTCCGGCGCCACGACCGCCTTCAGGTCAAGGGTCTTGCCTGGCGTGGCTTTGACCTTGGGCGAATCCACCAGCCCGTAGCCTCGAACCCACACACTATAGTTCGCCTTAGGAAGATCCGGCACCAGGTAGCGTCCCCGGTCATCCGTCACGACGATCTTGACGTACTTGGTTGGCAGGTCGGTGGTTTCGGCGATTACCCAGACCCCCGCCTCGGGCCCATTGGGGCTGCTCACCACCCCGCCCAGGTCGGCATTGCCGACGCGGACCGTTTCGCTCTTGCTTTGGCCGGCAAGCAATTCCGCCAGCGTAACGGCCAACAGTGCGGCCAGTACGATTGCCATTCCCGCATTCACGGTTCTCTTGCTCATAATGTCAGACCTCCTTCAACGGTCGAATCACGAACTTATCCGTCGTCATCATACGTCAATTTGTGCTAGGTATGATGCTGAATCCCTGGCCAGCTATTGTGCAGCGCGCTGAATCAATTCCCACAGGAAGCCGTTGACGTCGCGGACGAACACATTGCCCGCGCCGTTCGCGCGCACGATTGGTTTGCCGCCGGTAGTCGCCACGGTGCCGCCGGCCCTGGTCCACTGATCGACGGCGGCGATGATATCGCGCACCACCATCGTGAAGGCGGGCGATCCCGGATC
>Ga0209517_10010097_pt1 | contig 10601 bp, 5 predicted proteins | sample PeaSoiMetSII2010_FD_187695 | JGI IMG/M metagenome (GOLD analysis project Ga0209517, IMG submission 187695) | Peat soil microbial communities from Weissenstadt, Germany - SII-2010 (SPAdes) (version 2) | ecosystem: Environmental > Terrestrial > Soil > Wetlands > Peat | place: Germany: Weissenstadt... | reverse complement strand
CCATTGACGTCCAGCGTGCGCGTGGGACTGGCATTGCCGATTCCCACCAACCCGCCACTTTCGGAAATGGTTGAATTCTGCACCGTGGTGGGGTCCGTGAACATGGGAATGAAGCTGGCGGTGCCGCCCGGGGAGGACGTGCTTACTGCGCAAGAACCCGAGGTGCAAGTCGCAGCCGGGGAAGCGGCTTTGGTTGGGCTCGCAGCCGCGGTCCCCGCGGTTGGCGACAGCACGTAGGCCGACGCCGGCTTGCCGCCCAGGCTCTCCGCCTCGGCCGCTTTCAGGGCGTAGGGCACGCTCACCAGCAGCACGCGCGGCTGTTCCGCCTGGTTCTCCGGCTGCACTCCCAGCCAGCGTGCCTCGTTGGCGCTGAACAGCTCCAGCGGAACCCCCTCCGCCGTGCTCGCTCCCAGCAAGGCGCTGTAGCGGCCATGGCCATCGAGCTGGACGTTCTGCACCTCCATCCACAGCGCCGCCCCGCCCTCCTGGTCCTGGTACAAAGCAAACGTGATTCCTACCACTCCGCTCAGCGGCCGCCCCTGGGCATCCTTGGCCCCTCCGCTGAAACGCACCAGGCGAGGGACAGTCGCACTGGCTGTGGTTTGAGCACCTCCGGCGAGCGCGGGCGACGCTTGTTGCGCCACCGCGTGTCCCGCCAGCAGCAGGCAGATTGCACACCAGCAGATGACCACGTTCCGTTGCCACCACTTCCTCATCACATCCTCCTGCCACTCTTCTTTTATTCGGTCTCCCGAATCAGCCGTCGTCTCCCGGCCGAGCCTGTCCCCTGAACCTTCAACTGAAGATTTCCGGATTGATGGCCGCTCAGCACGCTAATGACTGCGGTTCTCCTGCCTGCAGCGCGGGGCGTAAACCTTATTTTGATGGTGCAGCTCGCGCCCGGCGCCAGACTTGCTCCGCAGGTATTGGTCTGGACGAAGTCATCGCCGGTGGCTTCCACAACTGTCATTGAGCCGATGGCCAGCGGGGCGCTACCCTTATTGGTGAGCACAACTGTCTCCGCGGAGCTGGTGGTACCCACCGCCTGCTCGCCGAAAACCACGGCCGAGGTGGACAGCCTGGCCGCGGGCCCCGATGTTCCCGTGCCCGCCAGAGCAACCGCCTGCGGGCTGCCCCCGCCATCGTCGCTGATCAAAAGAGAAGCCGTCCGGCTCCCCGCCGCCGCCGGTGTGAAAATCACGTTGACCGTGCAATTCGCCCCAGCTCCCAAGCTGTTGCCGCAGTTGCTGGTGTTGCTCTTGGAAAAGTCCCCGGCGTTTGCTCCCAGGAATGTAATCTGCCAGAGGTTGACGGCCGTGGCGCCCTCATTGGTGATTGTGACCGCTTGAGCCGTGCTGGGTGTGCCCACCTGCTGGCTGTTGAAGGTCAGGCTCGGGGGTACCGTGCTGATCGCCGCACCCACCCCGGTCAGAAGGATGGTCTGCACCCCGCTCCCCGAGTTATCGCTGATGCTGATGGAAGACTTGCGTGGCCCCGCGGCCTGCGGCGTGAAGGTGGCGTGGAGCGTACAACTGTTGCCCGCCGCCAGCGTGTTGGGAGAGATCGGGCAATTGTGCTTGACGCCGAAGTCACTGCTGTTCCCCCCGGCAACCGCGATGCTGTTGATCGTCAGAGCGCTTCCGCCCGAGTTGGTCAGGGTTACCGGATCCGCGGCGCTGGGGGTTGCGAGCAGTTGTGTGCCGAAAAATAAAGAGATTGGCGAAAGACTCGCCGCAGGCGCCTCGATCGCAGCCCAGGCGTGGGCCAGATTATTGACGTCTACCGAACCAAGGCCGGTGACCAGATTAAAGTGCGTGGTCGCATCGAAATTGGAGGCGCTGTATCCAAAGAAGCCAGCCGAAGGACACTGGTACAAGGTGGGCATGTCCGTGGGCGTGCCGACCTCGCAGTAAACGACGTTGGTGCCACTGGTGACCTGGTGGAACGCATTGTTCGATGGAGTGGCGGCCAGCTTGTAAAGCGTGGGATTGATGTTGCTCAGACCCGGCGAGGATGGCCCGTTCAAGAACTGGTTCAGCACGGTCACAATGCCGGCGAAGACCTGAGCGGAAGCGGATGTGCCGCCAAAGACAGACGGGTTGGGAAGGGCGAGAGCACCGGTGATACCAGCAGCACCGCCAGAGCCGCAACTGCTGCCAGTACCACTGTCACCGAGTTCCGACAATTGTGTGCAGAGGATGTAGCCGGGGAAGTCTGGCGACCCCAGAAGAGAAACGTCGGGCGTAAAGCGGAAGCTGGCCTGGCCCGGGATCGTTACCGTCTGCCAGGCGGGCTGAGGGAAGCCGGTAACACAGCTTGAAAAGTCGGCAGTCTGGGTGGAGCAATTGCTGGCGCCGCCGCCGCTGGACGAGATGCCAAAGTCCTCCTGTACGGAGAGAGCTGTGCCGCCAAAGGCAGCCGCCAGTTCCACGTCGTCGTTCCAGGAGATTTCGGGAATGTAGAAAATTGCCGTGCCACCATCGGTAGGGTTGGTGGTACCCCAGTATGTGCTGGTGAAGCCGCCGGGGTAGGGGATCGCCGTACCGCCCACTCCGGTGACTTCCGGGCTGCTGGCGGGATAGCTGACCGCCAGTCCGTACACCGCGAGATTATTTGTCTCGGCATTGGTGGGATTGTCGCACCCAGCAGCGCCACTGTCGTCGGTGGAGTTGATGAAGGTAATGCCGAACGAATTGGCCTTGGTCAGCTCGACTTCATCGGCGTCAAGGTCATTGTCATCAAACTCGCACTCGCCGTAGCTCATACTGATCACAGGCGCAAGATCGTTGTCGATGGCGTAGTAGAAAGACGTACCGACATCGGTCGAATTGACGAAGATGATTTGCGCGCCGCGGGCGGTCGCCGCCGACCATTCCAGATCCAGATCCGACTCGCCCAGGTCGCCGGGAGAAACCCCAGGGTCAGGGCCGTCCAGCACATAGCGAAAGTTGCTCGAGTTGCAGGCGGTGATCACACCGCTGGCGTTTGTGGTGCAGCCGCTGATCGGGATCAGCCCGAAGCCGCTACGGAAGTTATTGAGATCGGAAAGATAAACGTCACTCTGGCCGACGACGGCCAGCTTCTGGCCGGTGCCGTCGATCCCCGCGGCATAGAGCGGCCTGAGGTCGTAGATGGTGGCAATGTCACCGGGGGCCAGAAAATCCGGAGGAATGAAGTTATTGTCGTAGTAATCGGGGCGGGGCGCGGCCTTTCTGACGTGCCTCGGTTTGGGGTGGAAGTCATCCAGCCCGCGAATGCCCGTGGCGATGCCGGACAACGCGGCGGGAATCGAAGGCGGCGTGGCGTTGGCGAAGTGCATCTTGCCATCCACGTTATAGTGGTGGATTTCGGTTCGGAAAGCGCTCTCGATCTGGGCCGCGGTGCCGCTGAAGACGATCCAATTGCGGCCGCGAGCCACGCTGACGACGCTGAGACCCTGCGACTTCAGCCACGCCGAGATCCTCTGAACGTCGTTCTGGCTCAGACCGAAACGGTCGGCATACTGTTCCGGCGTGAGCCACTTGCGATAATTGGCGGACGAGGGATTTTGCTGCTCGGCGACGAGCAGGCTCAGGGCCTTCTGCTGGCTGGGCGAGGGGAGCGTGAGGAGCGTGACTTGGCTAAGCTGGAACGAGGTCTCCACCCGGCCTTGGTCGTATTGCGGCTTCGCCTTGCGATGAACATGGCCGGGCAGAGTGGCTATCTGGCTGGAATCGACGAGGCCGGTGATGCGGTCGGGTTGGACGGCGCGCACGGAGGCGCTCATCTGCGCCTGGTCGGCCTCGATGGAGCTCTCATCGCCGCCCAGCCCGGCGGACGCAACCGCAGGCAAACCGAGCATGAGGAGCAGGATGGCAGGCACCAGCCAGAGTCCTACCCGCGATCCGGCTGCCGGATGGCGAGCGATATTAAGGCCCTTCAAATGGCACACTCCTGGTATATGGTTTCCCCGTAAGAACCTGGCCGGCGACAGTTAGTTGCCCATTCGGGCTGAGGAATTATTTTCCGAGGTGCCCGGGCAAAGTCCCAATCGCTTGCGAGTGGCGGCTGGGCGGTCTGAGCGCGGAGCGGAACGGCACGGAGCGCGGCTAAGCCCAGGGTTGTGGCGACGAAGAGTTGATAGGAGCGAAAGCTGGTGGGTAGCATGACAATCCTGTCCCGTGATGGTGCAATGACCCGTAATTCCCAATTTGGACGTTCGGGGGGGGACTCCATCGTATGCGTCTTTCGCTTTCGACACAAATGAATTTGCCACCACAGCGAAAGAGGCTCTTATTGCCAATCCGTCTGCGGGGAGAGTAGAAACAGCTTGGAATTGAGGCGCTGGAGTTATAAAAGACCGTTCTTAGAGACCAGGCGAATCGAGGAAGGAGCAGGCGATGGCGACGCCGAGAGTAGCAAAACCTATCGGTGAGGAAGTCAGCGGAGCGGTCAAAGACGGATTCTTGAAACGTTTTGGCCTGATCATCGGCCTCATCGCGTTAATCGCCGTGAACTTGGCTCCGACTCCGGGAGGGCTGCCGGTGGCGGGCAAGCGCATGTTGGGAATCCTGCTGTTTGCCGTCATCGTGTGGATCACCGATTCCATTTCGTATCCAGCGAGTTCGGCCGTAATTTTAGCCTTGATGGCATTTCTGCTGGGCATCTCTCCCAACGTCAGTGACCCGACGAAAGTCTACGGTACCGCCAGCGGCCTGACGATCGCACTGGGGGGATTTGCCAACACCGCGCTGGCGCTGGTGGGAGGGGCGTTGTTCATCGCGGCGGCGATGATGCACACGGGCCTGGACAAACGCATTGCGCTGTTCGTGCTTTCCAAGGTGGGCGCCCGGACTAACCGCGTGCTGGCCGGGGTAATCATGGTGGGTTTTGTCCTCAGCTTTTTCGTGCCCAGCACCACGGCGCGGGTTTCCTGCGTGGTGCCCATCGTGATGGGCATCATCGTGGCCTTTGGAGTGGACCTGAAGAGCCGCTTTGCCGCGGTGATGATGATTGCCACGGCGCAGGCCGACAGCCTCTGGAATGTCGGCATCAAGACCGCCGCGGCGCAGAACATGATCGCGGTCGGCCATATCGAGAAGATGCTGGGCAAGACCATCACCTGGCCGGAGTGGTTCCTCGCCGCGGCGCCGTTTTCGGCGGTCATGTCGGTGGTCCTTTATTACGTGCTGCTGAAGACCATCCCGCCGGAGACGGAGGAGATAGCCGGGGGCAGGGAAGCGATTGCGCGGTCCATGGCCGAACTCGGCCCCATGAAGACCAGCGAGAAGAAACTGCTGGTCATGTCCCTCATCCTGTTGTTCCTCTGGTCCACCGAAAAGATTCTCCATCCCTTCGACACCTCCACCACGACGATTGCCATGGTCGCGATCATGTTGCTGCCGAAGATCGGCGTGATGACCTGGAAAGACGCGCAGTCGAGGATCGGCTGGGGCACGCTGATGCTGTTCGGCGTGGGCATCAGTTTGGGGTCGGCATTGCTTTCCACCAAGGCCGCGGACTGGCTCGCTAGGATTATCGTGAGCGCCTTTGGCGTACAGACCATGCCGGCCCTGCTGATCCTTGCGGTGCTGGCGGCGTTCCTGATCTTTATCCACCTCGGTTTCGCCAGCGCCACCGCCCTGGCCGCGGCCATGATTCCCATCGTTATTTCCGTCCTGCAGACGGTGAAAACACCCGGCATCAACAAGTGGGGCATGACCATGGTGCTGCAGTACGTGGTGAGTTTCGGTTTTATCCTGCCAGTCAACGCGCCGCAAAACATGGTCGCCTACGGCACCGATACATTTGAAGTGCGGGATTTCGTCCGCACCGGTATTCCGCTGACCGTTATCGCCTACGTCCTGGTGCTGGTGTTCGGGGCAACCTATTGGAAGTGGCTGGGGTATGTTTAGTCTGGTAATTGGGTATTTCTGGCGGAAAAGTGATAAGTGAAAAGTGGGAAGTGAAAAGCAGTCAGCACTCAGCACTCAGCGAAAGCTGTGCTGTTTTGGACTGATTGCTAATGGCTGACTGCTAAAGGAGATTTTATGAAACAAAAGAAGGTAATCCTCATCCTCGCCGTGTGTCTCGTCCTCGGCACAACCAGCTTCGGCGCCTCCCAGTCAGGTACCGGCACGGAGCATTGGGTGGACAACGGAGCGATCCGGTTATACGTCTGGGAAAAGTATGTCGGGACCGCCAAAGATAAGCCCATCATCGTCCTGTGCCACGGCTCCGCAACCGCGGGAAAGGAGAGCTTCGACCTTCAAGTACCGGGCAAACCTACTTACAGCCTGATGGACGTGCTGGCTCAAAACGGGTTCGACGTCTTTGCTCCCGACATCCGGGGATTTGGCCGGTCCACCCACCCAGAGGGCCACATGACCACTGCGGAGGCCAGTCAGGATCTCAATGCAGTCGTGGACTATGTGCTGAAGCTCCGGGACGTCAAAAAGGTCAACCTTCTCGCCTGGTCGTGGGGAACCCAGTACGGCGGAATGTTCGTGATGAGCCAGCCGGCGAAGGTGGAGAGGTACGTTTCCTACGCGCAGATGCACATTAACAGTCCCGACCTGGCCAAGCGACGGGCCCGCATCGACGCCTTCCGCCAGAACGCCTACGTCACCATCCCGGAAGCCGGTTGGAAACCACGCTTCTCCTCCATGGCTCCGCCTGAGGTGAGTGATCCTGAGGTAGTCGATGCGTTTGCCAAGGCAGCGGCGCAAGTCGAGCTGAAATCACCGACCGGGCCGCAGCTCGATATGGTAACCATCATGCCCATGCTAAATCCCCGGCTCATGCCCGTTCCAGTAATGATCATCCATGGCCAATACGATGACGTTGCCGACCTCGACGGGCTGCTGCCTTTCTTCGCCCAGCTCCCTAATCCGAGAAAACAGTACGTGATCGTGCCCGATGCCGGCCACATGATGCATCTGCAAAAGGGGCATCGGCTGTTTCAGCACGACGTGATTGCTTTTTTCAGCGCACCGTGAAAAAACATCGCGCGGGTGTCACCAGGCTGCGGCGGAAGAACCTGTACAATACCGTCTGCACGGAACTTCAGAATGGAAATGCTGATGCAAGCAGGGGAGGGTAATGCCCGAGTCGATTGACTGGCCGCGATCGCGTCCGCCGCAGCGGCGGCGCCGCCGTTTGCCCCTCATTCTTATTATCATTTTCTTTGCCGTTGTCCTCTTCGGAGGCCGGACGGCGCTCTCGTATTACGTCGACGCACTCTGGTACGGATCGCTCGGGTACGGAGAGGTATTCTGGAAAACCCTCAGGCTTCAGTCGGCGGTCTTTACGACGTTTGCCGCGGCCACGTTTCTCATTCTGTACGGATCGTTCCTGGGCCTGAAGCGGGCGCAGTTTACCGACTTACCGAGCGGTGGCACCATCTTCATCGGCGGACAGCCAGTCAGGCTGCCCGTTGAATCCATCGTGCGCCTGGTTGCGCTCGGCATCTCCCTCGTCATTGCGGTGGTGACCGGGACAGCCATGACGGCGGAGTGGCCGACACTCGCGCTCTATTGGTACGCGCCACGCATCACGGGTGGCGCTCTTGATCCGATCTTTGGCAAGCCGCTGAACTTCTACCTGTTCACCCTTCCCGCGTGGCAGCTCGTCAGCGGCTGGCTGATCGTGCTGGCGGTGATTACCTGTGCCGTGGCCGGTTTCTTCATTCTCATCAGCGGCGGCAGCCGTGCCCTCGCCGGGCGCCGCGACAGTTACCTCCCGTTGCCCTGGCGTGGGCTCTCCATCACGTTTGCGTCCCTGTTGCTGATCCTGGCGATGCGCGTGTATGTCGGCCGGTTCGAGCAGTTGCTCGAAGACCACACCATCTTCGCCGGCGTCACCTACACGGACGCGCACGTCATGCTTCCAGGCTTGCTCGTGGTCTGTGCGGCGCTCGTCGTTGGCGCGGTCATCGCAGCCGCCAACGCCGTCTCGCGGCCACGCGTGCGCTGGCTGCTGGCGGCGATCGGTCCCGCCGCGGTGTGTTACGTCGCCCTTCAGCTCGTCGGCTGGTACGTCAGCAGCTTTATCGTCAAACCCAACGAACTGGTTCGCGAGCGGCCCTACATTGCTCACAACATCGAACTGACGCAGCAGGCCTACGGGCTCAACCGGGTCTCGCAGCGCGAGTTTGCCGCGGAGACCACCGTCGAGGCCATCGACCCGGCGAACAATCAGGCTACGCTGCAGAACATCCGGCTGTGGGACTGGCGCGCCCTGCAGGACACGCTGCGTCAGATCCAGGAAATCCGCACCTACTACGACTTTCCCGATATCGACATCGATCGCTATGAAATCGACGGCACGCTTCGCCAGGTGATGCTGGCCACGCGCGAGCTTAATGTCGATAAGCTGCCGGAGAGCAGCCGCAACTGGATCAACGAGAAGCTGATCTACACCCACGGCTACGGTATCACCATGAACCCGGTGAATGGGTTCACGCCGGAAGGGCTGCCGACGCTGATGCTGAGCAACATGCCCGTCCAGAGCACGGTGCGTAGCCTCACCGTAACCCGCCCAGAGGTTTATTTCGGCGAGCTGACCAACACCGACGTGTACGTAAAGACGCGGCAGAAGGAATTCAACTACCCGCAAGGCGCGAGCAACAGTCTCACGTCGTACGAGGGCAACGGCGGCATCGTTCTGGGCGGTTTCCTGCGCCGCATCATCCTCGCGCTCGACCGCGGCGATCTCGCCAAGCTGCCGTTCAGCGATGACGTAACCAAGGAGAGCCGGCTGCTGATGCGGCGCAACCTGCGCGAGCGCGTGTCGATCCTGGCGCCGTTTCTGACCTACGATCCCGATCCCTACATCGTGCTTGGCGACGATGGCCGGCTGTCATGGATCATGGATGCGTTCACCATCTCAGACAGCTATCCGTACTCGCGCCATTACAATCTTGACCGCAATCCCATTAATTACATACGGAACAGCGTCAAGGTGGTCATCGACGCCTACGACGGGACGACGACGTTTTACGTAGTTGACGCGGAGGATCCCATCGTCGCGGCGTACCGCCGCCTCTTTCCCAGCTTGTTTAAGGACGTGGCAGCGATGCCGCCAACGCTGCGCAAACATCTCCGCTACCCCGAGTTGTTGCTCAAGCTGCAGGCGAACGTGTATGGCCTGTATCACATGACCGATCCGGAAGTGTTCTACAACCGTGAGGATCTGTGGACGGTGGCCAGCGAAGTCGGCATGAGCGAGGGTGGCCAACAGACCACACAGGCGATGGAGCCGAATTTCGTGCTGATGAAGCTGCCGGGCGAAACCGGTGTGGAGTTCGTGGAGATTCTGCCGTTCACTCCATCGAACCGGAATAATCTGATTGGCTGGATTGCCGGGCGTAGCGATGGCGCACATTACGGCACGCTGGTGGTCTACGATTTTCCGAAAACCAAGCTGGTGGATGGACCGCTGCAGGTGGAAGCGCGAATCGATCAGAACGCGCAGCTTTCAGGACAATTGACGCTGTGGAATCAGCAGGGTTCGCACGTGCGGCGGGGAACCTTGCTGGTGATTCCCTCCGGGCGCGGGCTGTTGTATGCGGAGGCGATTTACCTGCAGGCGGAGCGGAGCCCGATGCCGGAGTTGCGTTTGGTGGTGCTCGCACTGCAAGACCGGCTGGCGTATGGACCGACCTTCGAATCGGCGATGGCGGCTCTTTTTGGAGGAGCGGCCTCGTCGACAAGCGCTGCGGCTGCCCCCGCGGAGCCTGCGCAACGGGCGCCAGCATCGGCCGCAGCGCCCCAGCCTGCGGCGGATCTCAACGCGCTCATCGCGGAAGCCGCTAAAGACCTCGCCGACTATCAACGCCTGACGGCGGAAGGCAAGCTCGGCGAGGCTGGACAGAAGCTGGAGCAGTTGAAGCGCACTCTCGACGAATTGAATCGGCGTCAAAGATGATTCCCTTGGGGGCGGTTGCGTCGCCTTCCAGCGTCCCCGGTGGTTCCGCTCGCTCGTCCTAGGTTTTGATTGAATCGTCAACCCCAGTCGGCCTCGCCAGGTGTTCTGCCGCGAAAAGTGGGGTGCTTGCCAAGTCACTGTGCAAGCCGGGCACCATGGGAGCAAGCCAGGCCTACAGGAAGGGGTTCTCGACCTGGAGGGTTTCGAATCGTTGGCCGTGCTGAAAGTCCTCGCTGTAGAGGACACTACACTGACCTTCGATCGCCGCGGCTAAGATTAAGGAGTCGTACCAGGACAAGCGGTACCTCTCACTCAGCCGGAGAGCTTCTGCGTAGAGAGACTGCGAAGAGTGGACAGCCATCAGCGGGCGAAACACGGTGGCCAGGTATTGTTCGGCTTCGGCCACGGCCATGGGTTGCGTAAAGCGCCGCAAGGCAACGTTGAAAAACTCCTGTACCACCTGGTAGCTGACGATGCCCTTGCGCGTGGCGGCTGCCCGTCGAATCAACTGCGTCGCCCGGCGAACCTTGGCTGGCGCGCGCCGGTCGAACGAGTAAACGAAAACGTTGGTATCGAGGAAAAACCTACCGTTCATTCATCTCGTCGCGGGTGAAGTGGCGGCCGGCATTGACGTGGCGCAGCCGCTTCATGAGGGAATCGACTTCCTGGCCGTTCCCTGACCGCGCTGTAAATTG
>Ga0209517_10010096_pt1 | contig 10601 bp, 8 predicted proteins | sample PeaSoiMetSII2010_FD_187695 | JGI IMG/M metagenome (GOLD analysis project Ga0209517, IMG submission 187695) | Peat soil microbial communities from Weissenstadt, Germany - SII-2010 (SPAdes) (version 2) | ecosystem: Environmental > Terrestrial > Soil > Wetlands > Peat | place: Germany: Weissenstadt... | reverse complement strand
GGCGGGAGACGCGGCAAGCCGCGTCTCTACGGTGGAATACACATGGTCTCCCTCAATCACAACGATGGCGTGGACGTGATTAGGCATCACCACATATCGGTCGATGCTTACGTTTTCGTAGTGGTTCGGAATGGATTTCATTTCGGTTTCAGCAACTACTCCCGCGTCGGAGAGCACTATTTGTCCATTGACCGCACAGCCGAGAGAGCATTTCTTGTCGCGGGTGCAGAGGGTGACAAAATACCAGCCGCGTGAGGCGTAGTCCCAATCCGGCAGACGGGCTGATTCGACTCGATATCGATTTTGGAACGTAGTCATCAGGGGGAGCATAAGCCACGCAGAAGATCTCGGGCAGTGAGCATCATCACCGCGCGTTTGGTTGGTTTCGGCGCACGCGGAGACGGGGCAAGCCCCGTCTCTACAGGGGGGACGGTTGACACGCGCTAGGGGAGATCCAGATCGCGGGTATCCGTGACATCGAGTTTCGGGTTTCTGGCGGTTGGCTCGGCCGGAAGCGCGCAAACGTCGCGCAGGGGACCGTTAAACATTTTCTTGCCGTTCCACACGATGCGCACATCGCCCGGCTTGGGCAGCAGCTCGCGCCGCAAATGCAGGCGTAGGGTTTTGACGTCGTGGCTGTGGATTTCAACCGTGTTGTCGGCCTTGACGCGAGCTTCTACGTTGGACTTGCCGGGTTTGCCGTCCAGAATCTCAACCCAGGAGCCGCGGGCGGCGAGGGAGTCGGAGAGGGCCACGTTGACCTCGCGCGGGAAAGGATTGCGCAGTTTGTTCTTGAAAAAAGCCAGGGCCAAGCCGTCGTCGGAGTCGAGCGCAATGTCGTGGGCGCGGTGGGGCAGAATTTTCAGTTCGGGCTTGATTGCCGGATGCAGGTCGGTCAGCGCGGCGTGGGTGGTCGTGGAGCAGTCGGGCGTGATGCGGGGATCGTTCTCGCCGTGGACGAACAGCAGCGGAAGATTTCCGAGATTCGGCAGACCTGCTTTGACTTCTTCGTTGCACTGGCCTTCGCCCATTAGCGAAACGACGGCGGCGAAACGGTGCGGCCAGAGAGTGGCGAAGTAGAGCGCACCGGTTCCTCCGTTGCTGAAGCCGGTCAGGTAGATTCGATCGCGGTCTACGTTGTAGCGCTCGAAGACGTCGTGCAAGACGGCGTCGAAGCGGCGGGCGACCTCCGGCGTCCACCAGTATGCGGCGGCCTGGGGATAGAGCACGAGGTAATCGGTTTCCGAGACGATGTTCTCGGCAGAGTTCACGCCATCGATGGCGAAACCGGCGCCGCCGCTCAGGTAGACAAGCAGTGGCGCTGGACGATCCTCGCGGTAGGTGAGCGGAACCCGCAGCAGGTAAGGGATCGCGCGATCCTCCGTGGATGCTCGTGCCACTTCCAGCACAGTGCCAAACTTTACGGGCGGCGGTGGCGGGGGAAGCGGGCGGCGGCATTCGTCAGTTAGCTGGTGCGAAGGTCCGGAGTTAGAGGATGCCTCAACCATCAACTGTACCCGGGCGCTGGCACTTTGCCGCAACTTGCCGAGAATGCCGGACGGCACATCGATCTTTCGCCGGGAAGCCACGGCCAGCGCGAGCGCTTGTGAGGCTGGTTCGTCGCACGCAAAAACCGGCGCGAGTTGCTCGGCGGAGGCTGCAACTTCAGGAGTGAGCAGGATCGCCTGCAGCGCGCCCTGGCGTGTATCCGCCGAACCGAGCCAGCCGGCGAGTTGTTCGCCCCGTGCCCGGGATTCGAGTTCCATCCGCGCCGTTTCGTGTGCGACGGTGTCGAAGTTCGTGTAGTTCCCATCGAGCGCCACTTGCTCAAGGACACCCGATTCGGGCGACCACCAGTAGCTCAGCTTGATCGACTTGTCAGGCACAGTTGCTTCGACGTGATGGCACAACTTGCCGTGAATGGATTCGTCATCAACCCAGCGAAAATCCAGTTGTAGCAGAGAGGGGCTCCGCCAGGCCTCTCCCTTGGCCAGAGGGAGGGGCGGCAGATTCAGCACTTCGTGCAAAACGTCGAGGATATGGCTGTAGCTTTCGCGCGCGATTTCCCAGGGGTAAAGCGGTTCTCCGCTGGGAGTAATCTCCATCGCTTCGGAAAAGCGCGAGGGACGCGACTGCATGCGCTTCTGGAACCCGGGCTGCTCGCGGGCTAATCTGTCTTTGCCCTTGGAGCGGTATTCGGTCAACTCCGCCGCTTCGCGATTGCGTTGAAAGCCGAGACTGATGCGTCCAGCATTGTCGGCGGCCACCAGCACGTGAGTCCGAAATCTCGCCTCGACCTGGGTTTGCTCCTCGTTGCTGTGCGTTTGGCGTTGAAACGTGTAGCGGTAGATCAGGTGATCTCCGGGATGAAGATCGTAGCGCCAGGCGGGAGTTTGAGCGGACGCTACACCTACCGTTGTCCCGCAGGCAAGAACAAGAAGAAACACGGCGACAGCGGCCCCAGGAGGGACCAAGAACGAGGGTACCCCACTCATTCGCGTTTTTTGCGAATGAGTGGGAGTGCCACAATCTCGACTGAGGTCCGCGGAATCGCTGGGCGCGACAGCCCGTGATGACAAGGCGCGTTTTTCCATGTTGGAGTTTCGCTCCCACTCATCGCAAAGAACGCGATGAGTGGGGCACCCGCCCATCACTTCTTGCGCTCGACCAGGAAGCGAGCGAGGTCCTTAAGAGTAGACGCGGCTGCGCCGTATTGGTTAAGTTCCGCGCAGGCCTGATCGACCAGCGCGCCCGCCTTGCGGTTCGATTCGTCAATTCCGAATAACGCCGGGTAGGTTGTCTTCTCTGAGGTAGCGTCCTTGCCCGCGGTCTTGCCCAGTTGTGCGGAGGTCTGGGTCAGGTCGAGCACATCGTCCACGATCTGGAACGCCAGGCCGATCGACTGGCCATAAGTTCGGAGGCGACCGATGTCGGCAAGCGATGCTTCAACGTACAGTCCTCCGGTGACCACGCTGGCCGTGATGAGGGCCGCGGTCTTCGAGCGGTGAATGTATTCGAGGGTGGCTAGGTCGGGTTTCTTATGCTCGGCTTCGAGGTCGACGACCTGGCCACCGATCATGCCGTCAATGGTGCCGATGGCATGGGCGACTTCCCGGATGATGGCAACGCGCGCCTCGGCGGGGCACGCGATCTGCGCCAGCACCTCGTAAGCCTGGGTCTGCAAGGCGTCTCCGGCGAGGATCGCGATGGCTTCGCCGAAAGCTTTGTGGCAGGTGGGACGTCCGCGCCGCAGGTCGTCGTTATCGAGCGCGGGCAGGTCGTCGTGGATGAGCGAATACGTGTGCAACATTTCGAGCGCCGCACCCACCTGCTCTATGCCGGTCGGCAGCGACCCGGTCGTGTGGTTGCGGGTCTCTGCCCCGCCGAGACGGGGCCCTTCGGCTCTGCTCAGGGCAGGCTCCGCCCCGTCACCAGACAATGCCGCTCGGATCATGCGCCCCGCTTCCATACAGAGGATCGGCCGCAGACGCTTACCACCGGCAAACACGCTGTGCCGCATGGCCTGATGGATGGAGGTTGGATGCTGGGTGGCGGGCGGCAAGAGTTGTTCGAGGGCGGCGTCGGCGGCGGCTCGTCCCTGCTCCAGTACTTGTTTCAGCATGACATCGCAGTATAACAAGCAGGCTTCGCGGAAAGGGAAGTCCCAGGTCTCAGGTCCCAGGAAACTTTGGTAGATTTTGCTTTTTCTGAGACCTAAGACCTAAGACCTGAGACCTAAGTCAGATCAGGCGGCCGTACGGTGCATGATCCCGCGCAACAAGGAGCTCACTACGTCATCGTTGCGTGGTTCACAGATGTCGGACGCGCCCAGATTCAGCGCTTCGGTCCATAGTTTGTCGTCGGCCAGCCGGTGGGTACCCACAATGCAAAGCTCGGGGTACTCACGATGCAAATGCTCGACCTCGCACGGTCCCGAAGTTTCCAGGTCCAGCACCACCGCCTCGGCGCGATGCCGGGCAACCGCGGGACAGACTTCCTGGTACGTGCGAGCCAAATGAACGGAATTGAAGTGCTGGGATAGACCGACCGCCAGAGTTTGTGCAGTTCTGGGGTCATTCTGGAAGAGGACTACACTAAGTGGTTCCATACATCCCCCTGACGTTACCGCGTTTGCGCGGTGGCCTTGGCTGCGACAGCAATCTGCTACCACAGGCATTATCAGTTCCGAGCGCGACAGCGTTACTTGCGCAACGCTTTCTCGGCCGGGGGCTCGAACGGTTCAGTTTGGAGCTTTCCGTTCTGTTTTAACAGAATCTCGACTTTCCCTTCCGCTTCCTCCAACTGCTTCCTGCAGGTTGCGGAAAGTTGCATGCCTTCTTCAAAGAGCGTCAAAGACTTCTCCAGAGGAACCTCCCCTTTTTCCAGTTCCTGAACAATCTTCTCCAGACGCTCGAGGCATTCCTCAAACTTTACCAATCCAATTGCTCCTACCCTCTATTGTAATGCCGTTTTAGGTACGAAATGTCCAGCAAAATTTTCTAATCTTGTAAATTCTTTGGGCACCTGTGTTTCAAAACTGAACATTTCATAACTAAACAGAAGCCGGACGTTGTGAGCCGAGAGCCTCCAGAACATCCACAGCCGAGCTATATCGGCCCTGGGGAGCGCTGATCTGAGCGCCCTGCACCCGCTCGCGCACTGCCTTGAGCATTTCGCGGGCGATGGCTACGCCTTCCTCGCGGGCCGCCTCCGGACTTGCAGCCCTGCTCATCCGGTTCAGGATTTCATCCGGCACTGATACCCGCAGCTCGTTTTTCATGAACTCGGCGTTGCGCACACTTACCAGCGGCCAGATTCCCGCCACCACCGGAATGCGGCAGTGTTCGATCCGTTTCAGGAACTTCTCCAGCAGGCTTAGGTCAAATACCGGCTGGGTCACCACGTATTCCGCCCCTGCTTGTACCTTGTACTCAAAGCGTTTGATCTCCTCGTCCAGGTTGGGCAGCCCCGGGTTGGCACCCACCCCAATGACAAAGCTGGTCCCGGCTCCGATCGGGTTTCCGCCCAGGTCGAGTCCCCGGTTCAGGTTGTGGACGATATTCACCAGTCCGATGGCATCCACGTCAAACACTGCCGTGGCATCGGGATAGTTCCCCATCTTCGGTGGATCTCCGGTGATGCAGATGAGGTTGCGGATTCCGGTAGCCGCTGCCCCCAGCAGGTCCGATTGAATGCCGAGTACGTTTCGATCGCGGCACGTATAGTGCAGGACGGCTTCAATGCCCACCGCCTGCTGCATCAGCAGCGACAAGGCCTGGTTGCTCATGCGCGCCGAGGCCCGTGGGCTGTCGGGAATATTCACCGCGTCCACGCCCACCGATTTGACGAACTTCGCGCCCTCAACTTCTTTTCGAATGTCGATTCCCTTGGGCGGCACGATCTCGACCATGGTCACAAATTCCCCGGCCGCAATCTTGGCTCCAAGTTTGGAGCGCTCCGCCAGCGGAACGGTCGCCGGAGCAGAAGGTGCGGTGGTCGAATGAATCGCTTCTGTAACCGCATTCTTGCCGCGCGCCTCGCGCACCCGCAATGCCGATTTCATCGCCCGAATATGATCCGGCGTGGTTCCGCAGCATCCGCCAATCAGTTGCACCCCGGCGGCCACGAATTTCCGCGTGTAGCTCGCCATGTACTCCGGAGAACACAGATAGATATTTCGTCCTTCGACCGAACGCGGCATGCCGGCGTTCGGCTGCGCGGCCAGAGGCAGGGAAGTCGCGGCGCGCACGCGCTCAATCGCGTCCAGCATGGCGACTGGTCCCACGCTGCAATTGATGCCGAGTACGTCCACGTTCCACTCCGTCAGCCGCGCGGCAAAGCCTTCGGGATCGGACCCATCGAGGCAGTTCCCGTCTTCGTCAATCGTGACATGAGCGACGATGGGAACCTTCGCATTCACATCCCGGCAGGCCAGCACGGCCTGGTGTAATTCCTCGACGTAGCCGAAGGTTTCCAGCATCAGTAAATCCACGCCGCCATCGATGAGGGCCGCGGCCTGCTCGCGAAACGCTGCGCGCGCCTCCTCCAGCGAAGTCTTACCCAGCGGTTCAATGCGGACACCCAACGGGCCAATCGATCCTGCGACCCAAACGTCGAAGCTTTTGGCCGCTTCCCGGGCCACATGAGCGCCCGCCACATTGATGTCGCGCACCCGATCCGCCAGGCTGTGCCGCGCCAGCCGAAAGCTATTGGCGCCAAAAGTATTGGTTTCGATAATCTCCGCCCCAGCCTGCAGATAATCGTGGTGCACGCCGCGAATCAATTCCGGTTGCGACAGGTTCAGCTCGTCATAGCAGCGGTTGATGAAGATGCCCTTGGCATAGAGCAGCGTCCCCATAGCTCCGTCGCAGAGCACAGGCGATTGCTTCAGTCGTTCAAGGAAGTTCTGCGCCATCTGTTTGAGGATACAAGAAGGCAGGGAATCGCTCCAATCAGCTTTTCCGGTTTGCCGGGAGAGTGTATGCTAGTAGCACCTAATAAGGTGCTATTGATAGGAGCAGGCCGATGCTTGACATCACCAAAGACATTCAGTCGCTGACCACGTTCCGCCGCCAATCCGGCGACTTTCTCAAACAGCTTAAGAAGAGCAAGCGCCCCGTGGTGCTGACGGTCAACGGGAAAGCGGCGGCTGTTGTGCAGGACGCCAAGGCCTACCAGCGCCTGCTCGACCTTGCCGCCAGCGCCGATGAAGAGGAGGCTATCCGCCAGGGTCTGGAGGATGTGAAACAAGGGAGGACTCGGCCGGCAAGGGAGTTTTTCGCCGAGTTTGAAGCCAAGCATGGCATATCTCGTTAGCACTACGCGCCATGCTGAGTACGACCTTGCCCGACTGTACCGCCAAATCAACGCCGAGCATTCGGATGCGGCCAGGGAATGGTACCTGGGACTCAAAGAAGCGATTCTCAGTCTGGAACAACAACCGAACCGCTGCCCGCTTACGCGTAAGAAGGATAAGTTGAGGCACTTGCTGTACGGCCACAAGCCCCATGTATATCGTGTGATCTACCGAGTTCTGGAGAAACAGAAGCAGGTCGAAGTGCTCCACATCCGCCACGGCGCAAGGCGGAAGCTCAAACCCTCGGATCTTATGTAGTGAGCGCCCCCGTTTTGTCCGCTGATGCCCTCAAACCCTTTTCTTCCTTTGCTATAATCCTTGTTCTTGCATCCAAGTGATTATCCGGCATGAGGTTGGAGTCCCAGGTTTGAAAAAAGCCCTGATTCTTCTGATATTCCTGCTCCCCGCCAGTCTGACGTGGCTGAGCTGCGGAAGCAGCAGTCCCTCCGGCAGTACGCAAACCAGCGGCCTCAAGTACCGCGCTTTCCTGACCAATAGCGTCAGCTCGGGGAGCGGATCCGCCGGCATCTTCATCGTCGACGCCATGAATGATGTGCGCCCCGTCATCTCCCCGATTTCTGTTGGCAATACTCCCGGAATGATGGTGGTCACGCCCAACCGCGCCCAGACCGTAGTCTTCAGCGGAAATGGCACCCAGTTTTCCGACAACCAGCTCAGCCTCGTCAACAACGCCGCTGAAACCGCTGCCAATAAGTTGACCTTGCCCGGCATGACCGAGAGCTTCGTGGTTTCGCCGGACAGCTCCAGCGTCTATGTTGCCGTTCCGACCGCTCCGGTGGTGGGTCAGTCTCCCGGAATAATGGACGTCGTCGCGCTTAACAGCGCTTCTATCACAGGAGAGGTCGAGGTGCCTTCGCTTCACTATCTCTCAATCGATAACAGTGGCAACCGGATTCTTGGCTTCAGCGATAACTCGGATTCGTTGGCCGTGATCACGCCGTCGAATATAGGGATTGCGAATGCCGTGACCTTGGTAGGCGGTTTCGACCGGCCGGTCTGGGCTTTTTTCAGCAGCGATGATAACACTGCCTATGTATTGAATTGCGGCGCCGAGTGTGGTGGAACCCAAGCCAGCATACAGCAACTCAATCTGGCCGATAATACGCTCGGCTCCAAAGTCGCGGTCTGCACTTCGGGTGCAAACCCGCAGTGCGCCGGCAGTGTAGCTCTGGTCAATGGTTCGACAATGTATGTAGCGGGCACGCCGTACGCAGCCGGAGGAGGGCCCTCGCAACCCTGCCCCGCGGGGACTGCCGCGCAAACTTGCGGACTGCTCAGCATCGTTGACCTGTCAACCATGACGGTAACGAACTCCGGGATCGTCATCACCGACGGCTACCACAACCGAATCGCCCTCGGCGCCAACGGGCAGCTCTTCATCGGCGCGCGCACCTGCACCGAGATCTCCACTGCCACGGAAACCCGCGGCTGCCTTTCCATCTACAACACCCTGCCGGCTACCACTGTCGGAAGCGTTCCCCCCGGTGGCGTTCTAATTCCTCCTGCGAATGGAGACGTGACCGGCATCCAGCCCATCCCCAGGCGCACGGTTGTCTACGTAATCCAGAACTTTTCACTCAGCGTCTACGACGTCACCATCGATGCCTTGGAGTACAACCCGAACGATCCCTATAACCCCGGTCAAATCAACAACATGATCGGCCAGTTCGTCGACGTCAAGACGGTTGATTTCTAGAGCGCGCTGTCCGTCGTTCGCTATTCGCTTTTCGCAAGACCGTTGATTGTTGCTGCGAGGGGCGAACCGCGAACCGCCTACCTCGGCTCCAGCGTCATCTCATGACCCCGGTGCTGTTCCACCGCCGCCCGTGAGAACGGAAACGAGAAGGTCGAACCTCCGTACCACGCCGCCCATTGGTCCATGTAATACGGACTGAGGAATATTCCGCTCTCTCCCGTCACCACGTTCAGCGTGCTTTCGTCAAAGTTGGCAAAGTTCCAGGTCAGCCGTTGGGAGGGTCCCAGCTCCCGGTTCACCTGCTTCACCGTCTGTCCGCTTCCGCTCATCGGATGTGTACCCGGCCCGGTGAAGCGCCCAATCAACGGAAGCTGACTGAGCACGGGATGTTCGATATGAACCGGATTATTTCCCCCCCACTTCCATTGACCGAGGTCCGCGGGAGCCGCCGTCTGCTTCACCGCCTTCTCAACCGCCGCCGTCAGCAGGCTTCCGTAATCCGAATATCCTGGTGGCAGCCAGCGCGCCGGCTGCTTGGTGAGCACGTTTTCCAGCCACACTGAAGACATACCCCAGCGATAGCTCCTCCAACTAAGCGCACCGGGAGGCAGTTCTAACCTCGGACGATCCGGCGCTGTACCCAGCTTCGGCTCCAACAGCAACCGCGCCAATTCCTGACGCGCCTTGGTCTCAATCGTCGGCGCCGCTGCATCCGCTGACATGCGCCCATCCCAGTCCCGCAGAATGTCGACTGCCCGCTTTGCCCGGTCCGAGGCATTCGCCGCGTGATCGACGGCATACACGAACTTGTCGGCGCAGAACCGGTCGTACGTCGAAGACACATCCATCTGCAGCGCCAGCATATCCGCGGGCGCAAATTTCTTTCCCGATTCCAGCACACGATAGATGCGATCCGTCCGCCAGGGCGCGTCCCAATCCGTGCTGATCGAGTACTTGTAGCCGTTTGGCGTAATGCGCCCGTTGGCAGTCGCCAGAATTCCTTCCGGCGGATCATAAACATGCGGCATCTCGTCGAAAGGAATCCAGCCTTTCCACTCGTGCGCGTCATCGCTTCCGTTTACCGGCAGGCTGCCATCGCCCGCCGCCCGGATCGGCACCCGCCCCGTAGCCTGATAACCGATGTGGCCATCCACATCCGCATACATTACGTTCTGTCCCGGCGCTCCCAAGGTCGAAAAGGCCTTGCGAAACTCATCCCAATTCTGCGCCGTGTTCACGTCGAAAAAAACCAGCCCGACACCGTCCTGCAAAGTCCAGCGCAGGGCAATCTTCCGCGTCTCCCCCGGAATCAATTCAGTAATGACCGGGCCATGCCGCGTCGTCACCACGTCGAGCGCCACATCCGGCTTGCCTTTCACGTGGATCGTTTCCTGCCGGTGCTGTGGTTCCACCCATCCCGCCGGAGTTTTGTACTGCCCCTCGGCATTGAACTCCTCGATGAAGTCGTCTTCCACCGTCGGCCCCACATTGGTGAACCCCCAGCCGATGCGCTGGTTGTGACCGACAATGACGAACGGAACTCCCGGCAGCGTAACTCCCGCGACGTCGAAGCTGCCGTCAGTCGTTCTTAAATGCGCCTCAAACCACAGGTTCGGCATCTGGTGGTCAAGGTGCATATCGTTCGAAAGCAGCGGCTTCCCCGAAACCGTATGCAGCCCCGAAACCACCCAGTTATTCGACCCCCGCCGGAACGAATCGGCCTCTTCGAGCGCGTCCCAGAAACTCGCCGCATGAATAGAAAGGCCTTGAAAGGGCGCGGCTTCAGCCGCGCCGTTGAGGCCCGCGATAAATATGGGCTTTAGCCCCTGAGGGAGGTGGCTTGAAATCCGCCGGCTGTTCCCACCCTCCGGATCGACCTCTTCTTCATCCTCCTCATCTTCATCGCTGCCCTTGACCCCGGGTTCGTCTTCCAGCCGCCGCACATCGCCCGGCGGACGGTCCCGCCAGGAAGAATTCACGTACAGGTCCGCTGTCAGTTCCGGACCCAGTTGCGCCAGAACCTTTTCC